>Ga0233444_10000466_pt1 | contig 53720 bp, 48 predicted proteins | sample SI_124_October20_6_FD_182792 | JGI IMG/M metagenome (GOLD analysis project Ga0233444, IMG submission 182792) | Seawater microbial communities from Saanich Inlet, British Columbia, Canada - SI_124_October2016_10_MG | ecosystem: Environmental > Aquatic > Marine > Inlet | place: Canada: British... | reverse complement strand
GCTCTTTCACTTGGTATTGCAAAAGGAGCTTATTATAGTGCATTACAATATTCAAAAGAAAGAGTTCAGTTTGGCAAACCAATTTCTCATTTTCAAGCTATAGCTTTTAAGTTAGCTGACATGGCAACTGAGATTGAAGCATCTGAGCTTTTAATATATAGTTCTGTTGATAAAAAGAATAGAAATGAGAAAATGACTCTAGAAGGAGCTATGGCAAAGTATTATTCTTCTGAAATCGCAGTTAAGGTGTCCAATGATGCAGTTCAAGTATTAGGAGGCTATGGATACACAAAAGATTTTCCAGTAGAGCGTTTTTACAGAGATTCTAAATTATGTACTATAGGTGAAGGAACTTCTGAGATTCAAAAATTAGTTATTGCAAAACAAATTATTGGTTAAAGTTTGCAAGTCATAAAGATATTTATATTTTTGCAATCCAAAATTAAATTAAAATATGTTAGTAATTCCTGTAAAAGATGGTGAGCAAATTGATAGAGCTCTAAAGCGTTTGAAAAGAAAATTCTTACAAACTGGTACTTTAAAAAAATTAAGAGCTAAAAAACAATATTTAAAGCCAACTGAAAGGAATCGCATTAAAATGCAGAAAGCTACATATTCAGCTGCTCGTCTAAGAGAGATGGAGTAAATAAATATTTTAATCATATATAATTAGAACCTTTTTATTTATAACTTCGTTATAATTATTAAGGTTTTTTTTATGTATCAGCAAAAATTTATAAATTATCTCTCTTCTGAAAGAAGGCTATCACAAAACACTATTATTTCATACTCAAATGATTTAGATCAATTTCATTGTTTTCTAAATGAACATTTTAATATAACATCTCAAATTAGCGAAGTTAGTTTTCATATAGTAAGAAGTTGGATCGCTAATTTGTTTGAAAATGGTGTGCAGTCCAGATCTATAAATAGAAAAATTTCAACACTTAAGTCATTCTTTAAATATTTAGAAAGAGAAGAATTGATTGATGCTAATCCTATGCTTAAAGTTGTTGGTCCAAAGGCATCGAAAAACCTACCATTATTTGTTAAAGAAAATGAAATTAAATTATTGTTAGAAGAAGTTACTTTTGATAGTGGATTTATTGGTAAAAGAGATAAATTAATTATTGAAATTTTCTATCTAACTGGAATGAGACTCACTGAACTTATTAATATAAAGTTAACAGATTTAGATTTTCACAATAAATCAATTAAAGTAATTGGTAAAAGAAACAAGGAAAGGATTATACCTCTTTCTGATTCTATTCTTACCTCAATCCAATCATTTATATATGAGTTTGACTTAAAAGAATTTTTAATAACTAATTCTAAGGGCAATAAAGTGTATTCTAAATTAGTTTATAGAGTAGTAAGAAAATATCTTAGTAAAATAACCAGTATCAATAAAAAAAGCCCTCATATCTTAAGGCATACTTTTGCAACTCACATGCTTAATAATGGTGCTGATATTAATGCTATTAAAGATCTGCTAGGTCATTCTAATTTAAATGCAACGCAAGTTTACACTCATAATACTGTTGAAAAGTTAAAATCAATTTATAAACAAGCTCACCCAAGAGCATAAATTTTTAAAATATGAATATTCAAATACAATCTGTAAATTTTTCTCTAGATAGTACATTAAAAAGTTTTATTAATAATAAGGTTCTTAAATTAGTTGCTATTGATGATAATGCAATTAAGGCTGATGTATATTTAAAAATTGACAAACCAGAATCTTACGATAATAAAATTGTTGAATTCAAACTTCATTCATCAGAAGGTGAGTTTTTCGCAAAAAAACAATCAAATTCATTTGAAGAATCAACAGATTTAGTCGTTCAAGCTTTAAGGAAACAAATTCTTAAAAACAAAAAAAAGTAGTTTCACCTCATTTTTATTATAATTCCTGTTCAAAAAAGTATTCTTTTTTATTGGTTGTGTAAAAAAAATTAATAAATTTGCAGCCCATTTTAAGGGGATAGTTCATTAAAATATATGCATAATTTTAATAAAAGCCGATGTAGCTCAGCTGGCTAGAGCAGCTGATTTGTAATCAGCAGGTCGTGGGTTCGAGTCCCTCCATCGGCTCTATTATAGGGGAGATACTCAAGCGGTCAACGAGGGCAGACTGTAAATCTGCTGGCTACGCCTTCACAGGTTCGAATCCTGTTCTCCCCACTAAATTATTAAAATGTAAATGCGAGAGTAGCTCAGCTGGTAGAGCGTCAGCCTTCCAAGCTGAGGGTCGCGGGTTCGAATCCCGTCTCTCGCTCATTTCTTGCCGATGTAGCTCAGAGGTAGAGCGTTTCCTTGGTAAGGAAGAGGCCACGGGTTCAATTCCCGTCATTGGCTCATAGAGAAGAAAGAAAAAGAAGAGAAGAAGTAAATTTAAATAAATTAATTAATAACTAAATTAAAAAAAAATGGCAAAAGAAACTTTTAGTCGTACCAAGCCACACTTAAATATTGGTACGATTGGTCATGTTGACCACGGAAAAACAACTTTAACGGCTGCAATTACTAAGGTTCTAGCTGAAAAATATGGAACTGAAGTTAGAGATTTTGAATCTATTGATAATGCTCCGGAAGAAAAAGAAAGAGGTATTACTATTAATACTGCGCACGTTGAATATGAAACTGAGAATAGACATTATGCTCACGTTGACTGTCCAGGTCACGCTGATTACGTTAAGAACATGGTAACTGGTGCGGCTCAAATGGATGGTGCAATTTTAGTATGTGCAGCTACTGATGGGCCGATGCCTCAAACTAGAGAGCATATTCTGTTAGCTAGACAGGTTGGTGTTCCTGGTTTAGTAGTATTTTTAAATAAATCAGATATGGTTGATGATCCTGAATTGATGGAATTAGTTGAAATGGAGGTAAGGGAATTACTATCTTTTTATGACTATGATGGTGATAATACTCCTGTTGTTGCTGGATCCGCTTTAGGTGGACTGAATGGTGATGGTGAATGGACTCCAAAGATTCTAGAATTAATGGAAAACGTTGATAGCTGGATTAAAGAGCCTGTTAGAGAAAATGAAAAACCTTTCTTAATGCCAATTGAAGATGTATTTACAATTACAGGCAGGGGAACTGTAGCTACTGGTAGAATTGAAACAGGTGTGGCTAATACAGGAGATGCTGTTGATATAATTGGGATGGGAGCTGAGAAGTTGGCTTCAACAGTAACTGGTGTAGAAATGTTTAGAAAAATTCTCGATAGAGGAGAAGCTGGTGATAATGTAGGTATCTTACTTAGAGGAATTGAGAAAACTGATATTAAAAGAGGTATGGTTATTTGTAAGCCAGGATCTGTTAAACCACATGGTAAATTTGAAGCAGAAGTTTATATTCTTAAAAAGGAAGAAGGTGGTAGACATACTCCATTCCATAATAAATATAGACCTCAGTTTTATATAAGAACAACGGATGTAACTGGTGAGATATTTTTACCTTCGGGAACTGAAATGGTTATGCCAGGAGATAATTTAACAATTACTGTTGAGTTAATATCTGATGTTGCAATGAGTGAAGGTTTAAGGTTTGCAGTTAGAGAAGGAGGTAGAACTGTAGGTGCTGGGCAAATTACTAAATTACTTTAGTAATTAAACTTAAGTTTATTGTAGAGAAAGACTTCATAGGTCTTTCTCTACTTAATAAACGGGTGTAGCTCAATTGGTAGAGTAGTAGTCTCCAAAACTATTGGCTGGGAGTTCGAGTCTCTCCACCCGTGCAAGTAAAGATTAAAAAATGGCTAAAAAGGAATCATACATAAAAAGTTCATATGATGAACTAATAAATAAAGTTAGTTGGCCTAGTTGGTCAGATCTACAAAGTAGTTCTATAGTTGTCGCTATTGCGTCTCTCATTATTGCACTAATAATATATGCGATGGACCAGACTTTTAGTAATATTATGAATGTTTTTTATAGTTTATTTTAATATATATGCAAGAAGAGATTCGAAATATGAAATGGTATGTTCTGAGAGTAATTGGGGGTAAAGAAAGAAAGACTGTTGATTTTCTTGAAAAAGAAATTGACAGATTGAATATGAAAGATTTTGTTGCTCAAATTCTTGTGCCAACTGAAAAAGTTTATCAAATTAGAAATGGCAAGAAAGTTAGTAAAGAAAAAAATTTCTTTCCAGGATATGTTCTTGTTGAGGCTGATCTTGTAGGTGAAGTGCCTCATGTTCTCAAGAACGTAACTAATGTTTTAGGCTTCTTAGGGGCAACAAAAGGAGGTGTTCCTGTTCCTATGCGCCAGAGTGAGATAAATAGAATACTTGGTAAGGTTGATGATATGGCATTGGCTGAGGAGCAAGTTAATATTCCATTTGTTGTTGGTGAAAATGTTAAGGTTATAGATGGGCCATTTAATAGTTTCAATGCTGAAATAGAAGCTATTGATGAGCAAAAGAAGAAGTTACAATTAATGGTTAAAATCTTTGGGAGAAAAACTCCTTTGGAATTAAATTTTATGCAGGTTGAAAAAATATAATTAAATGGCAAAAGAAATCTCAGCACTTATTAAATTACAAATTAGAGGAGGAGCTGCTAATCCTGCACCACCTGTGGGTCCAGCACTTGGGGCAAAGGGTGTTAATATAATGGAGTTTTGCAAACAATTTAATGCAAGAACTCAAGAAAAGTCTGGAAGTATTGTTCCTGTAGTTATTACAGTTTTTGCTGACAAATCTTTTGAATTTGTTACAAAAACATCTCCTGCAGCTGTTCAGATTTTAGCTGCAGCAAAAAAGAAAAGTGGTTCTTCGGAGCCAAATAAACAAAAAGTAGGTACTGTTACTTGGGATCAACTTAGAGTTATAGCTGAAGATAAAATGGCTGATTTAAATGCTTTTAAAGTTGAGTCTGCAATGAAGATGATAGCTGGTACAGCAAGAAGTATGGGTATAAATGTTAAAGGAGATTTTCCTTCTTAATTAAATAAATAATTTAACTGATGGCAATTAGTAAAAACCGAAAAAATTCTTTAGAGAATATTGACTTATCTAAATCTTATAGTTTAGATGATGCATCTGATTTAATCAAAAAACTTTCTAAAGTTAAATTTGATGAAACAATTGATCTTGCAGTAAGACTTGGTGTTGACCCAAGACAAGCTAATCAAATGGTAAGAGGTGTTGCATCACTTCCTCATGGTACTGGAAAAACTTTAAAAGTACTAGCTCTTGTATCTGCTGATAAAGAAGCTGAAGCTAAAGAAGCTGGAGCTGACTATGTGGGTCTTGACGAATATATTGAGAAAATTAAAGGTGGGTGGACAGATGTTGATGTTATTGTTACTATGCCTTCAGTGATGGGTAAAATTGGTGCTTTAGGACGAGTTTTAGGTCCTAGAAATTTAATGCCAAATCCTAAATCTGGTACAGTGACTATGGATATAGGTAAAGCTGTCGCTGATGTTAAAAAAGGAAAGATTGATTTTAAAGTAGAGAAGAACGGAATAATTCATGCATCTGTTGCTAAAGTTTCTTTTGATTCTCAAAAAATTTCTGAGAATGCACAAGAGTTACTTCAAACAATCATTAGATTAAAACCTACTGCAGCAAAAGGAACATATATGAAAAGTGTTTTTATGTCAAGTACAATGGGATTAGGTGTTGAAATAGATGTTAGCACTTTAGCTTAATTAATTATATAGCATTAAAAATGAATAAAAAAGAAAAAAATGAAATGATAGCGATCCTTGACGGAATGCTAAAGGATAATACAAATTTTTATTTAGCTGATATTTCTGGTTTGACTGCTGACCAAAATAGCGCTTTAAGAAGGTTATGTTTTAAGAGAAATGTTTCTTTACAGGTTGTAAAAAACACCTTACTAAAGAAAGCTTTTGAAAAAAATGATACTGATTTTAGTGAGCTTTACAGTGTTTTAGTTGGGAATACATCAATTATGCAAGCTGATAACGCTAATTCTCCTGCTAAAATCATCAAGGAATTTCGAGCTAAGAAAAATGAAAAGCCAATACTTAAAGCTGCATTTTTAGAAGAATCACTTTATATAGGTGATGATAATTTATCTGCACTTGCAGATCTTAAATCTAAAGATGAACTAATTGGTGATATTATAACATTACTACAGTCTCCTGCTAAGAACGTAATTTCATCATTACAATCTGGTGGTAATAAGCTTTCAGGAATTATAAAATCATTATCAGAAAAAGAAAATTAGAAAAAAATGCTTCCAACATTTAAAATAATTAAAATAAAATAAATAAAATAAATAAAATGGCAGATTTAAAAGAATTCGCAGAACAATTAGTTAACTTATCTGTAAAAGATGTTAATGAATTAGCAACTATACTTAAAGATGAGTATGGAATAGAACCAGCTGCAGCTGCAGTTGCAGTTGCAGGGCCTTCAGCTGGAGGAGGAGGTGCAGATGCTGGTAATGAACAAACTGAATTTGATGTAGTTTTAAAATCATCAGGTGCAGCAAAATTACAAGTTGTCAAAGCTGTTAAGGAATTAACAGGATTAGGCCTTAAAGAAGCAAAAGATATTGTTGATGCTGCTCCTAAAGCTGTAAAAGAAGGTGTAAGTAAGGAAGAGGCTGAAGGAATGAAAAAAGCATTGGAAGAGGCTGGAGCAGAAGTTGAGCTAAAGTAAATTCCTCAAACATTTCAAAGGTTTAAATCTTATTTTTTTATAAGATTTAAACCCTTTGGTTTTTTTATTGCACCACTATTTTATAACTAAAAATTACCGTTTTGCCTACATCAAATAACAACCAAAGAATTAATTTTGCATCTTTAAAAAATACAGTTAAGTTCCCTGATTTTTTAGATGTTCAACTTAAAAGTTTTCAATCTTTTTTTCAGATTGGAACTACATTAGATGAAAGAAGAAATGAAGGTTTGTACAAAGCTTTCGAAGATCTTTTTCCTATAACTGACTCAAGAAATAACTTTGTTTTAGAGTTTATAGATTATACTATTGATCCACCAAGGTATTCAATAGAAGAATGTATAAATAGAGGTCTTACTTTTAAGGTCCCTCTTAAAGTAAAATTAAAGTTGTATTGTACTGATCCAGATCATGAAGATTTTGAAACAATTGTACAAGATGTTTATTTTGGTAATATTCCTTTTATGACCCCAAAGGGTTCTTTCGTTATAAATGGTGCAGAGCGTATAGTTGTATCTCAATTACACAGATCACCTGGAGTATTTTTTGGACAAAGTTTTCATTCAAATGGAACTAAATTGTATTCAGCTAGAGTAATTCCTTTTAAAGGTTCTTGGATTGAGTTTACAACTGATACAAATAATGTCTTGTACGCATACATTGACAGAAAAAAGAAATTACCTGTTACTACATTGCTTAGGGCAATAGGATACGAATCGGATAGAGATATTTTAGATATTTTTGGGCTTGCTGATGAAGTCAAAGTTTCAAAGAGTGGTTTAAAAAAATACATTGGAAGAAAACTAGCTGCAAGAGTTTTAAAGTCTTGGGTTGATGATTTTGTTGATGAAGATACTGGTGAGTTAGTGCCAATCGAAAGAAATGAGGTTGTCTTTGAAAGAGATCTAATACTTAAAAGTGAACATATCGCTGATATTGTTGAATCTGGCGTTGAGACAATTTTACTTCATAAGATAGATGGTTCAGCATCTGACCATGCACTTATATATAACACTTTGCAGAAAGATCCTACTAATTCTGAAGTAGAGGCAATACGACACATTTATAGGCAATTAAGAACTGCTGAGGCTCCTGATGATGAGACAGCGAGAGGTATGATCGATAAATTGTTTTTCTCAGATCAAAGGTATAGTTTAGGTCATGTTGGTAGATTTAGAATTAATTCAAGATTAAAGCTGAATATTTCTGAGGATAAAATGGTTTTAACTAAAGAAGATATTGTTTCAATTATTTCCAACTTAATATCTCTTCAAAATTCAAAAGTTGATGTTGATGATATTGATCATTTAAGTAATAGAAGAATAAGAACAGTTGGTGAACAACTATCTAATCAATTCAATCTTGGATTGAGTAGAATGGCTCGAACTATTAGAGAAAGAATGAATGTAAGAGATAATGAAATTTTCACTCCAATAGATTTGATTAATGCTAAAACATTATCAGCTGTAATTAATTCTTTCTTTGGGACATCACAATTGTCTCAATTTATGGATCAAACAAATCCATTAGCTGAAGTTACTCACAAGAGAAGAATATCTGCCTTAGGACCTGGCGGATTAACTAGGGAGAGAGCAGGTTTTGAAGTTAGAGATGTACATTATACTCATTATGGCAGACTTTGTCCTATCGAAACCCCTGAAGGTCCTAATATTGGACTTATTTCTTCACTAGCTGTTTTTGCTAAGATTAACACATTAGGTTTTATAGAAACTCCATATAGAAATGTACATAATGGTAAAATTGATGTTAATGAAAATCCAATATATAAAAGTGCTGAACAGGAAATAGATCAAGTAATTGCTCAGGCAAATGCGCCATTAAAAAATGATGGTTCATTTGAAAACGATAGAATACAATCAAGAAGTGAGGCAGATTATCTTATAGCAGAACCTTCAAATGTAACTTTAATGGATGTTGCTCCAAACCAAATTGCTTCTATTGCTGCATCCTTAATACCTTTTTTAGAACACGATGATGCTAATAGAGCTTTGATGGGATCCAATATGATGAGACAAGCTGTGCCATTATTAAGGACAGATGCTCCAATAGTTGGAACTGGTATTGAGCCACATGTAGCCCGTGACTCAAGAACAATGATTAATGCAGAAGGTGAGGGTAAAGTATCATATGTTGATGCTAATACAATTAAAGTGATTTATACAAAAAGTTCTGAAGAAGAATTGATAAGCTTTGATGATGCTGAAAAATCATACGATTTAACTAAATTCCAAAAAACAAATCAAAGAACTTGTATTAATATACAACCGATTGTTAGGGTTGGAGATAAAGTTGCCAAAGGTCAGGTTTTATGTCATGGATATGCTACAGAAAATGGAGAATTAGCAATTGGTAGAAATCTAAAGGTTGCGTTTATGCCTTGGAAAGGATATAATTTTGAGGATGCAATTATATTATCAGAAAGAGTTGTAAAAGAAGATTTATTTACTTCACTTCATATTATTGAACATGTTGTAAATGTTAGGGAGACTACAAGAGGATTGGAAGAGCTTACTGCAGATATTCCAAATATTAGTGAAACAGCAACTAAAGATTTAGACGAGTACGGAATGGTAAGAGTTGGAGCTCATGTACATCACGGAGATATTCTTGTTGGTAAAATTACTCCAAAAGGTGAATCTGATCCTACTCCAGAAGAAAAATTACTTAGAGCAATATTTGGTGAAAAAGCTGGAGACGTTAAGGACGCTTCACTAAAAGCCAAACCTTCTGATGCAGGTGTTGTTATAGGCAAATCTTTATTTGCAAAAACTGTAAAAGATAGAAGAATAAAGAATGCTGATAAAGAAGCTTTATTGATTTTAGATAAAGATTTTGATAAAGAAGCTAATGTGTTAAAAAATATTTTATCAAGTAAATTATATCAGATTATAGGTGGAAAAGCATCTAAGGGTGTAAAAAATATTTTAGGTGAAGAAGTTATTCCAAAAAGTGAAAAGTTTACAAAGAAAATGTTATTTGGAATAGACTTTACACTTGTCGATCCTTATAATTGGACAGCTCATAAGGAAAATAATTTACTAGTTAATAAAACAATTGAAAATTACCTCAGAAAGTATAATGATATTTATGGTGAATATAGAAGAAAACGTTTTGCTATAACTATTGGTGATGAACTTCCTGCAGGTGTTCTGCAATTAGCAAAAGTTCAAATTGCACAAAAACGTAAAGTTAAGGTTGGAGATAAATTAGCAGGTCGTCATGGTAATAAAGGTATTGTATCAAGAATTGTTAAAGAAGAAGATATGCCATTTTTAGAAGATGGAACTTCAGTTGATATAATATTAAATCCACTTGGGGTGCCATCTCGTATGAATCTTGGTCAAATTTATGAAACTATTCTTGGGTGGGCTGGTGATGAATTAGGAAAGAAATATTTCACACCTGTATTTGATGGAGCAAGTATTGATCAAATTAATACAGAAACAGATGAAGCTAATATACCCCGACTTGGACAAACTTTTCTATATGATGGTGGTACTGGAGAACGTTTTGAACAAACAGCTACAGTTGGAATAATTTATATGCTGAAGCTTAGTCATTTAATTGATGATAAGATGCATGCAAGATCAATAGGGCCATATTCTTTAATTACTCAACAGCCTTTAGGTGGTAAAGCACAGTTTGGAGGTCAAAGATTAGGAGAAATGGAGGTTTGGGCTCTTGAAGGATACGGGGCATCAAATATTTTACAAGAAATGCTAACTTTAAAATCTGATGATGTAATTGGAAGAGCAAAGGCTTTCGAAGCAGTAGTAAAGGGAAAAGAATTGCCTAAAGCGGGTATCCCTGAATCGTTTAACGTTCTATTGCATGAGCTTAATGGATTAGGATTAAAAGTTTCATTTGAATAATATAAATATGAAGAAAATACAAAATACAGTTCAAGCTCAAGATATCAACTCTATTAAGATTAGTTTGTCATCACCAGAAGATATTTTGTCAAAGTCATCAGGTGAAGTAACAAAACCAGAAACTATTAATTACAGGACATACAAGCCTGAAAGTGGTGGATTGTTTTGTGAAAGAGTCTTTGGACCTACTAAAGATTATGAGTGTCATTGTGGAAAATATAAGAGAATCAGATACAAAGGAATTGTATGTGATAGATGTGGTGTTGAAGTTACCGAGAAGAAAGTTAGAAGAGAAAGAATTGGACATATAAGTCTAGTTGTTCCAGTAGCTCATATTTGGTATTTTAGAACATTACCAAATAAAATAGGATATCTACTTGGTTTATCTTCAAAGCAACTAGATATGATTGTTTATTATGAACGTTATGTTGTTATAAATGCCCCAGAAGGTATTGTTAATGCTGAGGGTGAACCAGTAAAATATTTAGACTTTTTATCTGAAGAAGAGTATTTAGATATTTTAGATGCTCAACCAGCTGAAAATCAATATCTATCTGAAGATGATCCTAATAGATTTGTTGCAAAAATGGGTGGAGAAGCTATTCACGACTTATTAGCTAAAATAAATTTAGATGAACTATCTTATAAACTTAGATATGATGCAGATAATGAAACTTCGCAACAAAGAAAGAAAGAATCTTTAAAAAGACTACAAATCATTGAGTTAATGAGAGAAGGGCAAACACATACTGAGAATAGACCCGAATGGATGACTGTTAAGGTTATTCCGGTTATACCTCCAGAGTTAAGACCGCTTGTCCCATTAGATGGAGGTAGATTTGCTACATCTGATCTTAATGATTTATATAGAAGAGTCATTATTAGAAATAATAGATTAAAAAGATTAATGGAGATTAATGCTCCTGAAATAATTTTAAGAAATGAGAAGCGAATGTTGCAGGAATCTGTCGATGCATTATTTGATAATTCAAGAAAATCTGCAGCTGTTAAGACAGATGGAAAGAGAGCTTTAAAGTCATTGTCTGACTCACTTAAAGGTAAACAAGGAAGATTTAGGCAGAATCTTTTAGGAAAAAGAGTTGATTATTCTGCTCGTTCAGTTATTGTAGTTGGTCCTGAATTGCAAATGCATGAATGTGGGCTTCCAAAAGACATGGCAGCTGAATTATATAAACCATTCATAATAAGAAAACTTATTGAAAGAGGTATCGTTAAGACAGTTAAATCTGCTAAAAAGATTATTGACGCAAGAGAATCTGTTGTTTGGGACATATTAGAAAATGTCATGAAAGGCCACCCAGTATTGTTAAACAGAGCTCCAACATTACATAGACTTGGGATACAAGCTTTTCAACCTAAGATGATTGAAGGAAAAGCTATCCAGCTTCACCCTTTAGCATGTGCTGCTTTTAATGCTGATTTTGATGGTGATCAAATGGCTGTTCACTTGCCTTTAGGAACTGCTGCAATTCTTGAAGCACAAGTTCTAATGTTGGCTTCTCATAACATTTTGAATCCTGCTAATGGATCACCTATTACTATTCCTTCTCAGGACATGATTCTTGGTCTATATTACATGACTAAAGAAAAGAAATCAATTGATAATGATAAGGTTAAAGGAGATGGAATGACATTCTATTCTCTTGAAGAAGTTAAAATTGCATATAATGAGAAGGTCGCAGATTTACACGCACTAATTAAAGTTAGAATAAATGATAAATCTGGTAATAATCGAATAATTAATACAACAGTTGGTAGAGTTCTATTTAATGAATTTGTTCCAGAGCAAGTTAATTTTGTAAATGAGTTACTAACTAAAAAAGCTCTTAGAAATATCATTGGTGACGTTCTTGAGAAGTGTGGAATTGCAAAGACAGTTCATTTTCTTGATGCAATTAAGAAAATTGGTTTTAATATGGCATTTAGAGGTGGACTATCTTTTAACCTTGGAGATGTTATTGTTCCCGAAGAAAAAGAAGGTTTGATAGCAGATGCTAACAAGAAGGTAGAAGGCATTAAAAATAACTATGCTATGGGTTTCATTACAAATAATGAAAGATACAATCAAGTTATTGATGTTTGGACTACTACCAATGCTAGATTGACTGATACTGTAATGAAAAATATTAGTTCAGATAAACAAGGTTTTAATTCTGTTTTTATGATGCTTGATTCAGGTGCAAGGGGTTCAAAAGAACAAATACGACAGTTGTCAGGTATGAGAGGGCTAATGGCTAAGCCTAAAAAATCTGGAGATCATGGAGAGTCTATTATTGAAAACCCAATTACAACCAACTTCAGAGAAGGATTATCAATTCTAGAATATTTTATCTCTACTCACGGTGCTCGTAAAGGGCTAGCAGATACCGCTCTTAAAACAGCTGATGCTGGTTATTTAACAAGAAGATTAGTTGATGTAGCTCAAGATGTAATTATTACTGAAGATGATTGTGGAACATTAAAAGGACTAGATGTTTATGCACTTAAAGTAAATGATGATATCTTAGAGTCATTAGCTGAAAGAATTTCAGGCAGAATAAGTATGATAGATGTTGTTCATCCAGAAAGTAACAAGACTTTGGTTAAAGCAAATGAGATGATTACTTATACTCTTGCAAAATTAATAGAAGAATCTGGAATTGAATATGTTGAAGTTCGATCTGCATTAACTTGCCAGACTAGAAGAGGAATTTGTAAGCAATGTTATGGTAAATCGTTGTCTACTAGTAGAATGGCACAAGTTGGTGAAACTGTAGGAGTTGTTGCAGCTCAATCTGTAGGAGAACCAGGAACTCAATTAACATTAAGAACATTTCATGTTGGTGGTACTGCATCTAGATCTGAAGTTGATTCTTCAATAGTTATTAAGAAAGATGGTAAACTTGAGATTGATGATTTAAGAACAGTTGTTTCTAAAGATAAGTCAGGCAAAACAACAGAGATTGTTGTTTCACGAGCAGCTGAAACAAAGGTTATTGATGAAAATGGAGTTATTATTTCTACATCAATAGTTCCTTATGGATCAACTATTTTTATCAAAGAAGGTAAAGTTAGTAAAGGAGATTTGGTTTGTGAATGGGATCCATATAATGCTGTAATTGTCTCTGAAATTAAAGGTAAAATCGAATTTATTGATATTACTGAGGGAGTTTCATATAGGAAAGAATCTGACGAGCAAACTGGATATCAAGAAAAGGTAATTATTGATAGCAGAAGTAAAACAATTTCTCCTTCACTTTCTATTGGAGATAGAAATTATTCTCTTCCAGTTGGAGCTCATCTTGCTGTTGAAGATGGTGCTAAGGTTAATGCTGGAGAAATTTTAGTTAAGATACCTAGATCTGGTGGGTCATCTGGAGATATTACTGGTGGATTGCCAAGGGTAACTGAAATGTTTGAAGCAAGAAACCCTTCTAATCCAGCTGTTGTTTCTGAAGTAGATGGTTCTGTAACTTTTGGTAAGATTATTAGAGGAAATAGACAAATAATTATAACTACAAAAACAGGTGAAACTAAAAAGTATTTAGTTAAATTATCTAAACAAATTTTAGTTCAAGAAAATGATTACGTTAAAGCGGGTATGCCATTATGTGATGGAGTTATTACTCCTGCAGATATACTTGCTATAAAAGGTGTTGTAGAAGTTCAACAATATATTGTAAATGAGATCCAAGATGTTTATAGACTTCAAGGAGTTAAGATTAATGACAAACATTTTGAAGTATTAGTTCGTCAAATGATGCGAAAAGTTAAAATTGCTCACTCTGGTGATACATTCTTTTTAGAAGATTCTTTGGTCGGAAAAGATTCGTTTCAAAAACAGAATGATAAATTATTTGGAATGAAAATAATTACAGATGCTGGAGATTCAGATGAGCTTAAAGCAGGTCAGATTATTTCACCAAGAGAGTTAAGAGTTGAAAATTCTAGACTTAAGAGAAAAGATGCTTCTGAGGTACAAGCAAGAGATACTATTTCTGCAATTGGTGTTCCTGTTCTGCAAGGAATAACACGTGCTTCACTTCAAGTTGACTCATGGATTTCTGCCGCTTCTTTCCAACAAACTACTAAAGTTCTTAATGAAGCTGCTATTAATGCAAAAAGAGATAATTTAATTGGTTTAAAAGAAAATGTAATTATAGGTAAGAAAATACCTGCAGGAACAGGCTTAGTTAATACTGAAGATACTGTTGTTGGTTCACAGCAAGAATATGATACTTTAGTTAAAATTAAAGAAGAAGCAGATAAGATTACTATTGAAGAAACTGTAAACTCTGAAGAATAAATAATTTATTATGAATGATGATAAAAAAAAAGATGGTCTAAATATTGAACTTTCTGATACTGTTGCAGAAGGAACATATAGTAATTTAGCAATTATTAACCACTCACCTTCTGAATTCGTAGTAGATTTCATTCAAATGATGCCAGGAATTCCTAAGGCTAAAGTTAAATCAAGAGTTATTTTAACTCCTCAGCATGCAAAGCGTTTTATGAAGGCGCTTTCTGAAAATGTACGTAAATTTGAAAATCAACACGGAGAAATTAAGGATATTGATCCTACTAAAGGAATTCCAATGAATTTTGGCGGACCAACTCCCATAGCGTAATAAATGTATTTTATCAACATAAAAAAATCCTACAATAAGTAGGATTTTTTTATGTTTTGGTAGTTATTACTTTAACCTAAAAAAGGATATTTGTAATCATTAGCAGGTACAAATGTTTCCTTAATAGTTCTGGGAGAAACCCATCTTAGTAAATTTAAGATTGATCCTGCCTTATCATTTGTTCCAGACCCCCTAGCTCCACCAAAAGGCTGTTGACCCACAACAGCACCTGTCGGTTTATCATTTATATAAAAGTTTCCTGCTGCATTTTCAAGCTTTTTTGTGGCATATTCAATTGCATATCTATCTTGAGAAAGTACAGCACCTGTTAAAGCATATTCTGATGTTTCATCAACTAATTCTATTGTTTCTTCCCACTTTTCTGAGTCATATACATAAATTGTAATTACTGGTCCAAATACTTCTTCAACCATTGTTTTAAACTTTGGATTGGTTGTTACAATAATTGTTGGTTCAATATAGTATCCTATTGATTTATCATATTTTCCACCAACAATAATCTTAGCTTCATCAGATGATTTTGCAAATTCAATATATGAAGATATACTATCAAATGCTTTTTCAGAAATAACAGCATTAATAAAGTTGGAGGTATCTTCGGGACTACCCATTTTAAAACTTAAACAGTCACTAATAATCTGATCCTTAACTTTTTCCCAAATGTTATTTGGAATATAGGCACGAGATGCAGCAGAACATTTTTGTCCTTGAAATTCAAAAGCACCTCTAGAAATTGCTGTTGCTACTTCATTTGATTTCGCAGAATAATGTGCAATGATAAAATCCTTTCCACCTGTTTCTCCGACAATTCTTGGATATGTTCTGTATTTTTCAATATTATTACCAATTGACTTCCATAATGTGCGAAAGACATCAGTACTTCCTGTAAAATGTAGTCCTGCAAAATGTTTGCTTTCAAAGATAACTTTAGAAATTGTTTTACCACTTACAGTGACCATATTTATTACACCATCAGGAAGGCCTGCTTCTTGAAATAACTCCATTATTACTTTGGCAGAAAAAATCTGTGTTTCAGCTGGCTTCCAGATAACTACGTTCCCCAGCATAGCTGGAGCAGCGCAGAGGTTTGCACATATTGATGTGAAATTAAATGGTGTTAAAGCAAAAATAAAACCTTCTAATGGACGATGCTCTAATCGATTCCATGTTCCTGGTAGTGATTCAGGCTGTTCTTTGTAAAGTTGACTCATGTACTGAACATTAAATTTAAAGAAATCTATTAGTTCACATGCTGCATCAATTTCAGCTTGCATCACATTCTTGCTTTGGCCTAACATTGTAGCTGCATTTAGTTTTGAACGAAATGGACCAGCTAATAAATCTGCAGCCTTTAAGAAAATAGCTGCACGATTTTCCCATTTCATGTTTGCCCAATTTTTCTTAGCGGCTAATGCTGCACTTATAGCTTCATTTACTTCTTTCTCACCACCATAGTTAGAGTTACCAATAATATGGTTATGTTCATGAGGAGGAGTTAAATCTCTTTTGTCTTCTGTAAATACTTTTTTGTTTCCAATATACATTGGTATATCTACTTTAGAATTATACATTGCTTTATATTCAGCTAGAAGTTCTTTTCGCTCTTTGCTGTTTAAAGTATATTCTTTAACTGGTTCATTTGTTGCTGTGGGTATTTTGTAAAATCCGTTTGACATTTTTTTATTTTTTTTTACAAATATAATAATTGTATAAATTTAATGCATTAATTCATGATAAGTTAACTGTCATTTTATCTGAATGTTTTTAATATTCTCTTCTAGAATAATATTTCCTTTTATTTTTTTATTATTATTGCATTTAATATTAACTAAAATTTTACTTATATATGGATATTTTAAATGACATAATGATATTAGGAAATACAGATACTTGGGTGTTACTAGTATTTGGTACCCTTTTATCTTTTCTTCCTTTTGCTACTCTTGGTTTTTTATTTTCTAAGCATAGAGATGAGGAGCCATCTTATCTAATTAGTTTAGATAGAATCAAAGGTCTTAAAAATGCTTGGACACTTCTTGTTTTAATTATTGTGCCATTTATATTCATTATAAATGTATTTGTTTGGTCAGGCTATGCTTTTTATGTTATAGCACAATTTGCAGCTTGGCTTATTAAAACCATTTATGATATAATAGTAGAAAATATTATTATTCCTATAATTAACTTTGTTATTAAACCAATATGGGAATTTATTAAGACTGTTTTTCCTCTGTGGAAAATTGTTAAATGGATTGTTAGTTCGTTTATTTGGGTGTTTTGGAATATTTTCTGGATGCCAGTAAAAATTATTTTCAAATCACTATATCACTACTGTCTAATTTGGGTATGGGATCTTTATAAGACTTCTTTTAATTCGATTAAAGGCACCTATAAAAAATCTAGATTAACAGCAACTTTTACTGGGGCTTTCTATGCATTAATAATATTAGGAATCTCAATTTACTTGTCTATTTTAACAGGATATGAAGTTATAGGTTTTTTAGGTCTTCTGATTGCGACATTACCTTCAATCAAAGCATACGGAGTAGTGACTTCAATGTCTCATGGTGATGATAGAAATCATAATGAACATGGAACGAAGGTGATGCATACAGCATTAAACTATGTTATTGCATCAATAGTTGCAGTAGTTGTAATTGAGTTATTGTTATTGCTTAGTTGGATTCCTGATTTAGGACTTGTTTTTCTTGGAATCGCTATAAATACAAATGTATTTTTATCAGCTATTGTAATTTTATCATTAATTGTTTTGTTTTTTGCACAATCAGTTTTTCCAAATCATCTTTTACACAATGATGAATCTACCTCCATGCAAGATTCTGTATTAAATTATTTGACTGCAATTAAAGAAAAAGGATTACAATTAGTTTTAGCTACTATTCCTGGTGCAATTTGGATAGCGTTAGTTTTAATTATACCTGCAGCTTTAATATTTATTTCTGTTGGAGCTTCAGATTCATTGAAAAATCAAGTTTTAGATAACAGAGCAGTTAGTATTCTTGAAGACAATTCTGAAGCAGAACAGGATCTTGATAAAGTTTTAAATAACTTTACAGTTGAAACTATATCAGATGTTGAAGATGCATTCGAGACTGCAATTGAGCTAAATGTTAGAGCCCACCAAAATAATTTTGGTTTAGAATTCCCTAACAATGTCATTGAAAATCCAGAAATTATTTTAAATAAATATGAAACTGATTATACTGCCGAGCTTCCAAATATGCTTAAGGGAGCAATAGATGATACAGTTTATATTTCTAATCAAATTAAGAAAACAGATAAATTAATTAAAAGAATTTCTAAACATATCAAACAATATGAGAGTCGAAAATATAAATTTAAAGTTCAAAGAAAGGAAAAAGGTCAAACAAAAAAATCTGATTGGATAACAATTTCCTCTACTGATGATGTAACATCTTTTGTAGACATGAATATTGTTGAAGGTAAGTCTTATGTGTACAGAGTAAAAGCTTCTAATAAGAATGGAGATTCTGACTATAGTTCAGAATTTGATCATAGAACTTTTAAACGTAATATTAACTCTCCTTCAAATTTAAGAATTTCATCTGAATATAATTTAAGGTTAGTTTTTGCTTGGAATGATAATTCTACTGGTGAAGATGGATTTGTTATTGAAAGAAAACTATCTTCAGAAAAGAATGATAATTGGTCTGAATATGGTTCAGTTGGATCTGATGTTACACAGTATGTTGTTTCTGATGTTAGATCTAAGCATGTTGAAAAATATGATTATCGTGTATTAGCTAAGGGCCTTGGGGATATCTCAAAGCCTTCTGCTACAAGATCATATCAATTAAAATTGAATTCTCCATATTCAATAAGGAAAGAGCAGTCAAATCTAAAAAGTACTTTAATTGATTGGGCTTATAATTTTGGATATGATACAGATAGATGGACTTGGAAAAAATTCACAAAGAATAAAGGTGAGGTTACACCTAATATTACTGATGGAGTTTTAGGCAATGAAGAGAAATCTTTAGCTCACATTATGCAAGATAAAATTAACAAAGAAACTGAGAAACTAGCAAAGTTAAATGAAGATTTAGTCTTTGGGAAAGATAAGGTGTCAATGTTTGAAGGACTTGTTAAGTATGATGAATCACAGATTACAATGCTTAGATTTTTTAAAAATTTAGCAATGTTGTTTGCAATATTATTTACTGCATTGTTTGGAGGAATGCTCCTATCTGTAGCTATGTCTTATTTAGCTTCTTTATTCTACAATGCGTTCACAATTCGTTCTAAAGAACCTGTATATATAATTTCATTAATTAATGAAGAAAAAGCAAAAGATAAGAATCAACCTTTATTAGCATTCTCTATTTGGTTTATATTAATTTTATCAACTTTTGCTGGAAGTTTTATTTCTCAACTATTATAAATAAATTATAAATAAATAATGAAAAAAAAAATATCTATTTTAGTTGTTTCAGTAGTGCTATTAAGTTTTTTTAGCACTTCTGAAATCAACTTTAAAGCGTGGAATCCGCCTCAACTTGGTTATAGCTATGTGAATCTTCCTGAACAAAATATTGATTTAAATTCTAGTAATGTTTCTGTTTTAGGACTAGTAACTAATTATTTTAGTAATAGTCAAAAAGTACTTTTAGGTGCTTTTTTTCCATCTATAGATATTGAGATTGAAATTGCAAATGATATTGAAATAGATGATTCTTTTACTAATAAGCAAAAAGAAATTGCTGTTAAGAAAGATTATGATAATACCCAGAGTGCTTCTAATTCTGATAATATAAGTGAAGAGCAGATACTTGCAAATGCAGAGCATGAACGTGTTTTATTTGAGATTGCAGAAGAGGAAGCTCGTTTAGCTGCTGAGGTTGCAGAGGAGGAAGCTCGTTTAGCTGCTGAGGTTGCAGAGGAGGAAGCTCGTTTAGCTGCTGAGGTTGCAGAGGAGGAAGCTCGTTTAGCTGCTGAGGTTGCAGATCAAATTTTAAAGGACAGCATTATATCTGCAATAGCCGAGCAGGAACGTTTAGCATTGGAAGCCATTGAACAGCAAAAGTTAGTATCTGTTGAGCAAGCCAGACAAAAAGCTTTAGCAGAAGAGATGAAAAATAAGGAAATAGCAAAAGCTAAAAAAGATAAGAGACTTAAAGAAATAGCTTTTAAAGATAGCATAATGAAAAATGAGAATATTAAAGAAAATGCTAAAGAACTTATTATTGAGTATCTTAATGATAAGATTATTACTAAGAAAGATGTTGAATTTCTTCTTGAAAAATATGCTGATTCAAAGTTAAAGAAAAAGAATATTAAGGATTTTCTTAAGTAAAAAAATAAATAGTTATTTAGTTTAATGAGAACTTAAAAAAGTTCTTTACTTGAGTTTTTGCTATATCCTACTAATTGATCGTATCTTGCTCCCACAGGTTTGTAATAAACATAGATATAATAATCATTTCTTGTCTGATAATGATTTCCTTCAATAAAGTTAATGTTTTCTTTAGCACTACTATTTAACAAAGCGTACTGATAGTTGTAATAACCCTGCTTTAGTAATAACATCGTTTCATATTTCTGAGTCTCCTTATTATATAAGAGTTTAAATTCTTTATTGAATTTCCAGTCAGAGAATGATCCAATTAAATAGATTTCTTGATTACTTATTTCTTCTATCTCTAATGTGAAATGAACATTTGCATAGTCTGCTTCAGTGTTTGGATTCCATCCCTCTTGAGTTCTTATTAAGAAATTACCATTAATGTCAGGTTCAATAGAATATAGGTTGAAGGTTCTTTTATGATCATCAAAAAGGTATACATTATTAATACTGTCAAATTTAATTTCACTAATCCTATCAGATTGATATCTTAAGCTTGAAAAATCAAAATGTCTAAACTCATTATTTCCTAAAAATGTGTTTTCTGATTCGTAGTCATAAATTAGTTTCTGATTTTTGACAAATAGTGGGTGTAAATCAGTAATAATATTTTCCTCGCTATTATTTTGTTTTATGTGTACTGTAATTTCAGAGTAGGGATCCGCTATTTTAATATTATTGTAATTAATTGAAAAATCAATTTCATGTCTAGTTGCTCTAAAATCAGCAAGCGTTGCTCTTCTAATCTTTGAATCAATTACTACTTTATTGTCGAGAACCATAAATCGTTTCGTTAGAACAATATTTTTATTCTCTTCAAATATTTGAAAAATATAATTTCCAGATACTTTTGGTTTAACATTTTGATTCGGAAATTCAAACATGTAGTGAGTGTATTTCTGTACTGTGTTAAAAGAGAATTCATAATCTGAAATTGAATTAATAAAAAATCCATCTAAATACTCGCTTTCAATTAGATCGCTCTTTTCCCAATTAGAATTACAATGAATAATATTATAATAATAATCTTTTCTGTCTCCATCAAGGTCGTCAAAATGTATAGTTAGCACATCATTACTAAACAGGTTTAATATAGGTAATGAAAGGTCTAATTTGTTTTTGTTACAGACAACAGATTTTATTTTATTGTTAAAAGTTTGATTTTCATACTTTATCTCCTCTATATCAATTTCTTTCTCAACAATTAATATTTCTTTTGTAGTATTAATTTCTTCTGAAATTTCTTTTGAGCTCCAGCAAGAACTTATCAAAATTGATATAGAGTAAAGGGCTAAAATAAAGTTTTGGATTTTCATTTTTTAATGTGATATTAATAGCTTTAATTGGTTGCAAATTTATATTTTTGCAACCGAAAAATCTAATTAAAAATAATGTCTAAAGAAATAAGATTAAAAAAAGGCCTAAACATAAATTTATTTGGAGATGCAGATAAAGTTTATGCTACTATTAAGCCAGCTGATATTTCAAATAAATATGTTCTAAAGCCAACTGATTTTCATGCATTAACACCAAAGTTAACTGTTAAAGAAGGCGATGATGTCGAAGCAGGATCTCCTTTATTTTTTGACAAATCAAATCCAAAAATTGTTTTTTGTAGTCCAGTAAGTGGTAAGATTTTAGAAATTATCAGAGGTGAGAAACGTAGAATTCTTGAAGTAGTAATAACTGCAGATGATGATCTTGTTTATAAGAAATTTGATGTTCCTAATTCTAAAGATTTAAATAGAAATCAAATTATTGAAACTATGTTAAGTGGTGGTGTATGGCCATTTGTTAGACAGAAACCATATGATGTTATTGCTAATCCAACTGACCTCCCCAAAGCAATTTTCATTTCTGCTTTTAAATCTACTCCGCTTTCAATTGACAATGATTTTGCTCTATACGGTATGGAAGATTTATTTCAAATAGGTTTAGATTATATTACCAAATTATCTAAGGGAAAAACACATCTTAATGTTGATGGTAATACTAATATCTCAAAAGTTTTTAGGGACGCTAAAGGTGTTCAAATAAATAAAATTTCAGGTCCACATCCTGCAGGAAATGTTGGTGTTCAGGTACACCATATAGATCCAATTAATAAAGGGGAAGTTATATGGTATCTTGAGCCTCAAGATGTAATTGCTATTGCACGTTTATTTAAAGAAGGTAGATATGATGTTTCTAGAATTGTCGCTTTAGCTGGTTCTCAAGTTTCCAAACCTAGATATTACAGGACAATATCAGGAGTCTCAGTATCGAATTTATTAACTGACAATTTAAATGATGGAGATAATAGAATTATTTCAGGAGATGTGTTGACTGGAACAAAAATAAATCTTGAAGGTAATTTAAGTTTTTATGATACTTCAATCTCTGTTATTCCTGAAGGAAATGAGCAAGAGTTCCTTGGATGGATTCTGCCTGGGCTTGATAAGTTTTCAGCTTCTAAAACTTTTTTTTCATGGCTTAATCCTAGCAAGAAATACATGATTAATTCTAATATGCATGGTGAAGAGCGAGCATATGTAGTAACGGGTAATTATGAAAAGGTATTACCAATGGATATCTATCCACTTCAGTTAATCAAAGCCATAATGATTGAAGATATTGAATTAATGGAGAATTTAGGTATTTATGAAGTTTCGACTGAAGATTTTGCACTTTGTGAATTTATTTGCACATCTAAAATTGAGGTTCAGTCAATCATTCAACATGGTTTAGATTTAGTAAGAAAAGAAAATAGTTAAAATGAAATTATTTAAAAATATTTTAGAATCTGTTAAGCCTCATTTTATTAAAGGAGGTAAACTTGAAAAAATGTATCCAGCTTATGATGCATTTGAAACATTTCTATTTGTACCAGATCATACTACTCATTCTGGATCACACATTAGAGATGCTGTTGATTTAAAAAGAACTATGGCTTTTGTAGTGATAGCACTATTGCCTTGTATTATTTTTGGTATGTGGAATATAGGTGATCAATATTTTAAAGCTATATCAGAGAGTTCTGACTTTATGAAAAATTTCATCTTCGGTTTCTGGAAATTTCTTCCACTCTTAATTGTTTCCTATGCTGTTGGTCTTTCTGTCGAGTTTGCTTTTGCAATTTCAAGAGGCCACTCTGTTAATGAGGGATATCTTGTGACAGGAATGTTAATACCTCTTATTATGCCTGTAGATGTTCCACTTTGGATGCTGGCAATTTCGGTTGTTTTTGCTGTTGTAATTGGAAAGGAGGTATTTGGAGGTACAGGAATGAATATATTAAATCCTGCCTTAACCGCTAGGGCTTTTCTATTCTTCGCTTACCCATCTTACATGTCTGGAGATAAAGTTTGGGTACATGGTGCTGGTATTGATGGCTATTCTGGAGAAACTATTTTAGGAGCATTAGCTGCTAATACAACTTCTTGGGCTAATTTACAGTGGAGTTTTAATGATGCTTTAATGGGTTTTGTACCTGGATCATTGGGAGAAACTTCTTTTATTGCAATTTTAATTGGAGCACTGATTTTAATTTTATCAGGTGTTGGTAGCTCTAGAATTATTTTGTCAACATTTATTGGAGGATATTTAACAGCATTGTTATTTAATTTGTGGGGGGTAAATGTCCTAATGTCAACTCCTGCACATATTCACCTTTTAATTGGAGGTTTTGCTTTTGGTGCCGTTTTTATGACAACTGATCCTGTTACAGCAACACAAACTAATAAGGGAAAAATTATTTATGGCCTTTTAGTTGGTTTTTTTGCAATTGTAATAAGAGTATTTAATCCTGCATATCCTGAAGGTATGATGTTAGCTATTTTATTAATGAATGTTTTCGCTCCTTTGATTGATCATTATATTGTCGGAGCTAATATTAAAAAAAGACTTAAAAGAGTAAAAGTATAATTTATGGATGTAAATAAAAATTCGTACACATTTAGTTTCGCCGCAATAATGGTAGTTGTTGTTGCAGCTTTATTATCTATTGCAGCAATTGCACTAAAACCATTTCAGTCTAAAAATGTGTTATTAGAGAAAAAACAAAATATTTTAAGTTCTGTTGGAATTAATATTGATAGAGAAGATGCTGATGTTCAGTATCCACTTTATGTTAAACAGGAGTTAGTTTTAAATGCCAATGGAGAAATAGTTGATGGTATTGCCTTTGATGTTGATTTGCAAAAAGAGTTAAAAAAAGATAAAAACCTACAACTATTACCTTTATTTATAAGTGAAGTTGATGAAAAAAAACAGTATATCATTCCATTAAGAGGAAAGGGGCTTTGGGGTCCTATATGGGGGTTTATTGCTTTAGAGGATGATTTAAATAAAGTGTTTGGTGCTGTTTTTGATCATAAGGGTGAAACTCCTGGTCTTGGAGCTGAGATTAATCGACCATTTTTTGAAGATCCTTTTGCTGGCAAAACAATTTTTGAAGATGGAGAATTAATTTCTATAAAAGTCATAAAAGGAGGAGCTCCAAAAGGAGATATGCATGGTGTAGATGGCATATCTGGTGGAACTATTACTTCCGATGGTGTATCTGACATGCTATATGAGCGTTTAAGCATGTATTTGCCATACTTTTCTAAAGTAAAATCTGAAATGGATAATGATTTAAATATATCTAAAACAGATACGCTGTTAACATTAAATGACATAATAATAAAATAAATTATGAGTAAAAATTCATTTTTATCTAAGAAGAATAAAATGTTGTTAAGCGATCCGCTTGATGATAATAATCCAATTACTGTACAAGTTCTAGGTATCTGTTCTGCTTTAGCAATAACTGTCCAGCTAAAGCCTGCTGTCGTTATGGCATTATCTGTTCTAGTTGTACTTTCAGTTGCTAATGTTGTGGTTTCACTAATGCGTAAAATGATTCCATCAAGAATCAGAATTATTGTTTTTCTTGTAGTTATAGCAACACTTGTTATCTTAGTTGATCAAGTTTTAAAAGCTTTCGTCTATGATGTTAGTAAGGAGCTTTCGGTCTTTGTAGGCTTGATTATAACTAACTGTATAATTTGTGGAAGACTTGAGGCTTTTGCTATGGCAAACCCTCCTGGAAAAGCATTTTTAGATGGTTTAGGCAATTCTTTTGGTTATGGTATAATACTAATAATTGTAGCATTTTTCAGGGAACTTTTAGGAGCAGGTACATTATTTGGTTATCCTGTTTTAGAGAAGTTAGGAGTTTATGATTTAGGCTACGAAAATAATGGAATGATGATCCTTCCGCCAATGGCCCTAGTTACTGTAGGTGTTTTAATTTGGTGGCAAAGAGCTAGAAATGAAAAATTAATTGAAAACGAATAATATGCAAGAGTTAGCAAATATTTTTATAAAATCAATATTTATCGATAATATGGTTTTTGCCTATTTTTTAGGTATGTGCTCATATTTAGCAATTTCTAAAACCGTTAAGACATCAGTTGGAATGGGTGCTGCTGTTATTTTTGTACTTGGTATAACTATTCCATTTAATTATTTACTAGAAAAATATATTCTTAAAGAAGGAGCATTGGTATGGATTTCTAATGATTTTATTGATGTAGACTTGTCATTTCTTTCATTTATAATGTTTATTGCTGTAATTGCTTCTATTGTGCAATTAGTAGAAATGGTAATTGAAAAGTTTTCTCCTTCTTTGTATAGTTCTTTAGGAATATTTTTACCATTAATTGCTGTTAACTGTGCAATTTTAGGAGGTTCTCTATTTATGCAAGAACGTGGTTACACTAGTATTGTTGAAGCAACTGTTTTTGGACTTGGTTCAGGTGTAGGTTGGTTTTTAGCTATTGTTGGAATTGCAGCAATTAGAGAAAAGATAAGATATTCTAATGTGCCTCCCGCATTAAGAGGGCTTGGCATAACATATATAATTACTGGATTGATGGGAATAGCTTTTATGAGCTTTATGGGTATTAAATTATAATTTCAAAAAATACAATAGTATGGTAATATTAAATTCAGTAATAGTTTTAAGTAGTATAGTAGTATTTCTTGTAGTTATATTTACTTTAGTTGGTCTTTTATTATTTGTAAAAACAAAGTTGTCTCCTAGTGGAAAGATTACTATAAAGATTAATGGTGAGAAAGAGTTAATTGTAGATGGTGGAGGTACTTTGCTTACTACATTATCTAACGAAGGTATTTTTCTTCCTTCAGCATGTGGTGGTGGCGGAACTTGTGTCCAGTGTACCTGTCAGGTTAATTCAGGAGGTGGAGGTATTTTGCCAACTGAAGAGCCTCATTTTTCTAGAAAGAAAATTGCGGAGAACTGGAGGTTGGGATGTCAAGTTAAGGTTAAAGAGGATATGGACATCACTATTCCTGAAGAAGTTTTTGGTGTTAAAGAATGGGAAGCAACAGTTGTTTCTAATTATAATGTCGCAACTTACATTAAAGAATTTATTGTTGAAATTCCAGAAGATATGGATTATATAGCTGGTGGATATATACAGATTAATATTCCTGAGTGTGAAGTTAAGTATTCAGAAATGGATGTGACAGCACATCCACAAGACCACCCTGGAGAACCAAAAAAGTTTGAAAAAGATTGGGAGGAAGGAAATTTTGCTTTAAGAAATCTTGTTATGAAAAATGATGAGGAAGTTGTGAGAGCTTATTCTATGGCATCTTATCCAGCTGAAGGTAAAAAAGTAATGTTAAACGTTAGAGTCGCTGCTCCACCATGGGATAGAGAGAAAAATGCATGGGCTGATTTAAATCCAGGTGTAGCATCTTCTTATATATTTGGTTTGAAGGAAGGTGATAAGGTGACTATTTCAGGTCCATATGGTGAATTCTTTATAAATGATAGTGATGCTGAAATGCTTTATATTGGTGGTGGAGCAGGAATGGCTCCGATGAGATCTCATCTTTATGAATTATTTAAGACATTAAAGACAGGCCGTAAGGTGACTTTCTGGTATGGAGGTAGATCTAGAGCAGAGTTATTTTATATACATTATTTTAGAGATTTAGAAAAAGATTTCCCAAATTTCAAATTTTACTTAGTTTTATCAGATGCACTTCCTGAAGATAATTGGGTTGAGAAAAAGGGTCTAGATGATCCTGAAGGAGACGGTTTCAGTGGATTCGTACATCAAGTTGTAATCGATAAATTTTTAAGTAATCATGAAGCTCCTGAAGACATTGAGTTATATTTCTGTGGCCCACCTTTAATGAATCAAGCTGTTATTAAAATGGCAGATGATTGGGGGATACCGGATGAGAATGTGAGATTCGATGATTTTGGCGGCTAAACTCAATAATTATCTTACATATTAAAAAACATACTAGAAATTATTTTTTTTAATATGCTACCTTTTATTGTTAACTTTTTTATCCTACATATTATTTTTGTTTTATGAAATACCTCTTATACTCTGTTTTATTTCTATTGTTTGGATGTAGCTCTTCTATCAATACAATACTTGTAACTAATTCTGGTCAGGCACAAGGAAGTTATTATCATATAAAATATATGTCTGAAGATGGGTTAGACTATGGTTTCCAAATTGATAGTATTTTACTAGAAATTGATAGCTCACTTTCTGTGTATAAGAGTTATTCTATAATTTCTAGATTAAATAATAAAGAACTAGTAAGAACTGACTCAATGTTTAATACAGTTTTTTTAGCATCAAAAAAAATATTCAATCAAACTGATGGATATTTTGATTGTTCAGTTTCTCCACTAGTTAATTATTATGGTTTTTATAACTTAGGCAATACAGATTCTTTAACTATTGATTCTAGTATAGTGAGAAATATAGTAAGTAATATTGGTTTAGATAAGATAAATATTATTGGGGATTCTTTAGTTCTTCCTAAAAGTATGAAGTTAGATTTTAATGCGATTGCGCAGGGATATACAGTTGATTTAATTTCTGAGTTTTTATTGGATAAAAATATTAATGACTTCCTAGTTGAGGTTGGAGGTGAGCTTTTAGCAAGAGGATTAAATGCAGATAATTTACCATGGAGAGTAGGAGTTGATAAACCATCAGATACTTTGATTAATAATAATCGTTTTCAATTTATTATTGATTTAAATAATAAAGCACTCGCAACAAGTGGAAATTATCGAAAGTTTTATGTTAAAGATGGGACTAAATACTCTCATACAATAAATCCTAAGACAGGTTTTCCAGCACAAAATAATCTTTTAAGTGTATCTGTTGTTCACAATAATTGTATGCTCGCCGATGCTTATGCAACTGCATTTATGGCTATGGGTGTAGATAAAACAAAAAAGTTTGTTTTTGAAAATCCGGAGATAGAAATATACTTAGTATATACATCTAGTAATGGGAATTGGAAGACTTATTGCAGTCCTAAAATATTAGAACGTATAGTAGATTAAGATTATTCATTCTTGCATTTCTCTTCTGGACTTGCTCCACAAAGCCCACAAGATTCACCCTCTTTGTTTAGAAATGGACTTTGACTAGCACAAGTTCCAGAAAACTTTCCGTTTTTTTTAATTAATATCTTCACACCAATTCCAATAAACACAAAAATTAGCATTAAGATTGTTATAAAAAATACTGTTGAGAAATTCATAAAATATTTTTTTACAAATTTAATATAAAAGTTTTTTATAATTACTTTTATGATAATATAATGATATGAATAAGAAAAGTAAAGCATTTGTGAGACTTCTCACAATCATGGATGAGTTAAGAGAAAAGTGTCCTTGGGATAAAAAACAAACTATGGATAGTCTACGCTATCTAACAATTGAAGAGCTGTATGAGCTTTCTGACGCAATTTTGGATAAAGACACTGATGAAATAAAGAAAGAACTTGGGGATATTTTATTGCATATTGTTTTCTATTCAAGAATTGCATCAGAAACAAATGATTTTGATATCACAGATGTAATCAATTCAGTTTGTGATAAATTGATACATAGACATCCTCATATTTATGGAGATGTTGATGTGAAAGATGAAGTAGAAGTGAAAAAGAATTGGGAAAAACTAAAATTAAAAGAAGGGAAGAAATCAGTTTTAGAGGGAGTTCCAAAATCCCTTCCAGCTATTGTAAAATCTTTCAGAATTCAAGAAAAGGTAAGAGGTATTGGTTTTGATTGGGATAATAAAAATCAAGTATGGGAAAAGGTTATTGAAGAAATTGAAGAGCTTAAAATTGAAATTAAGAATGGCAACCAGCATAGAATTGAATCTGAATTTGGAGACGTGCTTTTTGCGCTTACCAACTATGCTCGCTTTGTTAATGTCAACCCAGAAGATGCATTAGAAAGAACTAATAAGCGTTTTATTAAACGCTTTCAAATTATGGAAAACATGATTAGTGATGAAGGCTTAATCCTTTCAGATATGAGTCTTTCAGAAATGGATGTTTTTTGGGATAAAGCAAAAGAAAAGTATATCTTTATGAATGAAATGAGTTAAAGTAACGTCTAATAAATAAATGGATTTTAAAGCTTTTTATTTTAAATATAAAGATCTCGTTTATAACGTAGCTTTAAATTATTCAGCCAACATTGAAGATGCTCAAGAGATAACTCAAGATGTATTTCTTACTCTTTTGAAGAAAATTGATCATTTCCGCAGTGAATCTAAGATGGAAACTTGGATTTATAAAATTACTATTAATAAATCTCTAGATTATTTGAGATTCAAAAAACGAAAAAAGAGAAAGTTCCTTTTTAATAATCTTTCAATTGAAAGAGCTTCAAATAATGATTTGATTAATTTTAATCATCCTGGCGTACAGTTAGAATCTAAAGAAAAAATTAATGAGATTTACAAGTGTATTAACAAACTTCCTGATAGCTATAAAACAGTAATTATTTTATTAAAAATAGAAAATAGAACTTATAAAGAAGTATCAAGTATTATGGGTTTATCTGTTAAAGCAATAGAGTCATTATTTAATAGAGCAAAAAATACATTAGAAATTTTTCTTAAAAAAGAGAATGAATATTAATATTTAATCGTCTAAATAATAACATGAAAGATACATTTGAAATTTTAAGCTCTATTAATAGAGTAAGTGCTCCTGATAATATATATGAGAGAATTATTACTAAAAATAATTACATCAGTTCTTCAATTATATATTCTTTAGTTATGACTATTTTTTTGTTAATTTCATTAAACCTATTTGTTTACAATCAATCTAATAATGATAATTTTAGTGCTAATAGTATTATCAAATTACCTATAACAGCTTTATATTATGAATAAACAACAATCTATTTTTATTATTATCTCTATTCTTGTAATTATTAATTTGACTAGCATATGGTTGTTTTATAATCAAAACACACAAGATAGGACTAGAGGTCCTAGAAATATGATTGTTAAAGTATTACAATTAGATGAACAACAAATAACAGACTATGATAAATTAATAACAGAGCATAAAGAAGCTTTTCGTGTGGCTAATCTTAAAATTACTAAACTAAGAAGTTCATACTTTACAAGTAATAATGATTCAGTAATAAATTTGCTTGTTGATGCATACATTGAAATCGAAAAGATTAATAAAAATCATATTAACGATATATTAGCAATATGTGATCCTTCTCAAAAGAAAAGTTTTAAAGATTTAATTATAGAAAATGATTTATTTAGAAAAAACAAAAAAACAAAAAAATATGAAAATTAAGATAGTAAGTTTATTTTTATTATGTTATTCCCAAATTATTTATTCTCAGTCATTTAACGGCTTTGCATTGTATAATGCCCAGGGATCTAATACAACTTATCTGATTGATGAGAACGAGAACATCTCACATACTTGGAACTTAAATACTGAATGTAATTATACAGTAGCTTTAAAGAAGAATGGAAATTTAGTTAGAGGTACAAAAAATAATGGCAATACACTTTCAGGTGCAGCAGACGCTGGAAGAGTACAAGAGATAGCGCCAGATGGTTCTATAGTTTGGGATTTCGTTTATTCAGACTCTGAACATCTTAGTCATCATGATTTAACATTAGTTGGAGATAATGTTCTTATTACAGCATGGGAAGTAAAATCAGCAGCTGAAGTTACGGCTGCTGGATATAGTACAAATTCAGAGAAATGGCCAACTCACTTTATTGAGCTAGAAGATGATGGGAATGGTGGTGCTAATATTGTCTGGGAATGGCACATTTGGGATCATATGTGTCAAGATATAGACCCTAATGGAATTAATTATACTGCAAATATTTCTGATCATCCAGAATTAATAGACGTTAATATGATACAAGCTCAGGGAGGCCCTGGAGGTGGTGGAGGTGATTGGTTTCATGTGAATGGTGTTGACTACAATGAAGAACTAGATCAGATTGTTTTCTCATCACGTTTTGCTTCTGAAATATATATAATAGATCATAGTACAACAACTGCAGAAGCAGCTTCTCACAGTGGAGGAAACTCAGGAATGGGAGGTGATATTATGTACAGATGGGGAAATCCTTCAAACTATGGTATATCTGGAACGCAAGTCATTCCAAATGCTGTACATGATGCAAGATGGATAACAAATGATGGCAGGCCAAATGGTGGTTTTTTACAAATATTTAATAATTCTGGAGTTTCTAATAATGTTTCTGCAATAGATGGCATTGAAACTCCTTGGGATTCAATTTCAAATTCTTATCTTAGAAATCCTGGTCAAGCATTTGAACCAATATCGTACACAACAAGATACCAATGTGCTTATTCAGCAAGTGGTCAATCATCATCAGATAGAATGTCAAATGGTAATATATATGTCAACGCTTCTTCTGGACAGGGTGGTTCTGGTGTTATGTATGAAGTAGATATGTCTGGTAATATTATTTGGGGTCCATACCAGGCAGCTACACAAAAAGGGTTTAGATATGAATGTGATTATCCAGGTATTATTGCCTTAGAACCTTTCATAAATTCTTCAACCTCTTCATGTTTTTCTTCAGTTAATATCGATGAAATTAATAGTAACTTTTCAGTTATAGTGGATCATAATAATAGTTCAATTAATGTTTCATCTGAACAGACATCTTTCTTGTCTGCAGATATTTTAGTTTATAATATGCTTGGTCAAGAAATATATAATGAGAAAATTACTAGCATCGGAGGTGTTTTTTATAATGATATAGATTTACGTATGATAAAGCAAGGAATTTATATTGTTAAGTTATTTAATAATAACAAACAACTTTTTTCTGAAAAAATAGCATTCTAGAATCTTTAATGAGTAAAATTAATAATTTCATATTATGTTTCCTGTTATGTAATTCAACATTATTGAGTCAAAATAATTTCTATGATATTGATACAATAAGAGAAATTAAGATTTATTTCTATGAAAGTGACTGGGACAATAAATTAGATAGTTTGTATTTATTAGGTGAAAATGATAGAATATTAGCCGATATAATTATTGATGGTAATTCATATGATAGTGTAGGTGTCAGGTATAAGGGATTTAGTTCAGTTAGTATTAATAGAGTAAAGAATCCATTTAATATTAAGTTAGACTATACTATAGCTGATCAAGATCATCAAGGTATTGATAAACTTAAACTTTCAAATGTGTATCAGGATCCATCTTTTGTAAGAGAAGTTCTAACGTATGAAATTGCAGCTAATTACTTGCCATCAGTAAAGGCAAATTATACTAATATTTTTATTAATGATACATTATGGGGTTTATACACAAATGTGCAAGCAGTTAATAAAGATTTTTTAAATGATTATTTTGGTAATAAGTATAATTCATTTTTTAAATGTAATCCAGAAAACTTAGATGTAAGCCCTGGAGGTGAAAATTCAAACTTAAGTAATTCTCATGGTCTAGATAGTTTAGATTATTTGCCATACTATGATATTAAATCTGATTATGGATGGGGTGATCTTTTAGGTTTAATTGACACATTAAATAATCACTTAGAAAGTATTGAGAATGTTTTAAATGTTGATAGAACACTTTGGATGCATGCACTGAATTATGCAATTGTTAATTTCGATTCTTATATTGGTTATGCACAAAATTATTATATCTATAAAAATAGTACCAATCAGTTTAATCCAATTCTTTGGGATTTAAATATGTCTTTTGGTGGTTTTAGATTAACAGATGCCTCCTCAATATTTTTTAATGGTTTTAGTATCCCGCAGGCACAGAATATGGATCCACTAATACATCATAGTCAATTTTCAGTTTCCCCAAGGCCTTTATTAAGAAATCTTCTATTAAGTGAGAGGAATCGAAAAATGTATATAGCACATATCAGAACTATAGTTCAAGAGCATTTTATAAATCAAAATTATTTCACTAGAGCGCAATATTTACAGAACTTGATTAGTAATAGCGTGCAAAATGATACTAATAAATTTTATACGTTTAACGATTTTACAAATAATTTAACACAGACGGTATCTTTACCTACAGTTGATTGCCCAGGCATCACTCACTTAATTGATGCTAGATCTATATTTTTAAGTTCCTTTTTAGGATATAGTGGTGAGCCAACAATTTCAAATATTTCGTATAGTCCACAAAATTTTAGTTTAGGTGATGATATTTATGTTAATGCGAATGTTATTGATGCTGAACAAGTAATTCTCAAATATAGATTTGGAGATAATTTGATCTTTAGTGAATTAGAAATGTTTGATGATGGAAATCATAATGATGGTATAGCTAGTGATGGTTTATATGGTGCTAAAATTTCTAATTGTAGTAATGCTTTAGATTATTATATTTATGCTGATAATGATTCGGCAGGTGTTTTTTCACCAAATAGAGCGGCATATGAGTATTATAGTATTCATAATCAAATTTTAGCTGGTGATTTGGTGATAAATGAACTAATGTCAAACAATAATAGTATCGTATCAGATAATAGTGGAAAATTTGACGATTGGATTGAGTTATTTAATCCAAATAGTACTGCGGTATCCACTAAAGGACTTTTTCTTACAGATACTATAGGAATCTTACATAAATGGGAATTACCTAATTTTTCAATTCCACCACTTGGATATTTGATTATTTGGGCTGATGAAGATGGAAGTCAAGGTGATATGCATTCTAATTTCAAATTGTCAAACTTGGGAGAACAGCTTACTTTAACAAATAATGATAGTTTAGTTATTGATTCTATAACCTACCAGACACAACTTAGTGATATTTCCTTTGGTAGATCTCCAAATGGAAGTGGTCAATTTATGATGCTAACACCAACATTTAACTATAACAACGATTTTCCAAACTCTATCAACGATATTAATGATAAATTAGTTTTTTTTCCAAACCCATTTTCTGATATATTATATGTTAAAGATAATGATGAGATAGAGGTTAGAAGTATTTTAGGGAAACTAGTTTATCTTGCCAGCAATGTAAATAGGATTCAAACTTCAGATTGGGATGCAGGAATTTATTTTTTGCATTTACGTAATAAGAAAATAACTTATAAAATAATTAAACTTTAGATGAAATGAAAAAAATACTTTTTTTATGTACTACTTTACTGATATTTAATGCTTGTAAAAAGGAGGAAGGGTGTACTGACCCCTCAGCTTCTAATTATGATTCCCAAGCTGTAGAAGATAATGGTACATGTATTTATTCTTTGTCTGGATGCACAGATAATTTAGCAATTAATTATGATTCTAATGCAAATAATGATGATGGTTCTTGTTTCTATGGGGAAATTAGTTCAATTATTAACTATAGTGTAGTAGACGGTTTGTTAAGTGATTTTATTGAATGTATAGACGTGGATATTAATGATAATATTTGGATTGGTTCTTCTTTAGGTCTTCAAATGTATAATGGATTTGAATTCGTAAATTATACATCTTTGGATGGTTTAGCTGATAATAATATTAAAGTGATTTCAAGTTCCAACAATGGAAATATTTGGGTTGGAACTGATTTTGGAATCAGTCAATTTGATGGACTTAATTGGATAACTTATGATATTACTAACGGTTTAATTAGTAATCAAATTAAGAGTATTGATTTTGATGAAGATGGAATAGTTTGGGTTGGAACAAATTCTGGTGTTTCTTTTTATAATGGCACTTCTTGGGATTCTTATTCTGATGCGAATTCAGATTTACATTGGAGTGGTGTAAATGCAACAGATTTTTCATCAAATGGAGATAAATGGTTTGCATCTCCTTTGGGTGGAATTACTCATTTTGATGGGTCTAATTTTATAAATTATGATGATTCGGATGGTCTTATTTCTAAATACTCAACTGATTTACTAATTGATGATCAAAATAATAAATGGATTGGTACAGCTAGCGGTATTTCTGTTCTTAGTGCAACAAATGTTAATGTCATCAACTATACTAAAATGTACCTTTTACCTCCGCCAGATACTTTAAATCCAGTTGTAGATCTTGAAATAGATAATTGGGGTCGTATATGGGTTGGAATATATGTAGGATATTTATCAGAAGGAGGTGTTGCTTATTGGAATGGAGATGCTTGGTTAGATCTTGATATTCAAGATGGTTTAGCAGGTTCAAATATTAAAGATTTATCAATCGATTCTAACAATAATATATGGATTGCTACAACTTCAGGGATATCAAAAGTAATTACACAGTAGTTAATTAATCTTCTCTTTTCCAAAGTAATTTTATTTAATAACTTTACAGACATAATTATAACCTAACTAATGACTAAATTTTTTTTATTTATTTCTCTTTTTTTTATTTCCTTCAACTCTTATTCTCAAGATGTATTTGATCTTGGTGTACGTCAAATAGAAATATTTTTTAATGAGCCAAATTGGGATGATTCACTTGATATTTACTTTGCAAACAATAATGGTGAAAGATTAATTGCTGACTCAATATTAATAGATGGAATTGCAGATCAAAATGTTGGCATCAAGTATAGAGGTAATAACACCTCTTACAATGCTTCTAATATAAAAAACCCAATCAATATTAAGTTAGACTACATAAATAACGGACAATCTATTGATGGTTATAATGTGTTAAAATTATCTAATAATTTTCATGACCCTTCTTTGGTTCGTGAAGTTTTGGCTTACACTATTGCTAGAAATTATATGCCTGCACCTAAATCTACATACGCAAATGTTTTTGTTGACGGAGTATTAATTGGGCTTTTTACTTGTGTTCAATCTATTGATGAGGATTTTACTAATGAACATTTTTATGAGAGAAATGGCCCCTTTTTCAAGGTTGAGAGCACAAATACCATTATAAGTGGATGCCCTACTTCTCCATTGGGAATCTTAGAATATTATTCAGATACAAATTGTTATGTTAGAGCCTATGATATGGAATCAAGTGAAGATTGGACAGATCTTGGTGAATTTCTAGATACTTTAAATAATCACTTTACACATATAGAAAACGTCATGGATATTGATAGAACATTATGGATGATGGCATATGAAAATCTAATCGTTGCTCTTGATGCTCCAATTAATTCAGTACCTCAAAACTTTTATCTTTTCAAAGATAACAATGGAAGATTTTCTCCAATATTGTGGGACATGAATCAGGCATTTGGTACTTTTACTAATGGTTTACCTGCACCAGTTCAAAATTCAGATTTAATAGAATTAGATGTTTTTCATGAAATATCTAATACTCAAAATAATCTCACTAGTAAGATTTTTACTTTTGATAGATATAGAAAGATGTATATCGCTCATATGCGTACAATTTTAAATGAACAATTTGTAAATAATAATTATAGTAATTTGGCTTTATCCTTACAGTCTGAAATAGATAGTCAAGTAAGTTCAGATCCTAATCCATTTTATTCATACGCAGATTTCATTTCTGCTACAACTAATACAGTCAGTAACAATATAGGTATATCTGAACTAATGTCTAATAGAGTTGATTTTTTACAGAATTTATCTGAATTTACTGTTTCACATCCTGTAATATCAGATCTAACAAATTCACTTACTAGTGTGCTTCCTTTTACCACTGTGAATATAACAGCTTCAATATCTAATTCAACGTATGCTTATTTAGGATATAGATATAAATTTGCGGATAAATTTGAGAAATTAGAAATGTATGATGATGGACTTCATGGAGATGGAATTGCAGGAGATGGCATTTTTGGCGCAACTATTAATGTTGATGCTAGGGATGTACAGTATTATTTTTATGCAGAAAATAATGATGCTGGTGTTTTTTCACCTGAAAGAGCTGAAAAAGAGTTTCATCAATTAGCTGTTGTTGGAGGTCTTGTAATTAATGAAATCATGGCTGGAAATTCTAATTCTGTTGCTGATCAAAATGGTGAATACGATGATTGGGTTGAACTTTACAATGGTAATAATTTTAGCTTAAATCTAAATGGATATTATCTTTCAGATAGTGAGAATGATTTAACTAAGTGGTCCTTCCCTAATGTAACAATTGGTGCAAATGATTATCTAGTTATATGGTGTGATACCGCAGGAACAACACAGTCAGGACTACATACGACATATAGACTCTCAGCTGATCAAGAGGAAGTTTATTTAACTAGCCCTACTGGTACTTTAATCGATGCTGTTCACTATGTAAATATGCCTTCCGACCTTGGCTATGCTCGTGTTCCAAATGGATATGGAACTATGCAATATCAACAACACACATTTTTGTCAAATAATCAGCCGTTTACTGCAATTACCAGTGAATTTATTAAATCTAAAATCGAGGTTTTTCCTAATCCATCAAAAAGTAGTATTACGATTACTGGAACAGAATTTTCATCTTACATTATTAATATAATGGGACAGCAGATCTATTCTTTTAAGGGAGATCAAAAAATTGATATAAGCTCTTGGAATAATGGAGTTTATTTTCTAAAATCAGGTGATAGTGTTGTTAAATTTATAAAAGATTAGATATGAGAGTTGCATTATTTTTAAGTATGGTTCTTTTTATGACATCATGTGATAAAGATCCTGGTGAAGGTGGCACATCAGCTATAAATGGAGAGGTTTACAAGATTTTCACCTTTCAAAATCCTAATACTGGTAATTGGGATACCTCTTATTATCAGTTAGATGCAGGAAAAGATGTTTTTATTATTTACTCAGATAATCAATCAGAAATATATGATGATAAGTTTGAAACTGACTATAATGGTAGATACCATTTTGAATATTTAAGAAATGGAGAGTATACTATTTATACTTACGCAGATAGTTCAGATGCTAGTAATGTCAGATATGATTATCCTGTTTTTAGAAATGTTAAAATAACTTCCAGCAATTCAATTATAACTGCCAAAGACTTTGTTATTGAAAAGAATCAGTAAATGAATGAGATATCAAAAATTACTGCTTCATTCTCTCCTATAAAATTAGCAGAGATGGATAATGTAAAACTAATGAGTAGATCTGACACAAAGTTTGCATTTAAATTTTCTAAACTACCTGAGTTGTTAAATCAAATGATGCCGTTTTATAAAGTCTTAGAAATAAATGGAAAATTTATTCATGATTATAAGTCATTATATTTTGACACTGATGATCGCAAGTTTTATCTTGATCATCATAATGGGAGAGTTAATAGAAATAAAGTTAGATTTAGAGAGTATGTTGGAAGTGATTTAACGTTCTTAGAAATAAAACGTAAAAATAATAAGGGAAAAACAATTAAAAAAAGAATGAAGGTTGACTCAATTAATGATAACCTTTCAGTTAAACAGAAAGAATATATCTATTCAATAATTGGAAGTAATATTATTCTTAATTCTAAGCAGTGGATCAATTTTAGTAGAATTACTTTTGTTCATAAAGTACATAAGGAAAGATTAACAATAGATATTAATCTAAATTTTAAAGAGAAAGATAGAAGAGGAGACTTAAATCAAATAGCTATTGGAGAGGTTAAACAAGAGAGAATGTCTAGACTTTCCGATTTTATGAGAATTGCTAAGGAGTTACATATTTTACCTATTAGGATTAGTAAGTATTGTATGAGTACACTTGAGTTAAATCCTGAGCTCAAACAAAATAGATTTAAAGAAAAAACATTATTTTTAACAAAATTAAAAAATTTATAAATGGAATTATTATTAGTATTACTGAATGGCGGGGTTGAGTTTCTTGGGACACCAATTTTTGATTCTTCTGACTTTTGGAAGTTAATCACTAAAACAGTCTTTAACTTAACAATCATTACAATTATTGTAAGGTATATTTATTATCCAGTAACAAAAAATAAAGATTATCTTTTTACATATTTTTTAATTAGTTTGACTGTTTTTCTACTATGTGTTTTACTTGATAGCGTTAAATTACAGCTTGGATTTGCTCTAGGTCTTTTTGCAATTTTTGGTATTATTCGTTATCGAACAGATCCAATTCCAATTAAGGAAATGACCTATTTATTTTTAGTGATTGGTATTTCTGTGGTTAATGCTTTATCTAATAAGAAAATTAGTCATGCAGAACTTGTATTTGCTAATTTACTGATAGTCTTTGTAACATTTGGAATGGAACGTATTTGGCTTTTAAGACATGAGACAATTAAAAATGTCATTTATGAAAAGATTGAACTCATTGTGCCAGAAAGAAGAGAAGAGTTAATTCAAGATCTCAAGAAAAGAACTGGATTAGATGTGATTAGAGTTGAGGTAAGAAAGATTGACCTCTTAAAGGATATAGCTAATTTGCGAGTTTTTTATTATGAGGAAGACTCTAAGTAGTATACTTTTAGCTCTATTTTTATCACTATCAGCTCATTCTCAAGAAAACGATTTTCACGCTTGGTATACGCTATCACTAAATAAGAAGCTAGAAAAAAGAACAAACTTGTCTTTCAAAACAGGATTAAGACTTAGAGAGAACGCTTCTATATATTCAAAGAGATTTTTCGATCTTAAATATAAGCGAGATATCAGTAAACGTGTTGCTTTTTCATCTGGTTATCGTTATAATACTAATTGGAATCAAAGATCTGTTACTAGTAATTTACATAGATTTTATTTTGATATAAATTATAAAAATAAGATTATTAAAAGACTAAATTATTCAATAAGAAGTAGATGTCAGCTTCAAGGTGATGATTATTTATATAAACTTTTATTACGTCAAAAGTTCTTAATTAAATATAATATTAAGAAAACTAAACTAACACCAGAGCTTGCTACAGAATATTTTTTAAATACTCAAATTGGAGTAAAGAAATTAAGATCTACGTTTACGTTGTCATATCCAATAAGTAAGAAAATTGATGTTAATTTATCATATCGTATTCAACAAGAGTTTTATGTAAATAATCCCGAAACTCTTTTTATATTTGAAAGCAGAATGATATATAACTTGTAATGAAACAAAAAAAAATACAGTTAAACTTTAAGACAGCTAATTTTTCAGAACTTCAAGAGGTTGATAGAGCATTAATTTCATGTGCTAAAGAAGCTATTCCTACTGCATATGCTCCTTATTCAGGCTTCTTAGTAGGAGCAAGTATATTACTTGAAAATGGTGAAATTATAAATGGCAGTAATCAAGAAAATGTCGCATACCCATCGGGCTTATGTGCTGAAAGGGTAGCTATATTTTATGTAGGAGCAAAATATCCAAATGTTAAAATACTTACTATTGCAGTAACCGTCTTTTCTAAAAGCTTTAATGTGACAGATGTTATCTCCCCTTGTGGCGCATGTAGACAAGTTATGGCTGAGTATGAAGACAAACAAGATCAACCTATTAAAGTAATTTTACATTCACCTAATGATACTGTACTTATTTCAGAAAAAGTTAGTGATTTGTTACCATTTATGTTTAAAAGCCCTCATTTAAAGAAGCACTAATATTATATATCTCAGCAAATGGCTATTCTTGAAAATCCTATTGAATATTTGAAAGGAGTTGGTCCTACAAGAGCTGAACTTTTAAAAAAAGAATTAAGTATTTATACATTTAGTGATCTTTTATATCACTTTCCTTTCAGATATATTGATAAGAGCTTAATTTACAATATATGTGATTTGTCAGAAGATTTACCATATATTCAGCTTAGAGGTAAGATTATAAAGTTTGAGGAGAAGGGTAAGTTTAGAAGTAAACGACTAATTGCATATTTTCAAGATGATACAGGAATAATTGAATTAGTATGGTTTAAAGGTGCAAGATGGATAAAATCGGGTATAAAATTAAATTCTGAATATATTGTTTTTGGAAAGCCTTCAGCTTTTAATAATAAATTTAATATTGTTCATCCAGAACTAGATTTATTAGATGATAATGTCAATTTTTCTCCAGGATTGCAAGCAGTTTATCATTCAACTGAATTGCTAAATGCAAAGGGACTTAGTAGTAGGGCAATAAGTAAGTTAGTTATCGCTTTATTACCTCAAATAAAAAATAATTTAGATGAAAATTTATCTCCAGATTTAATTGCTAAATTAAACCTACCATATAGAGAGAAAGCATTTAATGACATCCATTGCCCAAAAGATTCTAAGATGTTAGTTAGGGCTCAAAAGAGATTGAAGTTTGAAGAGTTGTTTTTTTTACAATTGCATTTAATTAAACTAAAACTTACAAGAAATAAAAAGTCGAAAGGTTACCCCTTTGAAAGTTTAGGTTGTCATTTTAATGATTTTTATGAAAATCATCTTCCTTTTGAATTGACTAATGCACAAAAGAAAGTATTAAAAGAAATCAGAGTAGATGTTAAGTTGCCTCAACAAATGAATAGGCTTTTACAGGGAGATGTTGGTAGTGGTAAAACTTTAGTTGCGTTACTAAGCATGTTAATGGCTATAGATAATGATTTTCAAGCTTGCCTAATGGCACCAACTGAGATTTTAGCAAAACAACATTTTAATTCAATTTCTATCTACTTAGAGAAAATGAATATTAAAGTTCAGATATTAACTGGATCTTCAAAAACAAAAGAAAGAAGAATATTGCATACTGAATTAGAAGATGGAAAGATAGATTTATTAATAGGAACACATGCGTTATTAGAGGATAAGGTTAAGTTTTCTAATCTAGGTTTAGTTATTATTGATGAGCAACATAGATTTGGAGTCGCTCAGAGAGCTAAACTTTGGAAAAAAAATAAATATCCCCCTCACGTTTTGGTCATGACAGCCACACCAATACCTAGAACTTTATCAATGACACTATATGGAGATTTAGATGTTTCTGTTATTGATGAACTTCCGCCTGGCAGGAAGGAAGTAAAAACCATATGGAAGTCTGATGCATCAAGATTAAGTACAATAAAATTCATGAGAGATCAGATAACAAAAGGTAGACAGATTTATGTGGTATTTCCATTAATAGAAGAGAGTGAAAAATTGGACTATAAGGATTTAATGGAAGGTTACAATCAAATTGTAAGAGAATTTCCACTACCTAAATATCAAGTTAGTGTTGTTCATGGACAAATGAAAGCTGAGGATAAAGAATATGAGATGAACAGATTTGTAAAAGGTGTTACTGATATTATGGTCGCTACAACAGTAATTGAAGTTGGTGTTAATGTTCCAAATGCATCAGTTATGATTATTGAAAGTGCTGAGCGATTTGGTTTATCACAACTTCACCAACTTAGAGGAAGAGTCGGGCGTGGTAGTGAACAGTCTTATTGCATGCTTGTTAGTGGTAATAAAGTTAGTGTTGAGGCAAAGAAACGTTTGCAAACAATGGTTGATACAAATGATGGTTTTAGAATTTCTGAAGTTGATTTAGAAATAAGAGGTCCTGGTGATATGATGGGAACTAAACAAAGTGGAATTTTAGATTTTAAGATTGCTAATATTGTAACAGACAATAAAATATTACACTTTGCGCGTAATGAGGCTAAGATCTTGTTAGATGAAGATGAAAATTTAGAAAATGCAGATAATATTAATATAGCTAGATATTACAGGCCTTATGCAAGAGAAAGAAATGGATGGAGTAGAATATCTTAAAAAAATAAGGGTAAGCTACTTATGTCGCACCGCTACAACCTACTACCCTTGCTGCATTCCTGCCCTGGGGGGGTTTGTAAGGAGCTGGTCGCACAAGACTTACCCTCTTTGCAAAAGTAATACATTTTCAAAAATACAAACAAATTATTATCTTCTATTTTTAGTTATCTTTGCTATTAAATAATAATTTTAAAATATGGAGATAAGAAAGTTTGCTATGAACTATGGAACTGTATTAGGCTTAATTCTAGCTCTAATTGCTTCAGTTTTTTGGATGATTGGTATCGAGGAGCGAGAATCAATTATTCCATCTTTAACAAATAATTTATTAATTATAGGTTTCTTATTTTATTCGATTACAAATTATCGAGATAGTATAGGGAATGGATTTATTGCTTATTCTTCTTCTCTTAAATTAGGTACTTCAATTGCTTTCTTTTCATCAGTGATTATGGCTTTTTATACGTTTATGTATATTACATATTTAAATCCTGAAATGTTAGCCAATATATCTGATATGACTGAGCAAACTATTCTGCAAACTAATCCAGAAGTCTCAGAAGAAGAATTAGAGATGGCTTTAGAGATTTCAAGTCAGCTTATGCAACCTCATTTTTTAATGATTATGGGTGTATTAGGTGGTACGTTCATGGGTTTTCTTTTTTCTGCAGTAATTTCTTTTTTTGTAAAAAAAACAGATATTAATAATTTACCATAATGATAGATATATCAGTTATAGTACCTTTATTAAATGAGGAAGAGTCTTTACCTGAGTTATGCTCTTGGATTTCAAAGGTTATGGATTCTAATAAATATTCATATGAATTATTATTGATTGATGATGGAAGTAAAGATAATTCTTGGAATGTAATAGAAGATTTATCTAAAAAAAATCAAAATATAAAAGGTGTTAAGTTTAGAAGAAATTATGGAAAATCTGCTGCATTAAATATTGGTTTCTTAAAAGCAAAAGGAAGCGTTGTTATTACAATGGATGCTGATTTGCAAGATAGTCCTGATGAAATTCCTGAACTATATAATAAAATTATAGTTGATGATTATGATTTAGTTTCTGGTTGGAAACAAAAACGCTTTGATCCATTATCGAAGACTGTACCAACAAAGTTATTTAATTGGGCTGCTAGAAAAGCATCTGGAATATATTTACATGATTTTAATTGTGGACTCAAATCTTACAAAAATTCTGTTGTTAAATCAATTGAAGTGCATGGTGAGATGCATCGATATATACCGTTTCTAGCAAAGTGGGCAGGTTTTACAAAGATTTCTGAAAAAGTAGTTAGTCATCAAAGTAGAAAGTATGGTGTAACAAAATTTGGTTTAGAAAGGTTTATGAATGGATTTTTAGACCTTTTAACAATAACTTTTGTTAGTAGATTTAGAAAGAAGCCTATGCACTTCTTTGGTGTATTTGGTTTAATTATGTTTACTCTAGGGTTTTTATTGTTTGCATATATAGGTGGTGCTAAATTATATTTTATTATTAATGATTTGCCTGCTACAAATATTGCAGATATTTCTGGTTTCTATATAGCATTATCGTCAATGATTATCGGTGTTCAATTGTTTCTAGCTGGATTTATTGCTGAATTAATTTCAAGAAATTCACATGACAGAAATAATTATCAGGTAGAAAAAGAAACTTAAATTTTGACTAATAAAAAGATCATTATTATTGGGCCTGCTTTCCCTTTAAGAGGGGGTATTGCAAATTTCAATAATGCATTAGCAAAAACATATCATCAAAGAGGAGATGATGTCACTATTTTTTCGTTTTCCTTACAATATCCAGCATTTTTGTTTCCAGGCACCACACAATATGAAGAAGGTGATCCACCAAGAAATATTAAGATAAGATCTGAAATTAACTCGATAAATCCCTTTAATTGGCTTTCTGTTTCTAAAAAAATCAATAAATTACAACCTGATGTTGTAATCATCAGATATTGGTTGCCATTCATGGCTCCATGCCTTGGGATTATTTCAAGGCTATTAAATAAAAAAATTAAAATATTATCAATTACAGATAATGTAATACCACACGAGAAGCGTTTCTTAGATAAAGATCTTACTAATTTTTTTATATCTAGTTGTGATGGGTTTGTTACATTATCTAAATCTGTTTTGAATGAACTTTCTTTATTTACTAATAATGCTAATAAAAAGTTTCTTCCTCACCCAATATATGACATCTATGGCTCTAAGATATCTAAATTAGATGCTCTAAAAAATTTAGAGTTGTCATCTAACAATAAACATTTATTGTTTTTCGGTTTTATTCGAAAGTATAAAGGTTTAGATTTAATACTTAAAGCAATTTCAGACAAGAGAGTTAGAGCTTTAGGAATTAAGTTAATCATTGCTGGAGAATTTTATGATAATAAAGATTACTACATGAAAATGATTAAATCCTTAGGAATTCGTGATAATATAATTTTACATGACCAATTTATTAATGTGAATAAAGTAAAAAATTATTTCTGCGCTGTAGATATGGTTGCTCAAACATACTTGTCTGCTACACAAAGCGGTGTCACTCAAATTGCTTATAGTTTTGATAAACCTATGTTAGTTACTAATGTAGGAGGTTTGTCAGAAATAGTAGAACATAATAAAGTTGGTTATGTCACTAGCAAAGATCCTTCTGAAATCGCAGATTCAATACTTGATTTCTACAATAATAATCGTGAATCATTTTTTATAAAAAATACGAGGAAAGCTAAGAAAAATTTTAGTTGGGAATCTTTTGTTGAAGGTGTCGATACACTGATAGAAAAAGTGAGGAAGTAAACTCTAATTTTTAGCTTATATTTGTAAAAAAAACATGAAACATCTGACATTGCTTTTACTGTTGTTTCCTTTCCTTACTTTATCTCAGGATATCAATAATGTTGATATTAATGGATATAAGCAAGGTAAATGGCTTAAAAAACATAATAATGGTAATATTAAATACAAGGGTCAATTTACTGATGACAAACCATTTGGATTATTTTATTATTTTTATGAGAATGGAAAGTTAAAAGCTGAAAAGAAATTCTTTCATAATGGACAAGCTGCATCTACCCATTTCTATGATAAATCAGGGAATTTAAAATCTTCAGGAATTTATGTAAATGAGTTAAAGGATAGTACGTGGAATTATTACAATTCGGATAGTATAATTATTATGTCTGAACAGTATAATAAAGGTCTTTTAAATGGCTTTACTAAAACCTATTATTATGATGGATCAATATTTGAAATAAAATCTTGGCTTGATAATAATCTTGATGGCCCTTGGAAACAATTTTTTATTGATGGGTCTATTCAAATGGAAAGTTCATTTAAAAATAATGAAAGAAATGGGAATCATATATCATATCATCCTAATGGTAAGATATATTTTCAAGGATTGTATAAGGAAGATATAAAGTCTGGGGTATGGGAATATTTTAACAGTGATGGAGTCATTGATACTTTAATTAATTATAATGAGTAAAGGGAAAGTTTTAATGGCTATGAGCGGTGGTATTGATAGTACAATGGCATCATTAATTTTACATGAACAAGGCTACGAAGTTATTGGTTTGACAATGAAAACCTGGGACTATGAAAGTTCTGGTGGTAACAAAAAAGAGACCGGTTGTTGTAGTCTGGATTCAATAAATGATGCCAGACAACTAGCTGTGGATTGTGGTTTTCCTCATACTGTTCTTGATATTCGAGAAGAGTTTGGAGATTTTATTATTGATAATTTTGTAGATGAATACATTGCAGGTCGAACTCCTAATCCTTGTGTTTTATGCAATACACATATTAAATGGGAAGCTCTTTTAAAACGTGCAGATATGCTAAAATGTGATTATATCGCTACTGGTCATTATGCTCAGATTAGACAAGAGAATGGAAGATATATTGTCTCAAAAGGAATAGATGATAATAAGGACCAATCTTATGTCTTGTGGGGTGTTAAGCAAGAATGCTTAAAAAGAACTTTATTTCCAATGGGTAAGTATCATAAAAGCGATATAAAAAAAATGGCATACGACAGAGGTTATAAAGCACTAGCTGAAAAAAATGAAAGTTATGAGATTTGTTTTATACCAGATAATGACTATAGAAGTTTTCTTAAAAGAAGAGTTGATGGTTTAGAAGAAAGAGTAAAGGGTGGGAATTTTGTTAATACTAAGGGTGAAGTAATAGGAACACATGAAGGTTACCCGTTTTATACTATTGGACAAAGGAGAATTGGAGTATCACTGGGTGATGATCCAACTTATGTTATTGAGATAAATCCATCAAAAAATATAATTGTTGTTGGAAAAAAAGAAGATTTGCAGAAACAAGAAATGTTTATTAAAAGTGTTAATTACTCTAAATATTCAGATATAAAAGATGGAATGATATGTTTAGTCAAAGTTAGATATAAGCACAAAGGAGAATTAGCAACTATTACAAATGATGGTGATAATTTAAAGGTACTCTTCCATAAAAAAGTAGAAGGTATTGCACCTGGTCAATCTGCAGCTATTTATGAGGGTGAAGATTTAATAGCTGGAGGATTTATTATGAAAAAATGATAGATTTCCAAAATATTCATTACTCTGATACTAATAGCTTTTCTGAATTTATTCTTGATTATCTTAATGGTGATTTTAAAGATAGTCTATATAGTAAATCACAAAAAATTGAAGGATTTGAGAAACAAATATTTGAAAAAAGTAATCATTTTATTGATAGAAAATTATTAGTAGATGTCTTGTATTCTCAAAATAAAAATTTTAATCTTTCTAAAAAATCAAGTGATAATATTCAATCTTTAAATCAAGAATCTTCTTTCACAGTCACAACTGGTCATCAGCTTTGTTTGTTTACAGGACCACTTTATTTTATCTATAAAATTATTTCTACAATTAACTTATGTGATCAATTAAATTCAAAGTACAATTCGAAAAATTTTGTTCCTGTTTATTGGATGGCAAGTGAGGATCACGATTTCAATGAAATTAATCACATTAATTTATTTGGTAAAAAAATAATTTGGGATAGTAAGCAAAATGGAGCTGTAGGTAAGATGAAACTAGATGGATTGGAAAAACTTGTTTCAGAGGTTAAATCTGTTTTAGGAGATGATGATAGATCTCAGAAATTAATTAACCTTATCAAGTCATCTTATATAAATTCAAAAAATCTCGCTGATTCAACTAGATCTTTTGTACTAGAGCTTTTTGGTAAGTATGGATTAGTTGTCATTGATGGAGACTCCTTAGATCTTAAGAAAAGATTGATTCCTTTAATAAAAAAAGATATCTTGCAAAAAGGTTTTTTTGATGCTATAACAAAATCAACTGCAGATTTTACTAAGAAGTATAAACAACAAGCATTTGTTAGAGATATTAATTTCTTTAAGTTATCTCAAAACAAAAGAGAACGAATAACCGAAGGCATTTCTGAGAGAGAAATAGATATTGCTCCTCATGCATTTAGCCCAAATGTATTTTTAAGACCACTTTATCAAGAATTAATTTTGCCAAATATTGCTTATGTTGGAGGAGGTGCTGAATTGACATATTGGATGCAACTTAAATTGGCATTTATTAAAGAAAAAATACCATTTCCTATTCTTGTTTTAAGAAATTCAGCATTAATAGTTACAAAAAAACAATCTCAAAAGATTAATAGGTTAGGTTTTGAGATACGTGATTTCTTTCAATCTGAAGAAGCCATTAAAAAAACTTTTATTATTTATAATTCTAAAAAGAAGTTGAGTGTTGATAATGAAATTAAAAGTCTTAGTTTGATTTATAAGAACCTTAAAGATAAGACTGATAATGAAAGTATGAAAAGTAGTATAAATGCGTTACTACATAAGCACATTATGTCAATTGAAGATTTACATAAAAAGTTGGTTAGACTTGAAAAAAAACAAAATGAAAGTTCTCTTGGGCAAATTACAAATTTGAAGAAATCGCTCTTCCCAAATAAAATGTTACAAGAACGGCATAATAATTTTATTGAATATTATTTTAAATATGGGGATAACTTTATTGAAACATTAAAAGAGAAATTTGACCCATTAAATCCCAATTTTGTAATTTTAACTTTTTAAAATTAAACATATCAAATGGAGCATGAGAAAATATTAATTTTAGATTTTGGTTCTCAATATACACAGTTAATTGCTAGAAGAGTAAGAGAATTAAATATTTATTCTGAAATTCATCCTTATAATAATATTCCTGAAATAGATGGTAGTTGGAAAGCAGTTATACTTTCAGGTTCTCCTCATTCTGTAAGAGATAAAAATGCCCCTATGCCTAACCTGAAAGAAATCAAAGGCAAACTACCTTTACTTGGAATATGTTTTGGGGCTCAACATTTAGTACATGAATTTGGAGGTGAAGTTTTGCCTTCAAATACTCGTGAGTATGGTAGAGCAAATTTATCTTTTATTGAAACTAGATCATCGTTAATGAAAGGTGTCTCTGTTGGATCTCAAGTTTGGATGAGTCATGGAGATACTATTTCAATGATTCCAAAAGATTATAATATTATTGCTTCTACCAAAGACGTTGAGGTTGCTGCTTACAGCGTTGATAATGAGTTGACTTTTGGACTACAATTTCATCCTGAGGTTTATCATTCTAAAGATGGGCATATAATTCTTAAAAATTTTTTAGTTGATATTTGTGGTTTTAGTCAGGATTGGACTCCCTCAGCCTTTGTAGAAGAAACAATTTCTTATTTAAGAGAAAAAGTGGGTAAAGATAAAGTTGTTCTTGGATTATCTGGTGGTGTTGACTCTACAGTTGCGGCTGTTTTATTACATAAGGCAATAGGAGATCAGTTACATTGTATATTTGTTGATAACGGACTCTTAAGAAAAGGTGAATTTGATAGTGTTTTAAAGCAGTATCAAGGTATGGGATTAAATGTAAAGGGAGTTGATGCAAAAGATCGTTTCTATAAAGTTTTGTCTGGACTTTCAGATCCGGAGAAGAAAAGAAAAGCTATTGGATCTATGTTTATTGATGTTTTTGATGATGAATCACAATTAATTAATGATGTAAGGTGGCTTGCACAGGGCACAATTTATCCTGATGTTATTGAATCAGTATCAGTAAATGGAGGACCCTCTCAAACAATTAAATCACACCATAATGTGGGTGGCCTTCCAGATTACATGAAACTTCAAGTCATTGAACCTTTAAATACATTGTTTAAAGACGAAGTAAGAAGAATCGGTAAGTCCATGAATATTGATAAGCATTTACTTGCTAGGCACCCATTTCCAGGGCCTGGTTTAGCTATTAGAATTCTTGGCGATGTTACAAAGGAAAAAGTTAGTATCCTTCAAGAAGTAGATTACATTTTTATAACTGCATTGCAATCATCAAATTTGTATCATAAAGTATGGCAAGCTGGTGCAATTTTTCTTCCTGTGCAATCTGTTGGTGTTATGGGAGATGAAAGGACATATGAGAATGCTATTGCGCTGAGAGCTGTTGAGTCTACTGATGGTATGACTGCAGACTGGGTTCATTTGCCACATGAATTTTTAGCTAGAGTTTCAAATGAGATAATTAACAAAGTTAAAGGTATTAATAGAGTAGTTTATGATATTTCTTCTAAACCTCCAGCAACTATTGAATGGGAATGATATTTAGATATTTATTTGTATTTATTATTCTACTTCCTTTTTATTCATTTTCTCAGGTCACACATGATACAATTTATTTTACAGGAAAAACTCATGTTAAGCATGTAGTAAAAGGAGGAGAATCACTTAACTCAATTGCGCAACTTCATAATGTTACAGCTATAGATATTAGAGATGCTAATGAACTCTCTAAAAGACTTTATTATAATCAGTTATTATATATTCCAATTTATCTTAATGAAACCGATGATATTGTATTTTCTGTAAATAATCTCATTTCTAAGAAAAGTACTACAGATACTGCAACTACAAATATTGCACTTATTATGCCATATTACTTATTGAAAAATGATACAATGTTTAATAATTCTAAGGATTCATTAGAGATTTATAATTCATATTATAGTAAATCTGAAGCTGCACTTTCTTTTCATGTTGGTGTTAAGTTGGCTCTAGACTCTCTAAGAAAATTAGGTAAAAAAATTGTTTTACATTCTTTCGACTCAAATAAAGATAGTAACATAGTTGAAAATCTTGTTTATTCAAATCAATTAAATGATATGGATATTATTATAGGCCCTATGTATTCATATCTTTTTGAAATTTTATGTAGAAGATATGGATTTGATGATACAAAAATCTTAATTTCCCCCCTATCTAGAGTGAATACTGATATTAAAAATTATACTTCAGTATATCAAATTTCTCTTACTAATAAAGTACAAATTGATATTATATTTGATTATCTTGTTAAGCAGAAAATGAAAGATAGAATTGTTGTGATTTATCATGAAAATCAATTGAATCTAGCTACTTATTTAAAATATAAATTCAATAGTTTAGATAAAGAAATTGATATTATTACAACAGTTGATACACATGTTGACTCAATTAGAAGGTATTTTGAGCCAGAACAAATTGTTATTTTACTTTCCAGAGATAGATCATTTACAAGTAGAATGTTAGCTTCAATAGGAGGCATTGATTCAATATCAACAGTTTTTGCTTCAGAATCTATTCTTTCTTATGATAATTTAGATATTACTAATTTAATGGAACTTAATGTACATTTAGTAAGCTCAAAAATTATAGATTATTCAAATAATTATAATATTGCTTTTATGTCTTTGTTTGAAAGAGTATATGAAACTAACTCTAGAAAGTATTCAAAAATAGGATATGATATCATTATGCATTTTTGTGGTGCCAAAGATGTGTTTGAGTTTAAAAGATTGTTAAATGGTTATTACGAAAATACAAATGCCTTTATTTATCGCTACAATGATTATAAAATCCTTAAATTAAAATAATTTTTTTTAAGATTGGTGAGATATAACCTTAATTTTACTTTTCTCGTATAATAAATATGTTATTGTATAGTGATAATCGTATATTATTTAAGAGTTACATAATTAGCTTTTTATTTATATTCTTTTCTAGTATATCTTCAGTGAGCTCGCAATGTGTCTCAAACCAGACATTCGCATTAACCCCTTTAGGTTCTTATTCACCTGGTCAAGTTGTAACTATTGATTATACTTTAGGTAGTTTTAGTCAGATTAATCTGAATTGGATAATTGCGTTTCAAATTAACTTAGGGCCAGGATGGACAAATTTACAACCATTAATTGCTCCAAATGGAAGTGGATCTCAGTCTGGTTACTGGTTGTGGGATCTTCAAAATTTATTTCCGAGTGGATTAAATTTTGGTCCTGGTTGGAGGTTTGTTAATCTTGGAAGTAATTCAAATTGGGGTAGTAATTCATCTGGTCCCTTTATAATTCGATTTAGAGCAACAGTTGCATCAACATGTACTGCAGATGATTTATCAGTAAGTATTAATGTATATGGAGACTGCCTTACAGGTGGATGGAGTAATGGAGCATGTTGTTCTGATCCAGCATATAGTATATATAATGGTGTTGTGCAATTAAATGTAATAAATACACCACCGATTAATCATAACTAGTAAATATTAAAAAATATAAATAAAAATTATTAATTAAAATGTTAAAATTATGAAAACTAAAACAAAAGAGAAGCTAAAATTATTTTGCTTAATAATATTTTGCACAAATATAAATGTATATTCTCAATCTAGTTCAGCTCCAACTCAATCTGTATGTATTTCTTCAACTGAACCATATGTCTTAAATAATGTTAATAGTACATCAACATTTCAATGGGTTTTAAATAGTGGAGGGATTATTTCGAATGGTCAAGGAACTAGTGCTATATCAATTGATTGGGGTACTATTTCAGGAGGTCCTCACACCTTATCTGTTCTTGAAACCGATGTAAATGGTTGTATTGGCTCTCAGCAAACCTTAGAAGTTACCATAATTAATCTAGATGACGCATCATTTGTTTTGACTGATTATTGTGCTGGTGCTTCAAATTCAGCAAGTTCAGCTGTAACTTCTGGTGGAACTTATGTCTTTAATCATTTACCTTCTGGATCTGAGACGATAGATGTGCTTACTGGAGAAATTACTGGTGGGATAGGTGGTACAACTTATAGCGTTGAATATACAACTAATGGAATTTGTCCTTCACAAAG
>Ga0233444_10000464_pt1 | contig 53923 bp, 71 predicted proteins | sample SI_124_October20_6_FD_182792 | JGI IMG/M metagenome (GOLD analysis project Ga0233444, IMG submission 182792) | Seawater microbial communities from Saanich Inlet, British Columbia, Canada - SI_124_October2016_10_MG | ecosystem: Environmental > Aquatic > Marine > Inlet | place: Canada: British... | reverse complement strand
CCAGGCGACAGAGCTGTCGTGACCTGGCGTCACAGCTGTCGTACTAACTATACCCAGGAACTATACTCATTAACTATAGATTAATCTCTCTCTATACATATAGGAAATATCATTTAGTATTAAGGTAAGTCGTCCTCTGTTAGTTTCCAGCTAATGTGATACTGCTGATGAAAGTTTGCTTGTGATGAAACTTTATTTCTTTTTTTCTTCTTAGGCTTCCCATACTTAGCTTGGTTTAATTTTTGATTGCTAACCATTCCAGCTGACATTTTTCCTAAGTAACTTTGTAAATCGTACATAAGTATTCATAGTAGCACATTGAAAAGGCCTCTAAAAAAAGTTGTTAAATATTTGTTAAAGATTGATTTATAAAATCTAATACTGTAGAATATATTTATGAACGAAAATGCAGCAAACAGAAAAATCAAAAAGTTTTTAATGTTAGCTGCTGTAATGATAAACATTTGGATACCAGTAGATAAAAGAACACAATACATTAACTACTTTTATTCATTAATAATAGATACGGAGAAAGAATGAGAGAAATAGATATAGCAAGATTAGAAAATATTGCAGTTCCAGTACCTGCTGGAGTAAATGACATAGACAGTATGAGAACTGAAATTAAAGGATACATTGATGTGTTCTTTGGTAGAGTTCCTATGCCTATAGATGTTGGTATCAACAGCTTGTATGAAGTTGCTGTTGCTTACTACAGTAGGGCCAAAGAGCTTGAACTGAGTATTAAAGAAATGGAAAACAAAGGCTTAATAGACAAGAGTTCTCCTATCTATAAATTTAGAACTGGTGAGCTGTCATCCTTCATAGATATAGCTAAAGAGCAAACAAGACTAGGAAGTAGGAGAATTACCGTAGCATCAATGGTGTTACAAGAACGAGAAGTTTAAGGTCGTGGGACAGCTTCTTCTTTCACCTTCTACGAGATTTGCTTCGGTAGGTTATACGGTGGGGATAGAATCCTCAAGTCGAAAGGCAAGGCAGAGTCGTAAATATACCGCTGTCGGTAGTATGCCGTTTAATAACTGGGAAAAGTAATGAGTCTTCTGAATGGAAAACATTTGGAGTGCGGAATTTAAACCGCTGAGACGGTAAAAGGACTTTGGGAAGCTGTCCCTGTTTTAATCAGTCATGTATATTTCAGCGTGACCATTTGCAATAAGAGCTTCATTAAGATTGTTCTTACCTACCCATACTTCCGCTAAAACACGACCATATTTACCTTTGCCGAATGATTGGACTTGTACCATTCCAGAATTGGAATTGATTTGATTTTCGACATACTTCTTAGCTTTCAATCCTTTTTCCTTTTCCTCAGCATCTTTTGTGCGAGTTTCTGGAGTGTTTAAGCCGTATAGTCTTAATCGTTCCTTAATCCATATGTTAAAACCTAGGTCAATGATGACGTCTATTGTGTCACCATCTACTATTTTTGTAACTTCAGCATTATAGAAATATAATTCTCTCATAGTGTTTAGTATACCATTATTCCTAAATGACTATACCTTATATACTAAATGTTTTTTTTTAATTTAACAGAAGCCACCTTCGCAACAAGCTACGACTTTTTGTTTATATGAGGGACAAGAGGGGTTATCGCAGTATAAACCTGCATGTATTTCAAGTAGTACAGTATTGCACACTGGACAATCGGGGTTCAAAGTTTTATTTCTCTGTAGAACCAATATACGAGGCTACATACAGCAACCCAGTAAAGAATAGAATAATAACCCATTCACTCATTCTTCTTCTTCGTGTATGAATAAAACTTTTGTTGATTGCTTACATTTAGTAGGACTTTGTTGGCACATCCATTGATTTGTTTGTATATTCTTGAGTAGCTCTTTGCACTCGTCACATCTATTGATTTTTTTTCTCATCTAAAATCTCCTGTACTATTGGTATAAATTCTTTTATTAATTTTGTAGAGAATACTGCTAGCCAGACTAATCCACCAATAGATATAAGTGAGACTGTTAGTACTAATATGATTTCCGTCATGATACCTCCTTTCGGGGCGACTGATTACATTTTTGTCATTATTGCGGATAGCGTGCCTACGATAACGACCCATCCTGCGAGTTCCTGTCTTGAAATTTTTGCATTAACTTTTTCGTGTAGAGAGTCTATTCTCTCATTAATTTTCTCTTGACCTTCTAATATCATTACTAACATCTCCTTTTGCGTGAAGCCATTACCATTATTTGATTCAGCCATTAGTTTTTACACCCACAATCATCACAACAAGCCTCATCTTCTGGCTCATAACTTATAGGATTTGAAACCTCTTTTGTTGATACAAGGCTAAAAAAACTATCGTCTAATTCCCACTTATCCATTAATCTCTCCACCTTATTGTTAGTAACCATATAGTAATAGAAACTACTATGGCTATACCTACTATATCTTGTGCTGTTCCTGTAAGTGTGAACCAAGCAATAAAGAAACCAAGCAGAGTAAAAATTTGAGCTATAGATTCTTTTACAACATCTAGTATCCAAATACCTATTTTTTTAAAATTCAGATTTAAAACATAACTTAAACCATAAGCTATTTGTTTCAATATATTGTAAGGTAGTCCTAGTACCTTGTTTAAATTTTTAATAATACTTTTAATCATTTAGTATCTCCTTATTAAAGCGCCAGCTTGAGCAATAATCTGAGAGGCTATAATCACTGGGACTACTACCTCTTGTGCTTTCTCCTTCTGGTCGCTTGTCATATCATTACCTATTTCTGATAGGTTTATATTTGATACATCTATATCTATTATAGCACCTATAGGGTCCGCAATAAACGCCTCAACTTGTACCTCTGTGACAACATCAGCGAGTGTATAGTTTTCTACTTCGGAACTAGCAATTGACCTTTCAACAAACTCATCAAGTGCTTGTGCTGTATTTTCATCTTTGGCTGCCTGCTCAGCGATAATTACAAGGTCTTCAGAGGCTTCTTCTTCTGTAAATCCTAATACTTGACCAACTTCTGTCTTTTGTTCTTCAGATAAAGTAGCAACTGTTTCAACTTTAGTTACTTCTTTAACAACAGCTTGAACTACTTTTTGTGTAGTTTTATCAGCTGAACCTAAGTTTTGTATCTTGGTTTCTGCAACTGCTTGAACAACTTTAACCTTTTCTTCTGTAGGTAATTCTGCAACGGCTGCTTCGACTTTTTCTGTAAGCTCTTGGTCAGCTTTTTCTTCTGCTTCAAATACTTCCTCTTCTGTTAAGCCCTCAGTATCGAGAGGCTCTTCTTCTACTATCTCAATAGTAATAACCTTAGCGATAGCTTCTTCAGTCTCCTCAACAAGAATTTCTACTTCTTCGTCTGTGAGTTGTACCTCTTCGTCTCCCTTATCACTAGGAAGTGGCTCAACCTCAAGTATCTCGTCAACTTCTTCATCTTCAAAATCTTCGATGATAGGTATGGTTGTAGTCGTGGTGCTCGTAGTAGTAGGAGCAACAATAATAACTTCTTTAAACTCGAAAACTTCTTCTTCAACTTCTATAACCTCTAATGTTTTTTGTAACTCTTGTATTGTATCAACTAATACTTTTAAATCTTGTTTTTCATCGTCAGATAAATTATCAGTATCTACATCTTTAAGTATAGACTCTTCTAGTTCAGCTTGTATCTTAGCTTCTGCTTCAGCTTCAAGACGAGCTAACTCAGCTTGGATTCTAGCTTCTTCTTCTAAACGGAGACGCTCTTCCTCAGCTAAACGCTCTTCTTCTGCAATACGCTCTGCCTCAATACGAGCTAACTCTTCAGCTTTTTCTTTAGCTATGCGAGCTTCCTCAGCCTTACGAGCTTCTTCTGCCTTCTCTGCGGCAATACGATTTTCCTCAGCGATACGATTCTCCTCAGCAATACGAGCTTCCTCAGCCTCGTAAGCTGCTTGGGCTGCTGCGTTTGCATCGTCTTGAGCTTTTTGATTAAAGACAGTTAGTGTTGGCTCGGTAGAAAAACCACTATAAGCATTATCATCAGAGCTATAACCTCTGACTGAAAACTCGTAAGTTCCATTAGGGATGCTTGCATAAGGAATAGTATATTCGGTTTCTGTTATGTTATAAACAACTGTTTCATTTTTAGCGTCTGTTCTAAAATATAGCTCATAAGTTTCAGCAGTTAAGTTACCACTATTAGCTTCATCCCAATCTACCTTTACACCTACATTGTATTCTTGAGTTACTGATGTATTCATTGGAGGTCCTAGAAATGTAGGAATAGTGGTAGCAGTAGTAGCAGATACTACTGAATTGGTTACTGGACCTGCTTGTCCTCCGTGACAATAGCTACCATTGTCTGTGCAAGAGTAAACAACAAAGTCATAAGTTCCTGCTGATATGTCTTCCATTGTATAGGAAGTAGCACTAGCATCTGCAATGTCTATACTTGTATAAGTTTCTTCGCTTGAAAGTTTATATTCAATCTTATAAGACTCTACTGCTGACCAACCTGTATTAGGTTGTGTCCAACTAAAATCTAATCCTTGGTATTGAGTATTTGAAATTGTTAAATCAGTAACTCCACTAGCTACATCTTGTATTGTATAACTAGCTATAGAAGTCCAGTTAGAGTATTTAGCGTTTGTGTCATTATCTGCTCTTACTTTAAAGTAAATAGTATCGCCAACTGTTGCACTAAGAACTGATTCTAAATAAGATTTAGTAAATGTATATTCTGTGTTTAGAGAATTAGCGCCCCCTACATTTCCTGTTGCTATACCATACATAGGTGGATTTGCTTTGTCGAAACCTATTGCATATCTTTCTGCACTATATTCGTATCCTACTGAAGCTGCATCCCAGTCAATAGTTATTGCTCCTGTATGTAAATTAACAGAAGTGGTTAAGTTACTTGGGTCACCTATACCATCAAGTATCTTAGGGTCATCACAAGCGTTTGTTCCTGTAGGTGCAGACCAATTTGTTTGGTTATAATCAAAAGGAGGACCTGCATAAAGATTCCAAGACTTTTCTGTAGAAAGTTCAGAAAAACTGTAATCAGTTACGTTATTACCTCTAACTCTATAATAAATATTTCTACCTGCTGGGTCATTAAAGTAATACTTTAAATTATCAAGACTAAAGGTGTGATATTGCCAAGTGTTAGTTTGATGTCCAAAAGAGGTAGTAACACAAAAGCTATTTGTTTCTGTTATACCACTACTTGTACTAAAAAAGATTGTATAGCTTTCTGGTGGACTATCTTCAAATCCATCAGAACCTAATATACCAATAGTAAATGTCCCTGCGTTACCATTATTACTAGCATTAGTATCATAAGGTGTTTGTGTATCGACATGATTAGCCATAGCAATAGGTAATGGATATATAAGTAGCAATACTACAGATAATCTAAGGAATGTATTAAATTTGTTTAACACTATTTTTTGATAGGTTGAGTGTTAAACGCCTCGTTGACTTCCTTTAATGTTAATTTACCATCATCCATATATTTTCTAGCTAGCATCTCCATAACGTGTGCTATTCCTAAAAAACCTGCTAATAATGATGATTCCAATACACCTATACCTACTAAACTGCCTGCTCCCAGCACTCCTAGCGCTTGTGCCATAAACACAGCTACCATTCTTTTGATAATTTGTTTAAATAATTTAAACGACATGTACTCTCCAATGTAAAAAAAGATGGGCCTGTTTCCAAACCCATCCTCTACCATTATAGTACTTTTAATTAAAGGTACATTTAGCCTTTTGGTATCTTGCTCATAAATGGAAATGGTGCATCTTCCAATGCATTTTGTATTCCAGATACAAGAGCTGACGCTCCAGCGACTGTTGCCGCCATTAATACGTCTGCTTCGAACATCCCTGCTTGATTAGCTAATAATACGGCCAAAAAAGTTTGGGCCGCAGTTCTAGCTGCTCTTATTAAAGCAGTTCTCCAATAGTCTGGCATATAGCCTCCTTATTTTAATCGTCCAATACGCTTTATAAGCTTCTGAGCATTCGCTTTGTCATAAGGCTTATAAGGCTTTACTGGTTTTACTTTTGGTGTTGGTTTCCCTTCTACATGGTCAAAGTCCACATAGGTTACTGAGACGTCCTCACCACTTAAAATTGCATCTCTAATAATTGGATAGACACGCTTGTAAGCTCCTGTACTCGCTCCGATATAACCTTTTTTATCAGTTATGTTTTCAGTTTGAGAATTTCCAAGTAATAAACAACCGCTGGTATTTTTTTCAAAATTGCCCAGATGCCATAAAATCCACTCGAAATTAGGAACTTTGTTTACATAAATCATACCTTTATGAAATCCACCACCAAACTTCTTAAGATAACGACTGTGAAAACCCCCTTCGCTTCTTAAGGTTAATTTGTAGGTACCTTCTGGTATCCTTGTTTCGTGTTTAACTTTTACTGCTCTGTATTCATCTTCTAATGTGTAACAAAGAAATTTTCTTTTTCCATCTGTTACATCGAAGAGAACACCACTAGTAGAATCGTTTTGTGAACTAATTCTTAAAACTTCTAGTTTCATTAGTTTCCTCTCTTTGGTAATTGAAAAGTTGCATACCACGTTTGTGGACCGACTATACCATCTGGTACAAATCCAACTTCTCTCTGCACTTCTTTACATCTTGCTACTGACATTTTACCATACAATCCATCAGCAACTAGACCCCCAACAGCATCTTGCCATTGACCTATATCTGCACCTTTCATCAAAGGAGCAGAAAACTTAAAAATTCTGCCACACCAAGGTGGTGCTTGTCTTTTAAATTCTGGCTTCTCTCCCGCTATATAAGATAAAAATTTATCCCAAGGAAAGTCATCGCCTGGGTCTGTTCTTCTTGAAGGGTCTAAATCCGAGTGTGCTATAAAACCTTTTTGGCCTTTAGCCCATGAATTTTTATTTAATCTTACTATAGGAATGTCATACTCTAAAGCTTTTTTCCTACACCATTTAGCTGCATTGTTAAGCAACATATCCTCTAATTGCAGATTTTCACCCCACTTATGAGCCCAGTAAGCTATCTCTAGGCCTAATGTTTTAGAGTTGTTTCCCTTTACATGAAAAGCTACAGAGGTATCTGGTAATAAATTAATTATTACTGATTCATCTACTACAGCATGTGCCGAAGCTGGTCTTGTGTTAAATGTAAAGTATTTAGCAACATTTTCTGCTGGTGCTCCTTCAGCCGTGTGTATTACTATACCTTGAATGCCTTTTTTTCTATTTGCGTAGTACCATCCATGCTTACCATTTTTTCTAAGCTTACCGTGGTTGTTCTCGTTTTCTATAAGGTAATACTTCATTCAATGGTACCTTTATGGACTTTTATGTTATCAATACCTTCAGCACTAACTGTAAAAGTTAAGATGCCTGGTTGTGATGTCAAAGCATGTGATTGCTCTATCCATAAAGAACCTCCATCAAGTGCTGGTGCTTGTATGAAAGTAGTATTTCTTTCATGTAACACTGATAAGTGATGAAAGTGAGCAGATAACATTATGTCGCTGTCACCTACTGCTGTTTTTGCCAAAGCTTGTTTAGCTAACCAGTTAGAGACTTTAGCTCCGTGGTTAGTCCCGCCAGTACGAAATTGGTGGCCATGTGCCAGTCCTAGGATTTTGCCATGTAAATCTAAAGTCATTGTCAACTCTTTATCTGGTACAAACCAAGCTATATGGCCGTACGCTTTTTTATTTTCATCTAAGATTTTCTGAGCTTGGTCAAAACATAGAACGTCATAGTTATCACCAAAATCAGTATAACTTTTGCCGTTCTTCCGATTTTCTCCATGATTTCCCCCTATGGTCAAAATTTTGAGATTAGAAAAAAGAGGAGCAAACTCTTTTATAACTTTTACAATCAAAGCAGTAGCAACAGTTATTTGGTCACGTTGATTTAATTCTACGGAAAAAGTTTGCTGCGAATAGTGGCCATCACACCCCTCGACGAGGTCACCTAATCCAGCTATAACCATTGAATCAAATTTGTATCCTATTTTTTTAAGGTCAGCAATATGTTGTTTAATATCAACGATACCTTGGTTGACTCTTCTAACAATGCCTTCAACTCCATCTCCATCCTGCTTTCCGACTTGCCAGTCGCTGAGCGCTAATACGTATGTGTTATCAGCACCTTTTGGTTTTTTAGGCTTTACTGTTTTAGAAGACTTTACTTGCTTTATTATGTCAGAGAAGTCAAATTGAGATTCTCCAGCATCTTTAGCTCTAATAGCAACTTTATAATAATGCATAGTTTGTTTGCCACCTTCTACTGGTGCCTCCCAAGACCTATACTCTATCTTGTTGTCTATAACTTCGAACTCAGATGGATTAAATCCAAAATGTTCTAAGTGTGCGTCCCACTGGTTACGGCTCTCTATTTTATCTTCTACTGCTTTAGTAGTAAGAGTTCCTTCACCATTTACTAAGTGTACGCCTGGTTCAAACCCTTTGGGATGTTCCATTTTTGCCCTGCGCGCATCCTCAGCATCTCTTCTAGACTTACGTAAGTTTTCTACTTCGTCTGAAAATTTGCTCATTTATACTCCTGTCTTAGAATACTTTCTTCTTGCTGTTCTTACTGCTGTATAAGAAATCTCATGACCAACATTATTAAGAGCTCTATACAATGTAAACATTGGTAGGTCTTCGTCAGCTGCAGCTTTTTTAATATTTTCTGCATCTTCTTTTTGCCCATTTTTAATTAAAGCATTCATAATTTTGTCTATTTTAATCTCTTGAACGTAGGTATTACTAGTTTTAAGGTTTTTTAGTTCCTCTGTGAAACTTTTATTCTTGCTCATCTGTGGCTTCCCCATCAACAGCTTCAGTTTGCTCTGATGCAGCTTGTTGAGCTTGCACAGCAGCTTGTACTTGACCTTGAAATCTTTTTACTGTAGCGCTTAACTCAGCAATTCTAAGCTCTTTTTCAGAGTTTAATTGCCTAAGTTCTGTGATAACATCAGCTTGATTTTGTGCCATTTGTACTAACTTAGCATTATTTTCCATTACTTGCTGAACGTCTACTTCAGCATTTTCTGTAGTTTTGTCTTTTGACATATGCTCTCCTATATATTCTCAATTATTACTCTAAAGTATACACTATGAATGTTAATTTTAAGGTATATTTTTTAAATCTTTTTTTAAATTAATTTACTAGATGAGTTATATAAACGAAAAGACGGGTGTGTGGTGGCCCCGTCTTTTCTTACCTAATGGTGATTAGGTTAAACTTTAAGGCTCTATTATATTTTCGTGCGAAGCGAGAATATCTTTACCTATCTCTTTCATTTTAGCACGAATACTTGTAGCAGATATTTTTTGAACTTTTTCTGGTAGTACAATCTCTTCTATTGCATAACCTACACCACGACCATAACTTATGTTGGTAATGTTAGGTACTAGCTGTACTACAAACTTACCTTCATACTCTGGAATAAGTGCTTCTTCAATCTTTTCTTTTACGAAATCAAAGTCAAATGGATTACTATCGTCAGTGCCACCAGTGTCTCTGACCATAATACATACTTGACCTGTTTTCTTTAAAGCTTCTTTAAATAGAGCTAAGTGACCATCGTGAAATGGTTGCCATCTACCAAGCATTTGTACTGTAGGTTTTTTAGGGTCAAACATTATTCTTCCTCGTATTTAAATGATTGTATTTGTTCTACTATCTCATTAACAATATCATCTACTTCATCCCAAGATTCTATTGTATAATCGGGTTGTTTATCGGGTCTTTCAAATATTTTATCGGTATCTGGATAAGGACTACTATTTACTGTGTCCATAAAAATAGTAACATCCCACATTTTATCATCTCTAAATCTATTATAAGGACACACAAAATCAATAATTGTTGCAGTACCATATTTACTATTTAAATTAGCTAAAGAACGCATTCTTATAGCTTGTCTCATTCTACCGTTCTGGTCAAAAGCCCAATCATCCCACGCAGTCCTTACAGTATCTGCATCGTAATGTCTTACCAATGTATGGTCTAACTTTTCAGTAATTTTTTTACCAAGAGTGGTTTTACCAGATGTTGGCAGTCCATAAACTAATATTTTCATTTGTTATATTTCTCCTCTAATTGTTCTGGAGTATATATGAGTTCATTCATATTTATCCATCTATTATATAAGTTTCTAGGAAACAACCATTCAATATCGTGAGTAGATGTTTCTATAGAACCTTCTTTAAGTTTGTGTAAGTTAGAACCTACTTTTGTATCGTTATACTTTTCTCCTTCAAATGTAAAATCTTTTATATTATTAAAGTTATGGTCAAACTTATCAACTTCTAAAAAGTCATACAAATTATTAATAACATTTTCAGTATCACCTGTTAAATCTTTATAGTCAATATACATGACATCAATATCATTGTTTTCTTCTAAATACTTTTGATATGTGTAAATCATTCTTGCTGATGTTTGTACATTTCCATATTGCGATAAGTAAGACATAATGTCTTCTGGTTTACGAGAAGTAACATTTGTATAAATAAAGTTCTCTACATTACCATTAGCCCATTTGATAAAACTAGCAAATACTTCAAATATATCTCTTTGTAATATGATTACTTTAGGATTATCTGAAAGTCTTTTTACAACTTCTGGATACCAAGTTCCTCTATCAATAATATTTTTTGATTTATAATCAGAATACCAGGCTTGTGCAGTCTTTCTAGCTAATGTATCTTGCTCTGAAGTCCAATCAAAGTTTTCCCATGATTCACCTTCAAAAGATAAATGCAAAGTACTTACTACTCTTGATAAAGGACTTAAAGGGCTTACTTGTAAATTAGGGTTTTGATTTATTATGCCACCAAGTAAAGTGTTACCAGCTCGTGGCATACCCACTAAATGAAATATATTTTTGTCCACTATTCCTCCCAGAATTTATTTTTATTATACTATGTTATCAAGAACATACTGAGCTTTTTCAACAATATTATCATTGTAATCATCTGGATTATCAACGATATATTGAGCTTGCTCTTCTAAGGTTTCACCTATATCTCCGTGCTTATCTTCCCATTGTAACCATTTTTGATTATCTATGAAACTTTGTGGTACTGCCATTTATATCTCCTATAAGAATGTTTGTAAATTTTTTATTATAAAACTATTACCGCTACTTGATGGATTAGTAACATCAGTCAACACTACCTCAAAGGAAAGTCCTCCACCAGGTGTTACTGTATAGTTTGTATCACTTGTTGGCATTGATGAATCATAGTGTATTAAACCTGCTGTATTTTCAGTTGAGGCAGTTGCAATAGTATCTACATTATGAGTTCCTGCATAAGTTGTAAAAAAGAATTGAAAGTCAGCAACACTTGGTAATGTCAATACTTTATTACTACCTGCACCAGAGTTAAGAAATAAAACTATTTCAAATGATTGCATATTCTGCATATCATAACCACTTTCACTATGAGGTGTAAGGAAATAAAATTTTTGTAATTTATTACCTGCTGTGTAGTTAGATATGTTATAAGCATATTTACCGTTTCTTCCTTGTTTTTCACCATAAGTAGTATTAATAACCATTCCTGTCAATCCACCTGCTGGAGTTGTAAAGTTATCATTACCTCGTGAAACTTCAAATTGTTTTTGTTTCTCCATTTGTTGTGTAGTAACAGTTGTTGTACCACCATATGTAGAATTTGGGTGTCTATAAGGTCCTATCTCATTTGAGTCAAATCTTTTTGTACCTACATTAGCCCAAGGTTGAGCCGTAATGATATTTGTAGCTCTAAAAGTATTTACTTCAACTTGAGTAAATGCATCAGAACTATAACCACCGTACTCCCATTTATTACCAGCAGCTAAGAATGGAAATGAACCTATATTTGCATTTTGAACATGGAATGTCATTTTGTTCTGCGGACCTATTTGGAAACCAGAATAATCAGCATGGTTTTGATGAATTTCATTTGTTATAGCTGATAGCAATACATCATTTTGATTTGCAGTCTCATATGCTGGACCCATTCTTTGTGTAAAGGCAATAGCTCCAGCCATGTTATAACCATATCCATAATATGAGTTTTCATCGTCATGAGCTGTATGGTCTGGTCTGTTTGTTAATTGTAAAACTGGTGAAAATCTTTTAGCTAAATCTGCTTCAGTATGATTCATACCTACTACACCAAGACCACCCATTTTATTATCTATTACAGAGCTGTGGGTTACTAAGCTGTTGTCCTGTCCATCTGGTGCGAATTTAGCAAAAGCATTACTTGATTGAGCAACTTGATTAAAACCAAAATTTAAGTAATTAGAGTTACCTGCATCATTTCTTGTATATGTTGTAGATGCAATTTCAAATACCCCTTTAAAATCAGAATCATCTACGAATACTTTTGCAGATGAGTTCCATTGTGTACCATCATAAAATTCTATTTTTTTTGTGTCAGTATTAAATCTTATTTCACCAGCTGAAGCTGATGAGTATCTTTGTGCAGTAGTACCAGTAGGTAATTGAACACCAGAATCAGCACCATCTGCAAATTCTTTAAGTCCAGTGGAGTCTCCACCAGATTCTACGACATGAATTGGTCTATTAGCCATTTATTATTTCTCCATCTTGTATTTGAGGGTTACTATGATTATACCACATTAAATATAGGTGTTTTTACTAAGATTAGAACTTACCTGCTTCTACAAGTCCTTCTAATATCATTATTAACATTTCTTTCGTGGTAAAGCCATTTGGCTGGGGCTGCGTTGATTTGTTAGTGTAATCCATTATGGTAGGTCATCATAGGTTAAGAAATCCCATGTCTCCGTAGGTTTGTCATCATATTTAGACATTTTTTTAAGGGTATTAATTATTTCCTTAAAAAAATACCCGATTAAAATTCCTGTTAAGTATTCCATAAATGAAATTGTAACATGTATTTGTTAATTAAATATTTTAAGGTTTTGGATTGTCTGATTTAACTGTAGCTATGTGGTCTTTCCAAGTGGTTGTATCATTGACTGCATCCCAGTACTGCATATCTAGTTGGTCTTGTACAGAACCATAAGCCTCTTGTCTAGCTTCAATATAACCATACTGTTGTTGGCGATATTCATGATTAGCAAGAGAATTAACTGCATCAGTATATTCTGCATCAGTATATTCTCTCCTACCACTACTACTTATAACATGCATGCCTTCGCCACCATTGGCAGTTTTTATTGCATCTATTTCTACTTGCTTTTCAGCTATCAGTTCTTCTAATGTTGCCATATATCTCCTATATCTCCTATGTTACCATGTTACCATGTTTTATATCTAACTTGTTGTATATTTATAAAGCTTACCATGACCTGCATTCCATGTTGCAGAAGTTGGGCTAGCAAATAGTGTAATACCATATATATCACCAGTTGTATCCAAATGACCAGCTATATAGGAAGTGTCAACTTGTGAAGGAGTGCTACTACCATATGCGTTGTGTACGCCATAACCTTTAATAATATACTCAGTACCATAACTATTTAAAGATTGGTAAATCCATATTTCAGCAGTACCATGAAAACTACGCCCATCATTATTACCACCAAATATATAATACTCTCTATCCAAAGTGCTTTGGGTTGGATTCATACTTGTAGAGTCAGTAGTTATGTGACTACTTCTGTAAAGAGTTGATGTTATTGCACTTCCATTAACATCTAAAAATCTTAAACTTTGCCATTGATTAGCCGAAGTACCAGTATTTTCTATACCTCTTAAATCTACATACAATATTTCTGGTGTACTACCTGTATCTGCCATTAAATTAATTGAATTACCAGAAGTTGATACTCCACCACCTAAAATAACGCTGTCGTCTAAAGTCCATCCAGCCGACATTATTCGACCCCCCATACATTTATAGTGGCAGAAAAGTTTGCTGACGCAGTCAACTTTATACCTTTATAGTTATCATCAGTTACTTGATGTGCATGACCATAATGTGAATGACTTGAGGTAGTACCTGATACTGTTCGTTGACCACTACCTCTTACTGTAATATTATTATTTCTAAAACCACTATAAACATTACTAACCCATATTTCTACAAAAGACGTTTGATTTGCAGAAATATCTCCACCTAAAGCAGTTGAACTGGCATCATATTTGGAAGTAGCAGTATGTATAACTGAGGAATCAAGGTCTAAACCACCTTGCACGTAGTTATCTGTTTGTACTCCACTATCAAATGCGTATAATAACCCTATCTCTTGTAATTCTAAATAACCGCTAGTTCCAGAATCTGCTCCTAGTCCTGCTATTGTTACATAATATAATTCATAATCGCTTGAGTTCATACCATCAATTTCAATAGATGTTGCATCATCCCAGTCATGCGTACCTATATGAATATAATCTGCTTCTGCCATTATGCTGTCTTTAATCCATAGTGATAAATATAACCACTTGCTAGTAAACCACTAGACATTTGATAATCTCCAAGAGCAAAAGCATTATGTGTACCATTTTTAGAACCCGAACCGAAACTAATATTATTATAGCCACCGCTAGAACCAGTTGGTTGATTTAAGTATTCTGTTATATATGTAGGTCTGGTACTTGACTCAAAATTCATTATCCTAATATAACCAGAAATACCATTTCTAGATGAATCTTTGCGGCTTGCACACATTTCATACCAATTATTTACATTACTACGATTTTTTGTAACAGTACCATTTGAAGTAGGGTGTTGCGATAAAAATTTATAGTCATAACCACCAGTCAATAGGGTACTACCACCATCACTTGAAACTGAACCACCTAAAAACGAATAACTTGAATTTGACCAAATATCTTGCAAATGAAATTCATGGTATATATAATCAGTTGACAAATCAAAAGTTTGTATACCAGCACTAATACTTCTGGCTTCAATTAGTGCAAAACTCCCATCAAAACCACCACCAGCAGCACTTAATGTATTAAATCTTGCTGCGCCTAAAGGCATAGTTCCTCCTAACTATTCTTAAAGTCTAATAATCCATTTATTAATGGTGTATCTGCATCAAAGAATAGAAATGTTACTAAGTCAACTGAAGCAGCTGCTGTACTTAAAGTTAATCCAGCGTTGCCGCTCGTATGTCCTGTTACAGTTGAACCACCGTTGACAGTTATTGCATTAATTGCTAATGTCCTTGAACCAGTACCATCTTGTGTAATTTTGATTGTAAAAGTTGCTGTGCCATCTGTTGGTACGTTTGTAAAGTCTATATCTGTAACGTTGTGTGCTAATGTTACAGAACCTGTATTACCTGCGGCTAAATCTATTGCTAAAGTTGTACCCGATGTAACAGCTACGTCTTTTTCTGCATAGTCCTTTAGTACTACTTTTGATAAGTCATTATCTCCTGCATCTACTGCACCCGATAATGTACCACCTGCTAAAGGTAATTTTGCATCTAACTGTGTCTGTGCATTAGAACTTAATGTACTTATATATTGAAACTCTGCGTTTGTTACGCTTCCGTCTGCAATGGTTGAAGCATCAAGTGTTCCTATGCTTATAACACCAGATGATGCAGAAAATTCTGTTGAATCAAATGTTGCTATACCTTTTGTAGAACCGTCAGCAGCAGCTTCTCCTAAACTTACCCAAGTATCACTACCTGTTGTGTATTCAAAAGCTCCGATTGTTGTGTTGTATCTTATTGTACCTTCTGTAGCACCAGATTCTCTTTGTCCTGTTGTACCTTGAGGTAATATAATTCCAGAATCTGCACCATTAGCAAATTCTTTTAAACCGTCTGTGTCACCACCTGTTTGTGTTACATGTATTGCTCTATTTGACATAATTTACTCCATTATTGTTTTGAGGGTTAATATGATTATACCACGTTAAATTTAGCTCTTTTTTACTCATCCAATAAACAGCATCCACTTATCAGTAAAAGATAATTCATTTATGTCATTTTCATCTTGTACTGGATAATTTAGCTGTATAGAGTTACCAGATTATATTTCTATTTGGTCTACTTTAATTTTACCCATTATTCACTGGGTTTCGGATTGTTGTCTTTTACTTCTTTTAATGCTGTAAAAAATTCACCTGTGTTATCTAGTGTACCATTGTTTATATCGTGCCATAGCTTATCAAATTGTTCTCCAAGCTGTGGGTATTCTAAAGCTCTATTAGTTTTATATCCATACTTTTGTTTTTGCCATTTTAAATTAGTTAAATCAGTAACAGCTTGTGCATATTCAGCTTCAGTTCTTTCTCTTTGCTCATTGTTAACAGAAATATATTGTGGTTTAGCAGCTTCTATCTCTGCTGTTGCTTCTATTTTTAGTTCTTCTAATGTTGCCATATAATATCCTTAACTTGTTGCATATCCATACACACTGACTGTGCCACTAATTGTACCTGATGCAGGAAAAAAAGTAATACCATCATAAGAAGTTGAATTTGTATTTGCCCAATCACAGAAAGTTAAATAATTAGCCCCTCCATAATAACCACTAAAAGAAGAAATACCTTTTGTTGGTGTGGAAGCAAATGTGTCACCTATCTCTATAGTTCCACTATGATGTTCAGTTGTGCTGGTAGTTGAAATAAATCCAAGTACCCAATCATCATTGCCTGTTGGGTCTGTCGCAACTGCCATAGCAGTTCCTGAAGCCATTTGCCTCACTGTTCTATAATTTGTAGTTTCATCTGAAGAAGAAACTCTTAACCTTGCAAGAAAATCAATATTTGAACCTGTTACAGCTGACAGTTTAATAAGAATTTTATAATTAGTATAAGTTGAGCTAAAACAGTTATCAATTGAATGAGAACTTGCAGTTGAAAAAGTGCTTGTGTTTATATGGACTAAACCAGAACCTGCAATAGAAGGAATAGCTCCATCTTTAATTAAAAGACCATCAATGGTTACACCAGTATCAGCAGTTTTTTCTGAAATAGTATCAGTTTCCAAACCATCTAAAGCACCTTGAACGAATGCAGTAGTTGCAACAGCAGTTGAGTTATCGCCTGTAGTTTGTGTCTTAGCTTTTAATGTAGTTTCTACTATTTGTACATTTAAGTCTGCATCTGGACCATTAGCTATTGTAGCTATAGGGTCTGATGTTCCGTCTGCTTCTGTAAAAGATAACTGATTAGATGATATTGCTATATTATCTGCTGTACCATCAGCATGATTAAATGTTAATTGTCCGCTAGCTATAGGCAAGTCTTGTGTATCACCATTAGCTTTTTCAAATGATATTAAGCTAGTTACATCTAAGGTTCCTACAACGAAAGAATCTGAAGACTCATCCCAAATAAGAGCGGCATCAGAACCTGTTGACCCTCTTTCTATAACGATTCCTGCATCTACACCTAATGAAGTTGCGTCTGCATTAAGTTCGATAAGAGTATCTTTTACTTTTACATGACCGTCAAGACTTATATTTCCAGAACTATCTATATTAAATCTAGATATATTATTGGTGTACATCTCAATTGTATTGTTTGTTCTAGATGTAGTTACAGTGGTATCACCATCTGTATCTCTAATCATAGTTTCAAAAGGTTGAGATTCTCCTAAAGCAATATTATCTACAGTCCCATCAAACTCTGTAAATGGTATATCTGTTCCAGAAAGAACAATATTATCTACAGTTCCATCGAACTCTGTGAATAATAATGTGCTACTTTGAACCGATATATAATCTATTGCTCCAGTGTGTTTTGTGAATGCTAAGTTTGTAGTTGAGCCACCACTTGCAGTAGAGGCAAATGTTATTGTATCAGTACCCGCATCGGTAGTAATAGTCATACCTGCACCAGCTGCAAGGGTTAATGTATCTGTTTCTGCATCAGCTACTACATTTGATTGTCCAGCAACGGCTAATGTTGAGAAAGCGTTTGCTGCACCACCAGTTGCGGCGATTGTAAGAGTTCCTGCTGTATCGTCATAAGTTTTAGTTATGTTTGCACCAGCAACTACTACATTAGCTGCGAAGTCTTCTATCTGTTCTTGTGTAAGCTGTGTATTTGTATCTGTAGAAACAAAGTTAAGTTTTCCATTTGTATCATCGTAAGTTACAGAAATATTGGTTTCCGTACCACCATCAACCATAGCTCCTACAATGTCTTCTACTTGTTCTTGAGTAAGTTGAGTATTGGTATCAGCAGAAGCAATTGTAATTGTATCTGTTGATGCATCAGTTGTTATAGTTATATTTGAACCAGCTGCAAAGTTAAGTGTGTCAGTTGTACTATCTGGAGCTACAGTTGTTTGTCCAGATACTGCAATATTTTGGAAGTAGTTTGTTGATGGAGCTACTGTGCCTGGCTCAAACTCACTGTTAGAAGCATTCCAAACAAGTGCTTGTCCATCAGAAGGAGCTGAAGTTGTAATATCTACATCTGATAAATCTCCGACTGATACTGTACCTAAGTTAATATCTACTTCATTGTTACTTGTATCATCAGTAATAGTTATCTTTGCAGAACCTGCATTTAGTTTTTTAAACTGTAAGTCTTCTCCGACTTTACCATCAAAGATTCCTACACCTGCTGTACCAATGTTAGAAGCTGTGTTTGTCTCGCCAGAACCAGATAATCCCGATATAGATGATAAAGCAAAGCTACCTGCAGAGTTATCCCAAGTAACAACTTTTTGGTCTTCTGTAGCACCTGGTGTTGTGAAGCCTATGTTGGATAAGTCTTCTAAATTAGCTAATGCAATTCGTGCATCTGCTCTTGTATTAGTAAAGTATAGGTTAGTACCTTCTGATAAGTCTGCTGTATCTTTTGTAGCTAAATCAGTATTAAATAAACTTGTAGCGTAATATTTGTTAGTTGTTCCTTGTGATAAATCATCTGTGTCTTTTGTTGCTATCCAAGTATTAGCTGTACTTGTGAAATCTGATGTGGCTAATTTCGTAGCAATAGAGTTAGTAACAGTAGTAGAGAAGTTAGCATCATCACCTAAAGCTGCTGCTAGTTCGTTAAGAGTATCCAGAGCGCCTGGTGCTGAATCTATAACATTGTTTACTTGTGTTGTTACATAAGATTCTGTTGCGTAACTATTAGCTGTTAAGTAAGAAGCTACATCTGAATCAGCATACTGTGTAATTGAAGAAGCAATCTGTCCAGAACCAGATATTGTAATACCTGCTCCTGCTGACAAGTAGCTTTGTACATCACTGTCTGCATACTGAGTTATCGTTGAAGATATTTGTCCAGAACCACTTATAGAAATTCCAGAACCAGCTGATATATAACTTTGTACATCTGAATCAGCGTATTGTGTAATACTTGTAGATATTTCACCACTACCGTTTATAGATATACCAGTTCCAGCTGATATATAGGCTTGTACATCTGAGTCTGCGTATTGCGTTATTGTTGTAGCGATTACTCCAGAGCCAGAAAGAGTTATTCCTGTTCCAGCTGAGAGGTAAGATTGTACATCTGCATCACCGTAAGATGAGCCGAATACTGTAACAGTTCCACCCATACCAGAGTGTGATTCACAATAGTAGTAAAGAATATCTGGAGTTGCACCGTTAACTGTGTACTCAATGTAAGCACCAGATTGACCTTGTGTTCCATTTTCTGTCTTACCTGTTGTGTACTCTGAACTACCAGAGTTATTGTCTGTTGTAGATAAAGCAAATGGATGTGAAGATGTTGAACTACTTGATAAGTCAAATCTATATGTAATACCTGGGTTGAATGATATTGTTGCTTGTGACTCTCCATCTATGAGGAATTTACCACCAGCTACTGTTACTGCATATTCTACTATTACAGTATTATTTTCAAAGTTTATTGTTTTACCAGTAAGAGTATCACTAGATGTAGCAGTTATATAACTTCCTAAATCAGAAATTTGTGATTCTGTTATTGATAAAGCTGCTTGATGTTGTGTAACAGAACTTTGTGTTATGTTTGTATCTGGTACATTTGCCCAAGTTACAACTGATGATAAATCATTTGTTTCGGTAAAGCTTGTTAAATAACCAGCAGTACTATGGTCTCCCCAAGAATATGCTGTATCCCATTGACCGACTTTTGTATCGGTAATAACATTAACACCCATATCAATAGTGTTACCATTAGCATCAAGAGTTCCACCTAATTGTGGTGTAGTATCTTCTACTAAGTTTTCTAAGAAATTGCTTGTGAATGTTATTTGAGATTCGTTTATTGCTAAAGCAGCTTGATGTTGGGTTACAGAACTTTGTGTAATATTAGCGTCTGGAACATTAGCCCAAGTTACAGCAGCTGTTAAATCATTTGTTTCAGCAGTTAAGTAAGATTGTAAATCAGATATTTGTGATTCAGTAATACTCAACGCAGCTTGATGCTGAGTTACAGCACTTTCAGTTACTGTTGTTGCTAACGCTACTGCACCGCTACCATCAAAGCTTATTGCACTAGCAGTGACATCTCCAGTTAATGAGAAGTTTTGTCCAGAAGCTAAAGCTGTTGCAGTATCTGCATTACCAGTTAAAGCACCAGTTACATTACCTTCTAAGTTTGCAATCAAAGTACCAGTTGTATGACCAGTACCAGTTATATCTACAGTTGTTGTAGGTTCTGTTTGGTTGCCATGAAATAATCTAAACTTATCTGTTTGTGAAGCATCCCAAGCTAAACCTGCATACTTAGTAGTAGAAGATTGTACATACTTACCGTAAAAACCAATATCAACAGAGTTACCTGTATTGTCTTTTGCATATTTAAAGAGTGGGTCGGCAACCGTTACAGTAGTAGAGTCAACTTGTGTAGAGGTACCCTCGACTGTTAAGTTACCAGTAATTGTTGCATTTCCATCTATAGAAATGTTTGCAGCTGTAATATCGTTAGAGTTAAGTACTCCGTCTACAGTTACATTATTAAAAGTTACATTGTCAGTAGTTGCTACTGCCTGTCCTATGCTGAATTCTCCAGAACCAGATAAAGTAACACCAGTTCCTCCAGATAAGTAAGACTGAACATCTGAATCTGCATATTGAGTTATAGTTGTCGCTATAGCTCCAGCACCAGATATTGTGATTCCTGTACCAGCAGAAACATGTGCAAGAACTTCAGCTTGTGAAGGTCCTGTATATGTAATAACACCAGTAGCATTATTGTAAGCTAAGCTTCCATCTCCACCACTGTCTGTTACTGATATGTTTGTTAAATCTATAAAGTTACTGTCATTAGTAAGAGTTGATATATTATCACTTGGTTGTACAGCACTATCAGCTAATGTTCCTTGAGCAGCTGTAGCAAATGCTGCACTGTCATTACCATCTAAGGTATCTGCATCTACATTAAGAGCATCAACAAACGCTTTATCTACTCTTGCATCTATATCTGTATTAGCCCTTGTAGTTGTGTAATAAAGATTTGTTCCCTCTGATAAATTTGTTGTACTTTTACCAGCAAAACTTGTGTCGAATCTACCTTCTGTGTAAAAAAGATTGGAAGAACCCTCTGTAATATTGTCAGTATCAAATTCAGAGAAATCTATTGATAGAGATAATGTATTCGCATTATCATCGTATGTTGTAGTTACGCCAGTTCCACCAGTAAACAAACTCTGAACATTGTCTTGAAGGCCTTCTACTATTTCTGATAAGTCAACACTTAAAGTAAGAGCATTTCCTGCATCATCATAAGTAATATCTATACCAGATGTAGTGGCATCTGTTAATAAAGCATTGATTCTGTCGTCTACTCGTTCATCAGTTATAAATAAGTTAGTAGAACCTTCTACTATGTTATCTGAATCAAATTCTGAGAAATCAACAGATAATGTTAAAGAGTTACTCGAATCATCATAAGCAGTAGTAATTCCTGTACCGCCTGTGAATAAACCTTGAACATTATCCTGTAAAGCTTCAACTACCTCAGAAAGGTCTGAACTAATTGTTAATTGATTGTTTGTATCGTCATAACTTATATCTATACCAGAAGTTGCAGAGTCAACTAATAAAGCAGCTACTCTATCGTCTACTCTTTCTGAGGTGAAATATAAGTTACTACCTTCTGTTAAATCATCTGTTGTTAAACCAGATAAGGAAGAAACTGTACCAGTAACATTTCCTGTTAAGTTACCTATAAAGGTAGAAGCAACAAAAGATTCTGAGCCAACAGTCCATCTATTATTTGTTTCGTCCCATACCAACTGTTTATTAGTATCATCGCCTCTTTCTACTTCAATACCTGCGTCTACGGTTGCAGAACCAGTTGCGTTGCTGTTGAGTAGAATGATGTTATCATCTAAAGTTATTGTTTCAGTACTTAATGTTGTTTGAGTACCTTGTACAGTTAAGTTTCCTGTTACGATTAAGCCACCAAAAGTTGGTGTATCTGTTGTACTTAATCCTAATGAACCTCTTGCTGTGTTACCTGTTTCTAGTATAAAGTTAGAACCATCACCTACGATGAATCCTCCATCAGTAACTGATAATCCAGATATGTCAGCTAATTGTGCATCATAAGCTTGGATGTCTGTGCCTATAACAACGCCTAAAGCTGTTCTTGCTCCTGCAGCTGTTGTTGCACCTGTACCACCATCATCTATTGCGACGAATTCTGATGATAAAAATTCCGATAAACCGACTAAATCGCCGTTACCGTCAAAATCTCCTCTTACTGGTGTTTGAGCTGCCATATTAAGCCGCCATTGTTATGTCTTTGGTCACTGTTGTTCCATCCGATTTTTTGTATGTAAATACCAAACTCTCTCCGTTGGAATTAGCTGGCATTATCATAAACTTAAAAGTGTTACCATCTGATTGTAGCAGACGTAAAGCACGGGTTGAGAGACCGACACTTGAACCTCCACCATTTACAGCTTCTGTTGTTGCTTGGTTAACAAAGAAGTTTCTTAATGACATTTTTTTAGTAGTTCCATCAGATTTTGTATATGTTAGGAATCCTTCTTTAGAAAGTCTTTCTATAGCTTCATTTCTGAAAGAAATCTCTGAAGAAGCGTCATTTGTTGTAATTTCTATACCATCTCCTGCACCTAAAGTTAAAGTATCAGTTGCGGAGGCTGCTGTGACATTAGATTGTCCTGTTGTTGTTATAGTTTTGAAAACTGCATCAGCTGCAGCTTGAGCTGTTACAGTGTTTGTTATCGTTAAAGTATCAGTTACAGCATCTGTAGTTATTTGTATTCCTGTGCCTGCAGCTATATTTAAGGTATCAGATAATGTATCTGCAGCAATAGTTGTTTGACCAGAAACAGCTAAGTTTTGAAAAACATTAGGTTGAGTAGCATTTATTGTGACTGTATTAGTTGAATCATTAGCACTCAAAGAAACATTGTCTCCAGCAACAAAAGCTAAAGAAGCCCCTACTGAATCAGAGTTTACCGTCACTCCTCCGACTGTTAAGGAACCAAAAGAGTTTCTATTATCTGGGGTAAACCATTCTATAGTTCCACTTCCTGCATTTCTTATTTGTTGTCCCGCAGTTCCTTGTGAACCATTTATTGTAAGCTTTTGGAAGTCTAAGTAACCAGATTCTGTAATCTTCACCCATTGTGTTCCATTTGTGCCAAAGTGAAGTTCTTTTTGTCCTGTAGTACCAATAGATAGAGTTTTATCTGAGATGATTGATTTACCATCAAGGTAAAGATTAGATAATGGTGTGGAAGAACCATCACCAGATTGTATTTTTATAGTAGCGTCATTTACCTGTAGTCCATTAAAAGTGGAAGCTGCACCTTGATTATCATCAGTTGCATTACCAGTTTCTATTTGGTCATTAGGATTATAAAAACTTAGTAGTGTATTTGTTTGTTCAACACGAAGTGTACCATTAAGTTCTGCAATAATTTTAGCTAAAGCATCAGTAGATGCGTCAACTACTTCTAGCTTTGAATTACCTTCATTTATTAAGTCCGCCATTTAGTCTTCTTACGATGCTCCTGTAACTATTCTTAAACTTGGTACCAAGTTCTGTTTTTTCCCTCTCATCGTTAAGCAAGTCTTTTTTGTCCATTTGTGATGTTTCATAACGCCACTCATCTCTTTTAAATGGAATGACTTGAATGAACGGTGTACCCCTCTCTATTATAGCATCTTTAGTTGTGTGCCATACAGAAGGGAAGTTTACATGATGGTATGAGTCAGTTTCTACTATACCTGGCAATACTGTAAACCGTTTTTCAAATTGGTAAGTAGGAGCAATAAACATTACTGAATAACCTTTAGGTGTGTGTATTCTCCATGGATTTACAAACTTTACACCTTCTGGAAAATCTGTTTTTTTTAAATCCCAACCTTTTATTTGTTCTTTACTGTGAAATTCAATACCATACTTAAAGTTCTTATTATCCCATTCAAAAGTTTCCATATCTCTTTGTACTAAAAAATCAGCCCACATTGGTATTATGAAACCTTCTGTAATTAAATCAACAATGGCTGGACATCTTTTAACTGTTCCAGATGTATGTTTTTTGGCTGTATCACCTTTTTTACCAAAGTAATTAGGTTTTCCTTTTTCGTGTAAACCATCTATTTCAACAGAATCAGACATACCCTTAAACCATTTAGGCAAAAAGAAACTAGAAGGTTTTACTGGTGCTATTTCTTCAAGACCTTTTACATCTGTCTTGAACTCTATAAATTGTTTTCCCCCCAACGAATACTTCAATCGAAACTTCCTCCAGAATCTGTGTATTCTTCTTTCTTATTTGTAATTTCTTGAGCGATAGTTTCTAAGATATCATCTTCTTTATCAACTCTGTTACTGTAATTGTAATATTTCATTTCTAAACCTTGCACTTCTTCAAGTAGTCTTTGAAGCTTCTCTTCGGAAGATTCTGGGTCTGGTATATTTATTGATTCGTAAGTTACAGACATTATCCCTCTAATTCATCTATTCTAGCTTCTAATACATCTATCTTACTAGATAACTGCTGTACTGCTTTAATTAATACTGGAACGAATTGAGAGTATTCTACCTGTCCAAAGTCATCAGATTCACCAGTGACCTCTTTTTGATATTCTGTTATGTCTCCAATTTTTAGTCCAGAAAATGATGTATTACTTCCTGTTTCTGCAAATACTGCTTCTTTTACTTCTTGTGCAATTAAACCCTGTTGTGTATTCCCTACAAGTGTTTTAAATTTTGTAGACATTTCATCTGTTTTAAAAATTGAATCTAGATGACTGCTTTTCCAATTAAAATCTCTCGGTTGTAGTCTATTTAAAAAATCTAATCCTAAAGAAATATCTTGGATTCCTTCTTTAACTCTTTCATCAGAGGGGTGTCCCGAATAAACGTGACTTAATATTTCTGAATCTAAGGTATCTTGACTTACATAGTTGTGGTTGTGATTATTTCCAGTAATACCATGAGGGTTGGTTGCATTTAACACATGGTTATTAGACAAATATTGTGTACTATGATTATGATTATTTCCACTAAATCCTGTTATATCATTGCCAAAGTTGTGATTGTGATTATTTGGTGTCATTGTGTTGCCATGTGAGTGATTATTGTTTGTTAAATAATTACTATCAGCATGAGTACCATGTGCAGTACTAACATTTTGATTTGTTACTAAAGTTCCAGCATTAGGAAAAGTCAAATTACCATGAGTATGTCCAGAAGTATTAGCCCATGCTACTCCGTTACCTGTAGATTGTAATACTTGTCCAGAAGTTCCCGATTGTCCACCAGCTTTTAAAGCAGCAGATAAATTTAAATCACCTAATACAGAAAAGTCTGTACTACTTGAAGAAAAGCTAAATATGTCGTCATTTCCGTTACTAGCTTTAAAGCTATCGTAGTTAAAATCATTATTTGTCTCAAGAAAGAAACCCATTTTTTGAAAATCCCCTTGGATAGTGAGAGACGGGTTATCTTCAGAACCATCAGCCATAACAACAAATGGTTTTGTAGAAAATAAGTGATTACCTGTAGAGCCTTCATCTCTTGAAAATAAAAGTGCATCTCCTAACTTTAAAGAGGTGCTTGATGCTGCACTCGGAGTTCCACTAGGTACCTTTCCTATTGTAATAATAGGATTATTTACAGTAACACTGTTAAAAAAAGCATCCCCATCTGATTCAATTAGAAATCCTGCAGAACCTGCTGAATAGTTCGCTTGTATATTTGCTGAATTTATAGAAATACCACCAACAGTACCTGCTGTTAAGTCATCTCCATCGGCAAAAGGTGTAAAGTTTAATTCATTAGTTGTTATTGTGTTTGAGTCTATCTGAGTAGCAGTAATAGTTCCTGTAGTAATATTGTCACCATCTATTGTTGTTGAGCCAGAGTTGACATCTCCTGCTGCTTCTCCAACTGTTAATATTTGTGTTAAATCTAATCTATTAACCGATAGTGTTCCAGAAGTTATATCTCCTGCATCTAAACTTCCTCTAATAGTTGCGTTTTGAAACTCTGCTGAACCATCTGGTTTGATTATCCATCCAGCAGAACCAGATGAATAGTTTTGTGACTTTATAAAACCGTTTGTATTATTTGAGGTTCCTACTGTTATTTCTCCACCAGTAATGGTTCCAGAGGTTATTTTGTCTGCTGATAAATCTGATATCTTTGCTGTAGTTATAGTTGCATCTGCAATCTTTGCGTTAGTTATAGCAGCATCGCCAATTTTAGCCGTTGTTATTGTTGCATCTGTTATGTTTGCTTCTGCTATAAGATTTGCTAAAGCTGCTTGTCCATCTGATGGATTTGAAGCATTACCAGACTTGTCAACTGCTACTATTCTAAAGTAGTAGTCTTGGGAATCTTCTAGCTCCATAGTTCCTATAACTGGTATCTGTTGAAGTATGTTTCCAGAGGTAACTCTTATCTCTCCAATTTTGTTTGCTGTGTTAGTTGTGAAAGAAGCAGTGTTACCAGATTGAGTTACTGCATGTATATCTAAATGGTCAACATCTCCTTCTAAAGTAAAGTCTCCAAAAGGATTGCCATTACCATCAGTTCCTTCTTTTCCTAAATAATGTGTAAGCTGAACTCGCAAGGGCCCAGCAGCAATTGATTGAGCTTGTTTCGGTTTAGAAGGGGCTTGTCCGTCTCTATCTATTTCAATAATCGCATTTGTTGTAAAGTTTGCATTTACAGAAGGTGTATCTGTATATATATCAACACCAGTAGCTGTATAGTCATCTTTTTTTCTAAATCCAGATGTATCTACAGTCGCTACACCAACTCTATAAGCTTTACCAACTGTTAAGTCTGATATAACTAAACTTTCAGTGGAAGACCCCGTAAAAGGAAAATCCTTAAAGGTATATTCATTCGCCGAGGTGCCGCCACTTGTGGATAATCCATCCGATATGCGATATCTAACTCTATAGTGACTTCCGTCAACTATATTTGAGCCATCAATGTTGGATGGTTTCGAAAAGACAATACGGATAAATCCTTTGGATTCACCTGTACCATCTTGGTAAGTACCAGATTGCAAAGTAGGAGTACTTGGTAGGTCTGGTATAGACTTGGCTGATGCTGTTCTAGCAGCTATCGAATATTCATTAAATCGTAAGTCATCCGATATATCTCTTAGTACATCACCTAATTCAACTTGTGTATCTCCGCTTTCAAAAGAAACATAAGGTGTTAAGTCTGTATAGGTTACATTTGTTCCATCAAACTTTCTAAAGTAAACGCCCATTCCTGTTGCTATAGGAAAACTTAATCCTACAACTCTTACTTTGATTGGGTTTATTTGTTGACCTCTAAAGCTAATTTCATACATATCCCTAGATTCTGCTGCGGCATCTGTTGCATTATCTGAGAATCCTATGAATGGGTCAAAAGCAAATATAAAGTCTCCAACTTTCAAGTCACCAGTTACTTCATATTGTTCAAGGTCCAAGTTAAGAACTTTTTTAATTCTAGAAAGCTCTGTAAGCATTAATGCTGCTTGGTCGTCCAATTTGTCACCATCCATATCTGGAACAGAAACAAGACCTGTTCTGGAAAGTTTGTTACCATGAATATCGTAATAAGGTATATTACTTAATGTCTTAGAAGCTTCCCCTTCAAAGTCCGTAGGGTCATTGAACGCACCTATCTCAGCTATAAAGTCAACTTTTGTTACATAATCAGTAGCATTGAACTCTGACCTAGCTCCAGTTGGGCTCAAACCTTGATAAGTTGGGTCATCTCCATAACCAGTTTTGACAACAACAGTTGTTGGGTCTGTATTTACACCAGTAAAAAGATTTGATGCTGGGCCTGCATCTATTGTTGCGTCTTGATTAACTCTAAACTCGTAACCTAAATCTTCACAAATATGCTTTAATGCATGTAAAGAAGTTTCAACGAAATGTGAACCTGTATAAGTGGAAGAACCATCATAAATAGTACCTTGTGTAATAGCCTGTAAGTTACCAACTTGGTTTCTCATTATTCCATAAGGAGTTGATGACTGGAATAGAACGCTAGAAAGAGGTAAGTTAGTATATGACCTTAAGTTTCCAACATTTTTATCTTCTGAAATAACCATGCCTTTACCACGGTCATCACCAAGATAAAGTTGTAATCCACTACCAGAGACTGTTACAATACCTTCTTCTAAAGTTTTAGATAAAACAATACCTGTGTATCTAGCTGAAGCGAGAATAGCGTTATCATCAAAAAGTGCTGGGTTCATTTCTTGAGGGGTGACAACAATATGTCCCCATTCTTGAATTGTGTCTATTACTTCTGATGGTGTTTGGTCTTGAAGAAAAGTAACCCCAAAACTGCCAGCGCCCATCAACCTCTCTGTTATGGCCATTAGCTTCTCACTAGTCTTACTTGTTCGTAAGTTGACTCCATGTATTGTTCGAATATTGCATCTTCTGAATCAGCAACATTTGTCCCATACACGTAGCCTAGAATTCCTTTATATTGAGCTGAAGAAATGTGCATATTTCTATTAGTTGCACTTATTGTTACTCCCTGTGGTGACTTAGCAAAAAACTTTTGTCCATCGGAGTCAACTATTGTTTCTGTGTATCCTACAGAAGATGCTGTCACTGCATTTGCGGTTATAAGTTGAGAATTAATTCTAGACACAGCTGACCTGTTAGCTGTTCCGCTTTGTGTAGCCACAAATGCCACATGATGCATCCCTCTTCTTATTGTTAAATCAAGAGTTAGTTTTCCATCACCTGCTGTTTCAGAATAAGTTACTAGTCTAATAGATGCTTCCTCTGCATCATTTCTTAATATCTGTACAGATTTCCAAGTGTTCCATTCTGCGAAACTCGAACCCATAGAGAATGCAACTTCCTTAGATGATACAAATTCTCCATTATCGTAAAACTTAAGATTGATTCTGGATTGATTACTAACACTACCAGAAGTTACTTGTACTATTCCATTATCTAAAACTACAGCAGTTGGATTATCTTTTGTTAAATAACCATTTTTAACGTATCCATCTATTGTGATTTGAGCTGCACCTTTGTAATAATTAGCTGCATCTACTTGCCAATTAGCTTCAGAATTTCTTAAACTCTGGTCAGTGAATAAATACACTGTTCCATCTTTTGTAGCTCTTGAATGTGTTGTAGGAGCTTCTCCATGAGCATAATTGTAAGCGTTTACTGGTAAAGCGTGTGTAGGTCCATAAGTATTGCTTGATGAATAGCTATGAGCATTCACAAGTAAACTCCCAGTTAAGTTGGATTCAAAACTTGTTTCACCAGCTCTACCCTTAATTCTAAGGTTTAGACTGTACTTAAAAAGGCCCTTGCCAAAAAGATGCTGTGTATTTACATCTGCAGAATCTACTTGGCAATAACCTCCATAAGTTGAGTCACCTTCGTAAGTAAAAGGGACTATTAAATTTGAGTTACTTAAAGAAATAAGTTCATCTCTTATGTTTTTAGCGTCTGCTAATGAGTTAGCAACTAAAGTACCATTGATAGAGATATTTCTTTCTAGAGAGTTCTTTCCATCAGAAGGCATAGCAGACTCTGCTAATGCTCTAGGAGAAGTAAAACTTAATCTACCTATTGTAAATGTATTAGCCATTAGCACATATCCTTAGCTCGACATTTTTCACAGTACTGATATTTAGGTCCATAGAAATAATTACCACATTTAAAATCTGATTTACAAGCTTTTAAGTAATGTTTTTCTTTATTATCTACCATTGCAACAATTCGCTTCTATCCACGCAAGTCTAGTTTGTATTTCTCTAACTACATTTAAGTCTTGGTCTTGGTCTATAAGTTGTGTTTCAAGACGCGTAACTTGTTTTTTCATATCGTCCCATTCCCATTTTTCGATTTGAACATATTGATTAGTGTCATTAGTTATTTCTAATTTCTGCACTTTTTCAAACAAAACAGCTATATCGCCTTGTACCATTGTGCTATCTTTTAACATATCAAAATCTACTTCAATTTGATTCATTCTGTTATCTATGCCTTTAAGTGTGTCAACGATTTCAGCAGCAGTAGATAAACCTGCACCAACAGAACCCATAAGAGCTATAGCAGTGGCTATTAAACCTAAATTATCTTTTATTTTTGCAAACATAATTACTTATTATTTTCTTTCTTTTCGATATAAACAAGAACTTCATATTTAAGTTTTGGAGTTAAAGGAGCAATAAGAAAATTTATATCTTCTCCTTTTAACATTCTACCATAAATAACTCTCTTTAAATTTCTTGAACTCATCGTACTAATCCGCTCCTTCCATCGCCTTTAAGTTTGTTTAATTCTCTTTGAATGTTTTGTGCAATCTTTCTAGCGGCAATTGGGTCAGTAGGAAGTCCTGTAATATTCAAACTTACATTTTGAGTTACTCCTGCTGCTTGTCCACCAGCTAGAGGTTTAATCATTACACCGTTAGGCATTGGCTTTATCAACTCTGGACCATTTTCTCCGACAAGTCCTCTTTGACCTATTCTTACTGGTCCACCGCTTGCTCGTGCAACTTGTTTATTTCCTATTGACGATTGAAGAGAAGCCATATCAGCTGCTAGTTGAGGAACCGCAAAAGCTGGCATTGCTTCTATAGCTATAGTTGTTGCTAAAACTTTTCTCAAAATGCTATCTATTACTGCTTCTGGCATACCAAGAGATTTAGCTAAAGCTCTAAGTTCGTCCGTGGTTTCATTGTTAAGGTCAGCAAAAGCAATAATTGTCTCGTTAGTTTTTTTAAGAATATCTATTTGTGCTTTCTCTACCGCTCTAGCAGCATCTTCTCTATCTTCTTCTAAATCAACCAGCCTTTGTACAACCTCTTCTTGCTCCTCTTGAATTTCAATAATTCTTTCGTTAGCATTGATTTGAGCATCAGCTTTTGATTTTGCGAGCTCTTCTTCTTTTTTAGAAACCATTTCTTCAGTAGTACCACGTGTTTTGATGACTTGAATTTCTTCTTTTTTAGCTTCAATTTGGAGGTCTCCCTTAAAAAGAGAGCCTTGAGCATTTGCTCTTTCCAGTCTTTCTAATTCTCGTTCTTCTTTAGCTAATTTGAGCTGCTCTTGAGCACTTAATTCTATATCACCGTTTGCTGCAGCTATAAGCTCAGCTAGTTCTAATTCTTCTTCTTTTATAGAGATGATATCTTCTGCTAAAAATTTATTATCCTCCATAAGGTCTTGCATTTCTCTTTCCAGATTGACAAGCTCTTGATTTAACTCTTCTTCTTCTTTGTTTAAAGCAACTTGGTCTTTTCTAGCATCGGAGAGGGCGTCTTTAGCATCTTCTAAATCTTGTAAAGCTTCTATTGGCTTAAGTTGTTTGTTTAAAGCTGCAGCAAAGTCATTAGCATTTTGAAGTACATTAGCAAAAGCATTTGTATTATCTAATAGGTCTTCTGATTCATCTGCTGATATTCCTAAATGTTTTGCTATATCTTCATTAAAAGGAGCGAGTCTTCTGGCTTGGATTAATATGTCTTCGTCAGTTTTTAAAATTTCTTGTTTTCTAAAAAGTTTATTTTCTTCATGTAGAGCTGACACAACAAGACTTTCTAATTCTTCCATTCGAGTATCTACTGTATCTTTTTGTAAGACTAAAATTTCTTTTGTAATTTCTAATCTTGCCATTAATTTTTTAAAGTACTCTTCTTCTCTTTGTGACAATATACCATTTTGGTCTAATCTTTTTTCTTGCAATCTGATAGCTTCAGCTACAGCTTTTGTTATTTCAGATTCTGCTCCAAATTGTTTTTCAACTAATACTAAGTTTTCTTTCATTGCATTAGTTCTTGCTTGAAGTGCATCCATAGCAGTTTGTGAACCAGTACCTGCAGAAAATAAAACCAACGAGCTTTTTTGCATATCTTCAAAGGTGCCAGCTACAACACCACTAATATTTCTAGAAGTATTTTCTAATATATCCTCTATAACACTTTGAGTCTTACTTCCAAAAGCTGCTTTAAATGCATCTTGAGTATCTTCTTCTAAGCTTCCAAATAAACTTTCAGCTACTGCTTTATCTACTTCAAAGTCTATAGCTCCTACTGGTATTTCACCCATTACATCTCTAAAATCTTCTAAGTTTCTTTTAGCTCCAGCAATTTTGTTAGTCATATTGCTAAACATTTTAACTATTCCAGCTAGCGCTAGAAAGATTGCTCCACCAATTAACAAAGGCTTAAAAGCAACCATAAGCATTTTTCCTGCGTTAGCTGTCACTAAACTACTTGTTCCAACAAGTGAAACAGCTGTAGCTAGTGTTTTAAAAGCTGTTGCAATGGCTGTAATTCTTGAAAGACCTAGTACTACAGTAAGTAAACTCATAGCTTTAGCTGCTCTTACAAAAGAATCAGTGTTTAAGACATCAGAAAATTCTCTAACTCCAGATATGGCATCAGCCAAGTTACCAACAAATTTTGCAAGTACTGGGACCATTCCTTCACCTATATCAATCATTACTGCTTTTATAGCATTTCTAAATCTTGTCATCTGATTGAGAAGTGTTCCGAAACGTTTTTCTGCTTCATTATTTAATGCAGATTGTCTTTCCATTTCATCGTTAGCTAAATTTAAGTTGCTCCTTAACTCTTCAGTGTCTGAAGACAAAGAAAGCATAACTTTAGAAACACGAACAGAACCCAAACCAACATCTTGTAACACTTTCTGAACGTTGCCACCAGAAGCACCTATACTATCAAGACCTTCTACGAATGTAACTGCAGCATTAGATATATCCTCTTCCGCAAGCTTTCTAAATTCATCACCTGTCATTCCAACAGCATTAGCGAAAGCATTTAACTTAGTACCACCTTGAGCAGCTGCTTGTTGCAAGGCTAAAAAGAATTTCTGTAAGGCTGTAGCACCAGCTTGAGCTTCTGTACCAGTTGCTCTAACTGAAGCTGAGAAAGCTAATGTTTCATCTGCTGATAAACCAGCAATCTTACCAACTGCACCGAATCTTGTTGCAAGTAATACAATCTCTGATTCTGTAGCTGCTGTATTGTTACCTAATCTAACTAAAACGTTACCAAGTTGGTCTGCATTTTCAGCTCCAATACCCGTTACATTAGCGAGTCGTGCAATTGAAAAGGCAGCTTGTTCAGCTGACATGTTTGTAGCTACACCTAATTTAGCTACTGTATCTATGAATTTAGGAATATCTGAAACTCCTACACCTAACTGTCCAGCAATAGAACCAAGTTGTGCAAGTTGTCCAGCTGCAACTGGAATTTGTGTAGAAAGGTCTAAGACTGCATCTCTTATTTGTGTAAGTTCTTCTTCACTAGCTCGTGCTAAAACTTTTCTAACATTAGCAAACGAATCTTCAAACTGTGCTGCTGCAATCGTACCACCAATTAGCGCTGCACCTATACCAGCAACTGCTGCTGCTGATGACGCGAAGGCTGCGGCTGGAACTGAAGAGGCCAACTTTGTCATAGCGGCACCAGTTCCTCTGGCCATTTGTTGAATACCAGCTACTGCTCCATCTCCAACTACATTAGCTAGAAACGACAGCCTACCTATAACACTTGAATTTTCCATTTACAATCCTATATCGCTTAATGCTTCTCCTAGAGAAACTTGACTTCGAGGTATTTCTGCCCTATCCCCTCTTTTAACTTTATCCCATTCGGCTTGTTGCTCAGCATCTTCCCTAGCTTTATCCATAAATGGTCTAAAGAATGCTGATTGTTCTGAAATAAGATTAAATAAAAGAATGTTGAACTTACGCCAAGTAAGTTCTAAAGGATTGCTTACGTTATAGAATCTGTTGAAGTCTGCCTCTACCGCCCCCCAGTTGTACACAAGGTCACTAAGGGACATGTTTATTTTGGGGCTTCTTCGTCTCCAGTTTCTATTTCTTGTTCTTCTGGAATAACATTGTAAAATACTAAAAGCTTTGTTGTTACTGCTTCTAGTTGTTCCCATGTAGCTCCATCGTCTAACATTTGTTGTAAGTTATCCTCACCTACAAGCGCACCTAACCAAGTTGGAATATCGTTAGTACCGAGTCCTCCAGTCTCATCCATAAGTGCTATTTGTGTTAGAACTACCCTTGCTGGTAATTGCGCTGGTAAAAGATACTCTCTTTTATTTAGCACTACCTCCAAGGGTTCGTTCTTATTCTCTTTGACTGCTTCGTCAAAATCAAATTTCGGCATTACGCCCTCCTATCTATCGACTAAACTTCGTCGATTATTTTAAATAATTCGCTGAACTGAGCGCCGCTGCCTGGCTTTAACACTTTGTACTCAACTGCTACTAACACTTTTTGAGGTGCTTTTGCGTGAGTCATTGAGAAAGCTCCGACATTGACTGCTCTAGGAACTAAAACGTCTCTCTTTTTAAGAGTTCCGCCGAGTGTTGAATCTGGAGCATCAATCCTCAACATCAAAGACTTTTCTAAGAAAGAATCTGATGAAGGAGGTTTTAACTCTGAAAATCCAGTCGATGGTGTTCCAGTTGTTACTGTTCCGCCACCCATAGCTTCTTTTAGATTTGCTAAAGAAACTTGAGCAAGCTCACCAGAGATTCTAACTTCTTGGGCAGTCTTGATTGTGAAAATTGGGTCAATCTCTTCTGCAACCATGACATCTTCGAATGTTTTGTCATAGTCAAGAGTCCAACCACTTTCAGAATAACCAATATCCGACCAGTCAGAACCAGATGGTGCTGTTGTTGGGTCAGCTGGGAATGCTGTTGCTTCGTCACCTATGTACAAAACACCAGTTCCTAACATGACCTCGCTAATACTTTTAGCCATTATGTTCTCCTACTTTTAAACGGAAGAGCTTGTCACTCTTCTTCTGCTACTTCGTCTTCTTCCCAAAGAATAACTTCTTCCATCTCATCATCAATAGGTTCTACATCTTTAGTAGAAACTACTTCTTTTATTTGTCCCCATTCCTCACCATCTGCATAAAGAAGGGAAACTTTTATTTCACCTAATTTATGCGTCATCTCTTTAAGACGTTTCCACTCTTCTTCGTTAACTTCTACCCAATCAGTATGGGAAAAGAAAACATCAAGTTTCTCATCTCTTGCTAAATCAATGCCCTTAAGCATCGGATTTATCTTTACGTTTTTCATTATTTCGCTCCGTAAATCATTACTATATCTATAGTATAGCGTGCTAATCCGAGCTCTGGCTCGTCGATGCGTTGTGGACCATTAGCTACTGTAAATCCATTTACTTTTGCTGTGACGCCACCATTTGATTCAAATATTTCTGGATATTGGTCAAAAGCTTCTGTGTAAACAGCACTAGCTAAAGCATAAGCGTTAGCATAATCTGGCTGTCCTTTTGTATCTGAAGTTGCATACTTTCCTGCATAGCAATCAAGTTGTAACAAGGCTTCATCAATAAGTGCTTCTCCCGCTTGAGGAGTTCCTCCTAATCTAGTAATTACAAGGAAAGGCATCTCTGCATCTTGAGGTAGTCTTGTTGCGACTTTAGTTCCTACTAAGTTTGTTATAGAAGTTTTACTTAATGCCCAACTTCTAGCTATGATTTCTGCGTCTGGTAAACTTTGTGCCATTATCCAAATACTCCTTTAACACTACTTCTTAAATGAGGAGCTATTTTTGTAGCTTTTATCCCACTTGTTTCTTTAAGTCTTCCTCTATATTTTGCTGTAATAGATATAGCACCCTTACGAAGAGGTGCTCTTGCTGGTTGGAATCCTTTGTAATTTTGTAATCTTCCAGCCATACTTCCACTTGGTGCGTTTTCTGTTTTCCCTAAAGCTGGGAAAGTACCTTCGTATCCTGCTCCTCTACCGTACTCTACAGCTGGAGCATAGAAAGCTGTTTCATCACCCATTGTGACTGCTATTTCATTTTCCTTATTAGATAAATTTTTATTACTTACTTTTATAGACTTAATTAATGCACCAGTTTTTATTGGTGCGTATCTTTGTACTTCTGTTGCAAAATCTGTTGCAAACTTAAATAAGAATTCTTCATATTTATTTCCAATATAGTGATTAGCCTTTGGTCCATTAATTTGAGCTCTTCCTTTTACTTGAACAGACTTAGTCCCAGTTTTAAATAATTTATTTTGTGTTCTCTGAAAATGAGCACCCATTCTTGACCTAAGCATACGAGATGCTGGATTGTCGCCTGGCACTTGTCTTACAATAGCACCTGCTCCCCTACCAGTTGTTCTTCTTAAGAATCTTTGTCCGAAACCACCAGATACATCCTGTCCCATAGCTTTAGCATAAGTTTTTTGTAATGCATTAAAGTCACCGAGTGCTCTTGCTATCTGTAATGAATTGTTTCTAATGTTAGGTAAGAACTTGCCTGGCACCATAGAAGTAATGTCACCAGCTGCAACTGAAAAGGTGTACAAAGAACTTCTTACTTTTGATATTTCGCTTATATTTCTTGGAACGTTTATATAGCGAGGAATTGTTCCATTTATGTTTCTTAAAGTACGCATAGGTATGCGTCTTTCATTTACTGCTTTTACGACTATGCCTTTTATAATTGATTTAGCCATTAGAAACCAGACTGCATTCTTATTTCTTTATAAAAAGTATTTCCGAATCTATCTTTTGTATCATTTACAGATTCTATTTCATAATAATCAGAACCAACTTTGATTCTATCTTTAACTGTGACATCAACATTACCTTGTACTATTACAGCAAACTCTGTGTTGTCTGAGATTCTAGAAGTACCTCTTGCTTCTGATACGGAATTATTCCTTACAATTCTAGCTTGTGTTGTTGATACGTCAGAAAACGTTGCGGTTGATAATCCTCTGTCATCAACAGAAGAACCAGAGAGTCTCTGAATAGTAACGCTTTCGTTTAATAATGAAGTTGTAATGTTTGGCACATTATCATTTTAGCACGCCATAAAATGCCAAAACCGACCATATGGTCGGCTGTGACATAGACATGATGAACTTCTATTATATCATATTTTTTCGTAGTACCAGATAGTAGCTTGACGTGCTAAATCTCTAGCTCCAGAAACATCGTTGTTTTTTCTGAACTTAACATAGAAGTCTTGAAAAACAGAACACTGTGGTTGTAGTCCTGTATTAGAACTTGCCATGTTTCTAAATTCTTCTCTAGGCAACAGACCTACTTCGGGAACTGCGGAACATTCTTTAAAGTCTGGAATGTTTTTGTCTTTTTGTTTTCTAAGCTCATAATGTTTTGCCACATTTTCTTTAACACAAACAATACAAACTCTTGCGTAACCATCTCTTGTTTTATCTGATGGTGATTTGTAGTACTTTGTTATCTCTATATCTTCTTTACAAGAAAGACATACTTTAGAAGTAGGATTGTATACTTTGTCATTGTATACATTTACACCTAGCTTGTAATAACTATCTTTCATTTGTTGATTTTTTTCCAAAAATTGTTTACCTAGTTTCCCAGATATTGGAAAGTCAATCATAAATTCATTATTCCAAACGAATTTACCTTCTTTAGCTTTTTCAACAAACATAAGAAAGTTTTGTTTAAACCATTCTTCTTTTGCTTCAGTTACTGTAGGCAAATGATGTAAAACTCTAACCTGTCTTACACGTTCTCTTGATATGTTATATTTATTTCCTAATGTAACATTATCTGTCCATGGTTTGCACATAACATCTTCTATTAATTCATTCTTGTCAAATGTATATTTTCTCATATACTCCTCTCATAATTTATATAGTAAGGTAAAAAGAAGGGCTTGTCAAGCAAGCCCCTCTTAATTATTAGTTTGTAGATTAAGCTTCGCAATACCTACAGCTCTGCTTACGACGTATAAGTGGACACAACCCACCGTCTTTAAGAAACATCATAAGAATCTCTTGTTGAGAAACCCATTGTTGTTTCTTTTTCTTGAGTGGGTAGTAGTAACCACCATTTTCTCTGCGTGCAGAGAAGTTAGAGCATCTCTCAAACCAAGTGTCTGGTCCTTGATTTCTCTCTATGGCAGACTCAAGTAAAACATAAGTCTTCTCATACTTACGCTTGTTGAACTTAGTGCCATCAGCATCCAAGACTTCATCTACTCGCTTGTGAGTTTTTTTGTCCAACACTTTGAACTCAGCATTACAAACTCTGTAGCCTTGTCTCCTATCACTATAAGGACGGTACACATAGTGAGGCACTTCAAAAGTATCACCAATCTGAAGCTTTTTGATTTCTGGTACATCTTGTGACCAAAGCTCATAAGATTTAACATCAAAGATGCTTCTCTTTAATCCAGCAACAGACAAGTCTTTTGTATCAGACCTTTCTATTTGTTTTAAGATTTGCAAATCTTGTTTTGCAAGTCTGTCTGCAAGTGCAGATTGTGGGCCATCGTCGGATGACCAAGTATATTTTTTATTCATATTATTCTTCCTCCTCTGAAAGATATGTACCTTGACGATACATAAAGCGGAATTCACTCTTTTCTTGTGAAGACCTTTTACTGTTATGCAGTCTCGTTTGTTTGTTTAACCAATTTTGAATGGTTTCTATATTTTGCTGAGACTCAAGCTCAATATAGGCAACTCCTTTATCGTAAAGTTGGCTTGAAACTGGTGCATATGGATGAACTTTTTGCAGTTCTGTTGAGTTCTTTGTCACATAATACTCAATTGTGATTTGGTCTTTATCTGTCATTTCCTTGTATCTCCTTATTCAATGTATAATTCCATTATACGGAATTATATAAGTTTGTCAAATAAAATACGAAATTTCTTTTATTTGTTATCTCATGTAACAATTTATGGTATAATAAAAGCATGGTAGACATGAGACATGATGTTGCACCAGCTTTTCAAAATGAAAGTTTTGAAAAAGATGGATTAGTATATTCCGTTGAATGGAATGACTATATGCTAAGCCATGAAGCAAATATATTCGAAAAAGTCACCAATGCTAGAGGTAAGGTTGATTACAAACAACTTGCTTACGGTGTAGGTAACTCAAAAGATAATGCTTTAGCTGATGCGACCAAAAAATTAAATACTTGACTTAAAGCATTCTGTACCATAGTATGGAATCATGATAACAAGTTGTTTAATATTCTTAGCTAGTTTTAGCAATGGGGACGGTATACCCACAATTAATAATCTAAATCAGATTAAAGGGTGTATTGATAAGGTCCCTTCTTCTATGGTGGTTCATTTACCACATTACGTAGAACACTTTGATGAAGAAAATTTATACACAGCTGTAAGAATAGGTTGGTGTGAGAGTCGCGGTAAGGGAAATGCCTACCGTAGTGAAGATGATGATTCTGGTGTTATGCAATTCATACCTTCAACGTGGAATTGGATAGCAGAGAAGAATGATTTACCTGCGTGGGATGAGTGGATTATCCTTCATTACGGGCAACCGTATGAAGGGCCACTCCTAGGTCTAAATGAAAGATTTTTACAAGCTAAACAAGTTCAGTATGTTCCCTACTATAATATTAAAATGGCTTCAATTCTTGCAGAAGATACTTATAGTAAAGTAACTTTTAGAGATTGGAATTCAAGTAAGTGGTGTTGGGAAAATCCTAAATATTATGAAAAGAGGTGGAGAGATGAAGGATTCTAAGAAAAATAAGAAAATGTTGTACAAGTCTCTTAGTAAAGAAATGTATAAATCTTTAAATGATAGAGAAAATGGAAGAAGATAACTATCGGCCCCTTCCTGTGGAAGTAACCGTTAAAAACTCTTCTATAGAGGGCTTAGGCCTATTCTCGACGCAAATAATTTCTCGTGGTACAAATTTAGGTGTATCTCATGTAGAGAACACTGATTTTGAAGACAACAGAATAAGAACGCCTTTAGGTGGATTTATTAATCACAGTGAAGATTCAAACAGTGAACTTATACAAATTGGTAAATATTATTATCTTTTAATAAATAGAGATGTAATGCCAGACGAAGAAATTCTGCTAACATATACTTTATATGATGTATAAATGTTTAGATTGTGGACGGACTGTCCAAGAAGGTAAAGTAGTTTGCGCTGTTTGCGAAAACTCTAAAATTTAACTTTTCTATTTCCAGCTTTTCTAGCTCTATCTTTCATTGATTTACTAGCATCATTAGGATTACTATTCCAGTCAATGCCAACAGTTCCATAGAGATTAACCCTACTGCTAATTTGTCTAATACATAGTTTTTTACATTTTTCACATTTCACCTTTGGTTCATCGTGTATAGAGTGTTGTACTTCAAAGACATGTTCACATTTAGAACACTTGTAATCATACCTTGCCATTTTACTTGATAGGGTATTTTTTACATACAGCTAGATAATCATTAACGATATCATCCATATCTTGTATGAGGTTTATTTTATTCATTCTAAGAGCATTCATTTGCCCTATGACAGCTGCTAAAAAATCTTCTATTTCAATTTCTTGAAAGTATTGTTTTCTTTTAGCTTTATTTAATTCAATATCCATAATATTAGTTTAGTCTAATATACCAGCGGATGTGAAATATTGTTTTTTATATTTAGATAAAATCTGTTTATCAGCTGGATTCAGCACTTCTTGATTCATTTGTTCTAATACTGATTCATATTCAGCTCTATAATCTCCTAAACTTTCAGACTTGACCATTTGAAATTTAGAATCTGTAGTGTTATCTGCAATGTTTGTTGAAACTTCGCCAGTTGATTGTTGTGTTGCTAGTGAGGCCGAGGATATAAATAACCTTCCTGCAATTCTTGCAGATATAAATTTTAAATCTTCTGGAATATCTTCTGCTGTTCCCTCTGAATCAGAATATCCAGCAACATAAGTAACTACAATGTTTTGTAGTCTTTGTGCGCTCCAGTATTGAAGACCTGTTCTTTTTACGAGCCCTAATTGCTTATAAACGACATAATCTTCACTATTACCCTCTGTTAATGTAACTCCGTCTTCGACTATGGATGTTACGGATACTATCGGTATTCTTTTTAAATATATTGAATCATCGGCATTACCGTCTATTGTCTCAGCTATCGATGCTTCATAATTTAGAGAATATCCAACATAATTTTCTATAGCAGCATCTGCGGCTGGTATAAAAACATTAGTTACATTTGTCTCATCACTTGAAGACAAATCAACGCCAAGAACCTTTTCTACATCAGAAACTGCGCTCAGTGCCATTTAGGACCTACTTGTCTTCTACGTCTTCTGGTTTTACAGCTTTGGTCTCTGGAGCTTTTTTAGCTGCAGCTTTTTTAGGAGCTGCTTCTTTTTTCTTAGCACCCCATCCTTGGCCTTCAAGATATTCTTTTTTATACTCCATGCCAGCTTTAGCAATTTTAGAAGCATTAGACTTTGGAAGCTCATTAGCTGAACCTTCAAAGATTGAACCATCTTGTAATTTCCAGATGTCTTTTTCTACTTTAATAAATTCCATTTAAATTCCTTTTTGATTGTGTAATGGGGGACTTTCATCCCCCACTACGAAACTAACTTCTAACTTAGAAGCTTGTGATTTTGGTAAACGCAGCTTGTTTATAAACTGGGAAACCAGCTCTCATTGTCGCTCTGATTGCAACTTTTCCTTTAGAAAAGAAGTCAGAATGACTGTCAGAAACAGCGATATCAATACCTTGTTTCATAACGATGTGAGCAGCTTCTCCGCCACCAAATCTACCGACTAATACGGTTCCTTCAGAGATTGCAGTTGTCGGAACAACTTTTAATCCCCAAAGTGTTGCTTGTGCAGCACCGTTGAATCCACCAGCAGCGACGAACAATGGGTTCTTTGAACCACTTGTTGTAATGTCTGTAACTGATGTTACAACTTGTAACCAGTCGTTAGGATGCATAACAATTGCATCTGGTTCTACGAAAGCATTAGTTCTGATATCAGTTATTGCTTCATAGATTGCGCCCATTCTGTTTAAGTCTCCGCCACCAGAGGTGTATGTGGAGTAGTCAACAGTATTAACGCCTGTTTTACCAGCATCTAAGATACCTTCTAAGTTTGGAGCAGTACCATCACCAGATAGTAACTGTCCATCTAATCTCAATCTCATCATTGTTGATAGTCTTGAGTTTACGTATCCTTGGATACCACTCACGTCAGCAAGAAGTTCTTCTGTCACTGGCAAGAAAACAGCAATCTTTCTGATTGCAGCAGTTTGCTCTGTGAAATCTAGAGCAGCTTCAGCAGCGGCTCCTTCTTCTGCAGCTTCAGCAGCAGCTGGAGTGAATGTGGTTTCCTCTAGGTACTGGAATGCATTTTGGTTTGTTTCGATTTGGTCGAAAAGTCCAATAACAGCATTCGGGTCCCTTAAGGAAGTTTCTAATACACCAGGTTGTCTTAAGACCTCTGGTGGATAGTTGTTGGTTGTACCAGCACCAAGTAGTGTTTTATAGCTCATTGGGTTGAAAGCGACTGTTGAGTCGATTCCGCCTACACCTTTTTCGATGTAGTTTTTATATGCATCTGATTTAACAAATGTTTCACCAATTGTGCTAACACCTTCTTGTGGTGCATCGTAGCCACCGCTAACTGGCTCTGAATCTACATTCATAGCTTTTTCGTTATTAGATTTTGCAGAAAGAAGATTTACTTCTTCTACTAAACCTGCAAGTTCATCATTACGAGTTTGGATTTCTCCTTTTTGCTCGGATGTGTACTTGCCGCCTTCTTTAGCGTCGAAAAGCTCTTTTAATTCAGCTCTTTTAGCAGCGACTTTTTCTCTAAGCTCTTTAATGTCGCTCATAGAATAGTCTCCTTAATTTATTACTTATACTATTCGTCGAGTTCCGCGACTGCAGCTTCAGCAAGTGTTTGCTGAATTTCTGCAAATAGTTCAGAATCATCTTCTTCTATCGCATCTACGTCTTCAATAACTTCAGCCTCAGCTTCAGCTATTTCTTCAGAATCATCTTCCTCAGCTTGTATTTCTTCTGTTTCAGAATTAACTTCAACCTCGTCAACAGCGACTTCTTCTACTTCTTCCTCAGTAGATGATTCTTCAACTTCTGAAACAATTTCCTCAGTTTCAGTAGCTTCAGCCTCTGGTGCTGGGTCTTCTATTTTTTCTTCTTCATCAGTATTGGCTGGAACATCAGAGACGTCCTCAATGAGTTGGTCTAGTTCAGCCCAAGCGTCGTTCAAGTCTTCTTGAACAGCTCGTAGTGCGGAAGTTGCGTTATCTGACAACTTTCTGCCCTCTCCCTTTCGCAATTCGCTTATGCTAGTTGCTCTTACAATGAGGCTCTCTAATGCAGCAAGCACATCTTTAACCTCGTCTGAAAATCTAACGCCTGTCATGCCAGCATTAGCTTCAGAAATCTCATCAGCTGATTTAACATCAACTGAGTCTAAACTTTTTTCTTTTTCGTCTTTGGCACATTTGCCATCTGTCTCATAAGAACATTTTCCGTATTTAACTTCTTCTTGTTCCTCTTGAGATTTTTGTAAAGATGCAAGATATGATTCATGAGAAGAACATGGCATATAGTGTGTTTTACCATCTATTTCCATTGAATGAGTTCCATCACAACCCATTTCTTTTGCTCTCTTCATAGCATCTTCCTCTGTTTCAAAAACATCTTTAGGAAGAGCTTTTGAAGCGTCTTCGTAAACTGCTTCTTCGCCAGACTTTATAGCAAGAGTATAAGTTTCACGATTAGCGCCAACTAGTACTGGGGATACTTCGTACACAGTTGCACTCTTGATATAACGTGCGTCAATTTCATCTTCCATATCTTCTGATTGAAAACTTTTTACTTCTGAATCATCAATTCTAAATCCGAATGACCACTCTTGTAAGTCTCCCATTCCTTTGGCCAGTGCATAGGCCTCCTTACCAGCCTCGGTATCCATAAAAAAGCTACCTTTAAATACTGCTTTGTTTTCATCTTGAGAGATGACTCCTTTTCCAATTGGCTGGTCCCACTTGTGAGCGAAGACCATCGGCACTTGATTATCTTTAAATCCAGACTTTATTGAGCCTGGTACCATGACGTCACCATCTGTATCCATATTGTTAAATACAGAAAAGACAGCTTCGACAGAACCTTTTTCGTCATCTACTGTTTTAAATTCAAAATTTTTTGATTCTTTATTCAATTTCATCCCCTAAATTTCTTTCTCTAAATTATATTTTAACACTTATTTTTTGCCTGTTTTTTCTTCAAGCATAAACTGGGCTTTTTTCTTACGAGCATCAACTTTTTTCTTTTGTTCATTGATAAGACTCTTCATTTGAGATACGCCACCGTTGGTAACTCCGCCCCATTTCAAGACAGCAATAGCGCCATTAAGACGATTATTGTTTTGATGTCTATTCATGAAACGTTCTCTTCTTTTAACCCAAGAAAGAACAGCTTCACTTCTGTTTCCTGCTCTATACTTGGTCCAGTTCCTAAAAGCATCATTACCAGTAAATGAAGTAGGTGGGTTTCCTCCGTTACCTGCTCTTCTCCAAATACTTGGATAATTTTCTTTTAAGTTTTTAGCGTATGCATAATCTGGGAATTGTTTAAATTTAGAATTACTCATAGATATTTTTTGATTATCTCCAGATGAAGGAAAGTTAGTGACATCATCTTTTGCTTTTGCACCTTTGCGCCAATCTTTAATTTTCTTTAATTTAGAAACTTCCATTGTGACGTTCCTATCTGTTTTAAGATAAGAACCATCATCCATTATGGCCCATACTTGCATTGTTGCTTTGTCATCTCTTGCGTTAAGTGATTTAATTACACCGTGAACAGTTGATGGTGGGTCGGGGTCTTTATTTATTGACCAACTAACAGTATCTCCAACCTTGAGGTCAGATAATGTTGCTTTTAATTCATCAATAACATTCTCTGCATTTTTTTGGGATGAGAGAGGATGACCACTAGGAAGTAAATCTTGGTCAAATGGTTTTCTTGGAAAGCTACCTTTAAGACCTTTTATAAAGGCGTTAACACGGGCTATTCCCCACTGGGTTGCACCAGTGACATTACCTCGCACTGAAGCTGGGTTAGTTCTATAGGCACCAACACCTCGTCTGAAGACATTTGCCAACATTCCATAACTTGCTCTATATTTTGGATTCTTTGCATTGTGGTCCTTTACTTTTTTTTGTAGTGTTTTTTTAACCTTAGCAGATATTGAAGCAGCCTTAAATTCTTTTTTCATATCATCTAGGTAAGCTTCTGCTTCTGCCTCTGTTTTAAAACATTTGATAGGTTTATTGTCTTCATGACTAAGAACACACCAAGCGCCGTTAGGCATTTCAGCAACATATTTTTCTTCATGTCGAGGTTCTTCTGTCATTTCAACTCTATCTTGTCTGACCGACTCAACTCCAAAATCTACTGTAGATAATGTATCTTTTGTAGAAATACCTTTATCAGCTTCTTGTGTTTCTTGAATCTGATATGGTTGATTGCCTTGCTCTATAGGAACAGCAACCATGTTAAGTGGTCTTAAATAAACATCATGAGTTTCATTACTTTCTAAATGAGCAGCTTTTCTTGCTTCTGCGATTGTAACCCAACCACCTGCAACACCCATGTTTACTCTCTTGAATGTATCATTTTTATCAGATGCAAGAGCTCTTACTTCGTTTAAGTCATAAGCGCAATAGTTTGTTACATCACTAGTGAAATCTTCAAGAAGAAGTTGATGAGTTAATTCATTTGCTACGGTCTTCCATAATGGAATGAGCTTTTGCTCAGTAAAGAACTCTCTTAATTCTTTTGTATTGTTATAAGTTGCTGCGTCTAGACCCGCTCCGAGTCCAGCGAGAATTGCTGGGACGCCTAGAACAGCCGATACTCGCTCTTCTGGAAGTCTTCTTAATTCTTTAAGGTCCATTTGGTCTGGGGAAAATGAAACTGTTTTAACATCCATAGCTCCTGTAAGAACCATTGGTGCCCCTCTATTAGCTCCACCAAATTTAGATTTATACATTTTAGCTATACCTTCAGCTTCTTCTCTTGATGGTCCACCAGCAGTGTCATCTTTTGGACTTAAGATAACGCCAGGTACGGCCATATTGTGAAGTAAGGCAGTTGCGTACTGTCCTGCTGCTTCATCACCAATTAACTCACGAAGAACTGATTTGAGTGGGGCAAATCCTCTTCTGTGATTATTTGGGTCTATTCCTTGTCGTATGTGAACTAAATCTTCTTTTTTAATAACTACGAACTCACCCATTGTTTTAGATGTTCCGTAATACTCATAGTGTGTAATTAGGGTATCTTCGTTTCCCCTTGGTGTTACACGGTCTGGCATCATAGGTATGAGTTGTATAACTCTTCCAGATGAGTTTCTTACTTTTAAAAGATAAGCGTCACCGCTAGCATTTACAGCTGTAACAATATAATGAGAAAGTAAAGAGCCAGAAGTAAAAGGATTAGGCCTTTGTAGTAATTGTTCTACTGGATGAGCTACAACTTCATTTGGTCCATCGCTTTCTTTTTTATAAACTTTAAGTTGAGGTTCTGCGAATGAGGTTGCTAAAACATTAAGACATGCAACAACAGCAGAGTTACCTGTACCTTCTCCTATATCCTCAAGTAGTTTTTGAGGAATAGAACCAGATGTTGTATTGTATCCGAATACAGCAGAGTCGAGAGCAGAGTTAGTACTTTGATTGTACGCAAAACCTTTAACTTGTCTCTCTGGTGGAGCTTGTAGATAATCTACTGCTCTTCTATAAAAACTTTTCTCTTCAGCCATTAATAAGCTTCCCATTTCCTTTGTTGTCGTTCTTGTACTACTGCATAGGATAAACAGTCGACTATATCGTCATGAGCACCAACTGGGAACGTAAGTAATTCACGTTCTACGTCAGCTACCCAAGAGTACTCTTCATTCTTAGGAAGATAAACTAATCCTGCTTCCATCTTAGCAGATAAAGGAAGTGCTCTTTGGCGCTTGTCTCTGTCTGCTTTTAATTCTAAAACTGGTAAACCTTCTCTTCTAGCGAACTGAACTAAAGCTAATTGAAAACCAGCACGTTCAATTCCTACCCATTCTAAATTATGTTTTATAAGAGACCGTTTAATTTGTGGAATAATGTCTGGTGCTTCCATTCTTTCTATATGCATATCTAAAACAAAAAGTTTTTTACTAGGTTGATGTAAGCCAAAACTTCCAATAACTGTATAGTCAGCAGATTCTCTAGTTGATGTAGCTAAGTCAACAGTACCGAATTTAACTAAATCATTTAAATCATATGTTTCACCATCAACGTGTACTTGTCCAACTCCTTCTTTGTAATAACGAAACCAGTCTTGTTTAAACATTTGAGAACCTTCAGAGATAAATTGAGCCATATATTCTTGAGCAAATACTAAAGAGCCTATTTCGTCTTTAGCTGATAAAACTTCTGATTCTTCAACAAGAGGGTTTGAAGTCGAAGGAAATTGAAAACGTTCCCAGTCTCCACCTTGTTTTGCTCGTTCAAATAGTCTATAAAACCAATTATCCATGCCTTTTGGAGTAGAAATAAAGAGTGCGGAACCTTTTCTCTCAGTAAGAGTAGGTCTAAGCACCTCAGTCCATGTTTCCTCTTTGACGAAAGCGGCCTCATCCATAACTAAAAAGTCAAGACCTTCTCCACGAAGTCTTTGTGGATTGTCTGCTGAACGAACGCCAATGAACCCACCATTTCCAAAATCTACTTGCATGTCCCCAACTTTGATGTTTACGCCCATTTCTCTTGGGAATGATGCTGCTGCTGCTTGAATATCTCTCCAACCAACTCTTGAAATTGCGAACGTAGGTGCTACCCACCACGCTCTACCACCTTGGAGAGCTACTTCCATACACATTTGCACGCCTAATCTAGATTTACCGAACCTTCTCCCAGCGCAAAGAATTTTCCACCTAGCGGGGCTCTCATGTACTTCTTTTTGGGCATCATGCAAAGGAGGAAATTTTATATCAAATACCTTTTTCTTCGCCTCACCCAGTGGTTCTAATATATCTTTTGGCATCTATATTAGTTTAACAACAAAAAGAAGAGGATTATTCCTCTTCTTGTTCTTTTAATACAGAACCAATATTAATGAGCAAAGCTTTTTCGGAGTCTGAAAATTCACCTTTTACGGCTTTGTCCCATAATTCGCCAGAAAGCGAATTTTTACTACGATATAATGCTTTAGCTTTTAGAAATCTACGTCTAAGTAATTTTCTATACTTTCCTACAAAAAAACCTTTATACACATTGGAAAGAAAAAATAAGTTACGAAATACAGTTTTCCATAGTATTGGAGAAGATGAATCGTTTATGTCTTCGCGGCACCAGTTTATTCTATTTTTGACATTTCTTACAAAATTTAGACGTGCGAATTTAAACCCGTCAAATACGAAGTGCATTAAAAACATATTGAGATGCGATAACCATGTGTACTGGTCCCAACCAATGTGTCCATACCAAAATCCCTTTTCGGAACCATTATGAGCATGACCATGATATTTAGTCAAAGCTTTTTCGTTGTTGAGCCAATACGCAAACTGATGTGAGTGCTTGTGACATAAGCGAAAGAACAATTCTTCACCATCATAATTGTCTACAAAGTCACCATAACCACCGTTGTACATAATATCTAATGCACCTTGATTGTTCGATTCCAGTGGTAAACCACATTTCGCACATTCTGTATATAGCTTTTTATTTTTTTCTAACATTTTTTACTTTCTATTAATTTATTCCTTATAGAAACAGCCCAGCATGTCTGCTGGGCCGTATCTAATCTCAAACAATTAAACGCACTTCGGTGGCTTACAAGGGTCGAGACCTAAGTCTTTTTTATCAATTGCTCCCTATGCAACGCTACAATTTTAAACGGCCACCCCCCTAACATTTCTTTTAGACAAACGACTTATCGACAACGCAAAGTCAGTACAATACTTACTTTCCACCCCGATGACACATCGAAAGGTATCTTATGCTGTTTTGTCGATAGCCAGCGATTTTGCCCTTATTTTAGGATTTTTAATTAGTACTTGCTTGACCTTTTTGGGCTACCCACCCTAAGTATTCAAGCTTTCCGTTTTATGGCTTACACTTTAAGACCGTCGATTAGCTTTATTTAATTGTTTTTATTCTTATATATATAATCCTATGGAAAATGTAACTGCGTGTCAAGCTTATTTCAAAAAAAAAATACAGCTCTGCCATAAGACAAAGCTGTTGATGGGAGGGCAGTCAGCTCGAAGTGTCTCCACTTCACGGGAAGCCGACATACCCATTATAACATTCTTAAAAGTCCAATTTAAAGAACGTCAGTTCCAATACTCTTAGTCCTAGAAAGTTCACTTATAGCCATGCATTGCTCAATGAATGTTGAATCTTCATTTAGTCCATAGCTTTTAAGTACTTCTTTAATATTGCCGTCTGGGAATAACTCACCATACTGATAGGTTTCAAACTTCCTGTCTTTACCAGTTTTGTTTGTACCTTCAATGATAATGGAATCATCATTTCCCATGTAACTTGCAACCATAATAAACCATTCACCTTTAGTTTTTGGTTCGGGCTTCTGTTTTTTCTGAAAATCATTTGGGTATGATGTAGTAGATTTGTCACACTCCATAACACAGAGCAATCTAAAATCATGTGTACCGTATTTATTCAGTTGCCAGTAAGGGTCTCCGAATACGCATTGACCTACTGTTTTATCTTTGCAAGCAGATTCAACTTTTCCAATGTCATCCATTCTGATTCTTTTCTGACCATTTTGCATCAACGTGTTAAACAGATGAGAAAGATTAGGACCACCGTAATCTCTTGGTGTCTTCCTTACTTCGTTAAAAGCATAATCAATATCTTGTCTAGTAAAGACAGAAAAGTTTTTATACCAAGTCTTCCATAGCTCTTCACTCATAGTCTCTTCTGTTTTAGGATATTCAGTTAGCCACTGAGTCCTAAAGTCAACCATCCACCATTCACGACTAATACCTACATCGTCAACATTTTTGGGTATAGAAGTTGCTCTGTCATCTAAGGCATCTTTCTTTTGTTGTTCAAAAGGCATTAGATTGTTTTCTTGTACTCTATCTATCTTGTCCATTGTAAAGTCACTTTCTCCAATTCTTTATTTGTAATCTTACCAGTCATAATATCTTCGTCCATAGTCCAAGTTCTAGATAATCTAAAGACGCCAATTAGACTAGGTAGGTTTCTAGTTTTGTGTTCTTTTATCTGCATCGTTCTCCAATCTATCCTGTATTAAGTCTTTGATAAAACTATCCATTTGTTTTGATAGTCTATCAAGTTCATTGCGAAGGTCATAGACCTTTTTTAAATCAATCATTACTCCTCTTCCATTTGTTTTTTCAAGTTTTCCATCTCTTGTGCAATTTCTGCATCAGAGTAATTTAAGAAATTATCGTCATCTTCATTTTCTTTGGCTTCCCTTACTTGCTCAACAAAATCCTCCCAGTAATTATCAGTTTCATCCATAGGATGACCAATTCTCATCCAGTATCTATAAAGACTATAGTTTTTATCAGATTGTGATGAATACATAAATTTATAAAACTCACTTAAGTCTTTAAAGTAATCAGACTCTGACAAGGATTGTATAAAACCTTGCATAAGACTACTTATGTATAAATCTTTTCTTTCGGGTTTAGGAAGAGCACTTAACTTAGGTAAGTTTTTTCCATCCCATTCTTGAATCTGAGTTACAAATTCAATAAGAACTCCCCATTGAGCTGGGTGCCAAGGGCCGCTTATATTCTCTAAAAAATATAAAAGAGCCTTAGTGTTATCTTCAGTCCAATTAAGATTTTCTTCTTGTGCCATCATTCATCTCCTTTGCCCATTTTGGTGCGCTATTTAAATCCGCATCTATAACTTGTAGTTTGGGACTTGTTTCCCATTCTTTGTAAGTGAAAGTATCCCTAGCTAATTGTTGGTCCATACCTTTTTTAGTTGCTACAGCATCAAGCCCTCTTAGTTTTGGTACAAAGTTATGTCCAACTAGAGCAAGAAGATTATCTATATCTTCGTCGTCTAGTTTTTTATCAGTAACCCACTCAAGAAGTCTTCTTACATCAACAGATAAGGTTTTGTAACTTTTACTATAGTTATAAACTTTATTACCAAGTTTCAAAGCACCACTCTCTTCAACATTGTTTGCAATTTTTACATCTATAAATTTGTTTATGTTGCTAGAACTATCTTTAGCTTCAATAGAGATTCCTCTTGCAATTACTAATTCGTTAGGCTCGTCTAAAGATTGTAACTCTGTATTACTTAAGTCTTCATCTCCTGCTTTAGCTATTTCCCAAATTAAATCTCTCATGATTTATCTTTCAATTTTAAAAGCTCTAAAGACAAAGCGGTTACTAAAGTATCCATTTGAGTTTCACTTAGACTGTGTTCTTGAATCAATCTCAAACATTCTTTTACTATATGATTTATAACACCACTCATTCTTCTTCTCCCATCTTTGATATAAAAGAAAATTTTGCATTAAATTTAGGATGCAATATTTTTAAATCTTTTTCTACCGTACTTTTTGCTTGGTCATAACTTGTTGCAAGAACAGTCACATATCCGTCAAAACCAACTTGATACTTACTTACTTTCATTATCTTCTCCTAATACATAAACAGCCAATAAATCTAAGCTACCAAAAACAGCAGTTAGACCTGCTGTTATGTAAGCTTCTTCATAAAGAGCTGTGCCTAATTCAATAAGATGTGCTCCTGCTCCTAAAGCAAGACTGTATCTTATATACTTTCTTATTTTTTTTCTCATTACTTTAATAACCCCCAAAAAGTTTTATAACAATTAAAAGAAGAATCAAATAATAATATTTTTTATTCATAAATATAACAACTCCCCTGTTTTTTTATCTTTTGGAAACTTAGGATTTATGGTCCAACGGTAAGGTTGAGACACATGTTTTCCAACTCCATACTTTCTATCGTACTTAAAATGTAACTTATAAAGAATATTTTGCTTTAACTTCCAAGCTCTCCAGACTTTATTAGAGTAAGTAATTGATTGACCTCTAACACCAATATTTAACAACTTTCCAGTTCTAAACATAAGTTCTTGTACCCATTGAAATCTAAAATGGTAAGCAGCTTTATCTTCTTCAAATAAAACACCATAAGGAAAAGTTCCCTGCATTGTGTTCTTATCAAATTTAGATAGGTGCCAACCACCATCTAATAACGAAGCTATTAAAAACCATAAAGACTTCATTAAAACTCTGAGCCTGGTATCAATACTTGCTTCTTACTTAAGCCTTGGTATCTTCTTTTCTTTTTAGATTTAGCGGCTCTGCGCTCTGCTCTGTTTGGCATTTTGACCTCCAATGTCATATACTTTTAGATTAATTAATATCTATAGTAAGGTAAAACTACTTGTATGTCAAGTTTCATAAGAAAAAGAAATATTTGCTCTAAATTTGTTTTCTGTCTTAGCTTTACCATATAATGAAATTGTTGCTAATGGTGGAGATGCAGCGTAACAAACTACACAACCTTGTAGTTATAACATTAGGAGCAGAAATGCCAAGAAAAAATAAGAAGAGAGATATAGAACAAGAAATTGTTTTGAAGTTAACAAAGGACCTTGCTGATTTAATTCAGCAAAGAAATGTCTTTAAAGAACATTGTGAACTTCTCCCTAATAGAGCTAATGAGATTCTTGTTAGTACAGAACATTCAGACTTGTACGAATCAAGACAAGATATTGAAGAGCTTTATATGCACTTTGGAATTATGGAACAAGAATTCAAAGTAGCTTTGAGTGAGCTTGAATCAGAAATCATGAACATTGAAAATCAATTAGTAAATGCTGTTGGTCGTTTCAAAAATGATGAAAGAGAACTTCTACAAAAAGTTAGAGAAAGTTATGTTCATAACGAAGAAGCACCGTTCTAATTTAAGATAAGCAAAAGGGGGCCATTACAAAACGCCCCCTTAATGCTCCGTACGCTTAATCTATTATAACTCTCTAAATGCTCTATCTGCAGCTATTTCTTTTATGTGTTCATAGTATATAGCTTTAGAGTCAACCTCTTCTTCTGGAACACCCTTAATGAATTTCTCTAATTCAGATATCTCAACACGAATAGGAAGTAGGTTTTCTTTAGAGTTTGTTGGAATAGCTCTGAGCTTATTCATGTCTACTAATTTATAAGTAAATGCCTTAGACCACCCTGTAATTTTCATTATCTCTTTTACTGATAACAGTTGTTGTTCTATTTTCATATCTCCTCGTTTCTTTGTTACTTGCAGTATAACTTCTTGATGGTGACAACTGGCTAAATTCTTCCATGCTCAAGAAAAAAAAATTTTTATTCTACTTATAAACTGAGCCTGTGTATATTTAATATTGTAATTAAGACAGTGTTCACACTGAGTCACAAGTTGCTTCTGAGAAGCTGCCGAAGTAGAACCTAGGATAACTTCATCGGCTAGGGCGGAAAAGTCACTGTCTAAATTGCACCTCTTTGGTAATATTTACCAACTCTTCTTTTACTGGCACTTTCTTTATCCTATACCTTAATACTAAATGATATTTCCTATATGTATAGAGAGAGATTAATCTATAGTTAATGAGTATAGTTCCTGGGTATAGTTAGTACGACAGCTGTGACGCCAGGTCACGACAGCTCTGTCGCCTGG
>Ga0233444_10000463_pt1 | contig 54011 bp, 52 predicted proteins | sample SI_124_October20_6_FD_182792 | JGI IMG/M metagenome (GOLD analysis project Ga0233444, IMG submission 182792) | Seawater microbial communities from Saanich Inlet, British Columbia, Canada - SI_124_October2016_10_MG | ecosystem: Environmental > Aquatic > Marine > Inlet | place: Canada: British... | reverse complement strand
ATAGGACAATTTATTGGCCCTTCTATAGAATCGGCTTTCCTTCTAGATCTACGTCCTGTAACTAAAAAAGGCTTTACACAAGATCTACAGTTACCTAAAGCTAAAAGGTTAGATCCTAATTTAGTAGCACAAGCAAGAGCGCAAGGCGACATAGAAGAAATAGGAGATGCTAAACATACAGTATTTACACCTAACATTTAATATATGGCACAATTATTAGTAGACGTTACGCCGTTCAGACCAACTATCAAAGAATCCAAAAGTAGACCAGGAGTATTTGAGGTAGAGGGTATTATGCAAAGAGCAGTAGCCGAAAATCAAAATGGAAGAGTATACTCAAAAGATATATTACAGAGAGAAGCAAAGAAGTATACTGATGAATTTGTTAAGAACGGTAATGCATTCGGAGAACTTGATCACCCTGAGTCTCCTGTTGTCTCTCTTAAGAACGCTTCTCATATAGTTAAAGAGCTATGGTGGGACGGAAACGACCTAATGGGTAAGGTTGAACTACTAAACACCCCAGCAGGTAATATTGTAAAAGAAATCATTAAAGCAGGCCACACAATAGGTATTTCATCTAGAGGTACAGGCTCAGTAAATCAGACAAACGAAGGACAATTAGAAGTACAGCCAGATTTTGAATTAGTCTGTTGGGATTTTGTTTCTAATCCTTCAACACATGGAGCATATATGAATCCTATATCATTACAAGAAGGTACAGAAAAAGTATCTAGATATAAAAATTTAGATTTAATTATTAACGACATACTAAGAGCATAACGTTTTATAAAAAAACACATATTTATATATAAACATTAAAGAATTTAACATGAGCGAATATAGCAACTTTAATTTAAGAAATTTCATAGCTGAAGGTAAAAAAGCTAAAAAAGAAAACGTAGACGAAGCCGGACCAGGCTTTGCACATGACTGTGCAGCACACGTAGTACATGAAACATACGGATATGGAGTATGTATCGCAGGTCAACATACTTTAGTAGAAAATGCCGAAGGAAAGCATGAAGTAACTCATTACGATGTCTACTTTAAAGAAAGTGGAATACAAAAAAATATTCCTATCAACGAGCTCGATGTTAAGAGTATTGAAGAACATGTTCACGGTAAGAGAAAGAAAAACGAATACAGTGAAGGGGAAGAAGACATGGACGAAGCAGACCTTAATGAAGCACCTGCTACTGATCTTCTAGACCTATTACAAAACCCTGAAGCTCTAATGATTGCAGCTACATATGGAGCAGGTCTATTTGCAGCAGTCAAAGGAGGAATGTCAGCAATGGACTACTGTGACGCTAAGCCTGATAACAAACTTTGTAAGATGTGGAAAAGATTTGACAAAGACTTTACTTCAGTTAAAAGAAATTCTAGAGAAAAAGGAAGAGGCTACGAAGAAGGAGTAGAAGAAACTAAGCTAACTAAAGAAGCAGCTTTTAAAAACGAAATAAAAGATATATTAGATTCATAAGAATCTCACACCGCTACACTTAAGACCCGACTTTTTGTCGGGTTTTTTATTTTAGTATATATTTATATAAGAATATACAGTCACTATACTGTATCAAAAAATATAATTTTCTATTGTAGTTCTTAATAACTACAGAAACCACACAAATTTTTTATAATGGCAAACAAAGATTTATTCAAGCAAGCTATTGCTGAAGCTAAATCTGTAAGAGAAGCCGCTATTGCTAACGCTAAAGAAGCCCTAGAAGAGACTTTAACTCCTCATCTAAAAGACATGTTAGCTGCTAAACTTCAAGAGATGGAAGATAAATCCACAGATGAAGAAGTAGTAAACGAAGTCGATGAAGATGAAGTTGAAGAAGCAAAAGGACACGACGACAAAGACGAAGCAGTAGAGGAAGACTTTACAGGTATTGGAGAAGCAGAAGACGAAGCTGAAGAAGACGAAGTAGAGGATGACTCTGAAGAATCAGATGACGAAGCTGAAGCTGACATCGAAGACGCTGAAGGCTCTGAAGGAGCAGAAGGTGACGACGAAATAGGGGACTTAACTGTTGATCAGTTTAAAGATCTTATCAGAGATGTAATTGCTACCGAAATGGGAGCAGGAGCAGACGATGAATTACCGGCAGACGATATGGACGGCGGTGATATCGAAGGTATGGGAGACGAAGCAGAACTTGAAGTTCCTGTTGACGAACCTGCTGACGAGGAAGAAATTGACTTAGATGAACTTCTAAGAGAATTAGAATCTGTTAGTGAAGCTGATGATCACGATGACGTGGACGAAGCTCATAAAGACGAGAAAGACGAAAGTATTGAAGAAGATACTTCAGTTCAAGTCCCAGCAGATGCTGAATCAAAAGAAGACAAACATAAAAATGTCAACAGAACAGTTAAAGAAGTAACTAATAAAGAACTAGAGCAAGCTCTTGAAACTATCGAGCAGCTTAAAGTAGATCTTCATGAAACTAATCTTCTTAACTCTAAACTTTTATACGTTAACAAAATATTTAAAGCTAATAATTTAAATGAGTCTCAAAAAGTTAACGTTATTGCTGCTTTCGATAAAGCTGAAACAGTAAAAGAAGTGAAATTAGTATTTGAAACCGTAAGTGAAAATATGGTAACAAAGAAAGAGACTACTATTAAAGAGCATAAAGGTATGGCATCTAAAGCTACAGGAACTACAGCTAGAAAACCTGAAGTAATTAGTGAAGTATCTGATGCTGTTCGTAGAATGCAAAAATTAGCAGGAATAATTAAATAATTTAAACTTAAATTTTATCATGGAAATTAAAAATTTACTTGAGAGCTCAAACACTTACAAAAGCCTACAGGCTGACTCTGCTAGATTAGCAGAAAAGTGGCAAGCTTCTGGTTTGTTAGAAGGTATCGAGGATAAGAGAGTAGCTAGTAACATGGCTATGATCCTTGAAAACCAAGCTAAACAAATTGTAGCTGAAGCCAACAACGTTGGTACTTCAACTGGAACCTTCACAGCTGGCGATGGCGAGCAGTGGGCAGGTGTTGCTCTACCATTAGTACGTAAAGTATTCGCTCAAATCGTAGCGCAAGACTTTGTATCAGTACAACCAATGAATTTGCCTTCAGGGCTAGTATTCTACCTAGACTTCAAATATGGAGACGGAGTAGGAGGACGTGCTGACGGTGGAAACTTATACGGTAATGTAACTGAAGCTGGAACTAAAATGGGAGTTGATGTAGACGTATCTGGTGGTCTTTATGGCGCTGGACAATTCGGATATACTATCAATTCTTCGTCTAAAGCTTTTGCTGGAACATCTGCAGGTGCAGCTACTTCAGCTTCTATCGGCTACAATGCTGATCTAGCTACTGGACAGTTCAAAACTTTAACAACTACTTTCGCAGGATCTGATAACGCTGATTATCTAGCTGCAAGAGCATTTAGAGTATTATCTGCTTCTGTTGACGTTACATCTCACCCTGAATTAACTACTGTAAGCGGAAATGCTGTAACATTCGTTGTTACTGCTTCAAACCTTACTGTATCTTCAGTAAATGCGACTGTATTATACCAAACTCAACCAGTAGATAACGACAGAGGAGACTTTGAAGCTAACTCTGATAGAGCTGTAGATACATCAATCAGAATTCCTGAAATTGACGTAAATCTTGCTTCTGAAGCAATTGTTGCTAAAACACGTAAGTTAAAAGCACAATGGACTCCAGAATTTGCTCAAGACCTTAACGCATATCACTCAATCGATGCAGAAGCTGAATTGACTTCACTACTAAGTGAATACATTTCAATGGAAATCGATCTAGAGATTCTTGATATGTTGATCTTGGATGCAAGAACTACTGAAAGATGGTCTGCTGAAAACAACAAAGTATGGAACGGAAGTGCTTGGTCAACTGACACATCTGATTTCTACAATACTCAAGGACAATGGTTCCAAACTCTTGGTACTAAAATCCAAAAAGTATCTAACAAAATTCACCAGAAAACGTTAAGAGGTGGAGCTAACTTCCTAGTATGTTCTCCAACTGTTGCTACAATCTTAGAATCTATTCCAGGATATGCAGCTGCTACTGACGGAGATCAGGCTGAATTCAACATGGGCGTACAGAGAGTAGGATCTCTAGCTAACAGATTTAAAGTATATAAGAATCCTTATATGACTGAAAATACAATCTTGTTAGGATTTAGAGGTTCACAATTCCTAGAAACAGGAGCTGTATATGCACCTTACGTACCATTAATGATGACTCCTCTAGTATACGATCCAGAAACCTTCACTCCACGTAAAGGTTTAATGACTCGTTACGCTAAGAAGATGATCAGACCAGAATTCTACGGAAAAATCTTTATCTCAGACTTATCTCAGATCTAAGATTACTTAGAATATGTATAAAGAGAGGCCTTCGGGCCTCTTTTTTTTTGGCTATTTATATAAAACTCTTATAAATGGCTAATGTTACTATATGGGACGGTAGTGCAACTTTTACAACTGGCTCTACACCTTTCGGATTTTATGATACGGATACTTCTTTCCAAGCAGATGCTGAAAAGGTAGCTAAATTTTGTGGTACTCGCCTAGGATTTCCTTTAATGGATGTAGAGTTACAAGACGGATCTTTCTTTGCATGTTTCGAAGAAGCTGTTACTACTTACGGAAACGAAGTCTTTCAATACAAAATACGTGAAAACTACTTAAGTGTAGAAGGTATTAGTACAGGAAGTAGCTTTAATAATAAATTAATAGACTCTTCTTTACAGAGAGTAGTTGAAATTAGTAAGAACTATGGTACAGAAGCTGAAGTAGGAGGATATACTACAAGATATACTGGTTCACTTAATACTACGAAGAATGTTCAAGAGTACGATATGGACCAATGGGCTTTAGATGAAGGTATTACCGGTAGTATAGAGGTAAGAAAGATATTTTACGAAGCACCACCAGCAATATTAAGGTATTTTGACCCTTATGCAGGTACAGGTACAGGAGTACAGTCTTTAATGGACGCTTTTGACTTTGGATCATATAGTCCTGGTGTAAATTTCTTATTAATGCCTGCTTCTTATGACATACTAAAGGTACAGGCAATTGAATTTAATGATCAAATAAGAAGATCTGCTTATTCCTTTGAATTAGTTAATAATAGACTGAAATTATTCCCAGTGCCTAAAAGAGCTACTAAAGTAAGGTTCGAATACTACAAAATTAACGATAAACGCTCTGCAACACATACAACCGATACCAATCTTATAACTAACGTAGGAGAAGTACCGTATAATAACCCAGTTTATTCTCAAATCAATAGTGTTGGTAGACAGTGGATCTTTAGATATACATTAGCACTAGCAAAAGAACTACTAGCATATATTAGAGGTAAATACCAAACAGTTCCAGTGCCTGGAAGTGAAGCAACACTGAATCAAGCTGATTTACTTACCGATTCTAGAGCAGAAAAAGAATCTTTATTAACAGAACTAAAAGAAATGTTGGAACAGACGTCTAGACAAGCTCAATTAGAGAGAAAAGCTAGTGAAGGTGAAAATTTAAGGAAAACATTAAGTGATGTTCCTTATACAATATATATAGGATAATGAAGTTACATAAGATTATACTAGGAGAGGCAACTTATACGCCTTTTAGAGCAATGGTGCAGGTAATTAGTAATGATACTAGTCCATCAGTACTAGCTGACCTAATTAGAGCGTTACCCGGTGTAACCACATGTACTATTGCTAATTCAGATGATTCAAGCAATAGATACATATTTAAAGTAAAAATAATCACTCAGAAACCACCATCTGAAGCATTTGAATCATTAAAACAAAATGCGATGAGTAGGTATCAAGAGGTAAGTTCGTTTAAAGTAGCTGGTAAATCAGTAGAACGAATGAAAACACCAGGAGAATACTAATATGCTATTTGGATCCAACAGAGACTTTGATTTACTGGTAAGTATTAATAGAGAACTACTAAAAGATATAGTAGAACAAGAGATATTGTACTATAAGATAGCATTAGATGAAATAAATGTAAATATCTACGGTGAATCACTAGAAAAAACATATAATACAGCTGTAAAGCTCAATTGTTTAATAACTAGAGGTGATCAAGTTATAGATATACAAGAGTTCGGACCTGATTTAGGTAGAGAAGCATCATTTGCATTCTTAAGACCTGACCTATCAGACGTAAATGTAGTACCAGAGGTAGGAGATATCATATCTTGGCATGAAGACTACTATGAAGTTGATACAGTAAGAGAGAACCAGTTATTCTTAGGCAGAGACAGTAGTTATAACCTTAATTCAAGCACATCTGGATTTGGTTCTTCTATATCTATAATAGTAGACTGTCATTTAACAAGAGCCGACAGAGTTGGCATAGCAGAAGTAAGATAATATGGCACAGAAACCTAATATACCTAAGTCACAAGAACAACTATCACAGGATTCAATATCTACGTATAAAAATCCTGAATCTGGTGCTGAAATAAACTCTAAAGCCTCACTTAATACTGATAAAAACAGAGAAAACCAGATAAGAAGAGATAATGATGAGGTTCAAAACTTCAAAGTAGGTATAAAAGATATAGATGAAGCTATCTTTTACTATTTTAATGATGTATTAAGACCTCAAGTTACTCAAAATGGTAAAAAACTTAACGTGCCTCTTGTGTACGGTTCACCTGAACGCTGGTCAGCAGTTCAAAAAGATGGATATTACAGAGATAAGAACGGAAAAATGCAAGCTCCTATAATAATGTTTAGGAGAGACTCATTAGAAAAGAATAGACAGTTAGGAAACAAGTTAGATGCTAATAATCCTCATAATTTTGGGATCTTTACTAAGACTTTTTCTAAACAAAACGTATATGATAAGTTTTCTGTACTAAATAACAGAGTTCCTGAAAAGGAATACTATGCTGTTGTAATACCTGACTATGTAAACATAGTATACTCTTGTATTATATTTACAGACTACTTAGAACAAAATAATAAAATAATAGAAGGTATTAATTTTGCTTCTGATTCCTACTGGGGTAACCCATCTAAGTTTAGATTCAGAGCAATGATAGATAGTTATACTACTGTTACCGAGGTTGTACAAGGAAATGAAAGAATTAATAAAACAGAATTCAATATTAACCTCTTAGGACATATTATAACAGATACGATTAATGCACAAGCTTATAATTCAAAGAAATTTTATTCTAAATCTGCTATTAAATTCGGAGCTGAAACTGAAGATAGTTTTTAAAAGAGATATTTATAACAAGACTCAAAAATCTTGTGAAAAAAGCAGATAATGACAAATTTTAGCACAGAATTATCGGGATCGTTAATATTTAGAAGTAGTTCTATTACTACTGCTGTGTTTAGACCTAGTAATTTAGGATTACAGTTAACAGGATCACTAAAAGTATCTGGATCAGATATAATATTAAATGGTTCTAGTATAGATACTAGGATATCCACGTTAGAAGCGGGATCAGTAGGTGTTTCATTACTACCATTAAATCAATTTAGTGGTTCAACCAACACATTTACTGGCTCTACTTTAACTAGATTAAGTTCATTACAGGCAGCTACATCTTCTTACCTCACTTCTGCTCCTTCTGGGACAGTATCGTCATCAGCTCAGATAGAAACGCTTGGGTTTATAACCTCTTCTGGTGTCTCAAGCTATTCAGACTTAAGTAATAAACCTTCTGGTATAGTTAGTAGTTCTACTCAAATAGAAGCTCTTGGATTCGCTACTAGTTCAGGTGATGTTACACAGTTAAATATCTTTACCTCTTCAGCCAATACAAGTATTACAGCTTTAAATGCTGCAACTTCCTCATATCTCACTTCAGTACCTGCTGGAACCATTAGTAGTTCAGCTCAAATAGAGAATTTAGGATTCATTACATCTTCTGGAGATATAGGTGAGTTAAACACCTTTACTAGCTCAGCTTCTAGTAGATTAGATTCACTTCAAGCTGCTACTTCTTCCTATATAACATCTATTCCTACAGGGACAGTATCGTCATCAGCTCAAATAACTACTTTAGGATATCTTACATCAGCATCAGCAGCATCAGCTGGTTTTGGATCAGGAGGAGGATCTTCCTTTACCCTTACTAACGCTAAGATAGCTGATTTGGGAGCAGGCATACTATCAGGATCAGATCAAGTTGATTTTAATGGTAATAGAATAGTATCAAATGAAAACCTTAGAGGGCTATTTAGTGCTTCTTTTAACCCAGGAACTAGTGGAAGTGTAGTAGATTTCTTAAATGCTGTGTTTTTTCCTAATACAAGCCCTTCTATAAGCACTGGAAATCAGGTAATTGAAGAATATCAAGCTTCTGGTTCATCAGTGGTTACTATAGCCGGGTCAGATGCAGAGGGACAGTCATTAACATTTAGTACAAGTAGTGCTTACACTGCAGATCTCTTTAGAGTTTCGGGGAGTGGATTGATTACTCTTAATTCCTTAGCTTCTGCATCATTTAATACAGATAATAGAGGAGATGACGTACTTGCTCACCCTATAATAGTATCTGCAACAGATACTTTTAATGCAACAACAAATAAAACAATTTATATACGAGTTACACCTAATGCTGCCCCAGTATTTAGGGAAACCTCGACAGGCGGTTCAATAATATCTTCTTTTAGTACAACTAGAAATGAAAATGCATCTTCAGGTGAGTTAACCAAGATATACTTCACTGACGCTGAATCAGACACTATAACTATTCAATCTAGCTCAATACCTGGCAATCATTTTAGTATAACTAAGTATGCAACTTACGTATCAGTAGCACAAGCTACGAGTTCTTTAGATTATGAGACTACTTCTTCATATTCTTTCAGTATAACTGCTTCAGATGAACATTTTCAAGCTGGACAAGATACTGATTCAGTAAATACCTTACCTATTACAGTAACTGTAGTAGATAATACAATACCAACAATAAATAATCAGACATTAACTGGGTTTAGTGAAGATGAAAACGATGGAGATAGTTCTAAACAGATATCTGCTACTGATCCTGAAGGTGATAGTATAGTATTTAAAAACTTTACTTTAGCTGGACTTAAAAACGGTAGTAGTATTGTAAATACAGGAACTTATTCAGGAACAAGCCAGTCTGACCCGCATGAAGATCCTTTTTCGATGGCTTCAAATGGGGTAATAACTAGAAAATCATCTCAAAATATTAATTCTGACATTATAGATACATACATCTATAGCGCTTCAGTAACAGATTCATACAATTCAACCTCAGCTTCAGCAGCTATAACATTAACTATAGCAGATGACGTAGGACCAAGTATAACTTCTAACGGTTCTTTCTATATTATAGAATCTGCACTAAACGGAGCAAGTGTTACTACAGCAACTTCCGGAATAGCAGGTACCGCAGCAAGGTATAGTGTGACTAACGGACAATCAGTTACTTGGAATGTAAATCCTACATCAAAATTTGCTATAAACAGCTCAGGCTATATAACTTTATCAGCAAATATATCAGGTTCTCACTTAGGAGGGGAAACCCTTAATGCATCAGTAACAGCATCTAATTCATTTGGAACCACCGCTGTAGATACTTTTACAATTACAGTAACTGATAACTCAGCACCTAATATAACTTCTACTCCTACTACAGCTAACTTAAATACTAACGGAGCAAGGACAAGCAATACATTATATACTATATCTTTTTCGGACCCTGATGGAGATGCAATAGATTTTAGTTCATATACATTTACAGGATCCTCTAATTTAGGATCAAATAGATCAGGAACTACATTTTTAATTACCGCTAGTGCTAATTTAGCTGCAGGAGATTTTCAATTTACTTCTTCTATATCTGACACAGGTAGTTTTGATACCAGTACTGGACCAGTAAGCTTTACTGTAAATCAAGCACCAATAGGTAGTTTAACTACTAATGGAACTTTTTATATAATAGAATCTGCATTGAGTGGCTCTAATATAGTAACTAACTCTAACGGTAGAACTGGAACTCAAGGTGACTTAGGAGTTACTTATTCACCTCAATATAACTCTGCCGCAGTACAATCTTTTACTTCTTCTAATGCTGCAATTGTAGTAAACAATAGCGGTAATCTGACTATAGGTCAAAATGTAAGCGGCTCATCATCTGGTTCAGGAGATAGTTATACATCTAATATAACTTTTAGAGATCAATATGATAATATTGGTTCAGGTAGCATTACAGTAAATATTACTGCTAATAGCTCACCAGCAGCATCATTTACTAACCAAACAGCTGATTTTACAGCTTCTGTATCTATTAATACTAACTTAGTATCTGTATCTATAACTGATGATGAAAGCGATACTCCCTTTTCAATGTCGTTAGGAGGAACGAACGCTTCTTCTTTTAAAGCAGTACCTCAAAATGCAAATTCATCATCATATGAAATCCAAGCTGCAAGTACATTAACAGCTGGTACTTATAATTATAGTGCATCAATAGTAGATAACTTTAACAAGAGTAGAAGCTATAATAGGGACTTAACTATAGTATCACAAAAAGGATTAGTATACGGGTACGGAGTAAACTGGGCAGCTAACCCAGCATCAGAAGCTCAATTTTTTGGATCAGCAGGAGACACTGGAGGAGATGGAGTAGCAGTTGAATCAGGCTCTTTAATATCTCATTTAATAAGTGGTTCAATAGGAAGCTCCTTTACATCTTCATATGGAGCATCTGCTAAGGTAACCTTACTTGCTTCTTCATCATTGAGTACATTATCCGATACAGGAGCAGGAGGAACTTCAACTCTTGGATATTTTAATTTTAGCTCAGGAGGATCACAACACGTAGTAATTGTATTTCCAAGCGCAAGTAATCAGTTTGGTAAACCTAAAACTATGTATGACGGAGTACCACCAGATGGTACAGGAACTGCTAAAGAATTCTATTTATATGCTAAAGATGCTTCTATACCGGGAACAGTTGGTTCGGGTATATACTACTTTCCTGTAAAGGATACCACAGAAGGATCAGATAACTGGGGAATGATTTTTGCAGAAGGAAAAAATACTAACAACTCAAGATATTTCTTGATGCCAGACTCAGCGTCAGCACCATAAAACTAATTATATATGCCAACTACAGCAGGTGACATTTACGTAAGATCAGGGGATACAGGAGCATTTACTGCTGTTGAATACGTCCAAGGAGGATGGACTACAGTCGATTCAGGATCTACTATGAGAGCTTTAGACGAATCTCGTCTTAAAGACGGTCAAGTTATATACGTAAGGTCTGAAACTAAAACTTATATAGCCTCTAAGTTCATAGCTTTTTCAACTCCTGGGTATAGCGGTTTTAGTAATTCAGCATCATTTGCGGAATTTAACTTTCCAAGCTCAGGAGGAGGAGGAGGAGGAAGTGGTGATATCACAGCAGTATTTGCAGGAGACGGTTTGACTGGAGGTGCTTCAAGCGGAAATGCTACTTTAGAAGTAGATGCAGGATTAGGAATTGGAGTACAGGGAGGAGTAAATATAAATACAGGCTCTACTCACTTTACTAATGGAGTAGTAGATTTAGCAATATTCCAACAAACTGGTTCTAGTTACTCAACAACAAATGATCTTGCTATAACTGGTTCATTAAGTATAGAAATTTCAGATAGTAAAACATTTACTCTATTCTCAGGATCAAGAGAATTATTTAAGATAGATAACGAAGGTATAGTGATATTTACTACACAGTCTTCAGCTCCTAGTGCTACGGTTGGCGGTATATATGCCGACACATCTGGAAGTTTTTATTTCGGCTCAGTGGATTAAGTATTTACTCAATATTTATTAACATAACAATTAACTAAAACATACTAAGTATTATGGCACAATGGAAAAAGGTAATAGTATCCGGCTCCACAGCAAATCTAGCAAACGTTCAGGTTGACGCTCTATCATCCGGTGTAGTAACCGGTGCTTCAGGTAACCTTACCACCACTGCTATAAACGGAACAGGAAATATTGCAGCAACAACCGGAGCAACCGGTTTAAAACACACAGGTAGTTTTAACGGAACATTCGTAGGAGACGGTGGAGCACTAACTGGAATCACAGCAACTACATTAGATATTGATGCTTTCGGCTCAGATCTTACTGCTGCAACTTTAGAAACAGGAGATAAATTTATAGTATCAGATGACGGTACTGAAGGAAGAGCTAATATTTCTCAACTAGCTACTCCTTTAGCAGGAACTGGTTTAGAAGCTAGCTCAGGAACAGTAAGAATAGCAACCGCTGCTGCTGGTAACGGATTAACTGGAGGAGGTGGATCTGCTCTTTCTTTAGATAGATCAGGATCTTCTCTTAATTTAGATTCTAACGGAGTTGGGATAGCAGCAGGAGGAGTACTAAATTCTCATTTAGGTAATGATTCAGTCAATGGTGCTAAAATCGCAGACGATTCTATCGATAGCGAACATTTAGTTGACGGAGCTATTGATACACAGCACATTGCTGACGATCAAGTAACAGCAGCTAAATTAGCTAATACAGCAGTAACTGCAGGTACTTACGGTACTACTACAGCTATACCAAGATTTGTAGTTGATGCACAAGGACGTCTTACTTCAGCTTCTACGGTAGCAATCTCTACATCATTTGATATTGCAGCTGATTCAGGAACATCTAACGCTATTGACGGAGGAGACACATTTACTCTTGCAGGAGATAACACAATTAGTACAAGCGTATCAGGTAATACTATTACGATTAGTGCTACTGACGGTATCGTTTCTGCTTCAGTCCTAAGCTCACCTTCACAGGGTGTTGTTAGAGTAGTATCTAACGGAGCTACAACTAATGCCAATACAGGATTACAAGCTTCCGATTCACCTGAATTTGCAGGAGTTACGGTAAGTGGTAATGCAACAGTAACAGGTGACTTAATAGTACAAGGTACAACAACGTCTTTACAGACAACTAACCTAAACGTCGAAGATCAATTTATTTTATTACATTCCGGTTCTGGAACAGGAGATCAAGGTTTAGTATTTTCATCAGGTTCAAGTGGAGACACTGGAGCAGCTTTCTTTTACGATGTAGCAAAAGATAGATTATCATACGCTACAGGTTCTATATCATGGGATACTACTGCTGCTACTCCTAGTGCATACGTTGCATTAGTAGTTGACACTGAAGACTCCCAAGATGGTACTGATACTAAAGTAGCTAAGAGAGGAAATATTAAAGTAGATGCAACTAACGCTTACATTTACGTATAGAAGTTAGTTAATCACCTAGTCCTTATAAAATAGAACAATGAGTTGGAAAAAAATAATACTTAGCGGCTCTTCAGCCGAACTTTCAAACATAAATGTAAGTAATGCAGTGACTGCCTCCTTTTTCAAAGGAGACGGTTCTGCTCTTACTAATGTTACTGCACCCGGTACTATTTCATCTTCTGCACAAATTGCCTCTGATATATCAGGATCATTTACCTCTACTAGTTCCTCGTTAGCTAGCAGACTATCAACGGCCGAAACTGAATTAGAATTAACTTTATTAAGTGGGTCAGAACAAGTAGTAGCAAGTCTAGTTAACCAGCAAGTAAATTTAGGTACAGGAGCAATAACTGCTTCTATATTTAAAGGAGACGGTTCTCTTTTAACTAATATAACAGTAGATCAAAATGCTACTGTAATTGAAGAATTTACTAATCAAACAAGTGTAGCAGTAACTCACAACTTCGGGTCTAAAAATGTACTAGCTACCGTATATAACAGTAGTGATGAACAGATAATTCCTGGCACAGTAACTACTACTAATACTAATGTAGTTACAGTAACGTTTGATACTAGCACTTCTGGTAGGATAATCGTTGGTAAAGGAGGTCATGTTGTATCAGGATCTATTCCTTTTGCTAACTTAATTAGTAAACCTACATTAGTATCATCATCTATTGCAGGTGATGCTCAGGGTCAAATAAAGGTAAACGGAGTAAATGTAGATGTTACTACTCTTCAATCAAACGATAGTCCCACTTTTGCTAGTTTAACACTAACAGGAGATTTAACAGTTCAAGGTACTACTACTTCTATTCAAACTACTAATTTACTTGTAGAGGATAAATTTATAGTACTTAACTCAGGATCTGCAAACCCTGATGAAGGAGGTATTTTAATTGATGAAGGAGGAGCTAAAGGACATGCTTATGTTTATGATAGCAACGAAACTAGATTTGGTTTTACTAGCTCTTTATCACACAGTGCTACTTCTGTAGCTCCAGATGCTTTTGTATCTGCTGTGGTAGACATAGATGCAGGTCATACTGATATTCCAGAATATCAAAAAAATGGAAATATTAAAACTGACGATGGTACTGTCTGGATATATGCATAGAGATTATGGCGTTAATTACTAATGGAGACTTTAAAACAGGTAAAGAAGCTTTTGAAAATTTAAACAAACCAAATAATTCTAAATTAAGTTCTACTGAAATAGATTTTGTTTTAACTAAATTACGACAAGCTAACTACAAAGGAGTAGAATTTGAAATGTTCTATACTGTGTTTAAAAAGTTGACAGATATGAAAAAATAAATTAAGGCCTCAGGGCCTTTTTTTATTTAAGTAGGATAATTAGTAAATTTTTACTATATTTATATAAAAGCTATTATCGGCCTTAAAAGGAAGTGGACTCGTTTGAGTTACCAACCATAATATAAAGTAAAATGCCAAACTGGAAAAAACTAATAGTTAGCGGGTCTTCTGCTAATTTAACCAATCTTAGTGTTACCAATGCTGTAACTGCATCATACTTCAAAGGTGATGGATCAGCGTTAACAGGAATAACATCAGATATTTCAGAAACAGCTACTATTGCTGATTCTTTCTCAAATCAAACATCAGTAGCTACATCACATAATTTCGGAACTAAAAACGTTCAGGTAACTGTTTACGATGACAACGATGCTATGATTATTCCTGGTAGCATAGTAACTACTGATACTAATACTGTAACTACAACATTCTTTTCATCCACTACAGGTAGGGTAGTAGTAGGAAAAGCTGGTCATATAGTTTCCGGTTCAACACAAACATACAGACAAAGTATTACAGGTGCATCCTCTTATGCTGTCACACATAGCTTATCAGAAGATTATCCTATAGTTCAAGTATATAGTAGTAGTAGAGCACAAGTTATACCATCAGAAATAACAACGACATCAGCAAATGCATTAGATATTACTTTTACATCCACGTTCAACGGTACTGTTGTAGTAAAAAAGTGATATTTATAAAAGACTAATTCATACGAAAACAAAATAACTCATGAGAATAGATAGCCCTAGCGTCTCTAATTTAACATTCCAACCTGGAGCAGCAGTAGCTGACTCTAGCTTTACTGGTTCCTTTACTGGTTCTTTTAATGGTGATGGTACTGGCCTTACTGTTGGGTACGCTAATATAACAAGCAAACCAACCTTTATCTCAGCTTCAGCAGAAGGTGATGCACAAGGTCAAATAAAATTTAATGGAGTAAACGTAAACTCAAATGCATTAGGCACTGATGATACTCCTCAATTCGCTTCTATAGAATTAGGTCATGCATCTGATACTACTTTAGCAAGAGCTAGTTCTGGGGATGTAAATATAGAAGGTAATATAATATACAGAGCAGGCGGTACTGACGTACCAGTTACTGACGGTGGAACCGGAGCCTCTACATTAACCGATGGAGGAGTACTACTTGGTTCCGGTACAGGAGCTATCACAGCAATGGCTGTTTTAACTGACGGTCAAATGATTGTAGGAGACGGAACAGGAGACCCAGTTGCTGAAAGCGGTGCGACATTACGTACATCAATTGGTGTTGGAACTGGTGATAGTCCTCAACTAACAGGAATTGAATTAGGTCATGCATCAGATACTACACTTACTAGAGCTTCATCTGGTAATGTTAATATAGAAGGTAATATAATATACCGTGCTGGTGGTACAGATGTACCAGTTACCGATGGAGGAACAGGTGTTTCTACTTTAACTGATGGAGGAGTCTTATTAGGATCTGGAACAGGAGCTATTACGGCAATGGGTGTTTTGGGTAATGGTGAAATGATTGTAGGAGACGGAACAGGAGACCCAGTTGCTGAAAGCGGCGCAACCCTCAGAACATCAATCGGTGTAGGAGCAGGAGACAGCCCAACTTTTACTAATCTTACCTTGACAGGAGATCTTACAGTTACAGGAACGACTACAGAACTACAAGTTACAAATCTTAATGTAGAGGATAAAAATATCACAGTAGCATCTGGATCAGCAGATTCAGCAGCAGCAGATGGTGCAGGACTTACAGTCGATGGAGCATCAGCTACATTTACTTATACTCATTCCGGTACTAAATGGAATATGAATAAAGCTCTTGATATGGGAGCTAATACTATTACTACTACAGGAGCTATAGCAGGAGCAACACTTAACACAGGTCAAGGAGCAAATGAGCTATATGCAATGAACCAAGATGTTAAAACGACAGACGATGTAACGTTTAATAATGTAGATAGTGACGGATTAGTAACTGTAACCGGAACTGGTACATCTCAGTTTAGTAGTCACTTACAGGCTCACTGTTTAGGTATAGGAACAGCTCCATCAACTTCTCCCGGTGAAATAAGAGCATCAGGAGACATTACAGCATACTATTCTTCTGACGAAAGATTAAAAGAGAACTTTGCACCACTAGCAGGTGCTTTAGATAAAGTAAAAGCAATCGGAGGATACGAATTTGATTGGAAAGAAGGTATCGAAGATGCTACTAGTAAAACAGGACATGATATTGGAGTTAAAGCACAAGAGATACAAGCACAATATCCTGATCTAGTTCACGAAAGAGAAAATGGATATCTAGCAGTAGATTATATTAAATTAAGTGCTGTATTAATTGAGGCAGTAAAAGAATTAGCAGCAAAAGTAGAAGAATTAAGCAAATAAAAAATGGGTTTTAAATTAAATGTAGAATTAGAGACAACATCAGGTCCTACCTCAGAGTTTTATATAAGAATAGAAAATTGGAAAATCAATAGATCTTCTAATTTAGTTACTTTTACAACTACTGCTTGGCTCAATAAAGAGCAAGCTACCAACTTTAATAGAAAGTACGCTGATGATAAAAGTAAAAATGCAGTAGGCTTAGTAGGTTCTAATGTAATTTACTACGAAGATGAACTAAGTAAAGGTGAAAAGGTAAATATAGAAAATTTATATACCTTTGAAATGATTAAGGAACAAGAGGTAGAAATACCAGTTTATAAAACAAAGACAGTTCAAGTAGAAGTTCCCTATATAAGTTTTGATGAACAGGGGGACGAAATAACATTATATAGAACAGTAGAAGAAGAGAAAAAAGTAAAAGTAAAAACAGTTAAAGAAACTAAAAAAGTAATAGACATATCAGTTTTAGATGACTTAACAGGTAATAGTTATAAAGTATTGAAAGAAGAATTAAAGAAATTTTTTCCTTCTAATAAAATTATAAAAACATAACGATGGCAGTACATACTTACGGAACAACTAATATTTCATTTAGCTCTTTTGATACATGGGCCAATAATATATCATCTGATTCTAATGTAACTATGAATAATGCATTAGCAGATGCTTCTCCTTCTAATTCTAACCCGACATCAGCTAGCGAAATATATAATGGTAACTGGTTTTACGGATCAGTACAAGTATCCACAGGAGGATTTGTAGATGTTTCAGCAGGTAGCTACTCGTTAAATGATGTGAATAGTACGACTACTTTAAAAAATGTTGACTTAGATTTAAATAGTGTTACATTAACAGCAGACGAAACTGCTGCTTATCCTAGAACATTTGTAAGATGGAGAGCAGGAGGTTCAGGAGGAGCTCAAATACAGACTGGTACAACATTAACATTAGGTACTTCAGATCAAACATCTACTACAGTATTCTACGCTGAATTTACATAATAGAAAAACAAAAGGTTATTGAAGGTTATATGGGTTTATGAAAATATAAAGGGTGACAACTCTTTTTATACCAAGTTAGATACACTACTACTTATCAGTTCAGGTGTACAGTGGAAAAAACATCATCCACAGTACTCTACTACCTTATATTGTGATAAATTAACTAAGACATTTCTAGAAGATCTTAATGCATTAGACACATGGAATCAGGTTATTATACTTTCTACAAATAAAAGTATAGACAAGAGCGTATTCTGGGCATCTAGTAAATTAGAAGTTTTAAGAAATATTAAAGAACCAGTTCTAATAATGGATCACGATTTTTTAGTATACAGAAATATTTCTAATTTATTTTCTGATAAACATTTATTTGCTCATGAAGAAGATGGAGTACGATATTATCCAACTGCAAATGATCCATTTATACAACAAGTATCAGATTTACTTCCTAGACCTAAACCCTATGCAGTAAATTGCTGCTTCTCTTTTTTTCCAGATTATAGATTTGCAAATAAGTATGCTGAATTTTCTTTAGAATTAATGTACAGGTTTACTAAATTAAAAGTTCCAAATTCTAAATTTTTAATTTTTGCTGAACAGCTGGCTCTGAAGCATTTATTAGATTATCATAAAGTAGAATACGATACATTAATGAAAGAAGTTTTTTTGGCGAATGAAAGAAAGTTCGTATCTTGTGATAAAGGACTTATACCGAAAGAAGAAACATATAAGTATTTTAAACATTACTGGATGGATAAACCTAGGATTAGAAAAGACGAAAATTGTATTGAGTATATCAATCTTAAAAAAATCGTAGGTAATAACAAAGGTATAAAGTTAGAAAAATTAAATGATCTTAGACCTTAACTACATAAAAGAAAATATAACTAATGATTATATTGAAGTAATAGGAGACGATGAACAAGTCTATAAAAAACTTATACCTGTTCCTTATAGATGGACTCATGGTGCTACAGACAATCACTTAGGTGATGGTTTAGTGATATACTCACTCATACAGTTTCTTAGAGCTAAAATCTGTGTGTGTTTAGGATCAGGAGGAGGATTTATACCTCGTATTATGACTCAAGCAAGATTAGATTTGTATGATTCAGGTATATTTGAAGGTAAAAAAGAATTTAATTGGGGGGATATAGGGTCAACTTTTTTAGTTGATGCTGCAAATGGAGTTGGAGGAAAAATAAATTATTTAGATGAGGATTCTTTTTTTAGATCAAGATTTTTTCCTAGATTTATTAATGATACAACTAAAAATGCATATTTTAATTTTTTTACAAAAGAAGATATAAAAATAGATTATTTACATATAGACGCTGGTCATTCATACGAAGATGTAAAACAGGACTTTGAACTGTACTCTAACCTTCTTTCAGATAACGGATTAATATCAATTCACGATACTGACAGTAGATATGAAAACAATTATATAGTTTCTAAAGACTTACAGGAACAAAATCAATATCAATCTTTTACGGAAGGTCCCTCTAAATTTAATAAAGAGAGTATAAGAGGGTGGCAAAAACTTAACCTTTTTAATGAAGGTAATCTTCAAGGTAAACCTAGTTCAACAGGATTAACATTATACAGACATGCCTAATTTAGTTACAGTAGTAGGAGAAAATACTCATATATTACCTCATATGTTAAAACATTATGAAAATGTTATAGACAAAGCATATGTAGCAGTATATCGTCAAAGTGATGATGATGGTATATTAGAAGAAATAGAAGAGTTAGGTATAGAACCATTTATGGTGTTTACCGAACCTAAGTACAATTGGAATAGAGTAACAGAAATATACAATACTATAAAACAAACTAAACCTCACGACTGGTGGATAGTATCTGATGATGACGAACTACAAGTATACCCAGAACCTATCGAAGACATCATTGAAAATTGTGAGAGATACGGTTATGAGTTTGTTACAGGGGGGTTCTTAGATCGAATAGGTATAGATGGTACTTTTCCTGAAGTTACGAGAGAGACAGATATACACAGAGCATTTCCTCTTGCAGGATTTTTTAGATACCCAATGTCTAAAGCTTGTCCTAATAAAGTTACATTAATGAAAGGTTATCAAAATATTACCTCAGGTCAGCATTACGCATCATTCAACGATGGATCTAATAGCTGGGGTACTGAACATAGAAGACGTATGCCGATAGAAGAAGTATTTACTCAGGTACATCATTTTAAATGGGATTCAACCTGTGTAAAGAGAATAAAAAAAGTAGCAGATAATAAAAAAGATTATTCCTACTCAGAAGAATATAAGATTATGTTTGATGCTATAAAGAAAAATAATTTTAAAATAGATACTAATAATCTTAAGTTTTTAGTTGAAAATATGAAAGAACTTTCGTATATTGAGTATAAAGACTATCCTCATTGGGATACACTAAAAAATAAAATAGTTACAATATGAGTCAAAATAAAGTAGAAGAAGCTTTACTCGAAGAACGTAAGGTTCAAGCTCTAGAAAAAATATCTAAAAGCTTAGCTATTCTTGTGCTATGGTTTGAAGAAATAGATAAAGAAGAATGGGGAGAAAGAATCCAGTATTACTTATCAGAATTTTTAGAAAAGGGAGAACCCGAAAAAGAAAATGAGTCATAAACTAGGTTTAATAGTTCCATATAGGGACAGACCTAATCAACTTAAGTCTTTTAGAGAACACATTACTAATTATTTAAATATTGATTACGAACTCATAGTAGTTGAGCAAAGTGATCGAGATGACTTCAATAGAGGTAAGTTATTAAATATAGGTTTTTTAAAGGCTGAAGAATTAGGATGTGATTACGTAGTATTTCACGATATAGATATGCTACCTGTGGAAGCAGACTATACGTATGAATCTAAACCTACTCATTTGATAACAGAGTTTGATTTACCTGATGATGTATCTCGTACTCTATTTGACGAATATTTCGGAGGAGTAACATTATTTCCTTCTAATATATTTAGACAGGTAAACGGATATTCAAATACGTATGATGGATGGGGATTTGAAGATGATGACTTACTCTTAAGATGTAGAGAGAATCATATTAACCTTGACACTAAAATAGTAACTCAAAGAGGAAGAGTAGATAGAGCTCTTAAGTTTAATGGAAAAGATAGTTATATAGTAGTTCCTAATGTAGTAAACTCACTAAAAGACTTTACCATCTATACTTCGTTTACAGTAGATGATACTCCTACTAATATGGAAGAGATAATAGATGAGTATAGCATATGGTCGATACCAGGCTTTGATACTACTGTTACTTACAACTCTTTTGGTAACTTTTCATTTCAATTTTGGAAGAAAAATTTAGATTCTATATCTATACCCTCTCTTAATTTACCTAAAGGTACATATAACGCTATCGTTACGATATGTAATACAGTAGAACCTAGAGAAATTAACTTTTACATAAATGGTGAGAAAGTAGGGAGTAATACGTACGATGATCTATACAAGTTACAAAAGAGTAAATATATGTTTCTAGGTGCCGGTAATCCTGAAAGAGAAAAAAAGCCGAATTGGTTTAAAGGATCTATTGATACTTTTTGTATCTTTGACAAAGTATTAGATAAGAAAGAAATATATGACTTATCAGGGAATATTAATAAGAGCTTATTTGAATTCTTTAATAGAAATGATATGAAAATATACTATGATCTTAAATTTACCAATCAGAACATGGTATTAGATTTATCAGGAAACGAAAACAATGGATATACCAAAAATACAGAGTTTACAACTACTTCATTAACTTTCGATACTAAGCTACCTATTCCTCATAGAAAGAAAGGAAAATTTAAAGTCTTACCTCACGATGAAAATGGATATAAAGACGGATATTGGGTATCTTGGAAAAGTAGAGAAAATCAAGAAGTATACTTAGAAAAAGCTAAGAATAATAGAACTAACTATGAAAAAGACGGACTAACTAATTGCAGACATAGAGAGTTAGACTATATAAATGTTAAGAATTATCACCATATAATAGCTAAGATATGAGTCACAAATTAGGTGTATGTGTTCCCTATAGGAATCGAGAGCTACATATGCATGAATTCATACCGAAAATAGGTAAGTACCTTAAAAACCAAGGTATCGACTTCCAGATATACATTGTTCATCAAGTAGATGATAAACTATTCAATAGAGGTGCAACAAAAAATATAGGAGCAAAACATGCATTTGAAGATGGGTGTGATTATATAGTTTGGCATGATATAGATATGATACCTGAGGAAGAAGGAGGAGCAGACTACTCATACCCAGAAAAAGCACCTCGACATATAGCTACTCAGATATCTCAAATGGATTATCAACTTAAATATCATGAATATTTTGGAGGAGCAGTACTCTTTACTAAGGAACAAGTAGAAGCTACAAATGGGTACAGTAACGGATACTGGGACTGGGGTATGGAAGATGATGATCTCTTTTGGAGATGTCATAAAGAAGGACTTACTAACGATACATGGCTAGATATAGATAACGTTAACCAGAAGTACCTTAACTTCAATGGTATAGATTCATACGCAAAGTTTCCATTCGATATGAGTATGAGGAACCTTACTGCTAAGTCACACACTATATCAGTATTAGTAAGAGCATATCATACACTGGATAAGAATAAAATATTTCTTATAGGAGATAAAAAAAGAGCATATGTTGAGTATCCTATTCTAAGAATACCTGGTTATGATTACGGATTTTCATTTAATAACTCTAGGGCCCTTTCCTTAACTTATTGGAACTCTTTTAATAAACATAATTACATGTGGCTTAAAAGATACGATAATCAGTGGAGCTGGTTAACAGCAGTATTAGATGAAGAAAATCATTTATCTCACCTTTACTTAAACGGTACTGAAGTAGACTCTAAAGGAGGATTTGGTAGCCCGTCTCCTTTTAGATTTGCGGGTAAGTTAAAAAAGTACGGAACTAATAGTATATATTTAGGAACATCCCCATCTGAACCTGCAGAAAGTACTCATAAGTTTTTTAAAGGAGATATTGCTAGAGTTTACACTTGGGATAGAGCACTTAAACCTATAGAAGTTAAAAACTTACATATAAAACTCCCAGAAAAAGGATTAATTACAAATTATGACGCTAATGATCCTAAATCTAAATTAGATATTTTCAATATAGAGACTAAAGAAGAGAGATTAAAAATTCCTAACTCTATTATTCCTCATAGAGTAGAAGGTAGAATGAGATGTTTACCTCATAAAGACGAAGGAATAGTAGACGGTAAGTTTGTCAAAGGTGAAACTACAGCTGCTAATGAAAGAAGATATGTACTTGGTATGCAGCAAGATGAAATAGACTACAAGGATGACGGTATAAAACAATTAAAATATAAATTAATTAGCGAAGAAGTTTTTACTCCATGGGCTAAAATGCTCAATATAGAACTATGAAGTTACCTGTAGCTTTTAATGATGTCAAGGATAAGCTTGACAATGTAGGCTGCGGCTTTTGTATAGCTAAGTGGAGTCAAGTTACTATGCACTTACATAATGGACTTACTCATTCTTGTCACCACCCTGCTCCTCATAAAATACCTCTTAAAGAAATACAAATAAACCCTACTGCGCTTCATAATACAAGACATAAGAAGCGTCAAAGGATGAGTATGCTCAAAGGGAAGAGACCTAAAGAGTGTGATTACTGCTGGAACGTAGAAGATAATTCTGATAGATTTTCCGATAGAGTACTTAAATCATCAGAACCATGGTCTATGGACCACTTTGATGAAATAGTTTCTAAACCATGGAATTCGGACTATAACCCTAAGTATGTAGAAGTATCTTTTTCTAATACCTGTAATTTTAAATGTTCATACTGCGGTCCTTTGTTCTCTTCTAAATGGATGGATGAAATAAGATCTAAAGGTCCTTATCCAACTGATGATAAATTTGGTAGGTTAGATACTTTAGAAGAAAAAGGACACATACCTTATCTAAAGTCAGAGTATAACCCTTATGTTGAAGCATTTTGGAAGTGGTGGCCTGAATTGTACAACGATTTACATACATTTAGAATAACTGGAGGAGAACCTCTACTTTCTAAAGATACCTGGAAAGTATTAGACTTTATTTTAGAAGCAAATGAACCTAACCGTAAACTAAACCTTTCAGTAAATACTAATCTTGGTATCCCTGATAACCTATTTGATAAGTTTGTAGAAAAAGTAGATAGAATAATTCAAGAAGAAAGAGTTAACGAGTTTATTATTTTTACTTCTGTTGACGGATGGGGAGAACAAGCAGAATATATTAGAAATGGTTTAGTTTTTAATAAGTTTTGGGATAATGTCAACACTTTACTTGATAAACTTCCTAACGTTACAGTAGTATTAATGTCTACGTATAATATGTTTTCTCCGTTCACTTATAATAAGTTAATTGATGGAGTATATAAACTTAAAAAAGAATATGCTAACGATAAGAGATATTGGAAGCATGCAATTCATTTAGATACATCTTACTTAAGGTACCCTCATCATCAAACAGTTCAACTATTAACTGACAGCCATAAAGAACTTATAAGATCAAATGCTGAGCTTATGTACTTTAAAAGTTCACCTGTATTTAATCACACTCAGTTAGGATTTACTACCATAGAAATTAATAAAATGAAAAGAATTTACGATTGGAGTAAATCTAACATAGATGAAGATAAATTAAAATTAGAGAGATCCAATTTAGTTAAATTTGTGGATGAACATGATAAAAGAAGAGGTACTAATTTTTTAAAAACTTTTCCTGAACTAGCAGAATTTTACTATGATAATAAATAAAGGTGAACCTTGGATAGTATGGCCTAAAAAATATAGTCACGGGCTCTGTAAAGAAGATATAAATAATTCTCTTCAAGGAGACAACGACTTTACTCTAGGCATAGAATTTAAACTTCTATCAGAAGGCTCAGATAAACGAACTATTTTTTCAAGATTACCTAATTATTTAGGTCTAGATATAGAGAAAGAAAATAATAATGTTTTATTTATAATAAAGACAGTTAATAACGGAGAAGAAAAAGCATACTACGAATTTTCGGATTATAGTTTAGATAAGGATTTTCATAGATTCTATATAAGGTATAGTAAACAAAAAAACTTTTTAGACTTAAGCATAGACGGAAAAGTAATAATTGAAGTTCAATTTGATGAAAATGAAGAGTTATTAAAATCAGATGAATCTCATATTATACTAGGCTCAGGTAATTTTCCTCATAATGGGTTTAATCTTAATTATAGTGAAATAGAACTTAAGCAGTTTTTTGTAACTAAAGAATTTTTAAGTATCAAACCATATACAACAGAAGAGTTGCTTGAATATAATTCTACTGGAGTATATGATTTTGTAAATAGAACTGATTATCAAGTTTGGGATTATACAAACAATTATAATTTGATAGGAAAAATATTATAATGCAAGAATTTTATTCTATAAGAGAAAAGTTAAATGAAATAAGCCCTAGCTTCTGTATAGCTAAATGGGCACAGTTAACTTTATACTTACATACAGGTTATAATCATTCTTGTCACCATCCTACACCTCATAAAATACCTTTAGAAGAAGTACTAGAAAACCCTAAAGCTCTTCACAATACAAAGCATAAGAAGTCTCAAATGAGAAAAATGCTTAGAGGAGAAAGACCTTCTGAATGTGAGTACTGCTGGAAAATAGAGGACTTAGGGAAGGACTATATAAGCGATAGAGTATACAAATCAGCTCATGAAATGTCTACAGTTAAACTAGAAGAAATAGTTCAACGAAAATCAGCTGATATAGAGCCTAGCTATCTTGAGATTAGCTTTAGTAGTGCTTGTCAGTTAAAATGTGCTTACTGTTCACCTGATATATCTACTTCCTGGATGCAAGAGATAGAGCAGCATGGTGGATATCCTACTTCTACTAATTTTAACAATTTAGATTGGTTTAAGTCTCAAGATAAAATGCCATACAAATATAGTGAAGATAATCCCTATGTAGAAGCTTTCTGGAAATGGTGGCCGGAACTTGCTCCTAAGTTACATACCTTGAGACTTACAGGAGGAGAACCTTTACTCTCTAAAGATGTTTGGAAAGTTATAGATAAAGTTATAGAAAATCCTAATCCTAAACTAGTCTTCTGTGTTAATACTAATTTATTAGTACCAGATGCATTAATAGATAAGCTAATTTACAAGTTAAACGAACTAGACGGTAAGGTAAAAGAAATACAAGTCTTTTCTAGCGGGGAAGCAACAGGACTAGCTAATGAATATATACGATTTGGTACTAACTATAAAAAATGGCAAAAGAATTTTGAAAGAATATTAAATGAGACTAATAACGTTTTAGTAGCCAATATGACAACAGTTAATTTAACTAGCGTAGGTACGTACTGTGACTTTATAAGATATCTTTTATCATTAAGGAAGGTACATAATAAAACCGTAAATTTTGACAAGGTACAGTTTATGACAAACTACTTACGTTATCCTGAATTCTTAGCTATAACTAACTTAGATATAAAATCGAAAGATAGGTTTAAAGAATCTGTTGACATATTAATTAAAGAACGTCATTACGATTCAGGTTTAGATAAAGATGAATGCCTAACAGCAACCCAAATCGACCAGCTAAATAGGCTAGTAGATCATATGTATAATAATACGGATGAAGATAGTAAATTAAATATTAACCGTAAAGATTTTTTTAATTTTACTCAAGAATACGATAAGAGAAGAGGAACATCATTTGATGCTGCTTTTCCTGATCTTAAACAATTTTACAAGTTATGTCAAGAAGCTTAGAAGAAACTAAAAAGCTAATAGATTCAATTTCACCTTCCTTTTGTGCTGCTAAGTGGTATAATGTGTCGATATGGTTAGGTAATGGGCGAACAGCATCATGCCATCATCCTCTAGCCCACCATATACCTAGAATGGAACTGCAAAACAATCCATCTGCCCTTCACAATACAGAGTTTAAGAAAACTGCTCGTAAAGAAATGCTTGAAGGTGATAGACCTAAAGAATGTGGGTACTGTTGGAGAGTAGAAGATGCAGCTAAAGGCAAAAAAGATGTTTACAGTGATAGGGTATATCAATCACATAGGTACACTACTGATGAGATAGTAAAGATAAAAGATAAACCTTGGGATCATAATGTTATTCCTAAGACAGTAGAACTTGCTTTTGATAACCTTTGTAACCTAGCTTGTAGCTACTGTAATGCTGAGTTTAGCTCTACTTGGGCTCAAGATATCAATAAGAATGGTCCTTATAAAGGAATGGAAACTAAAGGAGGTCATACTTTTGCTAATAATGGTTCTCATGCAATGCCTTTTGGACATAAAAACGAAGGTAACGAATTTATTAAGAAGTTTTTTGAATGGTTTCCTTCAATTAGAGGAGGATTACAAGAACTTAGAGTATCAGGAGGAGAACCTGCTAGATCACCTTCTTTTTGGAAACTATTAGAAATGTGTGATAATGATACATTTGATTTTGCAGTCAATAGTAATCTCATAATGCCAGAAGATAGGCTGGATACATTAATAGAATCAGCAAAAAAATTCAAAGCATTCGATATTTACACTAGTGCAGAATCTTTTGGCAGAAATCAAGAATTTGTTAGAGATGGTTTTGATTGGGATATATGGGAGAGAAATATTACTAAACTATTGGCAGCTCCTCAGATAAGAGCAGTACATATCATGATGACTCTAAGTGCACTAAGTGTCTGGACTACAGATAAATTTCTAGAAAAGATTATTAGTTGGAGAAAACAAGCAGGCACTAAAGAAATGCTTTATATGTCAGTTAATATTTTAAGATTTCCTTCTTTTCAAAGTATGAATATATTACCAAAGGAAATTAAAAATGATCTAGCCTATAAAATAGAAAAGGTATTAATTCCATCTAAAGATTGGATGCACGAATGGGAAATCAATCATTACAATAGGTTATTAGTATACCTTAGAAATGTAGATAAAGCTTATGAAGACGAAGATAGTTATAAAAATAAAGCTAACGACTTTAAAAACTTTACAGTTCAATACGCTAGACGTAGAGAAAAACCTATAAAACAATTTATGCCAGTTCAATTTAACGATTGGTTCCAAAATATATAATATGTCAGAAACTAAACTACTAGCTCCAGGGGATCAAATTAGCCCTACATTCTGTATCCTTCCTTGGATTCACCTTAATACTTGGCCTAACGGTAATGTATATCCTTGCTGTTTAACTGACTATAGAGAAGAGTTAGGTAATATGAAGGATAACACTCTAGAAGAACTATGGAATGTTGCTAGAATGAAAGACATCCGCAAAGATATGCTATTAGGTAAGAAGCATGACAATTGTAGAAAATGCTACCAGCAGGAAAGGAACGGATTAGATAGTACTAGAACTTCTACTAATAGACATTACAAACATCATATACCTAATATAATAGAGCATACCAAACCAGACGGAACTAATGAAAAGTTTGAACTTCTTTATTGGGACTTTAGATTTTCTAACCTCTGTAACTTTAAATGTAGGATGTGCGGTTCTTATTTAAGTTCTAAATGGTTTGAAGACGAAATAAAGATATTTGGGGGTTCTAATTTACCTAAAGCTATAATAAATGTAAATGATTACAGTAAAAAAGATATTCAATACTACCTTAACAAGTTTATAGAAGACGTAGAGGAAATTTATTTTGCCGGAGGAGAACCTCTTATAATGGATGAGCATTATTATATTATGGAAAAGCTTATCGAGATTGGTCATACTGACGTTAGAATAAGGTATAATACAAATTTAGGTTACTTAAAATTTAAAAAATGGGATAATCTAAAAATATGGGAACCTTTTAGAAAAGTAAATAATGATAATGTGGCAATATTTGCTTCAATAGATGGTATAAACGAAGTAGCTGAATATAAAAGAAAAGGTACAAAGTGGCCTGTAGTAGAGGCTAATATAAAGAAATGTATAGATGAAGGTTTAAACTTTCACGTTAGTTGTACTACCAGTATAATGAACGTATTCCATATACCTACATTTATTGACAGAATGGTAGAATTAGGATTAGATGTATTTCATATTCAATTAAATAATATTTTAACTAATCCTTTATATTACAATATTAATATACTACCTACTGAATTAAAAGATAAAGTAAAATACCTATATAGTAAACATTTAGAAAAATTTGAAGGAAGAGAGCAAGAAGAATTAAAAATAAAATATGACAGTATATTTAAGTTTATGGATGAAAGCCCAGAAGATAATGTTAACAAAATATATGCTCAATTAAAATCTATGACGGATAAAATAGATAAAGGTCGTAATGAGAATTTTTTAGAAATATATCCCTATTATACTGAATGGTATAACAGTATAGGAAAAAGTAAACTTTAATGCTGAAAGAAGAAAGATTTATATGTGATTTACCATGGAAGCATTTAAGTGTACACCCCCACGGTAACTGCTCTATATGCTGTGTATCTGATCATAACTATATTGGATCACAAGCTACTACTGGAGTAGATGCTGAGTTTAGAATACATAATGTAGCTACGGACCCTCTGGAAGATATAATTAATTCTGATAGTTATAAGACTATTAGAAAAGAGATGCTTGAAGGAAAAAAACCTCTAGCATGTAAGACCTGTTGGGAAGTAGAAGAATCAGGAGGTAGATCAAAACGAGTTAGAGATTCAGTATTCGATGTAGACTTTGATGAAATAACAAAACCAGATGGTAGTATAGATGTAGACTTATCTAATATAGAATTAAGATTAGGTAACTTTTGTAATTTAAAATGCCGTTCCTGTAATGCAGAGTCATCTACTTCATGGATAGATGATTACTATAAATTAAAAGATAAGGTACCTCTACCTAGTAATTTTGATAAGGTGAAAAATAGTAAGTGGTCTAACTACGATTGGGTGGAAGACCAACAATTTTATGATAAGTTAATATCTAATAGTCCTAATATACGTCAATTACACATAAGTGGAGGAGAACCTTTCTTAGTACAGAAGCATTTTTACTTATTAGAAAGATTAGTAGAAGATGACCTTGCTAAAGGTATAGATATTTTTTACATAACTAACGGTAATTACAATTTCGAAAAACTTATACCTGTTTTAGAGAAATTAGAAAATTTTCATAACGTATATATAAGTTTTAGCTTAGACGATATATGGGAAAGAAATGCATATATTAGAAAACTGAGTAATTTTAAGTTAACTATAGACAATATTAAAAAATTTATACAGAGATTTGACTTTAATTATACTATTACTCAGACTATAAGTGCTTACAATTTCCTATATTGCGAAGAATTATCTCAATACTTAGTAAAAGAAGGGCTATATAAATTAGACGGTACTGGTCAAATACCAAGAATCATACCTAATCACGTACATGCTCCTGCATACCAGAATGCTACTGTTATACCACAGAATATAAGACAGCAAAAAATAGATAGTATTAAAGGTAAATTAAGTAGTGAACTATATCATGATTTTTACGGCAGGTACTATAACTCTCCTTATAATAATGAAATATCTAAATTTTTCAAAGTTACTAATGCTGTAGATAAATTAAGAAGAGAGAAAATGAACGATCATTTTCCTGAGTTATTTAATGCATTAAAAGGTAAATTAATATGAGTATAAGATGTGTACATATTGAAAGTGGTCTTAGAGTAACTAACTACGGTACTACTCAACCTTGCTGTTACTTTGATCCTAATATAGATTACAAAGACGAAGAAGGTAAAAAAGTAAACGTTAATTCTACCACACTACCGGACGTATTTAAAAATAAAACTTTATCTGATTTAAGAAAACAGTTTAATAAAGGAGAAAGACCAGTTGAATGTACAAGATGTTGGAAAGAAGAAGATGCAGGTATTGAAAGTAAAAGAATAAGAGATACTAGAAATTTTGGAGAAAAAAAATTAATTAATACTGTAAGATTCTTAGAACTTAATTTAGGTAATACTTGTAACTTTGCATGCCGTATGTGCGGAATAGAAGCAAGCATAAAATGGTATAAAGAAGATAAAAAACTTAGATTCAACGACAAAACTGATAAAGAGTATAATTCGTATGTTAAGAAAATGTACAAGAGTTATGAAGATGACAGTCTATTCTGGGAATCAGTTTATGAAGTAGCTCCAACATTGGAAACCATAGATATGTACGGTGGTGAACCTTTCTTAGTAAAGAAACAATGGGAGTTTCTCAAAGAGCTAATTGAACTAGGATATAGTAAAAATATAAGACTTCATTTTAATACTAACGGTTCTATCTTTAGTGAAGAATACGTAAAAATATTAGACCAGTTTAAACATACTACTATTAGCTTTAGTATAGATGGAATAGAAGATAAGTTTAATTACATAAGATACCATGGTAACTGGGTAGAAGTACTCAAAAATATGAATAAGTGGAATGATGCTACTAAAGATAAACTTAACTACAGGTTAGACATATGCGTTACAGTATCAGTTCTTAATATACTAGATTTAGGAGAGGTAAGTGACTTTTTTACTTTAACTTTTCCTAACATGCCACTATTCTTTAATCAAGTTAGCTGGCCGCTTTACTACTCAGTTAAATGTATACCTAATAATTTTAAAGGTAAGATAACTGAAAAATTAATGAGCTATGCAGAGTCAATAGATTTACAAGAAGTTAAAGATCAAGTGTATACAACAGTAGAATTTATGAATAAAAATTCAGCTCCTATTGAATCTTTTGATAAGTTTTTCAAAGTTAATGATTTTTTAGATGTAAATAGAAAAGAAGAGTTTCAAAAGACTTTTCCTGAGTTGAGTAATATTTTTAAACCTTATATTAATAAAAACGTTATATAAATGGATAGAGAACTAAAACTTTCTGAAGAAGAAATAGGAATACTTAAAGGTATAGATAAAAGCAGTAGAATGATTACCGAAGAACTTGGTAAGATTAGCATTAGTGAATTAGAGCTCGAAGGAAGAAAAGAAAGAGCAGAAGATTATTATTTTAAGCTTAAAACAAGAGAATTAGAAGTTGCAAAAGGTCTAGAAAAAAAGTACGGTAGAGGCACAGTAGACATAGTATCGGGAGTTTTTAAACCTATATAGCACTTCTCCAGTTCTTTTACCTATTTATATAGGAATACGTACACTCACCTTTATAGGTTTCGTATATATCAAGATATTTATTAATGTACAAAATAATCTAATTGACAGAACATGGCAGAAACATTAATCTCCCCAGGTGTATTAACCAGAGAAAATGATATTTCCTTTATCGCTCCAGCAGCCGTAGAAGCTGGTGCAGCTATCCTAGGTCCTACTGTAAAAGGACCAGTTGAGGATCCAACACTGGTTACCTCATACGGGCAATATCAACGTATATTCGGAGTTACTTTCGAATCTGGTTCGACAAAACAAGAGTACCTAACGTCTCTTGCAGTAAAATCTTACTTCAATCAAGGAGGAGGATCAGTATTAGTTACTAGAGTAGCTTCTGGATCTTACTCAGTAGCTTCTAGTACCGATATTACAGCAGCAACAGGTTCGCTTAATAATCCATTTACTTTAGAGACAATCGGTAAAGGAGCAATCTTTAATAACTCTACTGGAGCAAGCGATGCTGGATCAGAAAATAGTGATGGATCACTTAAATCTGGATCAGCTGATAACTTAAGATATGAAGTTTCCAACATACAAAATGGTACAGGAACTTTTACTCTAACAGTACGAAGAGGAGATGATAGCGCTAAAAATAAAGTAATACTAGAAACTTTCAACGACTTATCTTTAGATCCTAACTCAGGAAACTATATAGAAAGAGTTGTAGGTAACCAAACTAAATCTAAGACTACAGACGGAGACGGAAACGTTTATATCCAAACTACTGGAGAATTTGTTAACCAGTCTAACTTCGTAAGAATATCAGCAGTTAATAACCAAACATTAAATTATGTTGGAACTGATGGTTTAACAGTAGGTAGTGACAACAGTAACATATCTTATTCAGGATCTCTTCCAGTTGCACAGTCTGGTTCATTCCACGGAGCAACAGGAACTAATGGAAATGCTGGAGATAAATACTTTGGTGATATTACAAATACAGATACTCAGGGATTAGTAGGAGCTAACTACGTAGATAGTATTTCTCTACTAGGTAATAAAGACGAGTATGCTTTCAATATTATATCAGCACCAGGTCTTATATATGACTTCGGTACACATAAAACACAATTAGATTCAATTATCTCTTTAGCAGAAACTAGAGGAGACACTATAGCAGTAATAGATCTTGAGCAGTACGGAGCTACAGTATCTAACGTAACAGCAGCAGCTAGTACAGTAAATAGTTCATTTACAGCAACCTACTGGCCTTGGTTGCAGACTCAATCTTCTACAGGTAAAAATGTATGGATTCCTGCATCAGTAGTAATCCCAGGAGTATATGCATTCACAGACAATGCAGCAGCACCATGGTTTGCACCAGCAGGTTTAACTAGAGGAGGAATTTCAGACGTAATTCAAGCAGAAAGAAAATTAACTAGAACTCAAAGAGATACTCTATATAATGCAAATGTTAACCCAATTGCTACATTCCCAGGAGCTGGTATTTCAGTATTCGGTCAGAAGACCTTACAGAAAAAGAAATCAGCACTTGATAGAGTAAATGTAAGACGTCTCTTAATAGAACTTAAGAAGTTTGTGAACGATGTATCAAGAACTTTAGTATTTGAACAAAATACTATTAATACTAGAAACAATTTCTTATCACAAGTTAATCCGTTCCTAGAATCAGTAGTACAAAGACAAGGACTTTACGCTTTTAGAATTGTAATGGACGAGTCAAACAATACAGCCGACGTAATCGACAGAAATCAATTGATCGGTCAGATATTTATTCAACCAGCTAAGACAGTTGAATTCATAGTTCTTGACTTTACAATCGAGCCTACTGGAGCAACATTTACGGCTTAATTTAAAAAGTAGATATTTATATTAAAATAAAACAAACATGGCAGTATTATCACCTTCTGAAGTAATGTTTCAGGCCTTTGAACCAAAGGTACAGAATAGATTTATCATGTATATCGATGCAATACCATCTTTCATGATTAAGCAAGTTTCTGCTCCCTCGTTCGAGGATGAATCAATAAAACTCGATCATATTAACACTTATAGAAAGATTCGTGGAAAAAGAGAATGGGGTACAATGGATATGACATTATATGATCCAATTACACCTTCTGGAGCTCAAAAAGTAATGGACTGGGCTCGTCTATCATACGAATCAGTAACCGGTAGAGCTGGTTATTCAGACTTCTATAAGAAAGATCTAACATTAAACGTACTAGGCCCAGTAGGAGACATCGTTTCTGAATGGGTAATTAAAGGAGCATTTATAACATCAATGTCCCAAGGAGACTTCGATTGGAGTAACTCTGAAGTAGCAGAATTATCCATAACAGTAGATATGGATTACTGCGTACTTAACTACTAATACATGCCAAATATATTTAAGACCCGGCTTTATGTCGGGTTTTTTATTTTATTATAGTTGGTAAAAGTTTTTTTTATTCTTATATTTATATAAGACTAGTTATAACTAATAAAATTTATGAGCACAGAACAAAAATTCCCTACAGAAATCGTTGATTTACCATCGAAAGGGCTTCTTTACCCTGAAGATTCAATACTCTCCTCTGGAACTATAGAGATGAAGTATATGACAGCAAAAGAAGAAGATATTCTAACTAATCAAAACTATATTCAGAAAGGAATAGTTATTGATAAACTACTAAAATCATTAATAGTTGACAAAAAAATTAATTATAATGAATTATTAGTAGGAGATAAAAATGCTATTTTAGTAGCAGCAAGAATTCTAGGTTACGGAGCTGATTATGAATTCACATATCAAGGCGAAAAGATCAAAGTAGATTTAACCCAAATAGAAAATAAGCCTTTTGATGAAAAACTTGTATCTAAAGGTAAAAATGAGTTTAAATATACTCTTCCTACAACAAAGAACGAACTAACGTATAAGCTTCTCTCTCACGGGGATGAACTTAAAGTAGAACAGGAAGTAAAAGGAGTAAAAAAAATTACTAAAGATGCTTCACCTGAGCTTTCTACTAGATTAAAACATATGATTATTGCCGTAGACGGTAATGGTGATACTAAATTCATAAGAGATTTCGTAGATGATCAATTCTTAGCTAGAGATTCAAGAGCATTTAGAAAACACTTATCCGGTATACAGCCAGATGTGGATTTAAAATTCTATCCAGAAGATGGCCCAGAGGAGGGGGTAGACATCCCGTTGGGAGTTACCTTTCTTTGGCCTGACTTCGCAATATAAAGTAAATTTATTTTCTCAAATACATGAAATAGTCTTTCACGGTAAAGGAGGCTATGATTTCCATACTATTTATAACATGCCAGTATGGTTAAGGCAGTTTACTTTTAGAAAAATAAACGATTTCTACGAAAAAGAAGCAGAAGCAGCTAAAAAAGCTTCAGGTAAATCTACTTTAAAAGGTAGTGCTCCGAAAGGACCTGCAATAAGAAGTGCAGACTATACAGCAAAGGCCCAGAAGTAAGGGCCTTTCCTATTTATAATAAACTATTCTAAGTGGCTACAAACGACGAACTTAAAAATCAACAGGATCTTAATAAGGCGAAGAAAGAAACCAACAATCTTCAGTCAAAAGGTAACCAATATTCTGATAAAGCAGCAGCAGATAATGCTAGAAACCTAGACTTTACCAGACAGTTAAATGCTGAACTTAGAGATCAATTAGGTGTAAAGCAGAAACTATCTGACCAAGATAAATCCATAAGAAACTTAGGTAACGAAGTTGTTAGGAATGTTCAACAAAACGCAGTTGAATTAGGTAACACAAATAAGATAGAAAGAGAGATAATAAATCAGACTAGAACTAGATCTGCTCTACTTACTGAAATCGCTTCTCTGACTAGTAATTCGATTACTAAAGGAAGTGATAAAGTATTAAAAGCTGCCGAAAATCTAAGTATACAACTATTAGAACAAAAAAAGACTCAGGATCAAATTCTAGATACTGAAAAAGAAATAGCTGATTATAGCGATTCAGAAAATGAACAAGCTCAAAAGATTCTAAAAAAAGCAAATGAACGTTTAAAAGGTTTAAATACTTCGTCTGCAAAGATAGAGGGAAGAATAGCCAGATTAAAAAAGGAAAACTCATTACTCGGTTCACTTACTGATGCAGAAATAGACAGACTAGGTACAGTAAAAACTATGCTTAGGGTTCAAGATGATAAGATAGCAGCACTACAAGAGGAAGAAGGAATTCAAGCAAGAATTAACGAAAAACTTGGTGTTACAGGTGCTATAGTAGAAGGTGTAGGCGGTATAATGCAACGTCTTGGTATGAGATCTGGTATCTTCGATGATGCTATGAAATCCGCTAAATCTACTATGGACGATATGGCTGAAAAGTCTACTCGTTTAGTTGAAATTACAAATGAATATGGTAAAAAGGTAAAAGTAACTGAGCAAAACTTTACTAAAACTCAAATTGCTATAGAAGGTGCTATAAAATTATCTGAAGGATTTAGACAAGCTTTATTTGATCCTTTGACTATTACTCTTGCAATACTAGACGCATTTTTAAGCGTAGATCAAGCAGCATCTGACTTACAGCAAAAAATAGGAGTAAATACCTCAGAGTTTGTAGCTCAAAATGATTCCTTAGCTACTAGTGTACAGCAGATGGAGCTTATGAGTGATCTTGCTGATAAAACAGGAAGAAACGTAGATACTATATTTACCTCTAAGCAAATAGGAGAGGCAGCTGAACTTCAAAACTTATTAGGATTATCTGCCGATCAAGCAGGTGAACTTGCAATTATAGCTCAAGAAGCAGGAAGATCAGTTGGTGATACAGCAGATAACGTATTTGAACAGGTAGACGCTTTTAATAAAGTTAATAAAACCGCTATAAGTGGTAATGCAGTATTAAAAGATATAGGAGATGCTTCTTTTGATATTAAAGCATCGTTTTTAGCCTTTCCTGATGGGATAGCTGAAGCTGCTACTGCCGCAAAAAGATTAGGAATGAATCTAGACGATGTAAATAATATCGCAGATTCATTAATGGACTTTGAATCTTCTATTGAAGCAGAATTAGAAGCTCAGTTACTTACAGGTAAGCAAATTAATATGGCTAAAGCTAGAGAGTTTGCATTATCAAATGATTTAGCAGGTTTAAGTAATGAAATATTTAAAAACTCAGTAGAAGTAGCTGAATATGGTAAATTGAACCGTATACAACAACAGGCTCTAGCAAAATCTATGGGTGTATCTACAGAACAGCTTGCTAAAATGGCTTATCAAAGAGGTCTAGATACTAATATGTCTGAGGAACAGTTAAAAGCTGCTACTAATCTAGAAAGAGCTGATTATCAAAGAATGGCAGCTCAAGAACAAATGTCAACAGCTTTAGCTAAACTAACTCAAGCCTTTGCTCCTTTATTAGATGTTGTAGGATCTCTTGCTACGGCTGTTACACCTTTTATTACTGCGGTCTCTAGCGCTGTTGGTTTTGTTATGGCTCTACCACTAGGTATAGGTAAAGTAACTATAGGATTACTTGCCGCAGCAGCAGCTATGGGTAAATTTAATATGATTTCTCTCATGGGGGGTAAGTCTATGAAACAACTTCTTGCTATTCAAAAAGCATATACTGCTGAAACTAAAATAGCAGCAAGTACAGGTATGTTAGACCAAAGAATGAAAGCTGTAAGAGATATGAAGAATTTAACTTTTCTTCAGACTGCAGCTCTTAAAGCTCATACAGCTGCACAAGCTACTCTTAATAATGTAATGAAACTAGGAGGCAATTTAATTAAAGGTATAATGATTCCTGTAAATTACGCGCTCAATGCAGCTATGTCAGCAGGAGCGGTAATAATAAGAGGTATATTAATACCTGTTAATATTGCACTTAATAAAGTTAGAGCAGCAGGTAATTTTGTAATCGGTGCCTCAGTAGCAGCTTATAATGCACTTAAAACATCTAAAGCAGCTGATATTGCTATGACTGTAAAAGATTCTGTAGTTAATACTTATAATAATGTAGTAAAAAAAGCTGGGCTAGCCCTTACTAAATTACAATTATTACTAGGTGATACCTGGCTTGGTCAACAAGCAGTTAAGCTTGCAGCATGGGCTGCTCAAAAAACAGCGATTGGAGCTGATATAGCTATTAAATTACTCGGTATAAAAACTACCGGAATTTTTAATGCAACAGCTGCCGCTACAGGCCCTGCTGCAGCCAGTGCAGGAGGAGGATTAGCAGCATTTGGTGCAGGGTTAGGAGCATTTGGTGCAGCAGCAACACCTGCCATACCTATTATATTAGCTATTGGAGCAGCACTATTAATGGCATCCCCAGCAATCTATGCATTTGGTTTAGCAATCAAGGCTGCATTTGATGGAATTGCAAATATAGTAACTGCTGTAGGTGGAGCAATATCAATGATGTTAGATAAGATTACTTTGGAAAAAGCAATTGCAATGGGAGTAATGGGATTATCTTTTATATCACTTGCAGGCGGTTTAACTGTATTATCAGCATCTATATTTACTGCACTACCTGCTATAGGAATGTTAGGTGCAATTGCTTTAATGGGACCAGGATTACTTAATGCAGGAAACGGTATGGAAAAAATGGCTGCTGGAGTTGCAAAATTATCAGAAGCTTTAAAGACATTAGAAATTGATAAATTAGATAATTTACAAGACTTTACAGTAAAAGCAGCAGTAGCAGGAGTAGCAGCAAGCGGAGTAGGAGCTATAGGCGAAATGATAACCAGTCTAGCAGGGGACAGTGGAGAAGGAGAAAACCAAGAACTGTTAGCTAGAGTAGATAGATTAATCTCAGCAGTAGAACAAGACAGAGTTACTAAAGTATATATGAACGGTAATCAAATGTCTATGCAAATGACTCAAGAAAATCCTAGACAAGGGTAAAATACTAGATATTTATATACAAACAATAAATTTAATATTATGGGAATTTTAAAAAAACAAATTAGTTCAATACACGGACTTAAAGGAGAAACTCCGGATCAAAGAGGTGCAGCACTACCAACTTCAACTCTACATTTCGCATCTTCTATTAATGACACTCCAGATATTGAAGCAAAGCCATCTAGTTTAGACTTAGACGGTAAAAAACCTGCTTCAGGAACTTATAGAGAAAACGCACCCGAGGGAGCATCTTTCTAAAATAAATGGGTATATTAAGAGAGTATAATTTAGGCTCAATGGACAAATACCGTTCATTGAAAAATAGTGATTCTAACACTAATGACTCTTTTATTGACAAAAAAGAAGGATTTCAGTATAATCAAATTAATTCTAGATCAACTGATGTAGAAAGATTTGCTAAACTTCTTACTAGTAAACAAGGATTAAAATTTCAAGGTAATCAAGCTCTACTCCAACAAGGAGATACTTTAAAAGAACTTAGTAGTGCAGCAAAAAAACCTGGAGGAGGATTTAATTTTAAAGGACTTCTAAAAGCAGTAGGTGAAAAAGCTTTAAAGACTGCTGTTAATAACGTATCATCCACAGCATCAATTCTAGCACAAATACCAGTAAACGGAACAGGTACACATTTTATAAGAGGGTTAACACCTTCAGGATACTTACAGTCAGGCGCTCCTAGAGAAACAGGAATAGGTAGGTTTTTAGCTGAAATGGGCGTAGGAGGAGGAGTTAATGGTGCAAAGTCTGCACTAAACGGTGATCCGATAGGTCCAACATCTGGTCCTTTAAATGCAAATACTATACAACCTGATAGTCCTTGGGATGTATCTTCCTTAGCTGGAGAAGATAGAGGTTCTACATTCTTAGGTAATAAAGACTTATCTATACCTGATGCTAAGTCTCTAAAAGATAATTTAAAATCAGTTGCTGAATCAGCTATTCCAGGAGGAATACCAAAAGTTCCTTCTTTTCTTAAAAAAGGACAAGGTAATACTAGTCAAGGGGAACCTATAGATGTAGAAGATACTACAAAAGAAAAATTAGAAGGAACTACTCTATCATTAGGAGATTCAGAGTCTACCCCAGAATCTAAATTTTTAAAACCTGGAGAAGGAAACACTAATCAGGGTCTACCAATAGACGTAGAAGATACATCTACTGAAAAATTAGAAGGAAGTGAATTAGACTTAGGTACAGAAGGAGAAGTACCTTCAACTAAGCTACTTAAACCTGGAGAAGGTAATACAAGCCAAGGCGAACCAATAGCTGTTGAAGATAAATCAACAGAAAAACTAGAAGGTACTGAATTAGACTTAGGGACTGATCAATCTGAACCAGAAACTACATTCCTAAAACCTGGGGAAGGTAATACAAATCAAGACGAACCTATAGAAGTAGAGGATAAGTCTACTGAAAAGCTAGAAGGTACTGAATTAGACTTAGGCACTGAAGGATCTAACCCAGACGATACTTATTTAAGAAAAAGCGGTAATGGTGATCCTTTACTTGGTAGATCTATTGTAAAAAATGTTCAAAGAGCTAAAGAAGATAACCCAGATAGCAATCTAAAAAGTAAAATATTTTTTGATAACCTGGCAACTCAAGATCAAAAACTAACAGAATTCCAAGTAGAAGGCGGAGAAGGAAAATTGAAAACTAAATTCTCTGTACTTACTCAAAATGAATTTTTAAAGTACCAACTTAGAGACGGTAAAACTTATAATCAATCTCCATTATATATACAGACTAAGTATTCAATGGGGGACCAAGGAAGTAGAACAAATAGCGGTCCTGACTTAATAAATGCACTTGCAGAACAAGATGACGAATCTACTCTTAAAAAAGATTTAATTCCTTTCTATTTTAACATATTAGGAGCTCAAGCTGGAAATGAATTGCCTGAAAATAAATTTATACAATTTAGAGCATTATTAGATAGCTTCTCAGATGACTTTACAGGTAATTGGTCTGGTACCCAGTACATTGGTAGAGCTGAAGAATTTTATACCTATCAAGGTTTTAAAAGAGAAATATCTTTAAGTTTTAAACTTGCAGCATTCTCTAGAAACGAGTTGATTCCTCTATATAAAAAATTAAATAGACTAGCCGGTAGTACTGCACCTACATATAACGAAGGTGGGTTTTTTATGAGAGGTACCTTAGTTCAATTAAAGGTAGGAGATTACCTTGACAAGACTACAGGGTTTATATCTTCTGTAGGGTTAAGTTGGGATAAAAATTATTCTTGGGAAACTGATGAAGAAGGGTTGGGAACTCAAAAATTACCTCATATATTAAACGTAAGTGTATCATTTACACCGATACATGATTTCGAAGCAAAAACAAATATAGATTTGGAAGAAGAAGTTTACATAGGTAGAAAAACATTCCCAGAACCAGAACAACCTGAACCTCAACCTAAACCATCAGGTGAGACATATGAATTTTATTCATCAGGAGGTACATACACTATAGATAAAAATACAAACAAAGTTGTTGCTGTAAATGGACAGCCTACTAACTATGTCAATGGAGGATTTGCATATAAAGCTGATGGAAATCAAGCTATTATAACCAGAGTAGACGGAGTAGATTCAGAATTATAAACTAAATGGCTAGGAGATATAAAGAAATAGAGGAATTAAAATCTGCCGACGGTAGAAGATATAGAACTAATACTATATACCCTTCTGTACCTGAAAGTGAAGATGATACTTATATAATTACTACTGGTGGTGATAGGTATGATACTCTTGCAAGACAATTCTATGGTGATTCTAGTTTATGGTGGGTTATAGCATCAGCTAATAATTCTAAAAAAGATGGTCTTATAGTAGAACAAGGAGTACAGTTAAGAATTCCAGTAAGTGCTGCAAATGCTATCGGCCTTTTTGAGAACCTTAACAAGAACAGATAATGAAAAGCAATGAAACATTTGGTTCTGGAGTTTCTCAAAAAGTAGTAGATGTAATAGAGCAAAGAGAAAAACTTCACAAAAATCCTAAAACACCACGTGAACATAGTTTAATTAATTCAAATACTGCTTGGGTTAAACTAAGATCTAGTATAAATGAAATTTCAGAAGCTGAAGCTAATGAGGTTGTACAGGATAAAGAAGGATTAAAGAGGCTTCCACCTGGAACCTCCGAAAAAGCCGAACTGTTTGTTTTAATGGGAGGAACTCAAAATGCTTTCGCAGGCGGGAGCAACCCAGGTATTAGATCAGGCGTTGAACTAGGTACTGATTTTAATGCTACTAAAGCATATAATTGGGACAGAGGTGAACATGGACCTGCTAACAAATTAGGTTTTCGTCCTATGGCCGGTATTACCAACTTTAAAGTAGCATCGAAAAATACCTACGGTACTCTCCAACAAGCTGAAGTAGACTTTGTAGTATGGACATTAGATGATCTTGAAAGAGCAGAACTTTTATTTTTCAGACCCGGATATACCGCATTACTTGAATGGGGACATTCAGTATTTATAGACGGAAAAGGTGTTTGTAATATTGCCGATAATACTAATTTTACAATTGAAGACGAACCTTTTTTCAATGGTTCTACACCTAAAAAAATAGATGAGCTGATAGCAGCAAAACGAAAAGAACTTAGTTTCAATTATGATGGTATGTTTGGTTTTGTTACTAACTTTAACTGGAGTTATAGATCTGACGGAGGTTATGATTGCTCAGTCCGTATTATATCTAGAGGAGCTGTTTTAGATTCAATAAAGACAGGTAACCAGGAAGACCATATAGAACAAACAGAAGAAGAAATAGAAGAAACTAAAAAAGAAAGAAAATCAATTTGGCATTCAGGTTTTACTGCTCTTGAAAAGAAAAATGGCCCTGAAATAGAAGGAAGAGAAGCATGGAATTTTTGGCAACCAAGAGGCTTAGGTGATTTGTTAGAAAGAGATTTTAAAGCTTTCGGGTTTACTCTTGACATAGCAGATGGAAAATATGCTTACTGGTTAAATGAAGATGCTATAGATTTAAGGTATATACCTCTCTATACTGTTTTAGATATTTTTAATACTTTTGTAGCATTAAAAGATCCGAAAACCAAAGGTGAATTTTCGAAATTTTTAATTTTTAATGAAAATACATACTTAACATTTCCTGAACATTTTTCACTTGATCCTTTAGTAGCTGTTAAACCTGAAATACCTTCTGGAGAAACTTCTAAATTTTTTATAGAAAAAAAAGATTTACATTCTAAAATGGCTAGTTTTGCTAGTAGCCAAGGAGGAGCTGACAAAATAGGTAATATTATGGTCTCTACCCATTTTGTTAGAGCACAGTTAGATTCTGTTATTGACTCAGCTGACCAAGATGGTATAGGAGTTTTAGATGTTATTAGGGGTATACTACAGGGTATAAATACAGCATTTGGAGATGTAAATGAGTTGGATATTAGTACTTTAGAAGATGGAGCTACTCATGTGATTGTAGATAGGAAAAACCCTGATCCTAAAAATATACCAACTTTTCAATTAACAGGTTTATCTAGTACTATAGTAGATATAAATTTATCGAGTAAAATTTCATCTCAAATAGCAGCACAAATTTCTATAGCTGCTCAAGGTAGTTCAGGTAATTATACTGATAATGTATCTACTATCCTTAAATGGAATATGGGAGCAGTTGATAGACATATGCCAGTTAAATCTCCTAAGAAAGATGAAACAGATACTAGTGAACAAGAGAAAAGATTTGAATCTTTCATAGAGGACCTTACAGAAGTGTATGAGGATTTTAATGAATGGGATGCCGACTATTTATCAGATACTTGGCAAGCTATGAAGGTACCTGCAACCGCATATATAAAACGTCTATACAGAGAGAATCTCAAAGAAAAAAAAGGAAAAGTTATAATACCAGGAGTAATTCCTGTAGAATTGACTATCAAAATGCTTGGTATCACAGGATTTAAAGTTGGATTATCTTTTAAAATCCCTAAAGGTATACTACCAAAAAAGTATGATGAGTATGGTTATATTATTACAGGGTTGGAAAATGAAATAGGATCGGACAACAAATGGTACACAACCTTAAAAACTCAATTTTATAGCGTATAATAATGTATTTACCTAAATTTAAACAAAAAGCCGGAGGAGAAATAGAAGGAACGTTAACTGATCCAGATACTGGATTAAGGTACACCGGTGCGTATGTAAGAGACTATAAAGGTAATTACTTTAAAGGAAGTAAAATTACAAGGAACTCTATTCCTTTAATATACAATGTTCCAGCAAAACCAGAAGCTAAGTTTATCAATCAAGCTATATATCCTACTGACAAGGAAATAGAAAAAGGTAAGATGAAAAGATATTTTGCTAAGGATAATAGAAACGGTAAAATTATAGAATTAACCAAAGATAGTTACTTAGCTGAAAATAAAAAAGATAAACTTTACGTTAATACTATTAAACTGGATTGGGAATTAAAAGAGGAACAGGATACTATAAAAGGATATTCAAATTTAAACTCTAAAGTAAAAAATGAAAATACTTTAAAGGAACTAGAAAAACAAATGCCTGGTTTAAGCCTTACAGTAAAGAATAATACTGAACAGTTTACTAACCTTAATAAATTATCGAGTAGAATAATACAAGAGAATTTAGCTGCTGAACCTGGAATATTTTTATATGCCGGTACCAACACTCCTTACAGCGGTCCTTATCATATACATCCTATACTAGGTCCTATGGTGGGTAACAATCATACTAGTAATTTTCACCAAAAATTAGAATACATTAAGAAATAGTTTGCTATTAATACTTTTTATCTTATATTACTAAAAAGGTTATATAAGTGTTTTATATAGTAGAAGAAGATAGTAAGTTAGAAAACTTAGAAAGATTAGCTAGACTAGGTCTGTATGTTGATGTTATATCAACAAACGATCTATATCATCCTAAGCTTACTTCTACTGTAGCAGTTTACATTAGACTTATTGATTCAGAACACGGTTATATAGTACCTATAGATCATAGTGAAGGACTCAACGTTTCAAAAGACCGTATCTACCGCATTCTTTCTTCTGCAAGTAAACTATATACTTTAAACAAGAAAAACTTGCTATATCACTTTAACTTACAGGATGCTATAGATATATCCTTACTTTACTCTATGACTAATTACGATAAATTAGAATACTCTAGAGAAAATGTAACTCTAAATTATTTTTACAATAAATTTAATTCTCAAAAGGATATTAATAAGGTAATTCCACTTAGTAAACTTTATGAGAGCTGTGAGAAAATATACTCTCAGGTAAAACAAAGTATTAAGATAGGTATACCATCAGGCTTTGATTTTTATAATAAAATTGCTACAAATGTCTTTTTTTTACTAGAGCAACATGGATTAGGAATATTCTACGAAGAATTTAATAAAATGTTTACTCCTAGGAATCCTCTTTTTAATACAGTAGATAATAAAGTTTTAACTCAATACAATTTATACAATGTTACATCTAGACCTACTAATGCTTTTAATAGCGTTAATTTCGCTGCTATTCCTAAGAGCGAACAACACAGAAAATGCTTCCGTCCCACTAATGATTACTTTGTTGAGTTGGATTTTGATGGTTATCACCTGCGTTTACTTTGTGAACAGATTGGATACACTTTATCAAGCGAATCAGCTCATACTCAATTAGCAAAACAGTACTTTAACAAAGAAGAAATCACAGAAGATGAATATGACAAAGCAAAACAAATTAACTTTCATGCAATTTATGGAAAGATACCCGAAAAATGGGCTCACCTTGAGATCTTTACAAAGATTGATGAGTATATAAAAGAGTTATGGAAACAATTCCAAGATGACGGAGAGGTTTTGGCACCAATTAGTGGAAAACCTTTCACAAGCACGTTAAAAGAAATGAATCCTCAAAAATTAATGAATTATATCATGCAATCGTTAGAGACTTCGAGAAATATTCTTATATTAAAAGAAGTACTAAGGTATCTTGATAATAAAAAAACTAAAGTTGCTTTGTACACATACGATGCTATCTTATTTGACTTCAGTAAGGAAGACGGTAAGGAAACATTAGAAGATATACAGGAGATATTGGAAACTGGTAGTAAATATCCAATAAAATTTAAATACTCTAACAGTTTAGTTTTATAAACTAACTTCATATTTATATTAGAATGAATACCATTCAAGAAAAATTAGGTTTCGATTATGATTTTGACCCTATAGGACTATTTGAAGATATGAGTAATAAACTATTCTGTACATTTGCAACAGAAGATGAATTAGATACTGTACTCGAGGTTATTAAGGATAAATACAATATTATTTACAATAAAATATTTATACTTTATTCTAAAAGCCAGGACGAGTATATACTAACATATAATGTCGATTTCGGCAATGTATCTAGTTTTCTTCCTAACACAATATTGGTTCACCGTAAAAAGGAATCCAATACCCTCTATACTATTAACGCTCTTAATACTCTTATTAAAGAGTTAAATGGAGGAGTACTTGATACTACTTATAGAATTAACTGGCCTGACTTTAGAAACTGTGTCTTATTAACTAAAGGTTCTGAACTTAAAAGAATCAATACTAAGTTATTTAAGATAGTAGAAATTCAGTAAAATAATTTATTTTTAGTTGCCAGTTAAGTTTTTTATTCTTATATTATTATAAAGTTATAAATTAAAAACAGTTATATGGACTTAAATGCAATCAAGGCTAAACTAGATGCCTTAAACTCTAATGGTCAAGAGAGAGAAAAAACTGACTACACCAAAATATTTTGGAAACCTGAAGTAGGTAAGCAAACTGTACGACTAGTACCTTCTGCTTTTGATCCGACAATGCCATTCAAAGAGCTCAAATTTCACTATGGAGTAGGAGATCGACCAATGGTTGCATTGTCAAACTTCGGTAAACAAGACCCTATCGAAGAATTTGTAAACGAATTAAAAAAGACATCAGATAAAGACAACTGGTCTCTAGCTGGTAAACTTAACCCTAAAACTAGAATCTTTGCTCCTGTAATAGTTAGAGGAGAAGAAGATAAAGGAGTTAGACTATGGGGATTCGGTATTACTATATATAAAGCATTACTTGCTTTAATCGCCGATGAAGATATCGGAGATATCACAGACGTTATTAACGGATGGGACCTAGTCGTGGAGCAGGTACAAGGAAACCCTTACCCTCAGACTAGTGTTAGAATCAAACCTAAACAAACTGAATTATCGGATAATACTACACAAGTAGAGTCTTGGTTGAAAGAGCAACCAGATCCTATGGAAGTTCACAAACCTATGCAGTATGATTTCGTTAAAAAGCAACTGCAAAAGTATTTAGATCCTACTGCTACTACGGAAGAAGATCTACCAGCTGCAGGAGCTGAAGTTGCTTCACCTAAAACTGACTTTACGTTAGAAACAGCAACAGCAGGAAACCAAGATACAGTTAGTAAGTTTGATGATCTATTCAATGAATAATGGCGAAAAAAGAAGATACACAAGCTAAAGCGACCGCTGCTGTACGTAAGTCGTTTAATTTAGGTAATTTTAAGAAAAAGAAAGGTTTTGCTAATGCTTCTGTAAAGTTTAAGGAGCAAGGATGGATACCGCTTTCTAAAGCTTTTCAAGATATTACTTCCTTACCTGGTATTCCTACCGGACATATCACTCTACTACGTGGACATAGTGATACAGGAAAGACTACTGCTCTGATAGAAGCTGCGGTGAATGCTCAAAAACAAGGTATATTACCAGTCTTTATTGTAACTGAGATGAAATGGTCTTGGGAGCATGCTAAAGAGATGGGTCTAGAGTTTGAAGAAGTAACTGATGCTAATGGTACAGTTGTTGACTACGAAGGTCATTTCTTATACGCAGATAGAGGTATACTTAATACTATTGAAGAGGTAGCGGTTTATATTGCTGACTTGATGGACGAACAAGCTAAAGGTAACTTACCTTATGATATGTGTTTCTTTTGGGATAGTATAGGTTCAGTACCTTGTGATCTTTCAGTACGTTCTAATAAGAACAACAACGAATGGAATGCAGGTGCTATGTCTACTCAGTTTGGTAATAATCTTAATCAGAAGATTCTATTATCTAGAAAAGAAAACTCTCCATATACTAATACGTTAGTAGCTATTAATAAAGTATGGACTATGAAACCAGAATCGCCTATGGGTCAACCTAAGCTTCAGAATAAAGGTGGAATGTCTATGTGGTACGATGCTACTTTAGTGGTTACTTTTGGTAACATAACTAATCCAGGTACGTCTAAGATTAAAGCTATCAAAGCTGGTATGCAGGTAGAGTTTGCTAAACGTACTAACGTTCAAGTAGAGAAGAATCATATCGGCGGAGTACAGTCAAGAGGTAGAATAGTAATGACACCTCATGGTTTTATAGCTGATGATAAGAGAGATATAGATAAATACAAAGATGCCCATAAAGATCATTGGCTAAAATTAGTAGGATCAGTAGACTTCGATTTAATTGAAGAAGGAGATTTAGAAGAAACTCCTATTACTCCTAATATTTTAGATTAGTGTTTAATCAAGTACAAGTTTTTTCTAAAGAAGAATGTACTGCTATACTAGAAAGATATGCTACTAATACAGCATGGACTCCTGGAGCTGTAGGTAGACGAAGTAAAAAAAAAGTTACTCAATATAGAATAGTAGAAGAAGTATCAATACTTCATGATGAGTTTATTTTTGATACTATTAATAAACATACTACTCAATTAGGGTTGCTGAAAGAACTAGTCTTACTTAGATACACTCCAGGAGGAAAGTATAATAAACACAAAGATTCAAATCATCTTAATAATCGAATATATTCTTTTTCTATACCTCTCAATGTGGGTGAGTATAAAGGAGGTCAATTCTTCTTAGAAGATAAAGTAGTAGAATTAAAAACAGGTAGAGCTCTTATCTTTAACAGCTCTGAATACCATGGAGTAAAACCAGTAGAACAAGGTATAAGGTTTGTAATAGTTGGCTGGATACATAAAAATACAGAACAAAAACGTTCTATCATATAGATGTCATATAACGATATAATAAAAAACTTAAAAGAAACCCCTCCCCGAGCATTAAACGACCATATTTTAGTCGTTGATGCGATGAACACCTTAATCAGGTCGTTCTCGCTGCTCAAAGCGATGAACCCATCAGGCGCCCACGTTGGAGGCCTGGTCGGGTTTCTTCGTTCCTTAGGGTATGTTACTCGTATATTCGATCCAACTAGAGTAATAATAGTATGGGACGGTAAAGGAGGATCTGCTAATAGAAAGAATATTGATCCTAACTATAAAGCACAACGTGCTACTAGTAGAATTACTCATTGGGGTCTATACGATACTAAAGAGGAGGAAACAGAAGCATTGATAGGGCAGCTATACAGAACTCAAGACTATTTGGACTGCCTTCCAGTACATCAGTTAGTCATGGACAAGTTAGAAGCTGATGATATAATGGCTTGGATTGCAAAAAAAGCTTCTACCTCAAACGTAAAAAAGTGTACTATAGTTTCATCAGATAAAGATTTTTTACAGTTGGTAGACGATACTATAGAGGTATATGCACCAGTTAAAAAGAAAATCTTTACAAAAGATAACATATTTCAAGAACTAAAGGTACTACCAGAGAATTACAATATAGTAAAAGCATTAACTGGTGATAACTCTGATAATCTTCAGGGAGTTAAAGGATTAGGTATTAAGACTATTGTAGCTGAATTTCCTAAACTACTTACTGAAAAAACTAATCTCGACTATGTTTATAAAGTAGCAGAAGAAAAATTAGACGGCAAAAAGATTTTCGCTAAAATTATTCATAATTGGAGAAAAGTTGAAACTAACTTCGAACTTATGGATCTACACATTACAGCTTTAGATGATAAAGAAAAAGAATATGTAAACGAAGTACTTAATTCACCAGTACCTGATTTACAGACTGGTGCCTTCCTTCATTCACTAGATCAAGACAAAATAGAAGGAATTACTAAAAACACTGAAGGATGGCTAGAAAACTTTAGAAGACTAACTACTGTATCATGAACTACAAAACACTACTCATAGGAGTATTTTTATTTTTAATTGCTCAAGCTCTGTCTTGGTTTCAAACTAATGGACAGTTTCTCAATACTTGGGTTAAAGAGAACCCTTTTTGGGTTGCAGCTTTGATGGGTATACCGGTCGGTATGAGTTACATATACGGTACTACATATATAGTAGAAGCATTCGATGGAAAACTGTGGCCTTCTAGATTATTAGGATTCGCAACTGGTATATTTAGTTTTACTTTACTCACATACATCTTTATGAAAGAAGGAGTAAATATGAAAACTGGAATAATATTAATATTAGCACTTGTTATAGTGTTACTTCAAGTTTTTTGGAAATATGATTAAAGGAGTTATAGCAGGTAATTTTGACGTACTGCATCCAGGATATATTAAGATGTTTTCTGAGATGAAAAAAAACTGTGTTGTATTAGTAGTACTATTACATACTGATCCTTCTATTGAAAGACCACATAAACTTAAACCTGTACTTTCACCTGATGACAGAAAAGATATACTGATGGCTTTAGGAGATGTTGATGATGTTATAAGGTATACATATGAGGAACAGTTATACGATTTACTTAAAGTAGGAGAATTTGATATTAGGTTTTTAGGAGATGATTATATAGATAAGCCTTTTACTGGAGACGATTTAAAAATACCAATTCACTATCTGAACAGAGATCATGGATGGAGCACAACTAAATTTAAAAAATTAATAGCTGAAAGTTATGAAAAAAGCAATAATAGTTAGCGGATACTTTAATCCTCTACATAAAGGTCATTTAGACTTATTTGAAAAGGCTAAAGAAATAGGTGATTTACTTATAGTAATTGTGAATAACGATAATCAAAGGAAAATGAAAGGTTCTAAATTCTTTCAGGATGAAGATGAAAGAATACGTATTATTAGATCCTTATCTATAGTCGATATGGCCTGGATTTCAATAGATAAAGATTCTACTCAAAATGCTACATTAAAGGTAATGGTAGATAAATTCTACGGTTCGGTAAAACTCGCATTTGCTAACGGTGGCGATCAAAATAACGGAACTATACCAGAAGCTGATATATGCAAACAGTTCGACATAGAATTGATTGATGGCTTAGGAGATAAAATACAATCAAGCAGTTGGTTGTTAGATAAAAAGTAATTATATTATAACAAAGGTTTTATATGACATTAAAGAGTTTACAGCAGTACGGGAAAGGGTTTCAGTTAAAGGTCTTAGGATCTCTACTTACTGATAAAAAGTTTTTATTAAACGTTAGGGATGTATTGCATGATCACTATTTTGATGCTGATTCTCATAAATGGATAATTAAGCAGATATGTGAGTATTTTGATAAGTATCATACTAACATAACTATGGATGTTCTTAAAGTAGAACTTCAAAAGCTAGAAAACGAAATACTTCAAGTAGCACTCAAAGAAGAGTTAAGAAACTCATATGAAGCTACACAAGACGATTTAGAATATGTACAGGAAGAGTTTCAAACTTTCTGTAAGAATCAAGAAATGAAAAACGCTATACTGAACTCAGCTGATTTACTTAAAGAAGGAGACTTCGATGGTATTAGAAATCAAGTAGAAAAAGCTATGAAAGCAGGTATGGATAAAAATATTGGACATGAGTATAATAAAGATGTTGAAACTAGGTATAGAACTGATTACCGTCCTACCATTCCTTCTCCTTGGCCTATTTTTAATGATGGTATTCAAGGTGGATTCGGACCTGGCGATTTGGGTATTGTTTTTGGTAACCCTGGTGGCGGTAAGTCATGGTGTATGGTTGCTATTGCTGCTCATGCTGTCTCTCTTGGTTATAAAGTTAATTACTATACCCTCGAGCTCGGAGAGGACTATGTGGGTAAAAGATTTGATTGCTACTTTACAGGGTACTCTATTGATGAAGTTAATAAACACCGTAAGGAAGTCCAAACATACGTAGATAATCTTAAAGGTAAACTTATAGTAAAAGAATACCCTCCAAAAGGAGCTACTGTCAATACAGTTAAGTCACATATCCAGAAGTGTATGGATATGGATCATAAGCCGGATCTCGTTATTATTGATTATGTAGATTATTTAAGAGCTCCTTCTAGAGGAAAATCGTTTGAAAGAAAAGATGAAATAGATGATGTATTTATAGCTACTAAAGGATTAGCAAAAGACTTAAAGATACCAATATTAACACCTTCTCAGGTTAATAGAATGGGAGCTAGAGATAATGTAATAGAAGGAGATAAGGCAGCTGGCAGTTATGATAAAATGATGGTAGCAGATATATGTATTTCCCTATCAAGACAAAAAGAAGATAAAGTTTTAGGTACAGGAAGAGTACATGTAATGAAAAACCGTTATGGACAAGACGGTATGACTTATAATGTTAAAATGGATACTAATAATGGGCACATTACTTTCGAAGGCAAAGCTGAAGCTGCAGATTTAATTACTACAACTAGTGAAGAAATCCAGTTTGAACTAAAGAAGAAGCAGCATGCAGCTAAAATGTCCCGTCAAATAACTCAAGAGGAATTTAATGCATAATTTTTTCAAGAATATTGAATATATATTCTATTTATTACTATGCCCGAAGGATTTCTCCAACGGGTATTCTTGTCTAACATCAACAACAATATATAAAAATATATGAGTCTATTAAATGAAAGAGTAGTATACAAGCCCTTCGAGTACCCTAAAGCATACGACTACTGGTTAAAGCAACAACAAGCACACTGGCTACATACTGAAGTACCAATGGCACAAGACGTAACTGATTGGAAATCCAATATGAAACCTCATGAAAAAAATGTAGTAGGGGGTATTTTAAAAGGTTTTGCTCAAACAGAAACAGTAGTAAACGATTATTGGTCAACACTAGTAACAAAGTGGTTTAGAAAACCAGAAGTTATTATGATGGGAACTACTTTAGGCTCTTCTGAAACGATTCATGCTGAAGCTTATTCTTTATTAAACGAGCAGTTAGGATTAGATAACTTTGCTGAGTTTATGGAAGATGAAGCTACTATGGCAAAGATAGAATCTTTAATGAATGTTAGAGATGGTCATAATGGTGAACCTAACTGGCATGATAGAGCTAAATCATTAGCTATATTCTCAGCATTTACTGAAGGTGTAAATTTATTCAGCTCATTTGCAGTTTTATTATCGTTTAAAATGAGAAATAAACTCAAAGGTGTAGGACAGATAGTAGAGTGGTCTGTAAGAGACGAAAGTCTTCACTCTGAAGCAGGATGTTGGTTATTTAGAACCCTAATGACAGAACATCCAGAGTTTAAAACCCCAGAACTTATTGCTGATATTAACGAAGCAGCAGTAACTGCATTACAGTTAGAGTTTGATTTTATCGATAAGATATTTGAAATGGGAGATCTTGAAAACTTAACTAAAGACGAATTAAAAAACTTTATTCGTCATAGAGTAAATACAAAAATGGCAGATTTAGGGTTAAGTCCTATTATTCCTGCTGAAGATATCGATAAAGGTGCATTAAAAACTATGAAATGGTTTGATGCTGTTATCGCTGGAAAACAACAAACAGATTTCTTTGCAAGTAGAGTTACAAACTACAGTAAAGGACATTTAGATTGGTCAAACGCATTTTAATATAAAGGTTATGTCACATATAGTAGATACCAGTAGCTGGGAAGCTGGCAAAGATTACCCAGAATGGATGAATGAAGTTTCTATTGCAACTATCTCAAAAGGATACTTAATGCCAGAAGAAACTCCAAAGTTAGCTTACCGAAGAGTAGCTAATAGAATAGCACACAGATTAGATCGACCTGATTTAGCGAATAAGTTCTTTCGTTATATGTGGAAAGGTTGGTTGAACTTAGCCTCGCCTGTAC
>Ga0233444_10000462_pt1 | contig 54412 bp, 78 predicted proteins | sample SI_124_October20_6_FD_182792 | JGI IMG/M metagenome (GOLD analysis project Ga0233444, IMG submission 182792) | Seawater microbial communities from Saanich Inlet, British Columbia, Canada - SI_124_October2016_10_MG | ecosystem: Environmental > Aquatic > Marine > Inlet | place: Canada: British... | reverse complement strand
CCATCTACCGACGGCGAAATCTGGCAAGACCCAAGAGAAAGAGAAGGAGAACTATTATGTGACGAAAGATTTTCTTTTGAAGAAATCAAGCAATATAAACACAGATTAGGCTCGTATGGTTATGCTGGGCAGTATCAACAAAGACCAGCCCCAGAAGAAGGTGGGATAATCCAGAAATCATGGTTTAAATGGTGGAAACATAATGAACCACCCGAAATACAATTTATTGTACAAAGCTGGGATACAGCACTTACTGCTAACGAGATGTCAGCATACTCAGCTTGTACTACTTGGGGAGTATTTTATGATCACAATTACATCGAACATTTAATATTACTTGGCATGTGGCGTGGACGTGTTGAGTATCCAGAACTTAGAGAAATGGCTAAACGTTTATTTTTCGACTATCGAGATAATGGCAAAGAACGCAATCCTAAATTTAAAGGAAGGCAACCTGATTTATGTTTAGTTGAAGCTAAAGCTTCAGGGGATCCATTAATACAAGATTTAGCCTCTGGTGGTATTAAAGCTACTCCGTTTAATCCTACTAAATATGGCGATAAGATACAAAGAGTTAGATTGATTACACCTATCATTGAAGGTGGTAGGGTATGGCTTAGAGCAAGGCCTCCTAAGTATGATAAATTAATACCAGACGCAGAGGATTTTTTGGAAGAGGTTTCCACGTTCCCTAACAGTTCTTCAAGGGATTTGGTGGATACCATGACGCAAACTTTACTTAAGCTCAAAGAAGGCAAGTTTATATTGCATCCTAGAGATGAGCGACCAAAGCCTGCTGAATATAAAGAAGTAAAAAGAGTTTATTAATTGTTTATGAATATATGCGAAAAAATATGCTGTTGTCTTTTTTCTAGAAACAACAGTATTGACTCTTCTGATATAAAAAGTTCTACAGAATATAGTGATTTATTTACATATGATTCACGTTACGATTCTGAAACGGAAAAATCTAACAGCACAAAAAAAATGCAACAACAAGATGTTTTTTTAGGATTAAAAACTCAATCTAGCATTTCTCGACAAGAAACGGCTGAATTCTGTTCTGAAAAAGATAATATTGATTTATTAGGCTCTAATATTGATGAAACAGTTTAATCATCCTCTTTAAATAATTTGTATGTATATGTATCGAGAATATTCTCAAAGACTTCTTTATCACTATTTAAAACAGGCTTATGAATATATAATTTATGATCACATTGATTGTAGAAATTTTTTATAATTTTGTTTTTACTGATATTCTTTTTATTCAAAGCAACAGGAAAAAAGGTAGGTATTTGTTTCTCAATATTCTTACCAAAAGGCTGAAAGATATTACCTGATTTTTCAACACGCATTTTGATTGTTTTCCAGCATCCTGCTATTACAAAGTCTTTTTCTGCGGATACAACAAAATAATCGTCTGTAGATTCTATTTTTTTAGCTAATTTATCAATGTCGGTTTGTGCTGTCATTTTTTACCTGTGGTATAATAGTGAATAAGAATGCTTGTTATACATGAAATTTGCAACAGATACTATCACGCCGATAGAAGAATTAGAAGACGGTTCTACAATTTATGAAGTAAGAGAGCCAGAATTAGAGCAAAATAGCGATAATAGTTTTTACGCTAATTTAGCTGAGGACTTAACAGAAAGTAGTAGACATAAACTATCTACTTATCTTTTAGAGGCTATAGATGAAGACATCGAGGCTAGAAAAGACTGGTTAACTTCTGTTCAAAAAGTAAAAGAATATCTAGGTTTTTCTCTAGAAGATTTGCAAGGTGCTCAATTTACGCAAGCTACTAGAACATTTGATACTACATTATCTACTGCATTAATAAGATTTTACGCTACTACTAGAGCAGAGTTATTACCACAGTCAGGACCCGCTGGATTTAAGATTCAAGGCGAGCAAAACGAAGCTTTAGAAAAACAAGGAGAGTTGATTTGCAATTGGTTAAATTACTTTTTAACTATAAAAGACAATTCTTATTATTCCGACTTTGAACGTTTTCTACTTTATCTAGGTCTGTATGGTAGTGGCTTTAAAAAAGTCTATTACGATAAAATATCAGAGCAGCCTATAAGCAGGTTTATAATGCCTGAAGATTTTGTAATTGATGGCGATTGTACTTCAGTTTTAGAATCAGAGCGCATCACTCATATATTACATTTATCAAAAAGAGAAGTTTTGCTTAAACAGCAAAGCGGAATTTATAGAGAGTGTGAGCTTCCATATTTAAAAGGCATTAATTCTAATGACCAAGAAGACAATGAAGAAGAGAAGAAAAAAGATGGTATAGATCTCGGAGTATATACTAAACAATCTTTATTTCCTATTTATGAAGTTCATACATATCTTAATTTAGAAGATTTTATAAATGATGGTGCTGATGAAAACAATGAAGAAGTGCCATTACCTTATGTTGTTACAATAGACAAAATATCAAAAGAAATACTAGCTATTCGTCGTAACTGGGAAGAGCAGGATGCGGATAAAAAACGTACTAATTATTTTGTTCAGTATAATTATTTACCAGGTTTTGGCGTATATGGTATTGGCCTTGCTCACCTGCTTGGCTCAAATGCTATTACTCTTACTAGTCTGCTGCGTCAATTAGTAGATGCGGGGTCATTTAAAAACTTGCCTGGTGGTCTACGTGTTAAGGGATTTAAACAGCAAAACAACGATTTAATGGTAGGACCTGGTGAGTTTGTAGAAGTTGACACTGGGGGAGTTCCGCTGCAAGAAGCTTTTATGCCTCTTCCATATTCTGAACCATCACAAACATTAAGAGAGTTAAGACTTGAAATTGTTAATCAGTGCAAAGAGCTTGGTTCTACTTCAGAGCTTGGAATGCTCGACTCTAAAGAAGATATACCAACAGGTACAATGCTTGCGGCTTTAGAAAATAATAATCGTATTCAGTCAGCAGTGCTTCGTTCTATACACCATTCATTAAGTTACGAACTGCAATTAATAGAGAAATTATTTAAAGATACTTTAACCTATCAAGAGTTTAGTTTTAATGAAACAAACGCTTCTATTTCAGGAGAAGATTTTGTAGAAGAAGTTAAAATAATACCTATTGCAGACCCTTCTACAAATTCAAGAATACAAAAAATTATCAAAGCTCAGGAGGTTTTAAGAACAGCCGAGCAGTCCCCTGATTTACATAACATGCGAGAAGTATTGCGTATTAATTACGAAGCTCAAGGATTATCTGCTGAAGAGATTGATAAAATATTACCTTCTGAAGAATCAGAGGAAATCCTGCCTTTAGATCCAATTACTGAAAATATAAATATATTAAGTGGTAAAGGTGTGTCTGCTGCTATGTGGCAAGATCATGCTGCTCATAAAATGGTACATGGAACTTTTGCCCAGCAGCATCCAGAATTACAAGCTGAGATTATGGCTCATATTACGGAGCATGAAGCTTATGAGTATTTAATTCAGATGCAACAAACTATCGGCAGTGAATTACCTCCATTAGAAGAAATACAAAATCCAGAAATACAAAACGCAATAGCTTTAGCTGCTGCCAAAGGCTTAGAAGAAACGGGTCAAGCGTCTCAAGAAGAAAATGCACCTATAGACCCTAACCAGCTAATTTTAGCTGATATTCAGCAAAAAGAAGAAGAAGTAAAAGCTAAAGAGCGTATGTCAGATAAAAAACTGGAATTTGATACATTCAAGACTCAATTAGATTTTGAAAAAGAAAAAGCCAAGATTGAGTCGAATGAAGATATAGCCAAATTAAAGGCTGAAACCGAACTTGAAAAATCATCAAATAAATAAGAGGTAACGATGAACAAAAACATGCGTGCGGGCTTTCAAGGTAAACATGATTCAATGAGAGCTTTAGCAGATAAATTAATGAATCACCCAGGAGAAGCTAAAGATGTGTATATGTCTGCGTCTGCTGCTGATAAAGAAAAAATGCGTCCTTTTAAAAAAGGTGGTCATGTAAAAAAAGAAGAATATGGACATGGTGGGCATGTAAAGAAATCCGATAAATCTAAGTCTTCTTGTAAAAAATTTGCAGCAGGTGGAGTAGCAAAAATAAGGCACAATCAAGCTACAAAAAGCGGTGCTCCTCTACCACCTTCAAAAGCACGCAAAAGTTGTAAAACGAAATAATGTTGCTTGTTGAAAGAACGCTAAAAGAATTGAGGACTGCAAAAAGCAATCTTGAGATGCGTATAGCTCAAGGGCAGGTTGAAGATTACGCAACTTATAAATTTTTAGCTGGTGAAGTTAAAGGGCTTAATAACGCAATAGATATATTAAAAGAAACGTGGAGGAATTACGACAGTGAAGAATCAAGTGAAATTAGATGAAGGTATTGATCTAGAGTCTTTTGATAAAGAAGCCGAAATAGCTAAGTTCAAAAACGTTAAATTAGCTGGTTGGAGTATAATGGTAAGGTTATATACCCAGCCTAAAAAAATAGGCAATTTGTATGTGCCTGATAGCGTACATCAAGAACAACAATATAAAAACTTTGTAGGTTTAGTGGTATCTATGTCTGATGCAGCTTACAAAGATGATGCTCGTTATAAAGATACAGGGCCATATTGTAAAATTGGTGATTGGGTGTTCTTTCCAAGACATTCTGGATACAAAATGAATTATCACGGAATGCCAGTGTTTGTGCTAAATGAAGACGTAATTAGCGGCGTTCTTGAGGATCCAATTAATGATATTCCTTATATTTCAAAATAAAGGTAGTGTATGAATGAAGAATTAAGTCAAGAAGTCTCGACCGCTCATATTGAAGACACAAGCGGCCTAGAAGAAATACAAAAAGCTATGGATAAGATTAATGAATTAAGCGATTCAGATCAATCTGACCCGCAGCCAGAAGAAACAATATCTGAAAATGAGTCAGAAGTACATAGTGATGGTGAAGATGAACCTACTTCTCAGAGTGAATCTGAAGAAGTAGAAGCTATATCTGAAGATGATTCAACCCCAGATAATGAAGAAGAAATTAAAAAACCTGAAACTCGTAAGCAGAAAGAAAAAAAGTTTTGGAAAGAGCGAAGAGAAAAATACAAGGCTCTCGCAGAAAGAGATAAACTTGCTGCTGAGTTGGAAGAATTAAAAAGTCAACGTGATAAAGCCTTAGAGGTTGGTAATTATCATTATGGGCAAAACGCTTATTCTGATTTAGAAAAAGCCAAAATGCTTAAGAAAAAAGCAATTGAGGAGGGTGACGTTGAAGCTTTAACGGATGCTGATATTGCTATTAATAGAGCGACAAATGCCATTGACGAGATAGAAAGGTGGAGCGCTCAAAACCAATCACAGCCAATAGAAAAAACTGATAATACTTATCAAAGCAATGCTTCTGCTGTTCAGCAAGAAATGGCTCAAGATTGGTTAGAATCTCACGATGAAATTAACCCTCAATCCAGTAATTACAATCCTCAATTAGCTCAAAAGGTTGGGGTTTTTATTAATCAATTAGATCGTAATATTGCTGATAGTGGACAGAACCAATATTATTTTTCAGAACCTTATTTTGAGGCTATAGATAATCACTTAGATAAACTAAAAACCGCAAGCACAAAAAGTGCGCCTCCGTCTGTTAATAATGTAGCTGGCGTAAAAAAATCTTATCAATCTCAACCAGGTACACAGAAAAAAAATACAGTACAAGTAAAGCTAACGGCTGATGAAAAAAACTGGGCAGAGCAAATGGGCATATCTGAAAAAGATTATTTAAAATACAAATTAGAAGATCAAGTAAATAAAAAGAGGGCATAAATATGGCAAGAAATACCAAGACTCGAGAAAGCGAATTAAGAAGTCATGAAATGCGTGACGATTATGACATGGATTATGTTAGCCCTTTGCGTGTACCGGAAGGGGTTAAAAAAGAGGATTACTCTTATAGATGGGTAAATACTGGAATAAAAGGTGAAGAGAATTATCGTATAGATGAAATGGCTTCTAAAGGCTGGGTTTTAGTACCAGTAGATAGAAGTCCAGGTATTACTTTTGATCCACTTGGACGCAATCCGTTATCAAAGCAATATATTTGTTATAAAGATGTGGTTTTAATGGAAAGACCTAGCGTTTATTCGGATAGAGAAAGAGCTAGATTGGATAAAATAAATCGGGATAAAATCAAATCCTTAAGAGGCGTAACTAACGATGTTGGCAATATGTCTCATACTACAACAACTTCAATAGATAGTTTTTAATATGGCTACAGCTAGTTATCAAAAAATAGAACTAACAGGAAACATTACCTTGTATTTTCCTTTTTATACTCCTACTGGGCAATTATCTATTACAGATAGAATAAATGTTACTTCCGATCAGGCTGATAGAGAAATAGTTTTACCAAATGCTACTCAAGCACAAAATGGTAGTTTTTTTCTATTTAATAATATAGGTGCAGAATCATTTAAATTAATGTTAAATGATGGAATAACTGAACTTACCACTATTTTAGCGGGTGAGGTAAAAGAAATTTCTATAGACGAAAATACTACAACTAACGGTGTTTGGTCTGTATTGCCTTATGGCTCTGGGCAAAATGCTATTACTACAGTTGGAGCTAATAGTTCTAATAATTCTTTAATAATAACAGGAGAGCCTTTAGAGCCACCGGGTGGAACTATTGGATTTCAGATTTCAGACTCTCTATCTAATTTTAATCAAATAGCGTCTACTGGATTTACTACTATTACCGCCAATAATCCTTCTATTTATGCTACAAGAAATTTAGTGGCTGGTTCTAATATTGAAATAGATAATAGTGATGGTATAAATGGCGACCCTGTTATTAATGTAAATAATTCTATAAGCAATTTAAATTCCGTTGCTGTTGGCGATATTACTTTAAGCGGTTCAACAATTACAAATAATAATGCTAATGGAGATATATCTATTTCAACAAATGGTACTGGTGTTATATCTACTAACGGAGTATCTATAGATGTCAGCGGCAATATCACTAATGTTAATGATTTAACAGTAAATGGAGTATTTAATAATGCTTATTTGCCTGAAGCGTGGGGGATTTTTACTGATACTATCAACGCTGGTGTCAATACTATTGTTATTGAAAAGTCGCAAAATGTCGATAGCATAACAGGAAATAATGGCAATTACGTGGTGAACTTTTCTACTCCTATGTCTTCAATAAATTATGGGGTTATATTATCTTTAGGAAGTAATTATAATGGCGGAGCATTACCTCCTCCTGTATACCATGCCTTTTGGACTGTTAGAACAACAAACTCTGTCACAATTTCTATACTAGACGCAAGTGGTGAATTTGTACAAAGTGCGCCTGATGGAGTTTCTATAGTTATTATGGAGTGAGTTGTTATATATTTTATTTTATGCTATAATAGACCAAGAAGTTTTTTACCTTTTTTGGTTTTATGTTTTTTAGCTTTCCCACAACTTTTATTTTAAAGATTGTGGGAGGGTGAATTTAAGTTCTACGAACTTATCAAAATCGTATCCATATGGTTTATCTTTTTCCCTTAAAAAAAACGTCAGACGAGACATAAAAACGTTGAGTTGGTTTTTAATCTTCCCATAAAAGATTCCTTTCTATATAGGTTCTACGAACCTTCAAAATCGTATTTTTGGTTTTTGTTTTTTAGCCTTAAAGATTCAAATTTAATTTTTAATATAAATATAGAGGAATATTATGGCGTATGGCGTCAATGCTCCTTTTGGTTTAAGGCCTATTTCGTCTATCAACGGAGGCTCTTGGACTGAAAAGACAAATGAATATTATATATCTGCAAGTGCAGATGGTGATACTACTTATGCAAGTAATATTTTTACTGGTGATCCAGTAGTATTTAACCCTGCTGTAGCAGATGTCGGCACTATATCGGTATATCTACCTAATTTTGCAGATGCAACACCAAGCACATTCTCTGATCTAACAATTCTTGGAGTCTTTCAAGGTTGCGAATATACTGATGCAACTGGTAAATTGGTCCAATCACCTTATTGGCCTGCATCAACTAGAGTACAGGCTGGAACAAAAATTAAAGCTTTTGTTCTTGATGATCCAAACACTGTTTTTGATATTCAAATATCAACTTCAAAAGATGCTGCTGCTAACGCTTTTGTAAGTAGACCTTATCTACCAGTTACAAATGATACAGCTGCAAATGTTGGAAGTTTTGGAAGTAACTTTGCTCTAAATATTGGCGGTGGAACGAACTTTAACACTATTCAGATTAATGGGGAGGATGCTAATTATGCAAATAACCCAGCAAGTGGAGATACTAGAACAGGTCAATCTGCGTTTTATCTAGATGCAAGTACATCTACTGCATTAAACAATGATCATGATTATGTCAAAACGAGCGCTACCCTGCCGTTAAAAGCAATAGGTTATACTTTAGACCCAAAAAATACAGCAGATTCTAAATTAACTTTAGAGACTACTCCTTTCTTAAATGTAAGAGTGATGATTAATAATCATTATTACAAAGCAGGGACTGTAGGAACTACTTTAGCATAAAGAGGTAAAATAAAATGATTAATACCGGTCAAATTGCCGAATTACTGCGTCCAGGATTAAAAGCAGTATTTGGTCAATATCCAACATATCCTGAACAATGGACTGAAATTTTTAAGACTTATAAGTCTGATAAATATCAGGAAATTGAAGTTGAAATGAAATATCTTGGTGCTGCTGACATCAAACCTGAAGGTCAGCCAATTGCAACAGATAGTATGGGACAAAGAATTATTACTAACTACGTACATAAAAGAGTTGGTTTATCTTTTACTATTACTAAAGAAGCTGTTGAAGATAATTTATATCAAAATCAATTCCCGCAACAAGCTGTATCACTTAGAAACTCTTTAAGAGTTACTAAAAATATTCTTGGAGCAAATGTACTTAATAATGCTTTTAATGCAGCTTATCCTATTGGTGATGGGCAAGCTGTATGTTCTGCAAATCATCCAATTGATGGAGGCACTTTTTCAAATACTTTAGCTGGAAATGCCAGCGTTGATTTTAGTGAAGCTGGTGTAGAGCAAGCAATTATTGCTATTCAAAAGTTCCCAATGCAATCAGGTATTTTAGCTCAGACAATGGCTAAAAAGATTATTGTACCTAGAGAGTTACAGTTTGCAGCATCAAGACTGCTAAATAGCCAATTCCGAATCAGTACAGCAAACAACGATATTAATGCTATGTATCACAATGATTACATTCCAGAAGGATACAGAGTAAATCAATATCTTACTTCTGCTGATGCTTGGTTTGTTCTTACTGATGCTCCCGATGGATTAAAGCATTACCAAAGAACCGGAGTTGAAACTGATACTTATGTGGATTATCAAACAGATAACGTTATGGCAAAAGCTACAGAACGTTATTCATTTGGTGTATCAAATCCAAGAGGTATTTTCGGCTCACCTGGGGCTTAACATTTAATACGCGCAGTTAATATTTTTAATATCAATTGTGCGTTTTTATTTAAAAAATTATTATGCGTAATATAAATATACAAATTAGTACAGTTGCCAGTTTAACAAATAACAATGCGATATGTACAGCTGTTCCTTTAGTTGCTAATGAGTCTTTACATTTTAATGGGAATTTAATAGACCCAATTTTAAACACTGCTCTTATATTAAAAAATACTAATACTACTCGCAATTTGCGTTTACAATCTTTAGTTGATTTGTCTAGTGTGTCTTTCACTATAAAAGGCAAACAAAATGATCAAGAGATTGTTGAAACATTATCTGGCCCTAATGGTATATTATTTGTTGAAACAGTGAATGTATTTGACGAAGTTCTATCTATTACTCCAGATCAATCAAATCTAAATTTGATCGATGTAACCATTGGTAGCGAGGCATATATATTAATTCCAATTGATTTATACAGGACTAATTTAAATTATAACTTTTCTTTAGTTGCAGAATCAAAAGGCGAAGACCCTTTTCAAATAAATAATTTGCATTTATATAGCTCTTTAAAAAACATTAATGATATTCCTTTAACTTTTCAAAGAATAATAGAAGAGGGGTATTTGCATAGTACAGATAGCCAAACTGATTTTTTTACCGAATATATGCTTCCTCAAGCATTTTCTCAAAGGGTAGTATTAAATTATTTAATGAAAGTAACTATACCTTCTCAAGATATTATTTCTAGAGACATTATAGAGTTTGTTAATTTTGATTTCATACAGGTTTAAAATTGTGAAAAACGCTTCTGGCACTTATAATTTTCAATCAGTGCAAGTAGAACCTTTAATAAGGGACGCTTATGAAAATATAGGCGTTGCCCCAGAATTTATTACACCGCAAAAACTAGAGTCAGCAAGAAGAAGTATTAATCTTCTGTTACTTGAATGGATGAATAAATCTACTAATTTATGGACTTTAAATAGCAGTTTTTTATCATTAAAAGCCTTACAGAATAAATATTCTTTAGAAAATTATGTAAGCGACTTAACTGAAGTTAATTTACGTACTTCTACTCGTCAATTAAATGGCACTCCGGCATCAAGTAACGGAGGAGTAGCAGCAAATGCCTTTGATGGAAATGCCTCTACTGCTTGCACTCAAAACGCCGCCGATGGTAATATTTCTTATGATTATGGGGAAGGGAATGAGCAAAACATAGTATTTTTTGGCATTACTTCGAATGCAGATATTACATATACCTTAAACATTGAAGCCTCTAATGATAATGGCACTTGGTTTAGTGTTTTAAATATACCTTCTCAAATATACAAAAAAGATCAGCTATATTGGTTTGATATTACAAGCCCGGCAGAAGCGAGATATTATCGAATTCGGGAAACGGAAGGAGCTACTTTAAACATTCAAGAAATCTATTTTAATAATAATGTAACAGATACTGTTGTTAGTTCAATTAGTAGAAATGAATACTTACAATTACCTCAAAAAAATGTTACAGGAAGACCTTCTGTTTATTATTTTGACAGAACTATTACGCCTTCCATTTCTGTATGGCCAACTCCTTCTTCTATGTATAACGCTATTGAGTATTCTTATAAAAAAATGATGCAAGATGTTGGTCTATATACTAATACGCTTGAAATCCCATCAAGGTTTTATCCTGCGTTGGTTATGGGCTTAAGTTTTAAATTAGCCTTAAAATTCAACAGCCAAATGGCCGAGATGCTTAATGGGGAATATCAGAATACATTCAACTTAGCAACGATGGAAGACAGCGAAGAAAATACTATAAGTATTAGACCTAGCTGGTATGGCAATCAATATGTGGAGTAATTATGAGTTTTGTAGCACGCTGGAAAGGCAAGAACGTTAAAGTAAACTCTACCAATCCTCAAGGTTTGGGTGTATGCGATGATAGTGGCTTTGATTTTAATCATTGCGATCTTGTCAAGCAAATGGAATGGAGGGGAAATAATTTAGTTTGGACTGGTCTTATGGTAGGAAAACCATACTTAGATAAGCCTTGCCAGCAAAATAGACCGCCAATTGTACGAGATGACCCTAAGCCTTTCAAAAATGCAAGATTACCAAAAGACTACACTAGCCCAGGTGAGAATCCAGTATTAGCTTCTAATGCGTTATTAAACAAACTAAATAACATAAAATGGAATGAGTGATTTTAATACATTAAGAATTTTATCGCTAGATGGCGGAGGCATGCGAGGTTATGTTTCTGCTAATTTCTTAAAATCCTTTGTGGATTTGTGGGGAATTAACCCAAACGAATTATGGAAATATTTTGATGTCATAACTGGTAGTTCTATTGGTGGTATTATGGCTCTTGCTTTGTCTTTTGGTAAAAGCCCTGAAGAGTTGTTAACATTTTTTACTGAAGATGGACCATGGATATTTACAACAAGCACGACAACGCCTTCGTCCAGACCATCTACCTTATCTAAAGTAAATACTATTTTAGGAGGTCCTTTAAGTAACCCTACTTTTTATCCAAGTACAACAAGTGGTATAGGAACAATGAGGCTAAAAAGCAAATTGGATTCTGTATTTGGAGCAACAACTACCATGGCTGACTTAAAGGCAACAACGGTTATTACTTCATTTGAAAAAAATAATGTAGACCCTGATTACGGGCAAGATACCAATACACCAGTTTATTTTTCTAATAGTCAAGTTGTTCCAAGCTTAATAGGACAAGACTTTAATATTGTTGATGTGGCTATGTCTACAAGTGCCGCACCTTTATATTTTCCATCTTGGAGTATTGGTACAGATTTATATATAGATGGTGGAGTTGTACAAAATAACCCCGCGGGGCTTGCCTTAAACATTGCTAAAGCAAAAAAACCGACCGCAAAGCGTTATTGTGTTTTATCTATAGGTACTGGCCTTGGTGATGTAGGCTTTCCTCCTGAAAACTCAGTTAGATCAAGAGTAAACCAAGAAATACAAGACTTGCGCAAAGATCGTAAAGTTTTTGCTGATAAATGGCGATTAAGCACTAAACAACTAAAAGAAATTGAAGATTTAAGCAATAATTTAAGGGCTTTAGAAGGTGCTTATTTAATTATGTATCTTCTAGGAGTTACTACTACAGGGCCACAAGAAGTAGAAGCTAGAGAGTTATTCATTGAAAGTAATTATACGCTAGAGCAATTGTATTATTACAGAATGCAGTATTATTTTGAACCAAGTCAAGACACCGAGTTCGACAATTCTACGCCTGAAATTCTGCAATACTACCAAACTGCAACCGCAGAATATTTTAATAATGATATAGATAATATAACAACATTTTTGGGGCATTTAACGGCATGAGCTTTGACGTTTTGCATAATTTTATATCGCCAGTTACGGGTAGAGTGCTATCCGACCCTGGCTATGTTTTAGTTGGAGATTATGAAGGAATAGCTACACCATCTCCCATACTAATTGATATGAGGTTAGAGCTTATAGACCTTAGAAAAGAAGTTGATGATCTAGAATCTTTAAATAATAGAGTAGGTTTTATTATTAGTGAGCCAGATTCAGGTTTGCCAAATGCACAAGCACTTAGCGCTCTTGATAATGGTTTTATGTATAACACTGATGGGGTAGTTAGTACAAACAATGATGTGCTTTCGGATTTTTTACTAAAAGATTTTTTATGGATAGGAGACGAATTAAATAAAGCCTTACCTGTACCTAATATAGAAGTTTCAAATCTACCAAACCTAACTGAAAACAAAATATGGGTAGGAGACAATACTAATAGACCGGTAGAAAGGGATTTTAGCATAGCTCCTGATGATGCAAAATATATAATTCAACAAGAAAGTCCAGGACTTGCAAACGCCCAAATATTAGGGGGTTTAATTACAGGAATACTGAAAAATACAACTATAACAGGCGTTCTAAGTATAGCTTCTGGTGGCGGAGTAGTCGGCATAGATGATTATGTAACCCCTTTAGCTTTAGAAGAAGCGATAGAAGCTCAAGCAGAAGCAACGACAATTGAGATTACCGAAGCCATTGAAGCACAGGCGGTTATAACAACTGCTGAAATAGCTGCCGCATCGGCGGCAACAGAAGCGGCAGCGTATGCAGCCTTCCAAGCTGAAATGCTTCCTTTCGTAGGAGTGCCTCCAATTACTATAGGTGCAGAAATAAGTGCAGCAATAGTAGCGGCTGAAGCTGCTGCAAATACTTATACTAACGCTGCTATTTCTGGTTTAACTGTTAGCCTAGATGGGGACATCAGTGGTTCAGGACTATTATCATCTACAATAAATACAACTTTTGCATCAAACCCAGTTTTTACTGGCAATGAATCGATGACGATTCCTTTTGGAACTACTGCTCAAAGGCCAAGTAATAGCAATGTTGGAATGATTAGAATTAATACGGAAATTTAATAAGAGGAATATTATGTCGCAAATAGAATATTACGATAGCAGTGGCTGGGTTATTGCAGGCGATGGTAGCGTGCAAAGCGTTTCTGCTGGCACAGGTTTAAAGCCTATTACTATCACTACTACAGGTACTTTAGAGTTACAAGACATACCAAGTCAATATTCAGGTACTTTTACTTATGCTACATTTGCCACCGATTCAACTGGAAGAGTCGAGGCTGGGAATGGTGTGCAGCCAGTTATTACTGTTGAAGGGGTGGCTAATCAAACGCAAGTAACTAACGTTTCAGCAGGAGTTGTAAGCGTAGGACTTGGGGATGCTAGCACAAACAGAGTTGAATTTCCTGGCAATATTAATATAGGGAACGGTTCTTTTTCTATTCCTTCTGGGACAACAGCCGAGCGTCCAGGCACTCCAGTTGCTGGAATGTTAAGAATTAACACAGATTTATAAAAATTAAGAGGATAAATATGCCAAAATTAGAATTTTACGACGGAACAGATTGGATTACTGCGGGCGATGGGACTGTAACGCAAATAGATACAGGTACTGGGTTAACTGGTGGGCCTATTACTACTTCAGGGACAATTAGCTTAACTGATACTGGAGTTACGCCAGGTGTTTATACTTATGCTACAATAACAGTAGATGGACAAGGTAGGTTAACAGATGCTGCTAACGGAACACAACCTGTTGTAACTATAGACGGAACTGCTAATGAGGTAGTTTCAACAAACACTGATCCAGCAAATGGCCTGTATACAATTTCTTTAGATACAGAGCTTAATTTTCCGGGGGATGTGGTTGTAAATAATGGGTCTTTAACAGTTCCAGTTGGAACAACAGCAGAACGTCCGGCAACACCTGTAATAGGTATGTTTAGATTAAATACAAGTTTATAAATAATATGTCTTTACCAGAAATATTTGATGGAAACGAATGGCAACAAATATCTTATGTACAATCTATATTGTATGGAACAGTATCTACTACTTATACTACTGATTTAACCGATGGAAACCACTTTAAATTTGATCTTGTTGAGTTTCAAAAAGGTGTAAATATTACTTTAGATGTATCAACTCCTTATACATCTAATGCAAACGCAGATTCCGTAGGACGTATAAAATTACTTGCAGGAAGAACGTATAAATTGACTGGTAGCTTAAATAACGTAGAAGCTACTAACCAATCTCCTAATTTAACGCAGTGGTATAATGCAGATAGCAATACACCTATAGGGTTGATTTCTACAGAGCCTACGCCAAAAGCTAGTATTGTTAGAATTCCAGCGGGAGGTACTGTTGCTTTTGTAAAGCCAAGTGTCGATACTAGAGTGGAACTTAGAATTTTAGCTGGTAATAACATTTTAGAAGCACCAGGAAGCACAAACTCAAACGGCTCTCCTTGGTTTTATTGTGAAGAAATTGGATAAAATGAGATTCTTATGAACGAAGATAAAAACACTAGTTTAAAAAATATTGCTAAATATGCACAAGTTTTATTAAGCGATGGTATTTTTGTAAAATCTGAAGACAAAAATATAGCCAGCATTGAAAGAAAAAATTTAGTAAAATCGTACATTAAATTAATTAGAAATAATTTAGATGTTTTTGAAAAAGAGGTGAATTCGATAAAATGAGTATTTTTATTGATTATCCTAACAAGGTTTTTTCAAATTTGTCTAAAGACTCTACCACTCTAATAGAAACTAGTAGCAATAGTTTATGGATTAACAGTATTATTGTCTGTAATAAAGGCAATCAAACAATTAGATTCAATTTAAAGTTAGTAAAAACGCAAGACACTCCGGCGGAAAGTTTTTTAATTAACGAACTAGCTATTGCTCCTTTTAAATCAATAAACGCTTTAGAGTTTTTAGAAAAAGATTCTACTAGTTTCAAAGGAGGAGTGTTGCATTTAGAGTATTCAACAACACCTAGTATTAGTGATAGTTTAGTGTGTTTTTCTAATGGGGCTACGCAAATTTTTGATTGTACTGTTAATTTTACTAGATTAAATGAGTTACCTATAGCATAAAATATGCTATAATGATGTTATATTCTTTTTGAGAACGTTATATCTTTCTACCCCCTTTTAACGTTCATATTTAAGTTTCTGTGAAACTATAAATCGCATTTTTGGTTTTATTTTCTTTTCCTTAAAGATTTTTATTTTAACTTTAATAAAAACAACAAGGTTATCGTATGCCAAGACCAAATATTACAAGATTTGCTAATCTAGCAATAGACCCTACTTTAGATGATGGAAATCCTTATAAAATAATGCGTTGTCCACGCATTACTACTGAAGAAATAAATGAAATACCAGAAGATGGATTAAAAGGTGGTGAAATTATATACAACACTGATATTGGTGATTTCCAATTGTATAATGAGAATACTTTTAACACACTTGGTGTTGGAAAAAGTTCTGTAATTGCTAGTTTTACAACTACTACAGATGTATCTGAACCAAGTCTATACATACCATTTGATACTATTATTGAAAGCAAAGGAGATTCAATATTTGTTGATACTACTTCACCTATTTCTACTCAATTTATTGAAGCATCCAGAGGAAGTATTATTTTAAAGGCTAATAAAAACTATCAAATTTTTCTACAATCTGATTGTTTTTTAGGGCACCCAGATAGTTATATAGAATGTTCCCCCTATACAAATAATGTCGATAGTAATATAGATAAAATGGTTCTAAGGGTTAACAGATTAAGTAATGATGATCAAATTAAGTTTTTAAATGGTACCTATACTGTTTTTGTAAATGAAAATGACCTTTTAATGAAAATAAAAGCTCTAGACGATGATCCAAGTAGCCAGACATATCCTATGAGTATATCAAATACTATTTTAAGAATTGTAGAGTTATAAATTATTCGAATATGAATCCCGCATTATTAAATTATTCACAGTCTAATCAACAAAATCAAGATCAGATGGGGTTGTTAGATAATAATTCTCAAGAAGTAATACCTAATCAGCAAGTAAATATTCAGGCTAATTCTTTTGATTCTGGAATAAGACGTGCTGTAGAAACAGCTAGAGAATCACTAGGTATGACTGAAAAGCAGCAAGATCGGGCTTTGCGTAGAAGTTTGCTTAATTTTGCTGCAAACATTGCACAAACTCCTAAACGAAAGGGGTTTTTTAATAATTTTGGCGATATATCTCGTGCTGCTCTTCCAGCTATCAGCGAATATGATAATGCAGAAGCAGAGGCAGAAATGGCAAATAATGCCTTAGCTAATCAAATTTTGAATCATCAAAAAGGTTTAAGAGGTGAAGCGTTTGAACGTGAGAAGTTTAATAGTCAGGCGAAGTTTCAACAAGATCAGCTAGCAGAGACTAAGCGTTATCATGATTTAATGAATGATTTTAATAAAGCTAAACTTGAGGCAAAAAACCAATCTGTTGTTTCCCCGTTGGGTGATAATTTCGCCCCGATTGAAAGCAAAACTGAGCGTACAAATTACAGTAAATTAAAACAATCTACTGGTGAAGTATTAGGCGATTTAGGAAAAATAAAACAGCAGTTTGAGAATTTGCAGGAGCTTACTAAGGATGATCTAATAAATCCTATGAATCCTTATGTTGGTTCTTATGCTAATCAGGCAAAAGATTTATTAAGTTATTTTAACAAAGACTCTGACGATGTAAATAAAAAAGCCGAAAGAGAAAAAAGCATTAAAAGGAAGGCTTTTGAAGCCGAAGTAAACAAATTCCAAGTAGAGTTTGAAAGAAAACTGAAAGGGGGAGTGTTGGGTAAAGGTATTATTGAAATATTTGACAAGAAAAAAATGCTACCTTCTGTTGGTGATGCACCTGACGTATTTAAGCAAAAATTAGAAGATTTAAATGAGATGATATCTAATCGTTATGAAGCTGCTGATAATTCATTACGTTACAACACTCATATTAGCCCTTATGACATGGATAATTTAAAAAGGCAAAAGTCTTTTGGGCAAAATAAACCGCAAACAGAGGAATCGTCTACTGTATTAATGCAAGACAATTTAGGTAATAAATATAATGTACCAAAGGCCGATGTGGAGTCAGCCCTTAATGACCCAACTGAACCATTAACATTAGTGGAGTAAAATGAGTAAATGGGAACAATATAAGATTGAAGAAAATAAACAGCCCGTTGCTAATAAATGGGCTAAATATCGTGTTGCTCCTATTATACAAGAAGAAGTATTAGAACCAGAAGGTGATTCGTGGACTAGTTTTTTGCCTAAAGCAGGATTAAAAGCAGCTACAAATATTGCAGATTTGCCTAGTGGAATAGAAAATTTAGTTGCTTTAAGTACAGAATACAGCCCTGTAAATTTACTTTCTAAATATTTTGGTGGTCCTTCAGTGACATACAAACCTATGTTACCAACAACTTCTGACGCTAGAGCTAAAATAAAAGAATATACTGGGGTTGATTTAGAGCCAAAGCCTTCTAGCGCTGCTCAAAGAATAACTGGCAATATATTAGATTTTGCTGTTCCAGGCGGTATGTTTGCAAAAGCTGCTACAGCCCCGACTACTTTAGGCAAGGTTTTTAATGCTGCAAAACCTATAGCTGGAGCAGGAGCAATCGGAGCAGGAAGTGGGGCATTACAAGAAATGGGAGTAAATCCTTTAGTTGCCGATATTGGAGCTTCGCTTACACCTTATGGAGCAAAAAAGGCAATGCAAGGTATTAGCAAACCTATCCAATATCTACTACCAACAGCAGAAGAAACAGCTAGAAAATCGTTTCAAAGACAAGTAGGTCAAGAGAATATACCTCAAGTTTTAGAGAATTTAGACAAAAAATTCCCATTTGATGCCCCAGCTACTACAGCTGAATTGGCTGATAATGTTGGTATTGCTAAAATGCATCAAGCAATGAGCCCTAATACCCCTGCTATTTATCAAAAACAGGCTATGGCCGATAATATTCTACAAGGAGAGATTAACAATCTATCAACAATGAATGACTTTGCTCCTTATAATTTAGGAGAAATAATTAGAGATAGGCTTGATAATAAATTGCAAAATGCGAAGGCTGTAAGGTCTCAAAACGCAGACGCTTTGGGAGAAAAAATAGACGCTTTAACCCAGCCAGTTTCTACAGAAAACACTATAAACTTTTTAAAAGAAAGGAGTAAATTTGCAAAAGGCTTAGTAAAGAAAGAAATAAACTATGTAAAAAGTTTGCTAAAAAGTAATAACTCAGATTCAAAAAAGAATACAAGCCTAATTAAAGATATAAACAATAAGCTAATAGAATACAAAAATTCTCCTGCTGTAGTAGCTGCATTAAAAGCAGAAAAGGATAAATTAAAACAGAATTTATTACCAGGTGATTTAAGAGGTGCAGAAAGGGCCATAAATAAAAAATTACGCAAGCCACAAGATGTCGACGATTTAGAGGTGCTTATTGAAGCAAAAAATCAAATAAAATCAGATTTAGAAAAATCTGGCATCCCAGAAGTAGCAGAATTTAATAAAGCATATGCTAGAGACTCTAAACCAGTCTCGGCTATTGAAACAAATTCATTGTTAAGTAAATTTACCAATAAAAAAAATAGGAAAAATCAATTTAGCGAAAAAGAGATTAGTGATTTTGTTTTATCTCCTGAAAGAGTGCCTAAAAAAATATTAGATAGTAGCATTGACGAAACAAAGGCTTTAATGAAGCAAATAGATAAAAATCCTGAAATGCTCAATGCGGTAAGAAGTAGTTTTATTCAAGACCTTGTTCCAAAGTCAGATTCAAAATTGTCTTACAATAAAATTGACAAATTTTTAACGCGTCACAAGGGTAAACTGCCGGAAGTATTTGATAACAATCAAATACAAGTGCTAAACGATGCAAAAGATATACTAAAAGCTCGTAACAAAGCTGAAACAATGGGTAGGGCTATTGGCTCTAATACTCAATCAGAAACAACATTACTTGCTGAATTGGCCACTACTCCTATATCAGCATTTGGCAAGCAAGCTGCAAAAATATTGCCATTTGGAACACGTATAAGTCCAATGTTATCTGGTGGTTATAATAAAGTAATGAAAGCTCAAAAACAAAATGTTCACGAAATATTAAAAGAGGCTTTGGTAGACCCAGAAAAAGCTAAATTATTATTAACTCCTACTAAGGACATAAAATCAGCAGATCAATTAAACGCAATATTAGCAAGACTTTTTCCTATCTCAAAAGATCTAACAGAAATCGATAGCATGGGAGGCCAGTAATGAACTATACAACATTAACTGAGCAAATAAAGTCTTACGCTAACCGCACTGATGCTTTGTTTAACGCTCAAATACCAAATTTTATCGAACAAGGAATCAATCGTATTTACAGTGAAGCTAAAAATATCGGTTTTGAAATTATTATAACTGGCGATATTGCACTAAATAATACTACTATCAATAAGCCAGCTAATTGGCGTGAAACTATAAGCCTTGAAATATACACCGAAGATCAGACATTTTCTAAGTTTTTATTTAATAGAAGCTACGAATTTTGTAAATCGTATTGGCCTAATCAAACTCTAACAGCAGAGCCAACGTTTTATTCTGATTATAATGATTACAATCAGTTTTTCTTTAGCCCTACAGCTGATAAAGCTTATAAATATAGGCTAATATATTTAGGAACTCCTTTGTTTAACGATCAATATGCAGAAAACTTTTTAACTCGCAGATACCCAAGACTTTTGTTTTATGCCTGCATGTTAGAAGCAATGCCATTCTTGAAAGATGATGAGAGGCTAGGGCAATTTGAGCAATTATATGCTAGCAGTCTTGATGATATTAACAAGGATAGCACAGCACGTTATGTTGATAGAATTTCAGATAGAGGTAAGGACTAATGGCAGATTATATGTTCCCTCTAACTTACAAAGCTGGCCTTAATCGAGATGGCACAGACTATCAACCTGAATATTGTAATGATGGACAATGGATAAGATTTAACGAAGGCAAGGTACAGAAAATAGGCGGAGTTGTTAGCCCTGATGCATTACCTGCTTATGTCTTTCAAAAAGTACAAACAATTAATCTATTTCCTGACAATGATCCAAATAGAATTAAAGTTTATTTAGCTAGCCAGCAAAAGATATTTACATTTACAGTAAGCCAAGATTTTACTAACAAATCAGCAATTACAAATATCCAAGACATTGCACCTCCTATTCCAGGTAGATTATTTCAATCAAGTGTTGTTATAGACAATAATGTAAAAAAGCTGTTGTTTTTAGAAACGTATAACGCTCAAAACATAGCAAGTAATACTAAGTGCAAGCTGTATCAGGTAAATATTGCTAATAACAATATTTCCGAAGTAGCTCAAGGTGAGTTTAACAATCAAGTAAGTGGTGGAATGTGCTATGCTGCTCCGCATTTATTTCTATATGGTGAAAATGGCTTTGTGCAATATAGTAGAGCAAATAATCCTTTAGACTTTAGAGCAAATAATACAAGCGGTAGTTTTAACATTTCTAATGATAAAGTAATATACGCAGCATCTGTCCGAGGTGGTTCTAATAGTCCATCATTGCTGTTTTGGACTTTATCTAAAGTGGTAAGAATTACTAACACCTCCGAAAACAGCGATAGAGTAAGTTTTCAAATAGATGTTGTATCCAATGCGTCTTCTATTTTGTCTTCAAGAGCAGTCGCCGAATATGATGGCTTATTTTTCTGGATAGGAACTGATAGATTTTTTGTTTATAACGGCGTTGTCCAGGAAATGGTCAATACCGCTTCGATCAATTACTTCTTTGATAATCTGGACATGAAGAATCGCCAGCTAGTTTTTAGCGTCATAAATCCACGCTTTGGCGAAATATGGTGGTTTTATCCTGAAAAAGGACAAGATCAGCATAATGTTAAAAATACCAGAGCTTTAATATATAATAAGCGTGAGAACTCTTGGTATGATACTGCTATAAGTCGGGATTGCGGCATATTCTCAAATGATTTTGGCTTTATGGCAACTTATGGCTACAGCTTTCAAGCAAATAATTTTAAGAAATATCTCTGGAAGCATGAAGTAGGCGAAAAGGAAGTCGCAGGAGATGAAATCAACGCTCCGATTATTTCTTCAGTTACTACGCCTTTTATTTCGCAAGCTGCGTTTAATGCACAAAATCCAATGAACGGGATTGATCGGTTTTTGGAACTAAGACGTATAGAACCTGATTTTGTTATGAATGATAAAGCTAAAGAAATTCAAGTTAGAATCAATACTAAAAGATATGCTCAGAGTGCTTTGACTACTTCTGACGCCATTACTTTTACAGGCGAAACAGAGGATATACCTGCTAGAGAGCAAGGTAGATCAATATCTTTAACCTTTGAATCCGAGCACTTTTTTAGGATGGGGAATATTATGTTGCTTATGGCAAGTGGGGATGGTAACTGATGATAGTGTGGCCTGAATATATAGATATCAAAGACTGGGCAGCTAATTTAATTGTTGATTATCCTGATGAATATTTACCTATTCTTGAAGATGCAGATAAATGGGAAGACTGGGCTTCTATAGTTGCAGGTACTGGAGTTTTTGCAAGAAATGATACCCCAGCACCTTTTTCTGTAACAGAAGGAGAAAAAAAGCAAGAGTTCAAAGATTGGCAAGAATGGGCGAAAACAGTTTATAATTTAATGATAAATAGTGGAGATAAGGATGTTTAATCCAATGGTAAACATGACAAATGATGAAGATATGGAAGAAAACAATCCATACATGACAAATAACGCTCCTATGATGCCGAATTATTATGCTGATGGTGGAATGGTCGAAAATGAAGAAATGTCGCCTCTAATCGCACTTATGGGGCAAGAAGAGCCTAATCAAAAAGGTAAGGAGTCACACAGAGAAAATAATCCATACCCTTCACTTGCAGAAATGATACGTCAGCAAGGAGAAGGTGAGGATACAGTGCTAGCTCACATTAATCCTATTGAAGCTGAGATGCTAGACGTAATGAATGGTAGTACTGTAAATCCAATAACTGGACTGCCTCAGTTTGGATTGAAACTAGGTAATTTTTGGAAAAATCCTATCAAAGCTACAAAAAAATGGGCTCAAAAAGGAGGAGTAGGTAATTTAATAACCTATGGACCCCTTGGTGCTTTAGGCATTGAAATGTTACCAAAAAAAGCTAATAAATGGGTAACTTCTGGAACAAATAAGTATGTTCTACCCGCAGCTGCTTCTATGTTAGGAAATACAATAGCACCTGGTATTGGCGGAGTAATTGGCGGTAGTTTAGGCGGCGCTGCAGGTGGTGTACATAAAGGAACAATAGGTGAAGGCGCGCTGCGTGGTGGTATGATAGGAGCTACCTTACCATCTGCTGCTAGTTTAGCAGGAAGTGGGGCAAATGCTTTAGGTATGCAAGATCTTGGTCAGACTTTAACTAATTACGGAGAACAAAACTCCATTATGAAAGCTCTAGGTCTTAGTAATATGTTTGGTGGAAGCAGTAGCATAGGTGGTGCTTCTGCTGCTGGCGAAGTACCGGTTTCAGAAATAGTAAAACAGGAAGCGGCCAAGACGGCGGCAACTGAATCTGCAAAAGAAGCTGCAGGAAAATCATTTACCGATATGCTCATGGATAACAGTAAGAGTTTTTTTAGCCAGCCTTCTAATTTATTTACTGCTGCTATTGTTGGTGGGTCGCTGATGAATAGGCCAAAACCTCCAAAAGAGAAATCACCAGAAGAACTTGCTGCAGAGCGAAAACGTTATGAATTAGGCTTAATGCTTACTCCAGAAGAACAAGCTGCTAAGGAAGCAGCGGATTTGTTGGCAGAGCAATCAAGAAGACGTGTTGCTAGAAATAAGTTCCTACCAGAAGAGCGGTTTAACATAGAGCCTTTGCATGTAAAAACTAATAGTCCTGAAGATTATAAGAAAAAAGGTCGCTGGCTTGAATATTATAATAACCCTGAATTTAGTGGTAATCCTGTCATGATGAAGGCGGGTGGTTATATTGAGCCTGAAATATCTTATGAAATGCAGGAAACGGATTACCCTTTGGGGCTTGGTATGTATATAAACGGTGAAACCAGCGGGCAAGCAGATAAGATTCCAGCTATGCTTTCTGATGGCGAATACGTAATACCTGCTGATGTACTTGCACATTTAGGTGATGGTAATAATAATGCTGGAGCTAAAAAACTTAATGAAATGATTGGAAAAATACGAGGTAGTAAAGGCATGAAGAATGCTCTACCGCCGAAGTCTAAATCATTAACTGCTTATCTGGGGGTGTAAATTATGGCAACAGCAGAAGAATTATACGTATTAAATCACCCTGATGTATTTTTTAGAAGGTCTTTAAATCCTAGATTTGATGATGTTGGATTTTCCAGAGACTGGCTACAAAGAGGCGGTATCTATGACTACAATACAAAAGGAAAAAACCAGCAAGGAGGCCTTGGCAACACATTAGAAGGAATGCTTGAAAAAGGCTATAGCAGGCTTGCTGGGGACAGAGCAAGGCTTAGTGGTTTAAATTATCCAGCATATCAAGGTAAAACACTTGCTCCAATGTCGGATTTGACGCAAAGAGCTAGAGGCTTACAAGAATATTACGCAGGGAAACCAACCCCATATTCAAATAAAATATCCTCTGCATTATCTCGCCCTACTGGATTATCTGATAATTCTATTTCTGGATTGCTAGACAATACAGGTGGTCGCCAAAGAGATTATGGTAATTCTCTATTAGGTAAACTACAAAAAGAATTTCGCTCATCTTATAACGATAGAGTAGATCGTTTTCAAAGAAAAAGTGGTAGAGATATTGACAGAGGCGTTGGCGAATTTAGAGGCAAACTTGGCGATATAAAGACATTAAGCAGCAACCTTGATCAAAATGCAAACATTGCTACTGCTAAAGCTCTGCAAGGTTTATCTGGACAAAAGCAAGCAAGACGGAACTTGCTTATTGATAATTTGGAGCAGTTTGGCAAGCAAAAACAAGGCCTTACTAATCTACAACTAAAGGCAGATAAAGCAGCATTTGACACAGAAGTGCAAGCTCCGTTTGAAAAAGCCAACAGATTAGAGGAAGTTTTAAATAGAGGTAGTAATGCTGTTAGAGGCGAACTTCACCCCGATTTAGAAAAGCCTATGGTTGATCAAATCAATCAGGCTATGGCTGCCTATAACGCTCCCAATCAAAAATACCAAGGCGAAATGATAGCTGGCAGTAATCCAGAGCTAGACACTTCACAGGAGCTTATGGGGCGTTTAAGCTCTAAATTCAGAGATAGTTTTTATCCCGAAAGAAAAGAGCTTACAGGTAGATTAAGTAATGCTGAGAGAAGTGTTAGCGAATCTGCTTTAGACAATGTTCCAGAAGCTATTAGAGGTCAAATAGATCAGCTAGAATATGCAGGAAAAAAACGCCTTAAATCTGATCTTGGAAGACTTTCTAATAAATACACAAGGCTAGGTCAATATGGTTCGCCTCAACATATGAGAGAAGCAGAGCAGCGCGCAAGAGAATTAAACGAATCTATATTAGAACAACGTAATAAACTTACTGAAGGTAATTTAAAAAACCAACTGCAAATGCAGCATCAGTCTAATATCGGCGATATAAAAAAGCTTGGCATGCTTGGTGATCAGGGTCAGCAGGAATTTGGTGATAGTATTAAAAATATTAGAGACCTTAATAGGCTTGGCTCTACTAAATGGAAAAATCAACAAGCTGAGAATGAAGAGCTTTATAAAAACTACATGAACGAAGCTATGTGGATGTGGCCACACATGAGAGGTCAAGCTATGCGCAGTGGTAGAACTGGAGAGTTTTCTGACGTATTTAATACCATGAGAAATAATAATATTAGCTTGGAGAATTTAGCTAACCTCAATACTAATTACCAAGAAATGGAAAGAGAAAGAGATAATTACAGAACTCAAGTAGATAATCAAGCTAATCAATATCAAGGTCAGATCAGCAGCTTACAATCTCAGCTTGACGAGCAAAGAAGATTATTAGCAGATCGTCAAAGACAAGCAGAGCAGGAAAGGATTGCTGCGCAAAGAAGACAACAAGCAGCTTTGCAAGAACAGCAAAGATTAGCGAGCATTGTGCCAAATTGGGGGGCTTTTAACAAAAATAATTACTCTAATTTATCAGCCCATGATATAGCAAGAGAGTTTTATCGATCGCAAGATCCAGCTATTATGGAAAGAGCTAGGTCAGACAAGGCATTTCATAATAGTATCGACACTTTCCTTGGATTTCCAGGCCAGTACTTAGCACTCAGAAGGTAAATTCAATCCTGATGATCAATTATTGAAAAATCATGAGAGGAGTCGCCCATTAATTGGGCTTGCGCTCCTCCTAATATTGGCTGGCCTTGTACGTTTAATATAGGTTCACCTTGTGAAATATGCATTTGACTTATGTTTTGCGAATGATTTGGTACAATAATAGATTCAACTGTTTGCATTGCATTAAGATTTATTTGCTCTATAACTTCCGATTCTTGATGATGGGCTTGTGGATTTAAGTCTAAACTAGAAATTTCTGAAGAAACAAAATTATTCTGTGAAGCAATTAATTTTAACGACTCTTGCAGGCCTTGTATCTGACCATTTTTTTCACTTAACATTTTTTCTAATAAATGGATACGTTCTATAGAGCCACTTTCTATATTTTGTTTTTGCTCGCTCACACTCAACAAGTCGGCTTTTTGTTTTTCTATAACGGTCTTTAATTCTTTGTTTTGAGACTTCAAACTTACCACTTCTTTAGAAGTTTTATTAAAAAGATCAAGAATGTTTTTATGATTATTTTGTACAGAAGCTAATTGGTTGTTTTTTATTTGTAGCTCTTGTTTTAAGTTTTTAACTTCATTCTGAAGCTCTGTTTCACGACCTTCTCTTTGAGCAAAGGTGCTAGCTTGATAAGGTTGATTTTGTGAATTTTGTGCCCTAGCATTGCTCGCTTGCGCTGCATGTAAAGACGTAAATTGTGCTTTCATATTTAAATACTTTTTCTAATTCCAAGAATTACTCCATGAATACCATAACGTCTATATTGCACGTTGTCTATTCCGTTTATTTTTTGAGGTTTGTTATAACCTAGATTAAAATAATTATAAGAAAGTTCGGCTGTATAATTATCTGACATTTCGTACTCTGTACCTAGCGTTATTTTATAAGCAATACGATTTACTCTTTTACTTTTGACAGTATCAAGTGGATAATGATCAGCGTTCGATACAGCATAACCAGTGGCTTTTTCTTGTAACGTAGAAATACCAATACCGCCTCCTACAAAAGGTGTAAAGTTTTTCCAGTGGCAAATATCTTTATATCCATTTAAGAAAAACGCATGTGCTTTTGTTTTGCTTTCTATATTGAATTTATTGTCAAATTTATCAGTTGTTTTTTCTTTCGAGTGGAATAAAAAGTAATAGTCAAAAACTCCTTCTACTCGCACGCCTTCGGCAAATTTATAGCCAGCACCAACCTCTATTAATGGAAAAGCATGAGATACTTTTATTTTACCTTTATATTCATCATCTCTTATATGAAAAGGATTTATAGTATTTAGTCCAGTGCCGCCTTTTACATAAAATTGGTTTTCCGAAGCTTTTGCTGTTTTGCTTGTTGTTATTATGTGTGCCGTAATTAAAAAAGGTAATAAACCTAACGCTATTAAAATGTATTTTAAATAGTTCATTATTATATCTCCGTAATTGTGATTGGATAAGTAGCTTCTACTTGTTTTTTCTTGAGTTTATAGATATCGGTTTTAAAGCCTTTTACATCTTCAAAGGTTACTGTCCCATTTGACCAGAATATTAAAAAGTCGCAAACATATTTAACGCCGCCAGAGAGATGCAGAGGAGTTTGTCTTAAAAAAAATAGTATATCACCCGCTGATTTTAAAACTTGAAGCTCACAGTAGCGTTTCTGCTCTTTTTTGGAGGCAAATTTTATCCCATCATATTCGCAAGGTTTTGCTTTGAACTTATGGCGTAGCATCACATTACCTCTTCTAAGGTAATTAATTCTTTCCAAAACATTTCATCTTTACAATGACCTGTTCCATCAAAAGAATTGTTGAGCTTTTTATAAGTACAAATGAAAGATGCTAAAATGATTATTGTTATCATCAAAGCTAAAAGATATACGTAGAAATTTTTCATTACAAATTAGTAGAGAACTTAACTACTAATTATAACACAGATAAAATTTTATTGATTTTGGTTAGTGTTAGCTGACTCTACAGCCTGCTAAAATTGGAACTAAACAAGCTGTATATTTTCTGAACTTTTATGTGCTTCGATTGTTGTACTTGTATATTGAGACAACCAAGTTAATAAATCCCCTAGCTGTATCTCTTCTGAACTGTTTTTTAAATAAAACATCAAAGTATCTCTTTTTATAGTTTTCATCAGCTTATTATCTTAATATTGACAGCTTGATTCTTGCCTTTGTGGTTTGTTTGAACATCATAAGTAACCACATAACCTATGCTTATGCCTTTGTAACCTGATTTTTCTAATTCATTCATATGTAGGAATACATCTTCACCGCCAGCTTTAGGAACAATGAATCCATATGCTTTTTCACTGTTAAAAAATTTTATTTTTCCTTGTTCCATGATTCTTATTTCTAAAATTATAATGTTAATTTAAGACCAAGTAATGCCACAGTTCCTCTTGTACTTTTGCTTTTTAACTCGTTATGAAATTCTGGCTTACCTTTTAATGTATAGCTAGATATTTCAGCATAAGGCTTTAGTCCAGGTGCTAATATATGACTAATATTTAGCTTTACAGAACTAACTTTGTTTTTGTATTGCTCTGAGCCAAAATAAGACAATTTTGTTGTTGTTTGCCCATATTTATAAGCAACTCCTGCATTATAATAATGTGATTTAGTACCAGACTTATGAAATTCAGGAGTTGTAAAGCTCTTACCTAAATTTCCATAGCAAGCATTAAAGGTAAAATCACTCAACTTTAACTCACCACCAATATTATAACTTCTTAAATTAGCAAGTTTATGTTCTAATGGATTCTTATCATCTTTTGAAATATATTTTTTAGCTTTACCTTTAGTGTTTCCATATTCACCAGTTAGAGCTAATTTTAAATTTATATCATCACTAATTTTCTGTTCTAATTTTATCCCAGCAGTTACCGCATCAGCTACAGACTTATCTATTTCAAACTTATGTAAGTTATCAATACCTACCTTTTTTATCGCTGAACTTGTGGTTTTTTCATTTGCGCCACCTGCTCCAGTATTAGAACTATCTGGTGTATAAGAAACTCCTAACTGTACTTTTGTAGTATTACCAAGTGCAAATTTAGGCGTATAGTAGTTTATAGTTCTTGGTGGCTCATTGCTATATTTTGCTTTATCAAAATCAGCAACAATATTATCTCCAAGAAAATGACCATCTCCAGTTAAAAATGATGGACCATGCTCTTTATTTTGTTTTAAGTGAGAGCTTGTCTTCTTAATATATTTACCAGGAACACTACCATCACTTATCATCATATTTTGAGCCACTGGAATAGGTGAGCCAAGCTCTATATGACCGAATTCGCTTTTAATAAAAATATGTGAACCATTATAACTAGGTATATTTTTTCTCTGTGCCGTTGGAACTAGAATAATCTTACCACCATATTCTACTTCTTCATGCTTGTTAGATATTGTAGCAAATAACGCTGTATCGTTATAAAATAAAAATCCATCTCTATTAGCTGATAAATTCTTCTCTGAAGACTTTAAATGACTCTGCCTACTACCACCTGCTTCAAATGCAGCATACGCTCCTAATTTTACATTTAAATCAGATACTACTTGGTATTTATTACTTTCTACGTTTGCTAAAGCGGAGTTGCTTGCAAAGATTGTAGATAAAATTAGTATACATTTTTTCATTTCATTACTTTATGATTTTACATATTTTCAGAATTAAAATTTTTTTTCTATATAGTCAATACAAGCATCTATTTTTTCTTCTGGTAGTTTATCTATACTTTCAACTTGTGCTTTTTGTAACCACAAATCCACAGTTTCTTGAGGAATATTATGTAATTCTACAAGCTCCTGTAAAGCAAAATATTTGTTTAATATTACTTTGTCTTGAGTAACATCATATTCAGTTTTTTCGTCCTCAATATAACGCTCTAAAGCATTTTGACTAGCGTTGTTTTCGACTACAGTTTTTGTGTTTTCTGCAAAAGACTTGCCTTCCATTTCTTCAGCGGTTGGTTGCTGGGTAATAATTTCGGGAAAAGCTTTGCGCAAGGCTTGAGCTTCTGCACATTTTGCTAATTGACCAAATGGCCTCTTTAGCCACATGGCATTAGGAGCAGTAGAATCTTTTTTTGCAATAGCATAATTCTCTAACCAATATTCTTTTGCGGTAAATTCAACTATACTAGTCCCAATCAGTTTTTTAACTGTAACCTTGCACCATTCAGGATATGAAATATTTACTCCACCTAGTTTAGTATTAACTGTATCACCATATTCTGGCTCGCTAACTCCTGCATATTTATTACTACGAGCAGCTTGAATACGATATAAACCAATACCTGGCATAATTGTATCTTTCATAGACTTGGTATTCTTGTCCCACATTGGCACTATATGTACCGGTTTTTGCATAGGGTCAAGATTACAGGCTTTGCAGTATTCAATTACCATTTGTATACTGTCGTCCTTAGCTCCAGTGTATAAACTACTTTTTAAAGCAGATAATACTGCGCTGTCTATTTCATTATTTGTTTGTTGTACCAATTGGCTCATAATCACCTCAATTATTTTATTAAATGTATTCTTGTTGCTATATCTTCAGTAGCTGACTGCTCGAGTATAAATTTCACTTTTTTATTTTTAATAAATTCGTCTAAGTTAGAAAGTTTTGCGACATTTCGAGCACGAAAAATACAATATTTTCCGTTATCGTACTTTATCAACCCCAATCTTTGCTTTTTTTTAAACGTTAAAATTGCTCCTTCTAACCACTCTTCTTTAGACATATTTTTATTTTATAATTTCTATTTTTGTTGCATTCTGTACACCATGTACAATTTTAATGTTTAATATTACTGACATGCATTTTGTTAATTTCTCTATAGCATTATTTCTAAAATGATACGGCCATATTGGTATATTTCCGCTACCGTCATCAAGTGTAACTAAAGCTGTCTTTAGCTTTGGATTTACTTCTTGTACTATGCCAGTTTTCTGCGTGTTCATCATTATCCTTTTAATGAAAAAACTCTATAGCTACCGCCTCCCTTCAAGCATTGTTGATAAATATCAGAATACTCAGATTTTAGTTTATTTGTATCTAAGCTTGCTCTACCTTTACTATTTTTCCATGTAGCATAGCAATGTCCTTCTTCTCCTACTAAAGCTTCACCTTCTTGCATGTAATCCTTAATAGATAACTGTAGGCCTTTGATCTCTTCAGATATTGTTTTCTCACGAGCTTTTAAGTCTTGAAGAACGCATACTTTTTCTAAAATTGTATCGTTAGCTCTAACCTCAAGACCATTGGCCTTTGGGTAGAGTTTTGCTGCATCTTCCTGAGTTCTAGGTTGCGGCGGAACTCCTGCTAGTACATGATTATTCCAGAATTTCTTAGCTGCTTTTATAAGCTGGCTTTCTTTTACTTCGTCTTTATCATAGCGATAAATACGGAAGTCTTGACCTCCGATAAGAACGGCTATATCTACTCTGCTAGCACCTGTTATTGCTGCATAATAAGCTACTTGATACAAATAACTTTCTGGTATCTGATCTGTACCTTCCTCGCCCCAGCAAGTAACTTTCATTTGATTAGCAGTTTTACATTCTAGAATATGGCGATTGCCTTTATTATCAATTACCCAGTAATCCAAGTTACAAGCTATGAATGGATGTTCACTGTGGCGGATAAGGCCTGCTGGCTTTTCTATCTTGAAGCCTGTACGTTTTGCGTATTCTTGAGCAACAACATCTTCTAAGACATTTCCCCAGTAAGCAGCTTCACCTGCTGTATCTTCTGCTACGCCTTCAGACGTTTTTTCAAAATATACATCAAGTTCTGTACGAAAGTTACTAATTCCGAGGATAGAACCTAAATCACTACCGCCTATGTAAGTTTTTCGCTCTTCAAGCCATGCTTGTTTATTTTCCATAATATTTTACACACTCATTTAATTGTTCTCTTAGTTGCTGAATTTCTGGTAGATCGCAATTCAAGCGATTTATTTTCTTCAACTGCTTCAATATCTTTAAAGTTTTTGCATCTAGCGATTGCTTATCGCTCACATCTCGCCTCCTAAAATTAACTGTCCTTTTTTATACGACATTACTTCGTTATAAGTTATAAAAATCTTATCGCTGATTTCTAGGTTTTTATCTATTTTAAACATGTAATAAGGTTCTGACTTATCTTGTTTTTTAAAAATATTAACTGGTCTTTTGTGTTTGCGCAAACTTTCATAATAACTTTTGTAGATAAATTCTTCTGTGTTATTCATTTTATCACATCCAATTTTCCAAATCCTTGGCAATTTCTATAGTGTTCATCATACCATCTTCTATATCGTCAAATGCATGGCATAGATGAACTATATCCTTTTGTGGAACAACGATATATTGTCCATCGGTTGTTGTCTTAAGCCATTGCCCTATACTATGTACTGACAAGTTACTTATACAGCTTTCATATAATTTCATAACTTCACAGCGATCTATTCTTATTTCTTTTTCCATGTTAAGCCTCCAATTTTCTTGCAAATGCAAACTGAGTTTTTGCATAATTTAAGTAGTTGTTTTCAGCTTGATCTATATCAAACATTTCCTGCTCTATAGCAAGAATGTCATAACCAAAGCTTTTCCAGTTTATGCCGTATTCATTAGCTCTTTGTATAACTTCTTCAAATTCTTCAACTTTATCTCTAAGCGTTAGAATATCTATGTTTGCCATATCGTAAGGTATTTCATATTCGTGAGCTTTTAGTAACAATTGCTTACTTTCTTCCGATACTAAATAACGCTCATATACGCTTTTTGCTTTTCTAGCTAAAGTAGCAACAACATAAGCTATTGGCATTCCAAAATCTTCATCGTCTCTAATATTTGGAGTATGAAAACTAGGTTTGTCGCTTAATCTAGGATTGAAACTATAGTCGTCAGAAATTGTAGCATTATTGTTGTTGTTAGAATTTACGTTGCCTGATAATTTTTTTTGCGCTAATAATGTGCTTATAAAGCCTTGTGGTAAATTTTTCATACTATATACCTTATTTTATTGTTAATTATACAAGGTTAAACGCTTGAAGTGTGCTTCTTCAGGCGTTTTTTTATGCCTTGCTTATAAGGTAGTATAGTATGGACAATTCATAAAGTCAACTCAAATTATAAAAAAAGTAGAGTTATTTTTTTTCTCTAAATCTTCTTACTAATTCTTCTATACGTATATAATTAGGTCTATATGTATAATAGCCATCCTTCTCTCTAATAAGAAAATTTCTTTTTAATAGAGATTTTAAGCTATAATTTATAGACTGTTTGTTTATTGAGAGTTTTTTTTCAATACTTTTTGCAGATAAAGGGTATTCTGCAGAACACACAACACTTAATGTATTTTTTTGCTTTAATGGCAAAATATCCGAATTTTTAATTGCCTCTAGTAACATTTTTTTGCTCTCTACCATTTTTTATTTTTCACTTGACTTTGCTAAAAAAGTAATTTAGTTCTTAAAAGGCGTATTTCAAGTTTTATGGAGAATTTAAAATGTAATGATGAGCAACTCGGTGACTAAATTAGATCAGTTTGGAGGCTGGTCTAATTTGGAGGTGGCATTTTTTTAAGAAAAACACCAAAAAAACTTCTTCATTTAACAAAAGAAGTTTATAAAAAGGCATGTCTATTGTCAAGTGTTTTTCTAAAGAAAGCTTAAATTAAGTTAAATAAATAGAAAAATACAAGTGACAAAATTAAAAACAAACCAAGACTACCAAGTAGCACCAAAACAAGAACAAACACTAGCCTATCAATTTTATCAAGCATTTTTATATAACTGGCCAAATAGGTACAAACTGCTAGATAAACTACAACGCTATGGCGTAGTTGAAGAAAACGAACTCACAGATAAAACTGTTTACTTGAGCGAAAAAGCCAAGAAAATACTCCGTGTTATCCTAAAAATGATATTCAGAAGTGGTAAAGCTGTAGTAAATCAGAATTACTTAAATAAACTTACCAAGTGTTGTGCTAGACAAAATAAGCGACTGTTAAATGAACTTTTAGATTTAATTCAATATGAGAAAATTAAGGTCTGGGAAGGGGGAAAAATTTCTTACTACTTTTGCATTACGCTATCGGCTTCTTTGCAGCAAGAAATAAGGTCTGTAGAGCTTGAAAATACAAATTCTAGTTGGACAAAAATGTCCACCCCTATATGTAATAACAGGTATTCTAATAAATTAGAATATAGATCTAATGCGCAAGCGCAGGAATCTATATTTTTCAATAATTCTAATTCAGATGGTAGCTTATCAGAGAGAGATAAAACGATAGAAGCTAGTATTGCAACTTGCGAGCATATGGACAAGGTTGTAAAAGCGGTTAGCAAAAAGAAGTTTAATTCTAACGCTAGAAAGAAACCTACAGCAGCGGAGCGCAAGGCGAGTAAAGCTAAGGTTTACAAGTTCAATCAATACGATAAGCCAAAAACACTAGCCGATCACTACCCACTAAGCTCAGAAGACGCATACGAGCTACAAAAGCGCAGCGGTAAGCAATATAACCTAAACGCAATGAATGAAATTTTATTGGATATGTCCCGTAAACCTAAGGAGAGCAGGTATATGTTTGAATCAAAGGCTAGGTTTATGTCCTATATGACAAAAGCATACCAAAATGAAGGCAGGGACGTGAACAAAACGAATTTACCGGGCTTTAAAATTATGAAAAGGAGACCTGAGGCAGAGATTGTGAAAATAACTACGTTATCCGAAATAGAAAAGTGTTTTGCAGCTATAGAAAACCATGCAATATATAATCCTGGGGGAATCAGTCAGTTTAAGGCAAGAGTTATTCAATTAGCTCCACATCAAGCTTATGATTTTGTTATGAATCTTAAGTCCGTGGAGAAAGTCGATAATGTGTTAAAAGTCAGTTTATTTAGAAGTTTTGATTTTACAGAGCGTTTTCTTGATAATATTTTGGATAAAGCCAAAGGAGTTGGTGAGTATTTGGGGGTTGATGAATTGGAGTTTGTTGTATGATTACAAACAGGTTATGGAATGAATTTTATAAAATTGCACCTTCAAAATGGTTAAATAAACCGGACGTCAGAGCGTTAGAAATGTATATCTATTTGATACGAAAGTGCAAAAAAACAAATGAATGTTATATTTATCCTAAAAAAATAGCAAGCAGACTGCGTGTGCATTATAAAACAGTTTTTAACAAGCTTAAAATCTTATCTGACGCAGGCTTAATAAAACGAGAAGTTTTTATTGATAAAAAAGGTAAAACGTCTAATAAAATTAGTATTTTAAAATTTTTATAATACTTTAGATATAGCTTTTTTTATGCAAGAATCTGTTGAGCTATTGGCAAGATGCAATAATATCTTAAAAGCTTTCGTATCAGAACATGGAGAAGAATGGGTTAGTTTTTCTATTCGATCTTTTACCTGATTCAGAATTTCTAATTCGTTATGAGAAAACCTAATAGATTTAGGTTGCAATCTCTTTCTTGTTTGAGAAGTTATATTTCTACTATTGTTGGATTCTAGGTTAATAGCCATAATTTTTATTATTTTGTAGTTAAAAGTGACTACGATATTATTTCTTTTACAAAAGACTTGTAGTCACTTTTAACTACAAGTGGTACTTCTGGATGCATTATAATAGGTATTTTTTCTATACCTGCTCTGCTTACATATAAGCTTTGCCTAATATATGATTGTATTGTATACGGGAGTATTTCTTTTATTTCTGATTCTATTATTTTATTAAAAGATACCCCTCTATGATCTACTTTATTTTTTACAAATTTAACTTTTTTACTAGATAATAAATTTTGTAAATTACCAAATTCCTTTACCTCTGCGATAAGCTCTAATACATCTTGTATAGCACTTGCTGCAAAAGCACCCATTTCAACAGGAATAATAAAGTTATCGGCAAAATAGATGGCATTAATAACAGAGTCTTCTATAGAAGCGGGACAATCAATAATTATGTAGTCATAATTGACTACAATATCTTGCAAAGCATTAAATAATATTTTTTCTTTATAAGTTCTGTGCGGTATTTCTTTTAAAGCTTGAGAAAGAGAGATATTGCTATGCAATATATACATATTTTTAACAATATCTGAGTAAACTTGAGCTGGGCGTATTATAGAATTTATGTCAGGTGATTTTAGTCTAAAAATTGAGCTAATGGACGGTTCTATATTTTTATCAGGCAAATATATTTCAGAAGAATTTCCTTGTTGATCTAAATCTATTAGTAAAACTTTTTTGTCATGAATAGTAGCAAGTATATATGCTGTATTATGAGCAATAGTAGTTTTACCCACTCCGCCTTTTTGGTTTATAAAACAAATACTATTAGGCATAAAATATTATTAATGTAGTCAATTTTAACTACAAACTATATCGTAAAAGTTTAGTATAAGTCAATAAATAACTAGAAAAAATATAATTTACATACTATATTGACCGTTATTTTATTCTTAAAACAAAGATATTGCATGTCAGATAAATACACATTTAGTAAAGCTGATTTAGAAGAAATAACTAAAATAGTTAGTATAAAAAACATAGAAGCAGCTTCTAAAAAATTCTGTAATAGGCCTTGTGTATTTTTTGCTTTGCAAAAAATCAACAAGGAGCTTAACGAAGCAATAGAAAAAGGCCAAGCTTTAAGAAAACAAAACACCGAAGTAAATAAAGCAATAGAATATTTTAGAAAATTCACTGGCAGAGAACTCGCTGAATTAAATAAGTTTGTCATAAAATATGGTGTACAAAAAATGCCTGAGCAATATGGTTTTAAAATGATCACAATTAATAATGCTAGAAAAGAGTTGCCTCAGTTGGATAAGGTAATTAAAGATGGCATAAAGGCAAAAAGATTAGTAGTAGCTACGCTTGGTTATAGAAAAAGAAATAAAGAAAAACCAAACAAAGCAAAGAAAATACAAGTTATTGTAAATACAACTTTATCAGGAATATCAGATCAAACAGAAATTAACCTAGCTAATTTTAAAAAAATGATGGAAAGAAATAAACAATTAGAACATGTAAAAAAGCTAAAAAATGGTGATTTTGACAACATGGTTTAAAAAAAAAAGAAAAAAAGCGTATAATTAATAAGATATAATGGTATTTTATTTATTTTTTTTTTAAGATTTTTGATCTAGGTCTCAAACGCCTTCATAGAAAACTTTTTATGGCTAGGAGTTTTATACACTTCCCGCTCTAAAAAAAGAGCGGGAAGTGTATAAGGATATTTTTCTATGAATACGTTTGAATTCCTAGCTTCCAAGTAACCAGTTTTTAAAATGAAAAAAAAAATAAAAGTACAAGATATTTATTCTTTAGCTGCTACTTCAATTAAAAGTGAAGTTTCTCTAAATGACTTGAGTCTATGGTTGAAATGTAAAACCGACCATCAATATATAATCTTTGATAGAAATTTGATATTAAAGTTAATTAACTATGCAATAAATCATAATGAATGTTTTAAAAGTGATTTTATTAGTCACGATCTCGACATAAATGCAGAGCAATTGCAACTTTTAAAAGATTATTGGTTGTAGTTTTAAAATGTCGGACTTTGATCTATTTTTAAAAATTATGTTTGTTTTTCATGCGTCATTAGTTTTGGTATATCCAATACTTGCTTATCTGTATTATTTTAAAGATTAATGGGTAATGGTAGCACTACCCAAAAATACTATATAAACAAACAAATATTACTTTATTTTGCTAGTAACACCGAAGGGTTTGAGCCATTCCCATTTTTCTACGATATGATGAAAAGCTATTAATATAAATAAATTTAACAACATTCCTATGAGGTTTATATCAAAACTGACTTGAATTATAAATTTAGTTATTACAACAAAAATCAATGATAATCCTATAGCAGCAATACAGCAACGTTTCGTGATTTTATATCCTAGCACTGTGGCCATAATTGGTATTGAAACAGTTGGTAAATAAAATGAGCCTGACAATAATATTATTGAAAATAATTTTGTTTTTTGTACGGCGTACATTATTGATAATAAACCTACGATTAAGGTCAATAACCGAGCTAGTTTTATTTTACTCAAAGGTTTTAAATTTTTTGTTAGGAACAAATCATTAGAGAGTAAAATCGATGTTATGTTTAGATTTGAATCTGCGGTAGACATGCACATAGAAATTACTCCAATAACAAAAATTCCTTTTACAAGAGGAGTATTGTAGGAATTAATAAGGGATTGTAATAAAGGCATGTCTGAATTAACTAGGCTTTGACTCGTTAACAAATATGATAAATAACAAGATAAAACCAATATAATAACAAGGGCAATTGAGGCTATATAATAAGATTTTTTTGCTTGATCTAAATTTTTAGCCATAGAAACACGTTGTACAACATGAGGTTTAAAACCAGGTATAGCAAAGTATCCTAAATATAAAATAAATACAAAAAATTCGTTCAAAGTCATGTTAGTGAAGGCTTGAATAGAGGGTTTGTATTTACTGTATTGACTGGCTTGATTTGTATTGTCATTAATTATCTGCTGTTCTGTTTTGTTTTGTTGATAAAACTGTTGGTATGTGGAGTTTTTGCCGTTAAAACACCCAATACCAACAAGTATGGCGATGGTAAAACATATAGTTTGTATTATATCCGTTCTTACTACGCCTCTAATACCACCAGAGGTAGTATAAAAAATTATAACAACGCTAGAGAACACTATACAATGCAAAGAGTATTTTGTTACGTCTAGGTCAAAGAAAAAACATAGGCACTCTCCCATGATTTTAAATTGTATTCCTATTCCTCCCATAGAACATACAGCTCCTAATATGCAAACTGTATTACCTACAATTTGTCCGTAACGCTCAGACATATAAGAAGCAACGGAGGTTTTGCCTAGCACACTTTGCATTTTAGGGACAAATATCCACGCAAATAATGCAAGGTTTGCACACATACCAAGAGATTCTACAAAGTAAATAAAACCACTTTCCTGAAATTCCGTTAAATCAAGAACTAAACCACTGCCACTAATCCAAGTGGCAATAATAGTAGATGACAAAGCAAATACTGAAAAAGTCCTATTACCAATAGCATAATAGTTCAGAGTCCTGGTCGAGTTAAATGCTTGAGTGCTCGCAAACACTAAATAGATAAAGAAGGCTAATAATAAGTAATGATCAATTGTAAGATATTTTAACATTTTGTTCTTTTTTTTTATTTGGTTCGGAAGTGAACCCTTTCTGATATTACATGAAAAAGATGATAATATTTTTTTTTTTATATTTATCTCATAAAAAATTATGAAAAAATTTAAATACGATGCATCTGAGTTATTAACAGAACTAATAAAACACAAGATTTCTCATAAAGATACTGTGGCAATCGGTGAATTAATGATTGCGTTGCAATCTAATATTGCTGTTTTAAAGGATGTTGAGCTTAATCAATATATTCCTTTTATGCATAAGTCATCAATAAAACGTTTGATAAACAGAATTGATGGCAAAATATTACGTGTTATTCAACATGATAAAGACTTAAGAGTAAGAGTTATCGAATGGAAAATTGATTGGGCTAATTTTGTTTACGAGGTAATTCAATGATCCAAAAATTCCAAACATACTTCACAAGATTTATTAATTATTTAGAAAGTAATTCTGATACACGTCTTTTTAAAACTTATTTAAAAAATCACGAAGACTTAGAACTTAAGAAAATATACATGGAAGTAAATTATTTAAATGGATTGCTTAGAAGTTATTTAGATAAAATAAGCGAGATTAATTTAAACTATGAACGAGCTATTAATCAAGGTTATTCGCACTTTAAAAGAAAGCAACAAATTCTAAAACCACCTCATAGCCAATTAAAAGAAGTTATAGGAAGCGAACTTAGTACTTACTGCCCCCAAGACGCAATAAATGTAGCTACTCGCCTTTTAAAAATACTTGAGCAAATAAAAAGCAAACCACATGAATCTCAATACCGAATCATTGTAGAAGATGCAAAAAGCTTGTCTGACATAGTGCTGAGTATGCATCGAGACATACCAACCATTGAAAGTAGTTTAAGAACAACAGAGGAATAAAATAATGTTTAGAAATATTTTTATAATTTTCAGTAATTTATTAACTGTGCCAAAGGTTCAAACACCAGAGGAATACTGGCAAGAAAGACATATGAAACAAAATAAGAGGTAATTATGGAATTGCATATAGATAAAGAGTTAGAAGACTTTATTAAACCATTGCAACAAGATGAGTTTGAAAGTTTATCGCTTGCTATTCAGGCTGATGGTTGTTTGGATAATATTAAAGTCTGGCATCGAGGTGATGATAGTCTTGATACTATTGTTGATGGACATAATAGATATAAAATATGCCAGCAATTCAAAACTCCTTTTAAAATTACACGCCTTAAATTTACCGATAAATCAGAGGTAATGACATGGATGTACAACAACCAAAAAGCACGCCGTAGTTTAACTTTAGTTGAACGGTTAGAATTGCATTCTAAGTTGCAAGTGCATTTAGAGAAACTTGCAAAAGAAAGAATGTTGGTTGGAAAAAAAGTAGAAAATACTAAAAATGAGACCCTAGTGCCGAAAGGCGCTTTTGAAGGTAAGACGGCAAGTAAGATAGCTAAAGAAGCAGAAACTAGCACAAGAACAGTCCAGCGTTATCAAACTATAATGAAAAAAGGCACGGAAGAACAAAAAGCCGATCTTCGTGCTGGTAAGAAAAAGATTACTGCTGTTTATAACGAAATTCAAGCTAAGGAAAAGCCGAAACAGCCGAAAGCGCCGAAAGGCGTTGCAACTAATGAGAATGACATTGAGAAGTTGCTAAAAGGCAAAGACATAAATACTCCGTATTTACTCCTTTATTCTAAAAAGGACAAAGAAACTGGCGAGGAAATGCGTGCTTGTTTATCTAACTGTGAGCCAAAAGCAAATTTAATGACTTGCCGAGATTATATAATGGAAACATCTCATGGCAATTGTCCTGAAGATGACTTTGTTCAATTAAGAATAGCCTCAAGGCGTATGATTGATGGTTTCGTTTTTAAGGAGGTAGCTAATGCGCAAGACTAAGACAATGCCTGTAGAAGTTCTACAAAACTATATTGATTGTATACAAAGTAAAGATGTAGACCTTTTGATACTAGCACGATACTTGGCGGCTAAAAGTAATGGTTTGTTTGAAGTGTTAGAGCCTAAAAAAGATAAAAGTAAATGGTTTTAAAGAGAATCAAGCAATGACAAAAGAATTAACTCTAATAGCAAGCCAACTAGCTAAAAATATAAATGGCGTATGGGAAATAATAACAGACGAAGGTTTAAGCGAAGAAGGAGCTAAAAAACTAATTAAGGAAGTAATAGAACCTACTCAAATACTATTATTAATGTCAGAAAGTTACAGCGTGAACAATATTCGTTTTAAAGACAACGTTCTAAAAATCGCTAAAGAAAAACTAGAGCAACAAAGAATACAAAGGCAAAATGAAACAGCAATATAAAAAAATACCTAATAGCTGGAAGTCTATTAGAAGACATGACGATCCGACCAAAACGCTTTCACCTAAGGCTATTGATATATTAGCTGTGGCTATGTATCAGGCGAATAAATACAATCAAGCTATTTTGACGCATAGAGTGTTGAAGGAAATTACTGATAGAAAAAAACGCCAGAATCGTAATTTAGTGAATGAGCTGGGCTTTATTTTTAATCTGGAATTTTCACGCTGTTTAGTTGAAGGTAAGAAAAAATATAACGACGCTTACAAACTAACATTCACAAAAAATGCTGCTGAGATTTTAGAAAATCCTGAAGACTATTTTGCTGAATTTGAGGATGATATTTTAACAAAACAAGGCAGCAAAATAGAGCAGCAAAACGACAAAAAAGATGGGGCAATAGATGGGGCAATGAGTATTAAGACATCGGGCAATTTTACCTCATTAGAATCAAAAGATCGGGCAATAAATTGCGCTACATCGGGCAAAAAATTACCTGACATGAGGCAAAAAATTACCCCATCTCAAGAATTGCTACATATATATATAAAAAAACTAATATATATAACAAATAAAAAAACTAATGTAGATGTGGATATTGATTTATACATGCTCATAAAGTCCATGAATTGGAGCAGTCTTTTTTCTCAAAATACTCCAGAACAAATCGATGCATTTTCTCAATTCATAGCTAAGAAATCTCCTTTTTATTTTTATAACAAAGATGATTCACCAGCAGCTTATAGAGATTTGCACGAGATAGATACCATGGACAAATTAAGAACACGCTATCTAACAGAATTTCAAAAAATAGGAATGGCAGAGGCTAATAGAGAATACGAAGAAAACATAAAAAGGTTTAAAGATGCTAGAAGCTAATGATCTACAACGCAAATACGATGACATGTTAAAACATGATGTAGAGCATGAGCAATTAGCTATAGGCTGCATGGTAACATCAGAGTTCGGATTATCTCAATGTTGTAAACTCCTAAATGCAGAAGATTTTGCAGTTAAGCATAGTAGAAAGCTCTTTGATATGATCAGAAGTTCTTATGAACAAGGAGACGGTTTTAACGACTGTTATGCAAAAATAACATGTATTAGCGAATCAGATTGGAAAGCTGTTGATTCACAAATGCCAATTAGTAAATCCGAATACGTAAAGCAATGCTTAATGAAAGCAATGAATGTTTTAAAAATCGAGAATCAAGTCAATAGCATAATCAAGCGAATAAAGGAACAATCGGCTAGACGCTATTTATGCATAAGAAATCAACAGTTTGTAGAAGAGCTTCTTGATACAACAAACTCTAAACCATTTGCAAGTGTTGTTAATTCTATAATGGAAGATAGCAAACAAAAGCTGGAAGAAATAGCAGACTCCGAAGAGGAAGAAGATTTTAAAACTATGGCTTTAAGAGTCTTGAATACCAAGGAAGAAAAAGCAATTAGTACAGGCTTTAAAGGGTTAGACTATATAATCGATGGATTCAAAAAAGGCCAATTAATTACTATTGGAGCGGGTACGGGAATGGGAAAAAGTGCCTTTGCTGTAAATCTTGCAATAAACATTATTAAACAGGGGCATGGCGTTGCACTTTGGTCGTTTGAAATGGACGAAAGAGAAGTATTGCAGCGTTTATTTTCAGTAGTCACTAGGATATCACAAAAGAAAGCGTCAAGTGATGCAAGATATGGTGAGGAAAGATACAACAGAATTATGAAATTTTTTGACGAGGTAAAACAAGGTTTAATTCTACGCACTAAACCAATTAAAGATTTAGGAGTGTTTTATCTTGATTGTCAAAAAGGAATAAAACAGAAAGGCCTCAAAATAGTAATCATTGATTACTTGCAGTTAATCCATTTATCGCAAAGTGGAAAAACAAACAGAGTAGCTCAAATAGAATATATAACAAACAGCTTTAAGAATATTGCAAATGAGCTTGGGATTGCGATTATCATACTTTCCCAGTTATCAAGAGAGCATACAAGAAGAGAAGATAAAACGCCTATTTTATCCGATCTTAGAGATTCTGGCTCAATTGAACAAGATTCAAACGTTGTTATGTTTTTAGGAAATCTCGATCTAAAAGACACTGGTAATGCTCCGCTAGGGCAATACGATAAACCTATGTGTTTATGGGTGGCTAAAAACAGATCAGGTAGCACTGGAGCAGTAAAGTTCAAATATATTGGATATATTACTGAGTTTACTGAGCTAGTAACAAATAATGACAATGCCATGGTGGCTTGTTAGATAATTCATAATTAAATAAAAAGAGAAGATATTATGATTACTCAAATTAATTTTATTAAAAATAACAGTAACAGTTTTATAAAAAAAAGATCTGATCTTTTTGATCGCTTAAGAACTGGTTGGGAAAATCCAGATTATTCATGTATTGAAGTGTATTGGGAAGTGTTAAGACCTATGTCAGATGGAGGCACAAAAAAAGTTACAATAACAGACACTGGGATTTCTTCGGCTCTTGCTCCCCATGATAAGAATAAAAAATATTACTCTCAACAGACAATCAGAAACAAACTGAAAAAATTAGTTAAATACGGAGTGATAGAAATCCACAACACGTGTCGCTTTAGTGGTGCTGAGTACACAACGCCGATTTATCACTTTGAATTAAGTGTATTATAAAATACGAGGTAACTATGACTAATAGAATAAGCAAAGCAGTTGAAGAGTTTTATACCTCTTCAACTATTGCCCCCTTGTTAGATATAAAAGCAGAAGATATGCAAAATTTTTGTTATCAGCATAAAATAAAAACAAAAGTTTTTGATGATGGAAACGAGTCAAAGCTATTTGTATCTGGCAAGTCTTTACAAGATCATTTAGCAAGATCAAAAGTATCAGATCAAGCTAATATTGCTCTAAAGTGGCAGGCTTTAAAACAATCAATATATAGTAAAAACAATAAACGTATTGATCGAAAACCAAAAGAAAAGCAAGAGTTGCCAACTTGTTCAGAAATGCCCGAGGGGTTTGTTGATTCACAAGAAGCTGCTCGAATGTTGGGATTCCATAAAAATTCTATAGTTAAATGCATTAAGAGGGGCAGATTGGAGGCAAAAAAAATTAAGAGCAAAGAATCTGCCTGTGGTTTTGTATATGCGGTAAGTATTCGCTCGTGCGAGGATTACAAAAACAAATCAAAAGAAATGCCCGAGGGGTTTGTTGATTCACAAGAAGCTGCTCGAATGTTGGGATTCCATAAAAATTATATACGTTTGTTATGCCAGAAAGGCAAATTGGAGACTAAACAAACTAAGTATCGTGGTGGATTTAAATACGCTGTAAGTATTCGCTCGTGCGAGGATTACAAAAACAAATCAGAAGAAATGCCCGAGGGGTTTGTTGATACAAAAGAAGCTGCTCGAATGTTGGAGTTGGACTTAAGTCATACACTTGCGTTATGCAAAAGAGGCAAATTGGAGACTAAAAAAATTAAGTATCGTGGTGGATTTAAATACGCTGTAAATATTCGCTCGTGCGAGGATTACAAAAACAAATCAGAAGAAATGCCCGAGGGGTTTGTTGATTCACAAGAAGCTGCTCGAATGTTGGGATTCCATGAAAATTATATATCTGCGTCATGCCGGAAAGGCAAATTGGAGGCAAAAAAAATTAAGTATCGTCATGGATTTAAATACGCCGTCAGTATTCGCTCGTGCGAGGACTGGATGGAAAAAGAAGGACACTTGCGAAACGCTGCTAAAAAGGTCGGCACTACTTATAATAAAATGCTTAAAGTGAAAAAAATATTAGAGGTGGGTGATAAGGAGTTAATAGAAAAACTTAAAAAAGAGGATATTTCTGTTGACGCAGCTTATCGAAAAATCAAAACAAAGGAAGAGGATAAAATGAAACAAGATAATAATTCTAAATTACCATCTATAGATCTTTACATGTTATCACGTGTAATTGACCTCAATACCTTAGCTCTTGTGTATCCAGGCTTAAGAGATTGGTTAGCGGAAAATCGAAATGCTACGATTAGAGAATTTATCGTTGATACAATAAAACAAATAGACCATTTACAAAAAATTGCAAACATGGAGAATAAAAATGTCATCACTAAATAAAGTAACATTAATTGGAAACCTAGGAAAAGACCCAGAAATTAGAACTACTGGAGATGGTAAAGAAATTGCCAATTTCAGCATTGCCACAAGTGAAACCTGGAAAGATAAAACAACAGGCGAGAAAAAAGATAAAACAGAGTGGCACAGGATCGTATGTTTCAATGAAGGTTTAACACGAGTAATAAAAAGCTACGTGAAGAAAGGTAGCAAGATATATATTGAAGGCCAGCTACAAACTAGAAAATGGACAAATCAAGAAGGGCAAGAAGTATATACAACAGAGGTTATCTTACAAAATTATAACTCTAGTTTAATTCTACTTGACTCTAAAGGCAACAATGCGCCACAAGGAGCTAATAGCGCAAGCGTAGTAAATAAACCAGAATTTAAAAATGAAGAACTGGATGACGAGATACCATTTTAGAGGTAATTATGGATACTATCAATACTATTAAATCCCTTAATAAAACATTGGACCCAAAAGCAAACAAATTAAATTCTTGTTTACTTGAAGCTATAGACTTATGCAAGCATATTAGGTTTAAGGACGATGGATATCAAAAAGTTTTAGAAGGTTTAGAAATAGTTCATTTAAAAGCTCTTTCAACATTTCCTGATTATATTAAGGATAATAAAGTCTTGTCTGTAAAAATAGAAGAGGCTGGAAAAGATATACTGAGTAATAGAATAAAAAAAGCCTTCGCAGAAAATACAGAGTATATTACGTTTTCTTTAAAACAGGAAAAACGCCCTATTATATATTTAGGAGATGTTGTTAATAAAACTGAAGCAGAAATGCTTAGAATAAAGAATTTTGGCAGAAAGTCATTAAATGAGTTTAAGGAATTTTTATTTAAATTTAATTTAAAGTTAGATATGGGAATTGAATGGGATAGGCCTTCATGACAAGATTTAAAGACATAATATACATAATATATTTGCTAAGCTTTGCCTTGCCATTTTTAAAATTGTTTGAAGTTTCGATCTTTAAATATTGGTCATGGCTGACAGTAATAGCACCATTTTGGGCAACAGCATGCATAGGATTAATTGTCGGTTGGTTTATGTTGTTGTTTAAAGAATAGAACTAGCTAATAGTGCTTTTTAATTCATACGATTTTAGAAGCAATTCTAATGATTCAGTATTGAGAATAAATACTTGATTCTTAGAGCTTTTATCAAATTTAATAAAATTTTTGTCTTTAAGTTCTTTTAGAGTTTTACTAATGTATTGCTTACTTGCGTTGTTGCATTTACTTGACAAAAATGTATGCGTTACATCGCTTTCTCCGTTAATGCTTGTTTTATATAAAATCTCTAATACTTTAGCTTGAATTTTATTTAGTTTGTTAGTTGATTTAATAGCTTCTACGATTTTTTCATTGTGCATAATTGCATTACCTTGTTAATTGTGTTAATATATCAATGAACATAGTGCGTTGTGTTCGTTTTTGTTGTTGAAAAGCCCCGGTTTTTGATTGGGGCTTTTTGTGTTAAGCCACTGCGCCGTGGCTTTTTAGTAAGTTTGTAATTTCAACATTGCTGCGTGTCCGCATTAAAGCTAAAGCCGTTTCGCCGTATAGATTTTTTGCATTAACGTCCGCCCCGGCATCGATTAGTAGTTTGGCTATTTCAACGTTTTTTGCCCACATTAAAGCCGTGTCGTCGTATCGACTTTTTGCGTTAACATCTGCACCAGCATCGATTAGTAGTTTGGCTATTTTAGCATCGCGCGCCAGTATTAAAGCCGTGGAGTCGTATTGATTTTTTGCATTAACGTCACCACCATTGTTAATATAAGTTTTTACTGTTTCTATATCGTTGTTCCATGCTGCGTTGAAAATATCTTTTGTGTTTGTGTCTTTAGTCATTTTTTTTACTCCGTTGTTATTGTTTGTTTTTGTGTTAGTTATATGCATATAGACAGGACCTAAGCAATTGCATCATTTCAAAATAACTAGAACTAGGATTTGTCGTTATTAATTCATCTCTTGCTATTGTAAAAATATCTCTTCCGCTGAAGTCTTTAGCAAAGCCATCTGCGTTCGCGTCGATTAGTAGTTTAACCATTTTTTTATTATTAGATCTAACCGCATACATTAAAGCTGTTTCCCCCTCTAAATCTATGGCATTAACATTTGCACCTTTTTCAATTAAATATTTTGCTGTTTCAATATCCCCACTTTTTGCCACTTCATGTAATAACGTTTCGTTATATTCGTTTACTGAATCTACATCACCGCCAAAACATAAAAATCTATTTAATCTTTCGGTGTTGGTAACTTCAATATTTTGATTCCCGTTAAGAACCTCAATTAAATCTATTATTTTTGCGTTGTTGTTATTTGTAGTCATAATTGTGTATTCCGTTTTTTATTATTGTGTTAAGCCCCTATTGCTAGGGGTTGTATTGTTTTAAATTTGAGCTAGACAATGTAAGCCTGTACTCATAGGATTATCTTTGTGTAAAGTGCGTTTTATCTGGTTTGTAACAGACTTTCCGACAACACCCGTAAAATAATTTTGATCTGTAAAATATAAAGAGTTTTTATCAATCGTGTTATGAGTTAAAAATTGATAAGCATCTAATTTCGGCGATAAATTCATGCCACACCCACCGAGTGCTAATAATTGTAAAGTTTCGTCTTCTGTTTCTAGAGTAAAAGGTATTAACCCGCATTCTAACGCTATTTTTTCATTAAAAATACTAGGTTCAAATACTGTTGGCAGCCAACTTGCTCTTTCGTGATAATCGTGTCGTATGTCTTCCTTTGCTATTTCTATTTCTTCTTTCTCTTCATCTGTTAGATTTTCGTTTAAATCCCCCTCGTTATATTCAATTTCATAAGGATAAATAAAATCATCAAAATCCATATATATATTTCCATTTCCGAATTCTTCTGAAAAATCAATTTTATGCTTAGTAAAAAAAGGCGTTTCGTATAAACCGCTATTAAATAAAAATTTTTTCATAATTGTGTACTCGTTTGTTGTTGTTTTACCGCTTACCTTAAGCGATAACTGTATAATAAAATAAAGTAAACAATTAGTCAACAACTAATTATAATAATTTTATACAAAATACAGAATAAGCCAGAATATCAATAACTTAAAAGCGTATTTTTTTTTGTAGATTAAGTTGGGTTGAGTAAAAAGCTGCTCTTTTTTATTCGTGGTATAATAAAAATTAATTAATATTTTTAGTACAAAATGGCTAAACTAGAAAAAGTAAAAGAATGTGAAGCAATCAAGCATTGCATGGTTGGCAAACCAACAAAATATAAAAAAGAAGTTAATATTCCTTTGCTAATTAAATGCTTTATAAAAGGCGAAAGCGTACGCCAATATTGCGCAAAGGCTTTAATAACAGAACCCACTTTTTATAATTGGCTTAAAGATTACCCAGAATTTAAATATTGCTACGATATAGCTTTAAACTTTGCTGCTGATTTTTGGGAAAGAGTGCCGTTTGAAAATCCTGATTTCAATTACCCATATTTGCAAGCTGTTTTAAGAAGTAGGTTTGGATTAGGTAAATCAAAACTTAAACTAACGGATAAAAAGCAGCCTATGGAGCTGATTGAATCCATTCAAGAAGGCTTAACAGATCAGAAAATTAACATACAAGATATAAAACCGCTTGTTGAGTTAATACAAGCAAAACACAAAATACTTGCAAACTTCGACACAGAAAACCAAGAACAAAAACGCTATAGCATTGAAGAGTGCCTTGAAATATCTGAAAAATTGCTTGGCGCTGCCGAGATACTTGAAAAGAGACAAGGGAATAAAGCTAATGAATAAAACTAATACAACAGATGCAATACGCAAAGCCGATCCTGATTTCTACTTTGAACATATCTATGAAAATGAAGACAAGAACTTTGATATGGCAAAAACCAAATATACTTTCAAACCTGAGGAAGTTGCAAAGTTAAAGAAAAGTCATGATTCTTGGGAAGATATTAAGCTTAAAGCATGGAGTGAGAAATATAGAGAAAATAAAAAACATAGTTCAGATGAGTTTGAGTATTTGCTATGAAAAACAAAAAAGAGTTGTCTATCAATAATATTGTTTGCGTGCATTGTAAAAGTGAGCAATGCAAGAAAAGCGGTATTATAAAGGGAAATCAGCGTTATAAGTGCAAAAGTTGTAATAAATATTGGGCAAAACTAACCCAAGTAAATCCACCTAAAAAGAACACAGACAAATTTTGCTGCAAACATTGCGAAAGCACAAATTATGTAAAACATGGCAAATCACGAGGTTTGCCAGTTTATAAGTGCAAAGATTGCAAGCGTACTTGGGTTGATACTGATTCAGTAAGAAAATTCTCTAAAAAAGCAATAGAATGCGGTCATTGTAAAAAACTAGATGCTTTTAAAATAAATAGCTATTATGTAGCTTATTATGGAAGAACTAAAAATATATATAAATGCAATAGTTGTGGCACAAGAACTAACGTTATTGTTGGTTCTTCTCAGCCTGAAATCACTAATAAAGAGATTACAGCTATAGATAAATTAGATATTAGTTACAAACTAGCTAAATGGAGAGAAAAATATTTAAAACGCAAAACCGAACCTAAAAAATATGAACCTATGTTGTATTTTTTAGATTATTTAAATGGCACAGGTATTTAAACTTGCTATTTGAAATAAAAAATGGTATACTATAATAACTAAAAAGAATTGTTAATTATATAACTTATAAATATAGTTTATCACTTACATACTTGATATTGTATGTTTTTTTGTTATCTATAAAATCAGATATTAAATCATAGGTTTTCTATTTCCTCTTGGTTTGTGATGTAGCTAAATTTTTCGATGCTTTTAGCTTTCATCTTGTTTTTGTATTCATAAGTAACTACAACCTTCACCATGAAGGTTGTAGTGAAACCTCGCACTATTGCAAAGTTTTCTTAATCAGAATTATAAAAAATAGCTTTATAGCTTTATAGCTTTATAGCCTCTACTAAGCCTTTTCTTTGCTATTTGCTCGATAGTTTTTTTAACCTCTTCTTTGTTTTTACAGGGAATTACCTTGTAGTTGCCAAGATTACCGCCAATTTGTCCCCAAACACATATAACGTCAATAGTATTAAACAAGGTTTGTTGTTCAAATAATTTGTAATATTTATGCTTATTAGTCCAATATAGAAACATAGTAAAATAAAAGTTAGGTTTCTGATTTGCAATGATTGTTAAGGTAGTAGTATAGGGTTGAGCGTCCAATACCATATTTTTTAGCTAAAGCCCCTTTATGTATTTTGTTAGTATCTGTTTCTTGAGCAAGAATAGACTTAATTTCTTCCGCTTGTTCGCTTGTTAATTTACGCTTGCGTTCATAAACCCCACGTTCTTTAGCCTTGGCAATTCCTTCGAGTTGACGCTCTCTGATTAGCCCATGTTCAAATTCAGCAAACGCACCCATAAGAGAAAGCATCAGTTGTGACATAGGCGATGCTGTGCTGGTAAATTCTAATCCCTCTTTTACAAAATTTACTTGTGCTTGTTTATCTGTAATAGTTTTAATAATGCGGCGTAAGTCATCTAGATTCCGTGCTAATCTATCCATACAATGTACATAAACAACATCACCATCACGAATATAATTTAACAACTCCGTAAGTTTAGGTCGTTTAGTATCTTTGCCTGACGCATGATCGGTAAAGATTAGATCAAGTTCCATGCCATCAAGTTGTCTTTCCGTGTTTTGTAATTTAGTGCTAACTCTTACGTAGCCTATTTTTTTACCGGTCATTGTTTTGTAAAGGTGTCTAAAGGGTACAAGCCTGTTGGCCCGTTTCTACTTTTATAAACATGTAAATATTTCTTATTTTTACATTCTAAAACATTTCGCATGTTTCCATTCATAATTTTTTCTTTTTTTTCTGTGTCGCAATAATTAAATCCTAAAAATATATGTATATTATTATCTAAAAACCAATCACTAACTAAATTAAATCTTTTATGAATATCTACGCAATCACTAGTATAATCTGATTTAGAGGGAGTGAATATATCATCAATAAACACAGTAGTTGATGCTGTTGCTTTACTGCGATCTATACAATTTTGTATAAGTTCACTTATTTTAGAAAAAGACTGAGGATGATAATCATAAATTTGAAATTTATTTAATCGATCTGACAAATCGACAATACTGTTATTTGTAAATTTGCACTCGCTAAATTCCATATTATTTAATTTTTCGAACACATCTTCTGGTATTATATCTATTTGGCTTTTGTCTTTATAATATAATGCTTTTAATAACATGTGATAAACATAAGAGCCACTTTTTTCCCAAGTAAAAAAAAGAATGTTGTGATTAGGGGTATTTAATAAAATATTACTAAATAAGTTGATTCTAAAATACATATTATCGTCATTGATTAATGCTGTCGCTCCCCCAATGCTAAAATCCACCCGCAAGAAATCATTCAGTTTTTTACCTATACTAATAGGAATTGGCTCGTTAAGAAGATCTTTTTTAAATTGTTCTACTGTGTAACACGTATTATTTTCTTTTTCGTAGCGTTCTGTCATAGTATTTATATTTTTGTAGTAAAACATTTTGAGCCGTTTCCAAAATGGAAAGAGTTGTTTTACGATTAAGCGATGCAAAAATTATTTTCTTGCTAATATTGTTTAATTAGGAAAAGCTTCCATAAATGACTGGTAACTCACTCCAATTTCTTCTGCTAATTGTTTGTGCTGTTCTTTTATAGATGGGCTCGGTATAAATTGAGATTCTTTTAATACTCCTTCTTCGATATAACCAAATCTTTTAGTTTTTCTTTTAACAGAACCACCACCTATTCCTTTTAACCAATTAATAGCTTCGTGTAGTGTATAAAACGACTTGGCACGATGATTTAGCGCATCACAAATATCTGATTGAGCAAAAAACTTTTTTTTCATAATACATTCTCCTTGCTAATATTGTTTAATTAGTATATAATATATAAAACAACTTGTCTAGTTAAAAAGTAAATAACTTTATTAGACGTAAGGAAGGTATGAACTTATTTGTTGTCTAACTACTACACCCTGTTAGACACATTAAATTAAAAAGGTAAAAACATGAATATATCAGAAGCATTTAAACATTTATTTGATGGAAAGAAAATAAAACATAAAGATATTGATAATCATATTTATTGTCTTTTAGAAGATGACATTGCTATCTACTACAGAAATTCTCGAAACGATGACAAGAAAGATGTTTATTATTCATTCGGTACTACTGAACTTAGAATTGATTATAGTAAACTTGATAATTGGATGGTGGTTGACGAACCTTGTAATATTAGATTTGCAGAACATGCTAGAATAACAGTTCCCCAATTGATAAAAAACGGCTATACATTAAAAAGACTTAAAACCGGGAAGCGTTATAACAATACTGATACTTTTACTATAGAGGATATGGAAGCCAGTGATTGGGTAGTTGAGGATTAATATGAGAAAGACGCAAAAAAATAAAGCAAACAAAAAACTCCAAGTAGCTTTACCATTTGGAAAAAAAAGTTTGGTTGAAGTAAAAAAAAATGAACAAGAAGCTTTTATATATTATGACACAGATAGTAAGACTATACGTGGATTTGGTTGTATGTTAAATAAAAAGGGGTGGGAAAATTTGGATTTACCATCATTAGGCGTAATAAAAAAAGGAAGTATATAGGTATATAAAATATGTCAAATCACGAAGGAAGCCATATGCTTAATGCTGTGCTAAAACTTTTAAAAGATGAATATAATTTTTTTGAAAACATATCAACTCAAGAATTACGAATAGATTTCATTAACAAAATATTGTCTATAGGATGTAGCGCCGATTGTAATGATGGGGAGATATTAGAAGGGCTGGGTAGGTATTTGAATTATTGTTATTTATGCAAGAGTAGCACAGCAGATATTAACGAAGAAAGGGATATTTGCAACAAGTGTTATGATGAGCATTATTCTTGGCCTTAATTCTATAAATTTGTTTTATGCTATAATACAAAGTATCAACAATTAATTGATACTATTTGCTATGAGTAGAGCTAAAAAGAACTGGATTGAGTCCGCAGTAAAAAAACCTAGTGCATTACGACGTAGTTTAAAAATAAAAGCTGGCCATACAATACCAGAAAATAAACTAGATAAAGCCCTTAATTCTAAAAACAAATTGACTGCAAAACGAGCTAATTTAGCCAAAACTTTAAAGAAGTTTCACTAAGGAGATTTGATGTCGATTACTCAAATACTCAAACAATTTAAAAATGACGAGAACTTACTTTCTTATATTAAAAACATTGGATTACAATATAGAGTACAAGCCTCTTTCCATGAGTTTATTAAACAAGCATGGCCAGCAATTGAAGGAGGTATTGCTTTTGTTGATAGTTGGCATATAAGAGCAATAGCCGAACATTTAGAAGCTTGTTATCGTAGAGATATCAAGAAACTTTTAATCAACATTCCACCAAGAACCAGTAAAAGCACAATAGTATCTGTTATGTTTCCTGCTTGGGTTTGGCTGCATAATCCAGAAGAGAAGTTCCTTTATTCCTCATATGCAGGATCGCTCTCAATAGAACATTCCTTAAAATGTAGAAGACTTATTGAGAGCAACTGGTATCAGGAACGTTTTGGTAATTTGTA
>Ga0233444_10000461_pt1 | contig 54462 bp, 49 predicted proteins | sample SI_124_October20_6_FD_182792 | JGI IMG/M metagenome (GOLD analysis project Ga0233444, IMG submission 182792) | Seawater microbial communities from Saanich Inlet, British Columbia, Canada - SI_124_October2016_10_MG | ecosystem: Environmental > Aquatic > Marine > Inlet | place: Canada: British... | reverse complement strand
TCCGAACAGAGAAGTTAAGCACATTTGCGCCGATGGTACTGCCTAACGGTGGGAGAGTAGGTCGTCGCCTTCTTCAAACCCTCTACAGTAATGTAGGGGGTTTTTTATGCATTATAAGTTTAGTGGACAATAGTTATCGCCACTTAATCCCGAATCTCTGCGGCAAACGAATATTTTTTAGGTAATAGGCAATAAAGCCAGCAAATAGCTATTCAGCACTAAAGGCGGAATCCATTAGCATAACTACATGCTTCACAATTACTTATTATTATCTGGCTTTTTTTTCAGCTTTTTAATGCTTAAGGCCACTGCCTTTTCATAGTTTTTTTCAAATTTTTACTTAGAAGAGCTAGAAGCTGTCAAGAAAAATAGAGCGATAAATACTGCTGTGATGAATTGTTTTAACATGAAGAAACGTTTCAAGAGCTTATTTTAATAAATATCTTGTTAAATTTAATCAAAAATAACGCCAATGGAAGCTTTGGATCAAATAATGGAAGCCCTATTTATCCCCTATCGCGAAAGAGTTCCAGATGTAGGAAAGATTGTCAATGCCATGCAGACTAAGGGAATGATTGCGCAAGAGAGCGAGATAGAGAATGATCATGTGGCGTTTAGAACTCTAGGACTACCACATTTAGGCTTAGCCTCTTTTGAGAAGATTTTTTTGCATTATGGCTACACTAAAATGGAGCCTTACTTTTTTGCGAAGAAAAAGTTAGATGCTTATTGGTATGCGCCACCACATCCAAAGTATCCTCGTATTTTCATAAGTGAGTTAAGGGTAAAAGACCTTTCGGAAGTAAGTCAACAGATTATTAAAAAATTCACCCAGTCCATTAGCAGTGATCCTGTCGATGCACTAGATCTGGACAATGCCACTCAGGTGGGAGAGTTTTTTCATCGGCCTTTGTGGAATTTGCCTACGGCCAAAGAATACGAAAGTTTAGCCAGCGAAAGTGAATATGCCGCCTGGGTGATTTACAATCGTTATTATCTCAATCATTACACCATTAGTGTTCACGCTTTATCTGCTTATAATACCTTAGAAAAGTTTAATGCTTTTTTAGAAGAAATTGGAGTGGTGTTAAATACCGCTGGTGGAAAAATAAAAGTAAGCCCAGACGGTTTGTTGCGCCAGTCCAGTTCTGTGGCTAAAATGATAGAAGCAACTTTTGTGTGTGGAACGACTCAGGAAATTCCAGGTAGTTATGTCGAATTTGCCGAACGACTTCCACTGGCGGAATTCCAATATTTAACAACAGCAGAATTAAAACGTGAACATCGTCGTGAAGGCTTTGAAGCTAGTAATGCCGATAAGATTTTTGAAAGCACCTTTAGAGAACAGACCCAGAAGAATGCTTAATTATTCTTTGGCAGAGGGGTATACATTTCGATGACTGTATCCTTGCGTAGCATTTTGGCTAATGTATAGGCTGCAGTACCAATAATTTGATTCATATTACCCACCTTCATTTTTTCTGCTTCGTCACCCGCCTTGTGATAGAAATCATAGTTTTGGAAATCAAAAGTAGAAAGGGTTTGCGCTGGGACATTAAAGGCCTTGTAAAAGGCATAGTTGTCTGAACGTTTAAAAAGGTTAAGTTCTTTGGCCTTTGGAAGAAAGCGTACAAAATAATTTGAAATTTGATTCATCTCTTTTTCCATGTTAGATAGTTTAAAACCGGTCATATAGACTTGGTTTGCTCCAGTGGTTAGAGTAATGCCTAGCATTTCAAAATTTACCATATAGGCTAGTTTGACATTTTCTTCTTTTAATCTTTTGGCGAGATGATACGCCCCTTTTAGTCCTTTTTCTTCGTCTGCAAAAAGGGCCACAAGAATGTTTTGTTCCCATTGGTGCTGTGCTAAAAAAGTAGCAATTTGCATAACAGCTGTTGATCCCGTTGCATTGTCATTTGCACCATTAAAAATAGTGTCTCCTTCATTTCCTTTGACCCCTATATGATCTAAATGCGCTCCAATCAATACTGTTTTCTTTCCAGGGATATATTTCCCTATACTTCCTACAATGTTATAGGATGCTAGACTATCTGTAACCAAAGAATCGCGGTAGACAGGATAAAAGGCTTGGATGTTGTTTTGCTTAAAATAATCTGTGACAAAATCAGCGGCCTTGTAATAGCCTCCACTTTTGGTATCTCTTCCTTTCATTTTATCGCTGGCAAGGGTAAATAAGATTTCCTTAGTATCTTCAAGAGAGATTTGTCGGCGAATTTCTGCCTGATCAAAATTATTTTGTGCGGTGAGCTGTAGTGCAATGCCACAGCTTAAAAGAAAGAGTAAGCCTTTCATGGTTCTTTTTTATGGTAGTTTCAATATAATATAAATCTATCTCTTTGTGGGTCTAAAAAGTAATCGCTCACTTTCCTGATGAGAGAGTAGGTATCGCAAGGCTAATTTAATTGATGGGACTAATACTATTTTCGTTTATTGTCAAGACACTCCATCCGTTTTGGAAATTCACTTTACCATTGATTTCAACTGCCCTGGCAACATGTTTTATGATGGCTTCTTGTCCAGCTGGGGTGGTGGCGTCGAGAAGATAAAAAGCATTTCCGCTTTCTTTTTTTACTTTTAATACAGGCGGAATCCCATTTTCAATACAATTTTTTGAACAGCGTTTATGGTAATAGCCGTCTCTTGTTTCTTGCTGGGTGAACCAGCACTTTGCATTCACAATTTCGCCTTGTAATTGTAGGGTTTTTTTGGCGGTATGCTGTATGGGATAGGTATAACCTCTTTCAATGGCCAGCAGTGCATCTACCCCTTCAGAAAGTTCAATTAAAGTCTTATTATCTGCGGTGTATAAAGTGCCTCTTAGTCTGACGCTTTTCCCATTTAATGCACCGTGTTTTTCTTCTAATTGCAGAAAGATTTTTTGGGCTCCAGATTTCCCTGGTCCAACGATTAAGGCATTTTGGGTGACTCTTTTTGGAATATTAAACTCATCAAAAACCATCATGGGAAAGGGTTGAGCAAAATACATGCCTTCAAATTCAGTTAAGAGAAAGGTTTCATAATTGTGGTCATTCATTCGGTGTTTGACTTCATGAATAATAAAGACTGAAAATCCTAAAAGAAGAACAATAAGTCCAAGGCTTTTTTTGTTAAGCAGAAGGAAAGAAGATGATTTTGCCACTTCGGTTGTTGTTGTTGTTTGACTTTACGCTTCTAAATTAAATATTTCCCATCCAATCGCCCCTTTGAAGCAGAAAAAAATTATTGAAGTTTTCCTGCTACATAGCCCCCACTCCAAGCCGCCTGAAAGTTATATCCACCAGTAATAGCATCAATATCTAAAACTTCTCCGGCAAAATAAATTCCTTTTGCTTTTCTACTCTCCATGGTTTTCATATTGATATCGTTTAAATCGATCCCCCCACAGGTGACAAACTCTTCTTTAAAGGTGGTCTTGCCATCTACAGTATAGTTGTCATTCGTTAAGAGATCAATAAGGCGATGAAAGTTTTTTTGACCTAGTTCGTTCCATCTTCGGTCTTGGGGAAGTTTTATTTTATTGAAGAGATAAGTCCAAAGCCGGTTAGGCAAGTCAAAAGGATTGTGTTTCCCAATTTGTTTTTGGGGATTATCCTTTGCGGTTTCTTCTAATATACTCAATAATTCTTTCGGAAATTCTTCTAGCCATTGTACCCTTATGTTGAAATGATAATTGCGATTTGCCAATGCTCTGGCTCCAAAAGAAGAGGCTTTTAAAATGGCGGGTCCACTCATCCCCCAATGGGTAATTAATAAGGGGCCTTCTGTTTTAATTTTGCTACCAGTGATATGCACTTTTGCCTTTTTTGCAACCACGCCCATAAGTTGCGTGATATCTTCCTTTGGCATATTAAAGCTAAAAAGAGAGGGGATAGGTGGGGTAATGCTGTGCTTTAAATTTGCTAACCAATCAAAGCCCTTCGCTTTTGGGCTTCCTCCAGTGCTCACAATTACGAAATCACATTGTATGACCTCATTTTTAAATTCAAGAGTCCACTGTTCTTCTTGAGGAATTATTTTTTCTACACCAGCATTCAGTTGACGTTGAATCCCCAGCTTATCACAAGCTGCCTCCAGGCAATCAATAATCGTCTGGGAGTCATCTGTTATAGGAAACATGCGACCATCCTTTTCGGTTTTTAAAGCTACGCCTCTAGCGTCAAACCATGCGATGGTGTCTTTGGGTTGAAAGGTATGGAAAATTGATCTAAGCTTTTTTCCTCCCCTTGGATAGGCTTGTATTAATGCGGGAATATCTGTGCAATTATGGGTGATATTACAACGTCCCCCTCCAGAAATTTTCACTTTTGAAAGGACTTTACTGCTTTTTTCATATAGTGTAATATGCGCAGTAGGGTGATGTTCTGCCACTGATAAAGCCGCAAAAAACCCCGCGGCTCCACCACCGATAACCGCTACTTTTTTGATCCTTTCCATTAGATTCAAAGATAGGTTGTATTTTTAGGGTATGAAACAATTAACCTTCCTTCTCTTTTTTTGTGCCTTCTTAGGGTATGCACAAAAATATCAACAAGAAAAGTCCACCATTATTCTGTCACCTAAACAAGTCGTCCAATTAGATTACCCCAATTTTAATGGCTATGTAGTGAAAATATGGAATAAGAGTAAATTTGATTTGGGGGTTTCAGCGCGATTAGAAGAGAACGATTCTATCCGAAAAGGCTTTGGTTTATCAAAAGGGGCTAATGCTACTCTTGCCATTGAAGAAGCAATGTATTTGCAATTTGAAAACAGATTTCTCGCTCCCCTAAAAGTGGAGTATATCGTTTTTAAGGGTAAACCCAGAAAAAAGAAAGCAGGCCCTGCTACACCACAACGGGGGTTCTACCTGGTAAATACAACCATGCAATATCTACCTTTAAAAATCCCAGGTATTATGAATCCTAATCTAAGTCCTTATTCAAAGAGTGGGGTGGATTTACCCTTAGGACAGAAGATTTACCTTAAAACTCCAGGGAAAGATCTGCTTATTTTTACTGTAACAGACACCATCCCAAAAGGGGCACGCATTAATGTAGCCGATTTGATTGATCTTGCTTTAAACCCCGAAGATTAAAGCATGAAAAACCCCTAAAAAAAGGGGCTGTTTCATTCAGAGATTGGTTATACTTCTAAGCAGAGATTAAGTCTCCAGCTGTATTTTTCTGCGGTAGAGTTGAATGCCCCATCAAATGCATATCCACTTGATATGCGGCTTCTCTCCCTTCAGATATTGCCCAAACAATGAGTGACTGCCCTCTTCTTAAATCACCTGCAGTAAAAATATTAGGCTTAACTGTTTGATAGTTGTTTTCTCCTTTTACGTTACCACGGTCATCATAAGTCAAACCAAATTGTTCAGGGACGGTTAATTCTGGACCGGTAAAGCCAAGGGCTAAAAGAGCTAATTCACAGGGCCATTCTTTTTCACTTCCTTCTCTTTCTAGCAGTTCTGGGCGTTCACCTGGAATATTTTTCCATTGCACTTCTACCGTTTTTAAGGCCTTGAGTTTTCCATTTTCATCACCAATAAATTCTTTGGTTAAGATAGACCACTCACGGTGGCTACCTTCCTCGTGAGACGAAGAAGTTTTAAGCTTAAAGGGCCAATAAGGCCAAGGATTTTCGTCGGTACGACTATCTGTTGGTTTTGACATGATTTCAAAGTTCGTCACGCTTTTAGCCCCATGGCGATTTGAAGTACCAATACAATCAGAGCCGGTATCTCCTCCACCTATTACAATTACGTTTTTATCTGTCGCTAAATATTTTTCTTCTCTCTCGTGTTGTCCGTCAACAGCCTTGTTGTTATGGGGTAAGAAATCCATGGCTTGAACTACTCCTTTAAGGTCTGCTCCTGGAATTGGCAGTTGTCTTTTAACGGTAGCTCCCATACACAATACAACGGCATCAAAATCTTCTTCTAATTGGCTTGCTTGAATGTCTTTGCCTATTTCTGAATTAACAACAAAATTGATCCCTTCGGCTTTAAGAATGGCTAAACGACGATCAATAACGTCTTTTTCCATTTTAAAGTCTGGAATTCCATAACGCAACAGCCCACCGATTTTGTTGTCTCTTTCGTAAACAGTAACCTTGTGTCCGGCCCGATTTAATTGTTGTGCAGCAGCTAGTCCAGCTGGTCCAGATCCTACAACAGCTACAGATTTTCCTGTGCGTTGTACAGGAGGTTCTGCTTGGATCCAACCTTCAGAAAAGCCTCGCTCTATAATATATTTTTCGATTAATTCGATAGATACAGGGGGATTGACAATTCCTAATACACAGGCTTCTTCACAAGGAGCAGGACATAAACGGCCTGTAAATTCCGGGAAGTTATTGGTGGAATGTAAAATGTTTAATGCCTTCTGCCATTCATTCTTGTAAACAGCATCATTAAAGTCTGGAATTAAATTCCCTAACGGGCAACCACTATGACAGAAAGGAACGCCACAGTCCATGCATCGCCCTCCTTGTTCTTGTAATTTTTCAGTTTTAGGGGCAAGGGTAAATTCCTTGTAATTCTCGATGCGTTTTTTTGGGTCTATCACTTCTTCTTTGATGCGATCATACTCCATAAATCCTCTTAATTTTCCCATGATATTAAGCGTTTTGTTCTTGTTTTTTTTGTGCAGCAAGCATGGCTAATGCTTTCTTATAGTCTGTCGGCATTACTTTAATAAAGTTTTTTGAGCTATCTGACCAATCTTTTAGAATCTCAGCAGCTTTACTACTTGAGGTGTAATCTTTGTGATTGACAAGAAGCCCGTGAACAGTATCGCGGTCTTGATCGGTCAAATCTTCTAACTCGACCATTTCAAGATTGAATTTCTTTTCGTCAAACGTTCCATTTGGACTGTAGAGATAAGCGATACCACCACTCATTCCAGCAGCAAAGTTACGTCCAGTTTCTCCCAGTACAAGGGCAATACCACCGGTCATGTATTCACAGCCGTGATCTCCAATCCCTTCTACTACAGCAGTAGCACCAGAGTTTCTTACACAGAAACGTTCCCCTGCAATCCCGTTGATATAAGCCTCTCCAGTTACCGCACCATAGAGGGCAACATTTCCTACAATAATATTTTCATCTGCTTTGAAGGTGGCTGTTTTTGGTACTTCTGCGATTAATTTTCCTCCAGATAATCCTTTCCCAAAGTAGTCATTACAGGTACCCGAAACTTTCATAAAGAGTCCTTTTGCGGCAAATGCCCCAAAACTTTGTCCTGCCGTTCCAGTGAATTTTAAACTAAGGGTATCATTTGGAAGACCATTTACACCGTGAATTTTAGAAATCTCATTGGATAAAATGGCACCCACTGTACGGTCTGTATTTTTGATATTGAATTCTAAGTGCTGCTCTTCTTTGCGATAAATTGCTGGGTGGGCTGCCTTGATAATATCGAAATCAAGCACGTTTTCTAGACCGTGATCTTGTTTTTGTGTGTTGTGTAATTTTACTTTAGAACCAACCTCTGGCTTGTAAAGAATCTTAGAAACGTCAATTCCTTTTGCTTTAAAGTGATCTACCGCATTTTTCATATTGATTTTTTGCGATTGACCTACCATTTCTTCAACGGTTCTAAAGCCTAAATCTGCCATAATTTTACGTAATTCTTCTGCAACGAAATACATAAAGTTAATTACATGTTCTGGCTTTCCTTTAAAGTTTTTGCGCAATTCTGGATCTTGAGTTGCAATCCCTACTGGGCAGGTATTGAGGTGACAAGCCCGCATCATAATACAACCTGACGCTACTAGGGGCGCAGTAGAGAATCCAAATTCTTCGGCTCCTAATAGGCAAGCAATAGCAACATCACGTCCTGTTTTCATTTGCCCATCACATTCTAGAACAATGCGGTTACGCAAATCGTTCATAACTAAAGTTTGTTGCGCTTCGGCAATTCCTAATTCCCATGGGAGGCCTGCGTGTTTTAAAGAAGTAAGCGGAGACGCTCCTGTTCCTCCATCAAATCCAGAAATGAGAATAACATCTGCTTTGGCTTTAGCAACGCCAGCTGCAATGGTTCCTACACCTACTTCTGACACTAATTTAACGTTGACTCTGGCTTTTCGATTTGCATTTTTCAAATCGTAAATCAGCTGAGCTAAATCTTCAATCGAATAAATATCGTGGTGAGGTGGGGGAGAAATTAACCCTACATAAGGGGTAGAATTCCTTACCGAGGCGATATAAGGATTCACCTTTGGACCAGGGAGTTGTCCACCTTCCCCTGGCTTAGCTCCTTGAGCCATTTTAATTTGAATTTCTTTGGCAGAGGAAAGATAATGGCTTGATACCCCAAAGCGTCCTGAAGCCACTTGCTTGATGGCAGAGTTACGCCAATTACCATTATTGTCTGGCTGGAAACGTTGTGGATCTTCTCCACCTTCTCCAGAGTTGCTTTTTCCACCAATACGGTTCATGGCAATGGCTAAGTTTTCATGTGCTTCTGCCGAGATCGAACCTAACGACATTGCTCCTGTTTTAAAACGCTTGACAATGTCTGTCCATGGTTCTACTTCTTCTAAAGGGATAGGATCAAAGCTTGAGAATTCAAATAATCCTCGAATAGTCATTAATTTTTCTGACTGTTCGTTGATCATTTTAGAATAAATTTCATAGCTCTCCCACTTGTTTTGTTTAACCGCTTGTTGCAGTTTTGCAATGGTGGTGGGATTAAGCATATGCGCTTCTCCATCTCTTCTCCAGCGGTATTCTCCACCTATTTCTAATTCTAAACCGGTGAGTCCTTCTTTGGTAAAGGCTTTGTTATATCGACGTGAGATTTCACGTTCAATTTCATATAGACCAACTCCCTCAATTCTTGTTGTGGTATCACAAAAGAATTGATCCACAAGTTTTTCACTTAAACCCAGCGCTTCAAAAATTTGAGCACCACGGTAAGAGTGTAAGGTTGAGATCCCAATTTTATTCATCACTTTTACAATCCCCTTAGCGATGGCCTTATTGAAATTCTCAATTGCGGTTGATGCGTCAATTCCTTTGAGGTCTTCACTTTCGGCTTGTTTTTCGATAATTTCATTGACCATGTAAGGATTGATTGCACTTGCTCCATATCCAAATAGGCAAGAGAAATGGTGCGGCTCACGAGGTTCTGCAGATTCGACAACGATACCAAAGTTGGAACGCTTTTTTAATCGTTTCAAGGCATTGTGCGTATGCGCACAAGCCAAAAGCATTGGGATAGGGGCAAAGTAATTCGAGACACCTCTATCAGATAAGACAACAATATTAGCTCCCTTATCTACCTCTTTTTCAATGCTTTTCACCATCTGGTCTAGTGCAGTTTCAAGACCATTCATCCCTTTGTGAACCTCATAGAGGGTTGGGATAGCGATGGCTTTAAAGTCTGGGTGGTCAATGTGTTTTATCTTGTCTAAATCCTCATTTGAAATGACAGGATTTTGGATGATTAACTTTTTGGCGTGAGCCGAACTAATATCAAAAACATTTAAATCGTTTCCTAGACTTAAAGAAGTGTCTGTAACAATTTCTTCTCTAATCCCATCTAAAGGGGGGTTAGTTACCTGAGCAAAAAGTTGTTTGAAGTAGTTATAGAGTAACTGTGGACGTTCAGATAATACCGCTAATGGGGTATCTGTTCCCATTGATCCTATTGCTTCTTTCCCTTGAAGACTCATGGGTAAGATGATGGTTTTGAAATCTTCTTGAGTATACCCAAAAACACGCAGACGTGTTTCATAATCTTCTGATTCTACCTCTAGGTGGTTACCAGTATAAGGGACTTTCGCAAGAGGCAATAAGTTTTGGTCTAACCACTCTTGGTAAGGACGTTCATTGACTATTTGCAATTTAATTTCTTTGTCTTCAATAATTCGACCTTCGTCCATGTTGACTAAAAACATACGACCTGGTTCAAGACGACCGTGTTTTTCCACGTTAGCAGGATCAATTTCAAGAACACCCGCTTCAGAAGACATTACCACATAGCCGTCTTTAGTGACGGTGTAACGAGATGGTCTTAGCCCGTTTCGATCGAGTAAGGCTCCAATGTATTTGCCATCTGTAAAAGGGATAGACGCGGGTCCGTCCCATGGTTCCATCACGCAGGCATTGTATTGATAGAACGCTTTTTTTGCCGGATCCATTGATTTGTGTTTTTCCCATGCTTCTGGAACCATCATCATCATTACTTCTGGGAGAGAACGACCCGTAGCAAGAAGTAATTCAACCACCATATCCATTGAAGAAGAATCTGACTTTCCTTTAAGAATAACCGGAAGAATTTCTTTAATATCCTCTCCAATCAAGTCACTTTTAAAGAGTTCTTCGCGTGCTTGCATACGGCTGTAATTTCCTCTAAAGGTATTGATCTCTCCATTGTGGCACATATATCTAAAAGGCTGTGCTAAATCCCATGTTGGGAAGGTGTTTGTAGAGAAACGCTGGTGCACTAATGCCAAGCGGGTTACTACTAAGGGATCTGATAAATCAGTGTAATAGGGTTCGATATCTTCTGGAACCAAAAGACCTTTGTAAATTAAAGTATGGGTTGATAGAGAAGGGAAATAGAAATATTTCGCTTCAGATAATTTTGATTCATAAATGGTGTGCTCCGCCTTCTTACGAGCGACAAAAAGCTTCACATTAAATTCGTGATCGCTAAAAGAATTCTCACCTTTTCCAACAAATACTTGCGCGATGTGTGGTTCTGTTTGCGAGGCAATACGTCCTACAACGCTTTTATTTACTGGGACTTTTCTCCATCCTAAAACTTCGAGACCTTGTGCCTTAATTTGGTTTTCAAAAACCCCTATACAGTAAGCACGCTGATTGTCTTTTTGTGGGAGAAAGGTCATTCCTACAGCATATTGATGTAGTTCTGGAAGTTCGAAATCTACATTTTTTACCAGAAAGTTGTGTGGGATTTCAATTAAGATTCCTGCACCATCTCCTGTTTTTCCGTCTGAGCTAACCGCACCACGGTGTTCTAATTTCACAAGAATATCTAGTGCTTTCCCAATGATGTCATTGGTCTTTTTCCCTTCGAGGCTACAGATAAAACCTGCTCCGCAATTATCATGCTCAAAATCAGGCGAATAAAGCCCTTGTTTTTCTGGTAACATACTTTCTCGGTTTTTTTAAATAGCATCAAATTTAACATTTAAGCTTTGATGTGGTAATTTAAGCGAATTGAAATTTGTTGGTTTTTAAGACTTATGAGTTTAGAGTATTGTTTTTTTAAAAATCCTCAATTCAAGCTGGTGACATTTGAAAGAAATGTAATTTTCAGTGTATTTTTATCGATATAAAGTATTAAAAGGTGGATTTAATTGAAAAAACTGTTTTAGGGGTAATGTCGGGGACTTCATTGGATGGGGTTGATCTAGCGATGCTTCATTTTGAAAAAAAAGAGAGATGGAAATATTCCATTTTAGCCACCACAACAATTGCTTATCCAGAAGGGTGGATTGAGCGTCTAAGACATGCGGTGGATTTGTCAAAACAAGACTTAGCCGTTTTAGATCACGATTATACCTTTTATCTGGCTAAAATCATTCAAGATTTTTTAGCTCAACAACCGCAACTTCCAGACTTTGTGAGCTCACATGGGCACACTGTTTTACATCAACCAGAGAATGGGATTACCTACCAGATTGGAAATTTAGCTTCTCTTGCAGAAGTGACAGGGCATAAACTTATTTGTAATTTTAGAGTAGCAGATGTTGCTTTAGGCGGACAAGGTGCTCCCTTAGTTCCAGGTGGGGAAGTGCATTTGTTTAGCGAGTACAGTGCCTGTGTGAATTTGGGCGGCTTTGCCAATATAACTTTTTTAAATAACACCCCTGTAGTTGCCTTTGATATTTGTCCGGTGAATATTATAATGAATGCGCTTGTTCATCCTTTGGGCTTAGCCTTTGATCATGAGGGGAAACTCGCGAGCAGCGGACAAATCATCTCAGATTTACTAAATCAACTCAATCAGTTGGACTTTTATAAAACAACTTTTCCTAAGTCGTTAGGATTTGAATGGGTTATAAAGCAAGTCAATCCTCTTTTAAGGGAATATGAAAATCACTCTACCGCCGATATTTTACATACTTTTTGTCATCATATTGCTTATCAAATCGCTCAACAGCTTCCAGATAATGGCTCAGTTTTATTTACCGGTGGGGGGTGTTACAATACTTTCTTCATTAACCTAATAAAAAGCCTAGCTAAAGTAGAGATCGTACTCCCTTCAAGAGACCTTATCGAGTATAAAGAGGCATTGATTTTTGGGTTTTTAGGGGTTTTAAAAGATTTGAAGCTAAATAATTGTTTGGCAAGTGTTACTGGAGCTCAATTTGACCATGTTTCTGGAGAGATATTTTTACCCTAGTATAGGTCATATTCTAAAGAAATGTCTATTTTCGTTTTTCTAAGTGCATTCAGCCAATTGGACAAACAAAATTAAACATGGAAGTTTTATTAATTTCGATTTTCGTGCTAGGTTATCTAGCCATTACGCTTGAACATACTCTTAAAATAGATAAACTCATTCCCGCACTAACTATGATGGCCTTGCTATGGGCGATTGTTTCTCTAGCTCACTTACCTGTTTTTGAGGTTGATACAGCATTAAAGCAATTAGTGCCTTCTCATATCGAAGAAATTCTGCTCCACCATTTAGGGAAAACAGCAGAGATCATCATTTTCTTATTAGGGGCAATGACCATTGTTGAAATTATCGATTATTTTAATGGTTTTGCCACGATTAAATTCTTCATTAAAACAAAATCTAAAAAATCTTTATTGTGGATTTTTGCTGTTTTAGCCTTTATTCTTTCCGCAATTATAGATAACCTTACCGCAACCATTGTATTGATTACCATATTGCAAAAAGTGATAGGCGATAGAGACGTAAGGGTCTGGTTTGCCGGTCTAATAATTGTTGCTGCAAATGCAGGAGGTGCCTGGTCACCTATTGGAGACGTAACCACGACCATGTTGTGGATTGGGAACAAAGTGACTACTGGAAAATTAATTGCTTATCTGTTAATTCCGTCAATTGTTTGCGTTGTTGTGCCCGTATTTATTGCCTCATTACTTCCTGCTTTTCAAGGGAATATACCAGCATTAGAAAATAAAGAAGAAGAGCCTACCCACCCCAAAGGAGCAGCAATGTTGTATTTAGGCCTTTCTGCAATTGTTTTTGTTCCTATTTTTAAAACGGTCACCCACTTGCCTCCCTATGTTGGAATGATGTTTTCTCTAGCTATTGTCGCCACTTTTGCAGAGATTTTTAGTGCAACTAAAATTAATATTACCTCCATAGATGATGATCACGACGAGGCTTCACATCATAGTCCAGTACACAAATCTCTTTCTAAAATTGAGCTGCCTAGTATTCTTTTCTTTTTAGGGATTTTATTAGCTGTAGCAGCCTTAGAATCTCTAGGAATGTTGTTCCAATTTGCCGAAGGTTTAAATACAGCTATTCCAAATACAGATATTGTCATTATGCTATTAGGGATTGGTTCTGCGATCATTGACAATGTACCTCTAGTTGCCGCATCGATGGGAATGTTCTCTCAGGTGACAGATGATCCCTTATGGCATTTTATCGCCTTTTCTGCTGGGACAGGGGGAAGTATGTTGATCATTGGATCTGCAGCTGGAGTAGTTGCTATGGGGATGGAGAAAATTGATTTCTTTTGGTATCTCAAAAAGATTTCATGGTTAGCTTTCCTTGGTTTCTTTGCCGGTTCAATTACCTTTATGTTATTACGCGGATATATCGCTTAGGTTAAATACTTTATTTGGTTTTCATGCGTTAATTATAAAAAGAATCATATGACCCGAATAAACTATATAGCATTGTTTCAAGAAAGTCCATTAAGGACAGAAAAGACCCTTTCGCTAGTTGAATTGATTCGGGGTGGAGGCTTAGGGGGACAAATTATTATCGGTCTTTTGTTTCTCTTGTTACTCGTCGCTATTTATATTTATTTTGAGCGCTGGTTTGCCATTCGAGCTGCGAGTAAGATTGACAAAAACTTTATGGAGCAAATCAAACTCTATGTAGGTCAAGGCAAAATTGAAGCTGCACAAGCCCTTTGCTTAAAAGAAGACCTTCCGGTTGCACGCATAATTGCTAAAGGGATTTCAAGAATTGGACGCCCTTTAGAAGATATTAGCACCACCATTGAAAATGCTGGTCGACTAGAAGTTTACAAACTAGAAAAAAATGTAAGCGTATTGGCTACAATCGCTGGAGCTGCTCCTATGATTGGATTCTTGGGAACAGTGATTGGGATGATTTTATCCATTTTTGAAATTTCAAATGCTGGAGGTAATATTGACATGAAACTATTGTCTGACGGTCTTTACACCGCTATGACTACTACAGTGGCAGGACTAATTGTTGGAATCGTAGGCTATATCACTTATAACCATATTGTGGTTAAGACAAACAAAGTGGTCTATCAAATGGAGGCAACCTCTTTTGCCTTTCTAGATTTATTAAACGAACCAGCTGTATAGATGAATTTACGCGGTCGAAATAAAATCACTCCAGAATTCAACATGTCTTCTATGACAGATGTGGTTTTTTTATTGCTGATCTTCTTTATGATTGCTTCAACACTGGCGAAGCAATTAGATACCATTGAAGTGAAATTACCACAAGCGAAAGGAAAAACAGAAAACAGACAGTCAGTCTCTGTGACCATTAACGAGAACAATAGTTTTTATATTGACGGAAAACGCACTGCAAAGACAGCGATAAAGAAAGATTTACTTGCGATACTTAGCGCAAAAGAAAAAAAAGTTATTGTTCTAAGAGCACAAAAAAGTGTTGCCATAGACGAAGTTGTTTATGTGATGAATATTGCTAACGAAAATGCCATAAAGGTCGTCTTGGCAGTTGATGCACAATAAGATGAAGTATTTTGAGACAACACATGAAAGGAAATCAGGGGTGTTAACCACAATAATTGCGGTTTTACTCCTGTTGCTTTTTTCTTTGGCGGGCTTGAGATATTTTGATCCACCGATAAGTTATGGGATGGAGGTCAACTTTGGCACATCAATGCAAGGTAGCGGGAAAGTACAGCCTATTAAAGCTGTTGCGAGCCAACCTAAACAAGCGCAACAAAACACTCTAAAACAGGCCTCTCCTCCAGTGGAAGAGCGCCCTGCAAAAGTGCTAACTCAAAAAGAGGCTTCTATTCCTGTGGTTAAAAAGCAACCTAAAGAAACACCCCAAAAATCTCCTCCTAAAAAAGTTCCTCCTAAAAAAACTGAAGCGCAAAAAGAGGTCAAACCTATTCCGACTCTGCCAAAACCAAAGGTTTCTAATGCGACGAAAAGCGTCTTGTCGAAAGTGTTAAATGCTAAAAAGATTGAAGGCGAGCAAAAACAAGGCAAGGGGGATGATAACACTCCTGGAGATAAAGGAAAAGAAGAAGGTAATCCCTATGCGAGTAGCTATTACAATCGTGCTGGACTAGGCGGAAATGGTAAGGACTATGGCTTAAATGGTCGTAATTTGCAATCTAATGGAGCGGTTACTCAAGAATGTAATGAAGAAGGCATAGTGGTCGTGCGCATTACTGTAAACCAGCAAGGGCAAGTTATTGCCGCAGAACCTGGGGTTAAGGGATCTACTAATGTAAATCCTTGTTTATTATCGCCCGCAAAGAAAACCGCACTTTTACATAAATGGTTCCCAGACCTCAATGCGCCTAATACACAAATAGGGTTTGTTGTCATTAACTTTAAATTAAGCGAATAGTGCAAACATATGACGAGGTCAAGCAGTGGCTCTTTTCTCAAACACCTGTTTTTCAAAATCAAGGGGCAAAAGCATACAAACCTGGTCTAGCTAAAATGCAAGCCTTTGCTGTACACTTGGGCAATCCACACCACAATTTTCCTAGCTTGCATATTGCTGGAACTAACGGAAAGGGTTCCGTCTCACACATTATAGCATCTTCTTTACATGAAATGGGCTATAAGGTAGGCTTATATACCTCTCCCCATTTATTAGACTTTTCAGAGCGTATTCGCATAAACGGTCAGGTGATTGCAGAAGAATATGTTATCGATTTTGTGCGAGAACACCATTCCTTTTTCTTGTCAGAACAATTGTCTTTTTTTGAGATTACTGTGGGGATGGCTTTAGCTTATTTTGCCCAAAAGCAAGTAGATTATGCGGTGATTGAAGTTGGACTTGGAGGGCGTCTAGATGCGACAAATATTATTACCCCAAAGCTAGCTGTGATCACAAACATAGGATTAGATCATACTGAGTTTCTGGGAGACTCTTTAGCGCAAATCGCCTATGAAAAAGCAGGAATCATTAAAGAAAGTATTCCTGTCGTAATAGGAGAACTCCAAAAAGAAACCCTCCCGGTTTTTATGGCACAAGCGAAAGAAAAGAAAGCGCCTTTACATTTTGCTGAAAAAACCCTGCTGCCAGAATTCCCACTTGACCTAATGGGGAGCTATCAAGAGAAAAATAAGCGCACAACTTACAAGGCGCTACAAGTACTATTTGCAGTAGATGAACTACCTCAAAAAGCGATTGAAGGCTTCGCAAAAGTTGCAAAGAATACCGGCTTAAGAGGTCGATGGGAATTGATTGATCAATATCCAGAAATAGTCGTAGATATCACCCATAACGCAGAAGGCTTCAAAACGGTTGTTCAACAGCTCAAGGAGAAGAAAATTGAAGGAGAATTACACCTTGTTTTAGGTTTTGTTAAAGGGAAAAAAATGGAGGCCATTTTTTCTTTACTCCCCAAAAATGCCCATTATTATTTTTGTACACCATCAATTCCCCGGGCATTAGCACTAGAAGAGGTAATTAAAATAGCCGAAAATCATGAGTTTAATGTGAAGGCTTTCCCTTCCCCAGCGAATGCCCTTGAAATGGCAAAGCAAGTCGCTAAATCAAAGGACTTCATCTATGTAGGAGGAAGTACATTTGTTGTTGCAGAAATTCTTAGTTGAAGGCTTTGTATCTAAAAAAAGTACATTATATTTGCACCCGTAAGGGCGCTTAGCTCAGTTGGTTCAGAGCACCTCGTTTACACCGAGGGGGTCGGGGGTTCGAATCCCTCAGCGCCCACCAATTTAACCTCACTTCAATAGTGGGGTTTTTTATTTAAGATAATGAAAAATTACTTCTACCTAAATTTAAAAATAGTTTCATAGTCGAAAAAATTCTATTTTTCATATTCTTTAATTAAAGATTTTATTTTCTTAATTATCACTTTTAAATCTGCATCTACCCATTCATAATTGGCATTAAATTTTTTGTGTATTTCAGACTCAATTTCTCTGTAAAATTTAGTTTTTTCACTGAATTCTAATTTGAATCCTTTATTTGGATGTGAGGTTTGATAACCATTTAGTCTCTGTTTTACATTCTTAGCAATTCCAACCTTATATCCTTTATGGTTTGGGTTACTAATTACATTTATAAACTTTTCCCATTCTTAAACTCTATTCAATAACCTTTTTTCCATACCTTCTGAAACGACTTTATTGAAATTAAATAACTCACTCATCATGCATGATAAATCACAAAACGCCCGCAACTACTGGAAGGAAAATTTAAGGTGTTTAGTTCTTTTACTAACCATCTGGTTCTTGGTTTCTTATGGGGCTGGTATATTATTTCGATCGTTGTTGGATCAAATTCAAATTGCTGGTTTTCCATTAGGATTTTGGTTTGCTCAACAAGGGTCAATTTATTTCTTTGTTCTCTTAATTTTTATCTATGTCAATTGGATGAACAGAATTGATAAGAAATACGGTTTTGATGAGGAGTAATAATTTAAAGCAATAGCAAAATGTCTGTACAACTTTGGACCTATCTTATGGTAGGTTTAACCTTTACATTATATATAGGAATTGCGATATGGTCTCGTGCTGGCTCGACTAAAGAGTTTTATGTAGCGGGTGGAGGAGTTTCTCCGCTAGCAAACGGAATGGCGACTGCTGCAGATTGGATGTCAGCGGCCTCTTTTATCTCCATGGCTGGTTTAATCTCTTTTATGGGCTTTGATGGTTCTGTTTACCTGATGGGTTGGACGGGAGGCTATGTTCTTCTGGCGCTTTTATTAGCACCTTATCTAAGAAAATTTGGCAAGTTTACTGTACCAGATTTTATTGGAGAACGCTATTATTCTAAAACAGCAAGAATCGTTGCAGTGCTTTGTGCTCTTTTGGTCTCCTTTACCTATGTTGCAGGGCAAATGCGAGGAGTGGGTGTTGTTTTTTCTCGTTTCCTTGAGGTAGATATCAATACTGGGGTGATTATAGGAATGATCATTGTTTTGTTTTATGCTGTTTTAGGCGGAATGAAGGGTATTACTTATACGCAAGTCGCGCAATATTGTGTTTTGATTTTTGCTTTTATGGTTCCAGCCATTTTTATTTCTATTCAAATGACAGGAAGTCCTATTCCACAATTAGGGATGGGATCAAGAGGGCAAGATGGTGTCTATTTATTAGAAAAGTTGAATGGATTATCAGCTGAACTGGGTTTTGCCGAATATACCAAAGGGACTAAATCTATCTTAGACGTCTTTGCCATAACAGCCGCCTTGATGGTTGGAACAGCCGGGCTTCCACATGTTATTGTTCGTTTTTTTACCGTTAAGCGAGTGCGCGATGCGAGAAAGTCTGCGGGTCTAGCATTGTTGTTTATTGCAATTTTATACACCACAGCTCCGGCGGTGGCGGTCTTTGCCAGAACAAATCTAATTAATACGGTGAGTAATCAGCCTTATGCTAATATGCCTGCATGGTTTTCAAATTGGGAAAAAACAGGTTTATTGACTTTTGAAGATAAAAATGGAGACGGATTGATTCAATATGTTGCGCCTCCTGAAATAAATGAATTAACCGTTGATCGCGATATTATGGTACTGGCAAATCCAGAGATAGCAAATTTGCCAGCTTGGGTCATTGCGCTTGTGGCTTCTGGGAGTCTTGCAGCGGCTTTATCTACTGCTGCGGGGCTATTACTGGTGATTTCTGCTTCTGTCTCCCACGATTTGATTAAGAATGTATTTAATCCTAACATTAGTGAGAAACAAGAATTGATTGCGGCTCGATTTTCAGCCGTTGGAGCTGTTGTTGTTGCGGGATATTTTGGGATTAATCCACCTGGGTTTGTCGCGGCAGTTGTGGCCTTAGCCTTTGGTTTAGCCGCTGCGTCAATTTTCCCTGCGATCATTATGGGAATTTTTTATAAGAAGATGAATAAAGAAGGGGCTGTTACTGGAATGATTGTAGGAATTTCTTTGATGCTTTTCTATATGCTCAAATTTAAGTTTGGTGTTTTTGATGGGGGGAAAGCTGCTGTTGCTGGACTTAAAACACAATGGTGGTTTGGGATATCTCCAGAAGGTTTTGGAAGTATAGCCATGCTGATCAACTTTGTTGTTTCATTCATCGTGAATCGCTTTACGCCTCCTGTGCCAGAACTAGTTCAAGAAATTGTTGAAAATATTCGGATTCCCAGTGGAGCTGGAGAAGCAAGTCATTGATTTTGTCCTTTCCAAAACAACACTGCACTTTATTTGATAGCATAATAGCTTTCGCTTCAAGGCATAAAAAAGCTCGTAAACGTGCCTGTATTTCGATTGAATAAAAGCTTATAAAGCTTCAATCATTTTAGTGATTTTTGTTTTTTCTTCTTCTGCTAGCTCAGCATCCACTAAGATACGACCACTGTATTCATCTGTAATGATTTTTTGACGAGAAGCAATTTCCATCTGAATCTGAGGGGGAATAGTGAAGAATGATCCTCCAGAAGCACCACGTTCTACCGCAACTACTGCTAATCCATTTTTGACATTAGAACGAATGCGCTTGTAGGCATTGATCAAACGATCTTCAATCTTACCCGCAAATTTACTCGATTGCTCAATCAAAAGAGTTTCTTCTTTTTCAGTCTCTTTCATGATTTCATCAAGCTCGTTCTTTTTAGCATCGAGGTGCTTTTGCTTATCTGCAATTTGTGCATTGAGTGTTTCAATGGTCTCTTTTTTAAGCTCGGTTTTAGCTTTAATTTCTTTGATCTTTTTTTCGGCTAATTCTATTTCAAGTTTTTGAAACTCTTCTTCTTTTACGATAGAGTTGTACTCTCTGTTGTTGCGCACATTATTGAGCTTGTCAGCATATTTTATGATTAACTCTTTCGCTTCTTCAATATTGTTTTTGAATGCTTTAATAGAAGTGTCAAACTCTGCAAGATCATTGTTCAATTTTTCTAATTTAACTGACAAACCTTGAATTTCGTTGTCAAGGTCTTCCACTTCTAAAGGAAGTTCTCCACGAACATTTCTGATTTCGTCAATTCTTGAATCAATTATTTGTAAATCAAAAAGCGCTCTTAGCTTTTCTTCAACGGAGATTTCTTTTTTTTTGGCCATAATTTAGAAATACTTAACTGGGTTGGTATTCTCTTCTGAGAAAGTGAAGGCAAAACTAGGGATTTTTTTTGTAAGATACTCGTGGATTATCCTTTTTGTGAACTGCTCTGTTTCATAGTGTCCTGCATCTACCAACAGTAAGTCTTTTTCAGCTTTAAAAAAATCGTGATATTTTAAATCTGCTGTGACAAGGGCATCTGCTCCTTGTGCTTTAGCAGCCTCAATGCAAAAACTTCCAGAGCCTCCTAGTACTGCAACTGTTTTGATTGTTTTTTGCCCATACTCGCTATGGCGAATATAAGGAATATTAAGGTTTTTTTTGACGAGCATTAAAAAATCGTTTACACTTAGAGGAGTTTTTAATTCACCAATACTGCCTAAGCCTACATTGGGATGATGATTCTCAATGGCTACTAATTCATAGGAGATTGTTTCATAGGGATGAGTAGCCTTAAGTGCACTCATGACAGCGTTTTTTACATGTTTAGGGATGATTACATTGATTTGTTCTTCTTTTACATGTGTCATCTTATCTTTTTCGCCAATTGAAGGAGTGCTATTTTCATGGGGTAAGAACCTTCCCATACCTTCTACAACAAATGAACAGTGGCTATAATTACCTAAATTACCAGCGCCTGCATCGTGTAAAGCAGTAAGAAGTTTTCTTTTATCAGAAACAGGTACGTAGGTGGTTAGGTGAAAAAGACTATTTTTTTGGGGAATCAAAATGTGTTGTTTTTTCAATGACAACAGCTGCCCCAAATGATAACTTATCCCAAATTCGTGATTGTCTAAAGCAGTGTGCAGTGCATAGATTGCAATCTTGTTCTCGATGGCTTTTAGCACGATTTGTTCTACATAGTTTTTGCCAGTAAGTGAGGTTAATCCCTTAAATATAATGGGGTGAAAGCAAACAATTAAATTACAATTATTTACGATGGCTTCCTCTACAACTGCGACAGAAACATCGTGTGTGATTAAGGCTGCAGTACAAGATCTGTTTTTATCGCCGACTAAAAGCCCCACATTATCAAAGTCTTCTGCATAGGTCGTGGGGGCCCATTCTTCAAGGATTTGTATGATTTGATTTATTTTCATCAAGTTCTTTTTCTGGAAGTCAAATTTTCTATACATAAGTGTATCTTTACGAAGATAAGCATATAATCACAATGAGCATTTTTCGTTTTCTACTGTTTCCCTTTTCAATCGTTTATATGTTATTTACTAGCTTAAGGAATGTATTTTTTTCTTGGGGCATTTTTAAAGAGCGCACTTATGACATCCCTGTTATAGGGATTGGGAATCTTTCAACAGGCGGGACGGGTAAATCTGTTGCTGTCAACTATTTTATTGAACAGTATAAATCAAAATATGCCGTTAATATTTTGAGTCGGGGTTACGGTCGACTTTCTAAAGGATTTCAATTGGGATCTTCAGCTTCGACAGCGAATGATATTGGTGATGAACCTTTAATGTTCTTAAAGCAGCATACAGACATTAGAGTAGGGGTGTGCAACAGCAGAAGAAAAGGGATGAAAAGTCTATTGGATCTACACTGGTCCAATAAGTCTCCAGTTTATTTATGGGACGACTGTTATCAGCATCGATGGGTAAAACCTTCTTGTATGTTATTATTGACTACTTTCAATCAACCTTTTACCAGAGATTATTTATTGCCCGTTGGAAATTTGAGAGAACTATCTGAAGGGATGTCTAGAGCCGACGCTATTATTGTCACAAAATGTCCCAAAGATATTTCAGCATCACAAAAAAAAGCGTTCAAAGAGGGACTGCAACTAAGGAGTCATCAAAGTTTATTTTTTTCTAAGATACGTTATGCAGATTATATCGTTAATAGTGAGAGAAGAATGTCTATAGGAATCTTAGAAAAAATCTCTTTTGTTTTAGTGACAGGGATAGCAGATCCCTCCCAGCTACTTGATTTTCTCAACAGAAAATTTTTAGAATTTAAGCACATCAACTTTAGTGACCATCATATTTTTAGTGACACAGATATAGAGAAGATCAAAGTTAAAAGCAATGGTCGCATGGTATTAACTACTCAAAAAGATTATGTGCGATTGTCTCCAAAATTTAATTCAGATCTACTGTTTTATCTTCCTATAGAAATGGAAATTGAGGATGAGAAGCAAGAAGACTTAAATGTTTTGATAGCGAATAAACTGGGAATTGATTAGTGAATGTGTTTGTGGGCTTTGTATGAAGAACGAACAAGCGCACCACTCTCAACATGTCTAAAACCTAGGTCTTTTCCAATTGCTTCGTATTTTGCAAATTGTTCTGGTGTAATGAATTCTTTTACACCTAGATGTTTTTTACTTGGCTGAAGATATTGTCCTATGGTTACTACATCAACCTCTGAATTGCGTAAATCGTGAAGTGTTTCAATCACTTCTTCTTCTCTTTCTCCTAAACCTAGCATGATTCCTGACTTTGTTCTATTAATTCCTTGAACTTTAAGGTATTTTAAAACGGCCATACTTTGATCATATTTGGCTTGAATACGTACCTCTCTGGTCAATCGTCTAACGGTTTCAATATTATGTGAGACTACTTCTGGATGAACTGCAATGATGCGATCTAAATTGCGTTCAACGCCCTGGAAATCTGGAATTAGGGTTTCAAGTGTAGTAGTGGGGTTCATGCGACGAATGGCATTAACGGTTTCTCCCCAAATGATTGAACCACCATCTTTTAAATCATCTCTATCGACAGAAGTAATAACGGCATGTTTGATTTTCATCAACTTGATTGAGCGCGCTACTTTTTCTGGCTCTTCCCAATCGACCGTGTCTGGTCGTCCTGTTTTTACACCACAAAAACCACATGAACGGGTACAAACGTTTCCTAAAATCATGAATGTAGCTGTGCCTTCTCCCCAGCATTCTCCCATATTGGGACAGCTTCCAGAGGTACAAATGGTGTGGAGGTCATATTTATCTACTAATCCACGTAATTCGGTGTATTTCTTCCCAGTAGGTAATTTTACCCTTAACCATTTAGGCTTTTTAGGAAGAGGCTTTGCTTTAATTTCAGTCGACATAATACATTCTTTCGGTGCAAATATACAAACTTATACGGCTAGATATAGAAAGCCTATCGCAAAAAGGATAAGGAATATTAAACCAAGAATACTCAGGAAAATCAGTCCTTTACCGGGTTGGTCTTCTTTAGGCATTTGATCGCTTGTGACCAATTTTAAATTGAGATATGCATAAAACGGTGCTGTGATAAAAGAAAGTATTGTAGCGATTTGAACAAGCGTCCCCATTTCACTTAAAAGGAAAGTGAAGATGCCAATCGTTCCAATGGATAAGAGAATAATCCAAAATTGATAGTTTAAAAAAGGCAGTTTTAAAAAGAGGAGTGAGCTGGTTTTATCCATTGCTCTGGGAGAAGCGTCTAGTGTAGTTAAGGTAGTGCTAAACATGGTGGTAAATGCGGCTATTGCAATAAATATATAAAATGATTCTCCTAGTGTTAGAGTGTATAAATCAATAAGTTGATTTGCAAAATCACCACCAGAATCAGAAAAACTTGATCCAGAACCGTACATCACATAAGTACCTAATCCCATAAAGCACATCCCAAGTAGAATGGTGATAATATATCCTATATTATAATCAAAAAGGCCCTCTTTCACACTAATTTTTTTATACTTATTTTTTTCTAAAGCCCAAAGGGATTGCCATACCGATATATCTAATGGAGCGGGCATCCAACCCATAAATGCAGCTAAAAAAAGAATGGAAGATCCTTGTGGAAAAACTTGAGTAAAAGAGATGCTTTCTTGATTTTGGCCTACGGCCAAAAAAACAGCAATAACGGTACTCAAGGTTAATATAACAATGATCCATTTAATGATTTTATCTAAAATGCTAAAGCTTCCCATCCATAAAATAAACAGGCAAATCAAGGTGATCAATATTGTCCATGTTACTAAATCAAGGGTAATGCCAAACAATATAGAAGCAAGGGAAGCAGTTACAATGGTTACAGCTGTTTGTATGGTAAACATTGTAGCTAGACTAAGGAAAAAGAACATCCATAAATAAGTTTTACCCAGTTGTGCATAACCATCTAATAAACTTTTGTGGGTGGCAAATGCATAGCGAGCACCAAATTGAAAAAATGGATATTTGAATAAATTAGATAAGGCTAATGCCCATAAAAGTCCCCAGCCAAAATCTGCTCCCGCACGGGTAGATTGAACTAAATGAGAAACCCCTATTGCTGCCCCTGCAAATAATAATCCTGGGCCTAGTTTTTTTAATGATTTAATCATTTTCATTTATTTTTTCGGCTAATACTTTCTTGGCTCTTAGAAGGGTTACTTTAACTGTATTAATAGGTAAGGTAGTTTTCTGGGCAATCTCCTTGTAAGATAATTCTTCAAAATAGCGCAAACGCAGTACTTTGGCATAAATAGGTTTTAATACTTTTATTTTATCAATGAGTGCTTTTAAATTCTGATTAATAATCAATAAATCCTCTGGAGAGGGATTGTCGTCAGAAAGATCTTTTAGGTGTTTTTTATCAATCGAAGTGATGTCTATTTGTCCCTTAACATTTGAACTGCGATGATGGTCAATTTGAAGATTTTTAGAAATACTAATTAACCAAGTCTTAAAATTATATTCCCGTTTAAAGGTGTCAATTTTATCGAAGGCTTTTGCTAGTGTCTTTAGAGCGAGTTCTTCGGCTAAAATATCGTCTTGTAATTGTTTTAATAAATAGCCATAAACATATTCCCAGTGTTCGTCGAATAATACTGCAAATGCTTTTTGATTGTTTTGCTTGGCAAGTTCAATGGCTTGGTCAATTTCTTTGGTATTCATTAAGAACGAATATACTCAAAAAAACGCTGTGCTTTAAGGTTTAAGCGTTCTATGCATCGGGGTTTTTACAGTCTTGTTCTTCGGGGAGTTTTCCGCAAAAACTACAGGCTTCTTCTTCTTTGTTTAAAAAGGGACTTTGACTGGCACAAGTTCCAGCAAATTTTCCGTCTTTTTTTAAAATGATTTTGATGGCGATTCCGGCGAATGCCAATCCCAACAAGACAACACTAATGAGCACTAATTCCATGGGTCAAAAATAAAGTTTTCTAACGAATAATAAGCATAATATTTGGTTTCTCATAAAAAAACCTCTGGGGCTATTTCTAAACGTTCATTTTGGTTTAAAGGCCAGAATAAAAAGGTAAAAGTAAAAGCTGTTTCTATGCGCCGGATGCTGTATAAGGATTCTTTGTATGGGAAAAGGACGCCTCCCATGATGACAGAATCAAATCATATTCGACGCCCATCGAGTTCTTTGACAGTAGTATCACAAATTGATAAAATTGTAGATCCTGTAATTGGCACTTTGGCTCAAAAATGCATTGGAGAAATCAAAAATAAAAAAGGGTTACTTCCCCCTGGGTTTGTTTAAAAAGAAGGTCGATACGGTTTTCCTATTGCAAAATCCATTTAGCGAATCACAAAGGGGGCGATCCAGTACCTGTTTATAAGATGAGAATGCGAGAAGGGTTCTCCAATACGATTCAATTAAAAGAAAATGAAAACAGATACGGCCGTCCCTAGATATAATCACCATATTATGATTTCTGTAGATGGAGAAGAAGTATATAAAGAAGAAGTAGTGACCTTTTGGGAAGCAATACAGCGGTATCGCCAAAAGCAATCTATTTACAGAAGGCTTGAGTCTGGTGAAGGTAAAGTATTAACCTATTTAAAGATCAATGATATGTTTTACTTGGGATTGATAATATAGCATAAAATCTTCACCTCATTTCAAAACATATTTTAAGAAAACAACTCTGTAGTGTACAAAAGCTATCAAGTAAATAGTATGAATTTAGACTGGCAGGTAATTATATCATTCCTAATTATGAATATTCAGAATATGAAATCATTAACAATTTTGGCGATTAAAAGAAAGGCTGGCTTACCCATAATCCAGTCAAAGTAAAAATAAGTTTAACCGGAGATATCTCTTTGATGAATGTATAGAAAAGAGAGCTTCTTCTTGAGTTTAAAAAATAATTGGAAAATAGATTTTCAAAAAAGAAAACAAGAAAATAAAGGAAACGGTGAACTTTAAAAAGACCCCCGTTAAAAAGCCAATGAGAGATCCAATTGCCGCTTTTAAGGCTTGACGTTTAGAAGTTTTATTGAGTAGCTCTCCAGAAAATGCTCCAATAAAAGGACCTACAATAATTCCTAAAGGCCCCATAAAGATTAAACCAATTATAAGGCCAATAGTAGACCCTATGATCCCTTTTTTTGATCCTCCAAACTTTTTTGTACCTAAAGCGGGGATAATGTAATCTAATAAAAACACCCCTAATGCGATACAAAAAGTAATAATTAAAAAGTTAGAGTCATCTGGCACACGATTACTTAGATGCAGTAAAAACAGACCAACCCAACCAGTTAATGGGCCTGGTAAAACCGGAAGAAAACTCCCTGCAATTCCTAAGAGGACAAAAAAGAGTCCAATAATTTCATAAAATAAGTCCATGGTAAAGTTTTAGCAGCTGCTTAATTTTAATGGAAAGTAAAAAAAATCGTAATTTTGAGCATTGTTAATATGTACAAACTTAACACCAATTCTGATGAAATCAATTTCTGCACCTTTTTTCCTGTTTTTAATAACTAGTCTTTTTGTGGGCTGTGAGTATTTTTCTACCACCACCTATACATCAAAGCAAATTAAGCAAGCTTCAGAATGGTCTGAAAAAGATCAATTGCCAGGATTTGAAACTTGTCAAGATGATTCAGAAGAAGATCGGTTCTTATGCTTTAAGGACACCATCTCTACTGCCGTAATAGAGGCACTATATGAAGAATTACTAATCTCAAATCAGATTTTAGATCAAGAAATTACGCTCTATATTAAAGTCGATAATGAAGGGACAGTTTCTTTAATAGAAATAGAAGATGCCGCGACAGTATTAGATGCACTCCCAGCGCTTTCGACTGTTTTAGAGGATGCCATAGATGGTTTACCTGCTGCTATTCCAGCAACCAAATCAAATGTTGGGGTGGCTGTAGATACACAACTAAAATTGCCTATTCGCATTACTGCTTCAGTTCAGTAAGATGGCAGAACTCATTATACTTGGAATTGACCCGGGGACAACCGTCATGGGCTTTGGTCTGATTAAGGTAGAGAAAAATCAAATGCACTTTTTGCAACTCAACGAATTACAATTGTCTAAATATAGCGATCATTATGTCAAGTTAAAATTGATTTTTGAGCGTACCATTGAATTAATCGAAACTTTTCATCCAGACGAAATTGCGATTGAAGCCCCTTTTTTTGGTAAAAATGTACAATCCATGTTAAAGTTAGGTAGGGCGCAAGGAGTAGCAATGGCCGCAGGACTCTCCAGAGATATTCCCATAACAGAATATTCTCCTAAAAAAATTAAAATGGCCATAACAGGGAACGGAAATGCCAGTAAAGAGCAAGTCGCTAAAATGTTACAAAGTTTATTGCGCTTCAAAGATCTCCCCAAAAATCTGGATTCTACAGACGGACTAGCCGCAGCCGTATGCCATTTCTTTAACGCAGCTAAAGGGGGGGATCAAAAAAAATATACAGGTTGGAAGGCATTTGTCTCACAAAACCCTGGGAAAGTAAAATAGAATGGGGGCAATTTATTTTCATATTCCCTTTTGTAAACAGGCCTGTCACTATTGTAATTTTCATTTTTCTACCTTTTTAAAATATCGTAAAGAGATGTTACAATCTTTGATTGAAGAAGTAGCGCTGCGTAAAAACGAATTACCAGATGAACCTTTACACAGCATCTATTTTGGTGGAGGAACCCCCTCTTTGCTTCGTTCAGAAGAAATTGGACAATTGCTTGATGCGGTTCGTAAAAACTTTCATTTTTCTTCTGCAATAGAAATTACGCTAGAAATGAATCCAGATGATTATGTAGCTGGCTATTTTGATGCGATAAAAGCCGCAGGAATAAATCGTTTAAGTGTAGGGATTCAATCTTTTTTTGAAGAAGAATTAAAGCAAATGAACCGAGCACACACAGCTCAAGATGCCTATAATGTAATGGAAGAAGTGAAAAAGCATTTTAATAATTTCTCACTTGATTTGATTTATGGTATGCCCGGAAGTAATTTAGAGCGTTGGCAAAAAAACATTGATATTGCTCTTTCTTTTTCTCCTCCGCATATTTCTAGTTATGCGTTAACAGTTGAAGAGAACACCGCCCTAGCCTATCAAGTCGAAAAAGAACAAGTTATTCTTTTACCAGATGAAATGGTTGCACAGCAGTTTGATCGCCTGGCTAGCTGTCTAACAGAAGTAGGATTTGATCACTATGAGCTTTCTAACTTTGGTTTACCTCATTATCATTCTATAAATAACTCAGCTTATTGGGAAGGGAAACCCTATCTAGGGATTGGCCCTTCTGCCCATAGTTTTTATGCGAATCAACGTAGTTGGAATATTGCGAATAACAAAAAATACATTCAAGGGATTCAAGTAAAGCAACCCTCGATTGAACGGGAAGAATTATCTAAAATCGATCAATATAATGAGTTTGTTATGACTGGTCTTCGTACCGAAAAAGGAGTAGCTCTTCAAAATATTAAAGAAAGATTTGGGGTTAAGTTTGCTAAGCTATTTGAAAAGCAGGTAGAGAAGCATTTGACACACAACAACTTGTTTTGGGATGGAGACACTGTAAAAGTTAGCCAGAAGGCTAAGTTTTTAGTCGACGGGATCGCCTCAGATCTATTCCTTTTAAATCTTGAATAAGTTACTTTGACAAAGCGGTATAGTTTTGATAAAATAAAGGAATAGTCTCAATTCCTTTATAAAAATTGAATAAACCAAAGTGCTCATTTGGAGAATGAATCGCATCTGTATCTAGACCAAAGCCCATTAAAACGCTTTTAACCCCTAGAACTTTTTCGAATAAAGGGACAATTGGAATGCTTCCACCGCCTCTTTGTGGGAAAGGCTCAATACCAAAGGTTGTCGCATATGCTTTGTGGGCGGCTTGATAACCAATATTATCAATAGGGGTAACATAAGGTTCTCCTCCGTGATGGGTTGTTACTTCTACTTTTACACTCTTCGGCGCCATAGCGCGAAAATGCTTTTCAAATAATTGGCCTATTTCTTCCCAGTCTTGATTAGGGACTAAACGCATGGAGATTTTTGCATTAGCTTCACTTGCAATAACTGTTTTTGCTCCCTCACCAGTATATCCTCCCCAGATGCCATTTACATCGAGTGTAGGTCGAATGGTTTGTCGTTCACGAGTAGTATATCCCTCTTCTCCATGAATATCTGCTAAATCGATTGAAGCGATGTACTTTTTTAAATCAAAGGGTGCTTTGGCCATTTCTTTGCGTTCGTGATCACTTACAGGAATCACTTTATCATAAAAGCCTGGAACGGTGATTTTATTTCGATCATCTTGCAATTGAGCGATCATTTTTGCTAAAATATTGATAGGGTTGGCAACAGCACCACCGTACAGACCAGAGTGAAGATCACGGTTAGGTCCAGTAACTTTAACCTCCATATAGCTTAATCCTCTTAATCCAGTGGTGATAGAGGGTTGACTGTTGCTAATCATTCCAGTATCAGAGATTAGTATAATGTCACAGTCGAGTTTTTCTTTATGTTCGTAAACAAAATCTTCAAGGTTATCACTCCCCACTTCTTCTTCCCCTTCTATCATGAATTTGACATTACAAGTCAATTGACCATTTTGCATCATCCAATCAAAGGCCTTTATATGCATGTACATTTGTCCTTTGTCATCACATGCTCCACGAGCAAATATTGCTCCTTCGGGGTGGATATTGGTTGTTTTAATCACTGGTTCAAAAGCTGGACTGTTCCATAAGTCTAGTGGATCTGGGGGTTGAACGTCATAATGTCCATAGACAAGTACAGTAGGGAGATTAGAGTCAATTATTTTTTCTCCGTAAACAATGGGGTATCCCTTTGTGGGGACTATTTTTACTCCGTCTGCCCCAGCTTTTGTTAAAGCATCTGCCACCCATCGCGCTGCTTGATTGACTTGATCAGAAAAGGCAGAATCTGCGCTAATTGAGGGAATTTTTAAGAATTCAATTAATTCGTTAAGGTATTGTTCTTTTTCAGAAGCGGTGAGTTTTACCATGTTGACGTACTTGAAATTTATTCTCACAAAGATTTACGTTTTTATGGAACTAAAAAATAAATTTCATAAAAACTTACCTATATTTGTGCCCGACTAAATCATGCGGGTGTGGTGAAATTGGTAGACACGCTAGATTTAGGATCTAGTGCTTCACGGCGTGGGGGTTCGAGTCCCTTCACCCGCACTTAAAACCTCTATGGCTTTTGTTGTAGAGGTTTTTTAATTTATGAATTACTCTAAAAGGCAATACATTCGGTTTTTTATTTTGACAATAATAATTTGTGGAATGGTATTGCGTTCCTGGGAAACATTAAAAGTATTGTATACAAATTTAATTACCTCTTAAGCAATGAAAGAAGAAATGATTCGCGGGAAAGAAGCTTTAGGGGGATGTTTTTTTACAGGCTGCGCATGCTTCCTTATAGGTATACTATTGTTAGTTGTTTTTGTGTTTAGAGACTTTATTTTTTAAGCCCTAAATTCTTCTAATTTGATGTCGTCTAATCCTTGACGATCAAATGGATATTCCATATCATCTTGAATGTTGTATAATGAGATCAATATGAACTCACTTAGTAAAACGACAAAATAAGTTAACCAAGCCGGGTTTTCTAATCCAATTTTATTGATGATTGTTGGTGTGTATATCATAGGGAAAATGTAGATAAAGACCTTACAATAGGCTTTAAGACTAATAGGTGTTCTGTGGGTATGGATGGCCATACAATTTGCGGTACCTTCTTGAACTTTTTGTAATAATCCAAAAACTTTTCCTTTAGTACTATTCGAAACTGTCTCTGAATGAGCTTCCATAAATTCAATCAGTTTGTTAAATGATTCTTCTAGTTTATTGGGTTTTACTTCCGTTCCGTCTAAGTGGTCGATTAGACAGTCTGCAATATTTTTACTCAAGCTAATTCCATTCGCTTTTTCTTCTTTTGTCATTTTAGCATTTCCCATAAACGAGTAACGAATTCCAATTAAAGAACTTTTCACCTTACTAAGGTGTTCTAGTGCTTTTTCTCTTCTTCTAAAAGCACCACGTATCGCAAATACTAAAGGGAAAATAATGGCAATACTAATTAATGTGAGATCTATATTGTAGGTGATTTCATAAATGTAACAGATATAAGGAATTATAATTGAAATGATTACTGTGTAAAGGGTTCGTAGATTGATTATTGAGTAATACTGATTCACTATGGATATTATTTTTAACTTTATAAATATTATTAACTATATTTTGCAATATATGAAACAATTCATAATCCTATTCTTTTGCGCTTCTATAATATTCGCGCAAAATACAGAAAATGATCTTTTTTCTTCTAATGAGATATTAGAAACCAAAATTTCTTTTTCTCCAAAAAAATTAAGAAAGAGTAATAACGACACTCTCTATTTTGACACTCCTTTAATGTATAAGGTTGGGGAAGAGTGGAAGGAAATGGAAATTGGCATAAGAGCCCGTGGAAATTTTAGACGTGCCACTTGCTATTATCCTCCTGTAAAAGTAGATTTAAAGAAAAAGAAAGCTAAAGCTACCCTTTTTGAGGGTCAAAAGAAATTAAAGTTGGTTTTACCTTGTAAACAACAAGCTGATAAAAACGACAATATTCTTAAAGAGTTAATGGTCTATAAGTTGCTAGAGTTGGTGACTCCTTATCACTTTAAAACAAGAAGGTTGACCATTGAATTTACCGATAAAAACAAGAATAAAACAAAAGTTGAGACCATCAATGGATTTTTTATCGAAGATGACAAAAAGGTAGCAAAACGTGCCGAAGGAAAAGTACTTGAGCGTTTTATCCACCCAATGGCGATGGATAGTGATGCTTCCATTCGCAATGCTCTATTTCAATTTATGATAGGAAATACAGATTTTTCTACAGCTTACCAACACAATGGAAAATTGCTCTATTCAGGGAAAAAAATCATCCCATTGCCATATGATTTTGATATGTCTGGATTTATCAACCCTAGCTATGCTGTGGTAAATGAGACACTAGGTATTAATAACATTCGCGACAGAAAATACAGAGGTTTTAAAAGAGCCGATGAAGATTTTCAAAAGGTGAGAGAAGATTTTATTGCGCAAAAACAAGCGATGTATGACTTGATGAATTCTTATAAGGCCGATTTTGATAATCCTAAAGAATTTGATGAAGCTTACACTTACATAGAAAGCTTTTTCGAAATCATTGAAGACGACAGTCGATTCCAACAAAACATCTTAAACGCTGCAAGAACAAAATAGTTCCTATATCTTTTAATGCAGCATTAATTTTTAGAGAGCACCGCTAGCATTTTATCAAATATAGCGGTGTTATCATATATCCCTCCGAAAGTTTCAGCACCTACTCCCATAGCAAATACTGGAACCATAGTGGCAGTATGTCCACCTGTAACAAAACCCCCTTTAGGTGTAAAGTTTTTAATGTTTCCGGACGAAATACCCAGTCCTCCTGTTTCGTGATCAGCAGTCACAATTAATAAAGTATTTGGGTTTTCTTTAACAAAAGTAACAGCTTGGCCTATCGCTTTATCAAAATCTTTAAATTCTGTTATGATATAACTCAAGTCATTCGCGTGTCCACCCCAGTCAATTTGAGATCCTTCTACCATCAAAAAGAAAGGGCTTTCTTTCGCAGTGAGTTTTCTAAACATACTATTGATACCGTCTTTTAGGTCAGGCTTTCTTCCTTCAACAATTCTTACGGGTTCGTCATCATTGGTGAAATATCCTACTCTTGCTTTAGTTGATTCATCAAAAACTTTAAGACTGGTAGTGAATTGCCATCCTTCCATTTTATCTAGAAGGTTTTGACCGTCATTACGACGAACAAAGTGTTTTTTTCCACCACCAATAAAGAAATCAACCTCACTAACACTCATTTGAAAAGCAATGTCTTCATATTGCCTACGCGAAACTACATTCGCATAGAAAGATGCTGGTGTGGCATGTACGATGCTTGAGGTAGCGATTAGACCAGCTGAATAGCCTTTCTTTTTGCTTAATTCTAAAATGGATTCTTGATCTACATTGTCCACTCCTATTCCGATAACTCCGTTCATAGTTTTTACCCCACAGGCCATAGCGGTTCCACTAGCAGCAGAGTCTGTTACAAGTGCATTAGAAGAATGTGTTTTTGCTAGACCAATTACTTCAAATGACTCAAGATTAGTTTTATTGCCGTTCGCATACATTCCTGCTGTGATTTGACTAAGACCAGTGCCATCACCAATCATCAAAATTATATTAGTAGGCTCTTCTTGGGCGCTTATTAATCCCGAAAAAAGGAAAAAAACTAGTGATATAAGGGAGTGTTTCATAGTGTTCTAATTCGATATAAAATTACACATAATCATGTATTGAATTGTGTTTTTAAAAAGGAAATTATTTTTTCTGTTGCCCCTTGATGGGTTTTGATAAAATTTTGATTGGCCATTCCCTGTTTTTTACGCAATTCTTTTTGCGTGATAAGTTGCTGGTAGATGTCAGCAAATTCTTTGGCAGATTTTACGCTGGTCATTCCACCATTTTGAATGAGCAGATTAGCTTCTGGATAACGGAGGTAGTTTTTCCCTATGATCACTGGAATACCAAAAACCGCTGCTTCTAGTGTATTGTGTAAACCTTTTGTTCCCATGCCTCCCCCTACATAAGCGATGTCTCCATGGCCATAGGCTGTAGATAATACGCCAACACAATCAATGATCAAAATTGATTTTGAAGCATCTTTCTTTGTGTTAAAAGTAGTCCACTTTGCAGCTTTCATTGGTAATGTATTCTCTAGTTGTGCAATGGCATCTTTTTCTACTTTATGAGGAGCAATAATCCACTTCCACGGCATTTTTTTTTGAAAAATAGGTGAAAAAAGAGCGTGATCTTCTGGCCAAGTACTTCCCGCAATACAGCACAATTTATCTCCTATAAATTCCTCTATAATGTTATGTCTTCTTGCCGACTCAGCATTGGCTAAAACACGATCAAAACGCGTATCCCCAATGATTTCTACATTTTTTATTGAAATTTTATTGAGTAAATTTCTAGAAGCCTTATTAAGTACAAAAAAATAATTGACTTTTTTAAGCATGGCTCGCATCCCAAAACTAATCAATTTAAAAAACAATTGTTCTTTTCTAAAAGTGCTAGAGATGGAATAAATGGAAATATTTCTTTGATGAACCATTTTAAGTAGATTGGGCCAAAATTCATACTTCACTAAAAAAAGAGCATCAGGTTGAATTTTGTCAAGATAGCTTTTGAGATCTTTTGATCGGTCTAGGGGGAGATAAGACACCGCACTGGCTAAAGGGGATAATTTAAAAATGTCATAACCTGAAGGAGAAAAAAAGGTGACCACACTTTGGGCATTCGGGAAACATATTTTAATTTCTCCTAGCAAGGGTTTAATTTGTTCAAACTCCCCCATTGAAGCGGTATGGAACCAAAATACCGTCTGACCTTCCTCTTTTTTAAAATGGGCGATATCTTTTGCAATCGAATTCCTTTGCGCAAAAAAGTTCCTTATTTTAAAAGAAAAGGGAGACGCAAGCTTTGCTAGTAAATAGACAAAAGCAAACAAGAAAGAATAAAGTGCATTAAACATCTGGTTGTAAAAATACTTCATCCTAAGATAGTTCAAAAGCGATTCCCTTTTTTTAACTTTGTAAAAAAATAAATATGGAGCCCATCCGCATGGTAGACCTTAAAGGTCAATATTCATTCATCGCAGATGAAGTGAAAGCTGCTTTGGACGAGGTGATTGAAAGCACTGCCTTTATCAACGGTCCAGCTGTGAAAGATTTTCAAGCGAATTTAGAAGCTTATCTTGGCGTGAAACACGTAATTCCATGCGCTAATGGGACCGATGCCCTTCAAATCGCCTTAATGGGCTTAAAGTTAGTGCCAGGGGACGAGGTCATTACCGCAGATTTTACTTTTGCTGCAACGGTTGAGGTGATTTCTTTATTGCGACTTAAGCCAGTATTAGTCGATGTTGATCCAAAGACATTTAATATTAACCCTGAAGCGATAGAAACTGCAATTACGCCAAAAACAAAAGCTATTATCCCCGTTCATTTATTTGGGCAAACTGCAGATATGGAAGCCATTAATATCATTGCAGATAAGCACAACCTTTTTGTTGTTGAAGATAATGCGCAAGGAATTGGTGCAACCTACACTTATAAAGATGGTCGAAAAGTAAAAACAGGGGGTTTGAGTCATGTTGCTGCAACTTCTTTCTTTCCCTCAAAAAATTTAGGCGCTTATGGAGATGGAGGTGCCATTTTTACTAATGACGACGAGCTCGCTCACTTTATTAGAGGAATTGTCAACCACGGAATGTATGAACGTTATTACCACGATGTAGTAGGAGTAAATTCACGTTTAGACTCGATGCAAGCGGCTATTCTTAATGTTAAGTTGAAATATCTTGACTACTATAATGAAAGAAGAAAAGAAGCGGCGATTCGCTATACTACTTTATTTAAAGATCATCCCAATATTGTCACCCCTTATCGAGAAGAAGCTTGTTCTTCTCATGTTTTTCATCAATACACAATGCGAATTATCAATCACGATCGTGACGGATTAGTCAAATATTTAAATGAAAACGATATTCCTTGTGGAGTGTATTATCCAGTGCCTTTACACCGTCAAAAAGCCTACATAGACCCTAAAGTTTCAGAGGGTGTTTTCCCTGTGACAAATCAATTGGTGAAAGAAGTAATCTCTCTCCCTATGCACTCAGAGTTAACGATTGATCAAATTGAGCATATTGCACACAAAGTATTGACTTATCTTGCTTAGTGATTTAAGAAACTAATCACTTTATCCAAAACTTTTTCCTCCCCTAGGATTTTATAGTGCCCTGTTCCAGTCACTTCAATAAGTTTTGCTTCTGGCCACCTGTGGGCTACTTCTCTTGATTTTTGAACTGGGAGAACACGATCATTTGTATCGTGGAGTAATAGAGCTTTTTTAATCGAAGATTTTGGGGCATAATCTTCCACATTAATTTCATCAACTTTTATGTCATGGGTTGCTTCTAATTGAACAATTAATTTTGCAACTATTTTGTACGGTAGCCCCAGGCGGCGGGCAATTTCTTCTAGCCTCTCCCTTAATTTATTAGGAACAGTAATGCCTACATAGTGATCAATACCCATATCAGGATTTTTTCCAAAGGCTATAATGGATGCTACACTACCAAAGGAGTGACTAACTAAGGCATTTGGTTTATATTCGCTAATCAAGGAGGCTACTAGGTCGGAAAATTCAAAAGAACTTGTTTTACCATGACTACTGGCACCGTGAGAGGGACCATCAAAAGAGAGCACAGTATAATCTTCTTTGATTAAACGCTCAATTAGTTCGGCGAAATTTCCTGCGTGACCTTCCCAACCATGTACCAGTAAAATCTTTTTTGAACCCATTCCCCATTGATAACATTGTATGTCAAAATGATTAAAAGTTTTACGGCTTTTTGAGCTTTGTTTAAGATGCTTTTTTCATGAGGTCTAATCTTAAACTGCATCGGGTGTACAAGATAGTTATATGCTTTATTCACAAAAAAGTTAGGAAAAAGTGTAGCAAAAAGCCAGATAAATTTTTGTTTCAAGGCTGTTTTTATTTAGAAGTATAAAAGTACATTAGAAAAACACTATATTGAATCAAAACTTTTTATAATTATGAAAAAAATATGTCTCCCCTTATCCTTACTTTTTTCGGTTGTATTATTTGCACAGAAAACCTATTTGCACTGCGGTAAAGTATTCGACGGTAAGTCTGGAAAAATTAAAAAAGAATTGACCATCATTGTTGAAGGTGAAAAAATAACTGAAGTCGTTAAAGGCTATGCAACTCCAGCAGAGAGTGCAACTGCGATTGATCTAAAAGATAAAACGGTCTATCCTGGTTTTATTGATATGCATGTTCATATTGAAGGGGAAAGTAGTCCGTCACGTTACCTTGATCGCTATCGATTAAACGATGCCGATGTAGCGTTTGATGCAGCCAGATTCGCTTATCGCACACTTCAAGCTGGCTTTACTACAGTTCGTGATTTGGGGGGTTCTGGTGTAAATATCGCTTTGCGTAATGCCATTGCAGCAGGAAAAGTTCCTGGACCACGGGTTTACACTGCTGGCAAAACAATATCTTCTACAGGGGGGCACGGTGATCCTACTAACGGGAATAGTGCTGCTCTTCAAGGGGACCCAGGACCCAAAGAGGGAGTTGTTAACTCTCCTGCAGATGCTAGAAAAGCTGTGAGACAGCGCTATAAAAATGGAGCAGACTGGATTAAAATTACTGCAACTGGTGGAGTTTTGAGTGTGGCTAAAAGTGGTCAAAACCCACAGTTTACGGAAGAAGAAATTCGAGCTATAACCAGTACGGCCAAAGATTATGGAATGAAAGTAGCTGCGCATGCCCATGGAGATGAAGGAATGTATCGTGCAGTAGCGAATGGTGTTAAAACCATTGAACATGGCACCTTGATTGAAGAACCCACAATGAAGTTGATGATTGAAAAGCAAGCCTATCTAGTTCCTACCATTAGCGCAGGGAAATTTGTTGCTGAAAAGGCTAAAATCCCAGGTTTCTATCCTGCGATTATTGTTCCTAAAGCTTTAGCGATTGGAGCACAAATCCAGGAAACTTTTGCTAACGCATATAAGATGGGGGTACCTATTTCCTTTGGGACAGATGCTGGTGTATCACCGCATGGTGATAACGCAAAAGAATTTAGATTTATGACAGAAGCAGGAATGCCCGCCAGCGAAGCCCTACAGTCTGCTACTATTGTCAATGCAGCCTTGTTAGATGAAGAAGATAGTCTAGGCCAAATTGCCGCTAATTTTTATGCAGATATTGTCGCTTCAAACGATAACGCACTAGAGGATATTTCCACCTTAGAAAACATCACCTTTGTGATGAAGAATGGAAAAATCCACAAGCGTTAAACAGTATGTTTTAAAAGAATTAATCGATCGTTCCAGAATTTGTTTCTGCAGAACGGTCGATTTTTTTCACCAATCCTTGTAGAACTTTCCCTGGACCTACTTCTGTAAAGCTTTTGGCTCCATCGGCAATAAGCTGTTGTATGCTTTGAGTCCATTTTACGGGTGCAGTTAGCTGCTCAATTAAATTAGCTTTAATTTCCTCTGCATTAGAAACGCCTTTCGCCACAACATTTTGATAAACTGGACAAATGGGAGAAAAAATATTAGTAGTTTCAATGGCAGCGGCTAATTTTGTTTTTGCTGGCTCCATCAGTGGGGAGTGAAATGCTCCTCCAACTGGTAGGGGTAAAGCGCGTCTCGCACCAGCCTCTTTAAGGGCTTCACATGCTGTTTCAATGGCTTTCTTTTCTCCAGAGATGACTAATTGTCCTGAACAATTATAGTTGGCTGCAACAACAACACCTTCTGTTTTGGCACAAATTTCTTCAATGACTTGATCTTCTAGACCTAAAACAGCAGCCATGGTTCCTGGGATTTCATCACAAGCTGCTTGCATAGCGAGGGCACGTTGGTAAACAAGCTTTAATCCATCCTCAAAAGACAGGGCTTTTGCGGCAACGAGTGCAGAAAATTCTCCTAGTGAGTGACCTGCAACTGCCGCTGGTTGAAAACGCTCTCCCATTAATTCACTCAATATAACAGAGTGAAGAAAAATAGCGGGTTGGGTTACTTGTGTTTGCTTCAATGTTTCTGCATCTTCCTCAAACATAATATCCTTGATATTAAAGCCTATAATCTCATTGGCTTGTTCAAAACGTTTTTTAGCGACTGGAGAAGCTTCATAAAGCTCTTTTCCCATTCCTGGAAATTGAGCGCCTTGTCCTGGAAATATATAAACTTGCATGCTTATTTTTTTTCGAATGTTATATAAGAATAATGATAGGGTTGTTTTTCGGTTGCATTGATGTTTTCACGCGCAATTTCTTTCCATTGATCTAAATCGATTTCTGGGAAAAAAACATCTGCTTCAAAGTTATGATGAACTCTTGTCAATTCAATGCGGTCACAGTAAGGCATAAATAGTCGATAAATTTCGCCCCCACCAATAATAAAAGGTTGAGAATCATCTTTCACTAAGGCTAAAGCATCTTCTAGTTTACGCACTATAGTAGCCCCTTTTGGTTGATAGTCTTTTTTATTAGTTAAAACTATATTCGTTCGATTAGGTAATGCTTTAGGCATGGATTCAAAGGTCTTGCGCCCCATGATAATCGCATGTCCAGAAGTCAATCGCTTAAAGCGTTTTAAATCTTCAGAAATATGCCAAATTAAATCATTGTTTTTCCCTAAGGCATTGTTTTCTGCTGCTGCAGCTATCATTGTGAGTAGAGGGGTTGTGGCCATAGGTCTTGTTTCTTTTTGAGATTCTTCTTCGTTTTCATAAAGAAGACCTTCGTTTTTTTGTTTTATAATCTGCGAAGTCAAGGTATAAATATCGTTATGCAAGGCCAAAAATAAAGGTAATTATTCGATCAAAAACACTTTTCTTAAAAACTTATGTTATAGAAAAACCTGTACTTTTAATAAAAATATCCCATGCGTAATCATTTCCCTATTTTAGATCATTGCTTGTACTTAAACACAGCCTACACTGCACCACTTTCTTCTGCCTTATCAAAATGGCGTCTTGTCGATGACCTAGCCTATGAGAAAAAGGGGGATTTATATAAAAATGAGATTGAAAAAGACCATTTTCAAGCAGCAATAAAGGCATTAGCTCGCTTTGCAGATGCAGAAGTTGAAAACACTTTTATTACTGGGAACTTTTCTTCGGCTTTTCAAAATTTCTTGATCCATCTCCCACGGGACTTTCGCTTTTTAGTTTTAGAAGACGAATACCCCTCTCTTACAGGAATTATAGCAGATTTAGGATTTGAATCACATACACTCCCCATATCTGCAAATATAGAAGAGGCCGTTTGGAACGAACTTCACAAAGCCTCTTATAATGTGCTTACCCTTAGTGTGATTCAATATACTTCTGGAATATTTTTTGACATGACATGGTTAGTGAAAATGAAAAAGGCTTTCCCTAACTTGATTATCTTAGTCGACGGAACACAATTTCTAGGAGCAGAACTTTTTTCGCTTCGCAAAAGTCCAATTGATGCTGTTTTTGGAAGCACCTATAAGTGGCTTTTAGCAGGTTATGGTACAGGTTATGCTGCCATTAAATCAAGTATATTGTCCCAGCTGGGACTCAGTCTAAGCAAACTTTCCGTCACATATGATCGGGGGCAATTATCTGTCAAGGCAGTGGGTAGTTTAGGCTTTTCTTTGAACCAAATTATGGCCGCGGGTTTTCCAGCATTAATACGTCAAAAGCAAGTATTAGCTAATTGCATGTTCGAGGGGTTAAAAAAGCGGGTTTTATTAACCGATCTTGTAGCTAAACGTGAACGCCACTCTTCTATTTATAATCTTCAAATTACTGAAGAAGTTTATCAAGGATTACTCGCGAGAAATGTGCGTTGTATAAAAAGAGGTAATGGAGTAAGGGTTGCAGTGCACTATTACAACAACCAGCAGGACATCAACGCATTTTTACAAATTATTGATGACCTACTTAAACAGCAACACTTCCTTTGATTAATGGATGTGGGTCGTAGTTGATTAATTCAAAATCCTCAAAAGTAAACCCAAAAAGATCTTTCACTTCACGATTCATTTTCATGGTAGGAAGTGATTTAGGCGTTCGACTTAATTGTAATTCGATTTGCTCTTTGTGATTTGAGTATATATGTGCATCGCCAAAGGTGTGTACAAAGTCTCCAGCTTCTAAATCGCAAACTTGTGCCATCATTAGGGTAAGTAAAGCATAAGAAGCAATGTTAAATGGCACTCCTAGAAAGACGTCTGCGCTGCGTTGATAGAGTTGACAAGATAGTTTTCCATTTGCAACATAAAATTGAAAGAAAGCATGGCAAGGGGGGAGTGCTGCTTTATTATAAGCAACATTTTCGGCAAAACTCACGCTGGTGTCTGGAAGAACACTGGGATTCCAGGCTGAAACGAGCATACGACGACTGTCTGGGTTTGTTTTGATGGTGTGGATTACCTCTTTGATTTGATCTAATCCTTCGCTATTCCAATTACGCCATTGATGACCATAAACGGGACCTAGGTTACCTTCTTTGTCTGCCCATTCATTCCAGATTCTCACTCCATTCTCTTGTAAGTAAGCAATGTTGGTGTCTCCTTTTAAAAACCATAACAGTTCGTGTATAATAGATTTAAGGTGCAGTTTTTTAGTCGTTACCATGGGGAAGCCTTTGGATAAGTCAAAGCGCATTTGGTAACCAAAAACACTTTGTGTCCCAGTTTCGGTACGATCTTTTTTTGTAACGCCGTTTGATTTAATGTGTCTTATAAGGTTTAGATATTGCTGCATTTTCGTCTATTTGATTCAAAAATAATTACTTCTGTAATCCAAAAGGGAAGCAAAAGAGAATAGTTATTCAAAAAAGTAGTTAATAAATCGCTTACTCGTCTAACTCTCCGCGTTTTGTTAATTCGTCTCTTACTTTTGCGGCAGCTTCATAATCTTCTTTTTTGACTAAGGATGCGAGTAGCTTTTTCAATTCTGTAGAGGAAACCTTTGGTAAATCACTGATTATATTTTTTTTAGGGTTCTGCTCCTGGATGAAATTTTTGATCCAATCTTCATCTTTTTTACCTGTCCCTTTTGATTCGCCTTTTCCTTCAGTATATCCAGCTTTGGCTAAAATATTCTCATAAGTAAAAATAGGGGCGTGAAAACGAATAGACAAGGCAACTGCGTCTGAGGTGCGCGCATCTATGATCTCTTCAATTTTATCTCGTTCACAAATTAAACTAGAGTAAAATACCCCATCGACTAATTTATGGATGATGATTTGTTTGACAATAATTTTGAAACGTTCAAAACATTGTGCCATCAAATCATGTGTAATGGGGCGGGGTGGATTGATTTCTTTTTCAAGCCCTATAGCGATAGACTGGGCCTCAAATGCTCCAATGATAATTGGTAGGTTTCGATCTCCCTCTACCTCATTTAAAATAAGGGCATAAGCACCGCTTTGTGCTTGACTGTAAGATATTCCTTTTATTGCTAATTCTACTAAAACCATAGTTTGATCGACATTCTTACTACAAAGAAAACGAATTTCACTCAAAGGCTTTCTCTTTCTGTGTAAAAAACGAAGCGAATTATATCGCTTAAATCAATCTCATATGCTTCGAAAATCTTAAATTTGCACACACATTAGAATTTGCATGAAAACAATACAGTTTAGAGAAGCGATTGCTCAAGCGATGACAGAAGAAATGAGAAGAGATGAAAGCATCTATCTCATGGGAGAAGAAGTGGCAGAATACAATGGTGCTTACAAGGCGTCAAAAGGTATGTTAGACGAATTTGGAGAGAAGCGTGTAATAGATACTCCTATTTCAGAATTAGGATTTGCAGGTATTGGGGTAGGATCAACCATGACGGGGAATCGACCTATTATCGAGTTTATGACTTTTAACTTTGCACTAGTAGGTATTGATCAAATTATCAATAATGCTGCAAAAATCAGACAGATGTCTGGTGGACAATTTCCTTGCCCAATTGTGTTTCGTGGACCAACTGCTTCTGCTGGACAATTAGCTGCAACCCACTCACAAGCTTTTGAAAACTGGTATGCGAATTGTCCAGGTCTTAAAGTAATTGTTCCTTCAAATCCTTATGATGCAAAAGGCTTATTAAAAGCGGCTATTCGCGATGACGATCCTGTAATTTTTATGGAGTCTGAACAAATGTATGGTGATAAAGGTGAAGTACCAGAAGACGAATACATCCTTCCAATTGGTGTGGCAGATATCAAGCGTAAAGGGACAGATGTCACCATTGTTTCTTTTGGTAAAATCATTAAAGAAGCTTACAAAGCTGCCGATGTTTTAGCCAAAGAGGGAATTGAGTGTGAAATTATTGATTTACGCACAGTGCGCCCAATGGATCACGAAGCTATTATGACCTCTGTTAAGAAAACAAATCGCTTAGTGATTATAGAAGAAGCTTGGCCATTTGGTAATGTAGCGACAGAAATCACCTACCAAGTACAAAGCCAACTTTTTGATTACTTAGATGCCCCAATTGAGAAAATTAACACTGCAGATACTCCTGCTCCATTTTCTCCGGTACTCCTAGCAGAATGGCTCCCTAACAATGATGATGTAATCAAGGCGGTTAAAAAAGTGATGTACAAATAAGAAATCGTGAAGATTTCTAACTTTTCGAAACTTTTTCGTTAGTTTCGCGTAGTTTTTTAAAAGACAAAATTTATTTATGGAAGCGAATATTATTTATTTCCCATTACTCATGTCAGTTATAGGCCTTGTCTATATGTTGATTCGTGCTAGTTGGGTAAGAAAGCAGGATGCAGGAAGCGAGCGTATGGTAGAAATCTCTACCGCAATTAAAGAAGGAGCATTAGCTTTTCTAAATGCAGAGTATAGACTCTTATTTATCTTTGTTGTAATTGCATCAATAGCACTTTATGGTGTTTCAATATTAGTCGATACAACAAGTTGGATGATTGTTCCTGCCTTTATTCTTGGAGCAGCTTTTTCTGCCTTTGCAGGAAATATTGGAATGAGAATCGCGACAGAAGCAAATGCAAGAACTGCAGAGGCTGCTAAAACAAGCTTACCAAAGGCATTACAAGTTTCTTTTGGTGGCGGAACCGTTATGGGACTCGGAGTTGCAGGTCTAGCGGTCTTAGGTCTCACATTATTGTTTATGTTTTTCGTTGGGCAGTTTCTAGGTCAAGAGGGTTCTTTTTATGAAAACATGACCATTGTATTAGAGACCCTTGCAGGGTTCTCTTTAGGAGCAGAATCTATTGCCTTGTTTGCACGTGTAGGTGGTGGTATATACACTAAAGCTGCCGATGTAGGTGCAGATTTAGTTGGTAAAGTTGAAGCGGGAATTCCTGAAGATGATCCTAGAAACCCAGCTACAATTGCAGATAATGTAGGAGATAATGTTGGAGATGTTGCTGGAATGGGAGCAGATCTATTTGGTTCTTATGTCGCTACAGTTCTTGCTGCGATGGTATTAGGAAATTATGTTATTCGCGATATGTCTGCGAATGGTCAATATACAGATGTGTTCGACAACATGGGCCCAATCTTACTTCCTGTAGTCATTGCAGGGGTAGGGATTTTGGCATCGATTATTGGAACTTTATTTGTTAAAATATCAGATAATAATGCAAAAGAAGCAAAAGTACAAGCGGCCTTAGATATAGGAAACTGGGCATCGATAATCATTACCTTAATTGCTAGTTACTTCCTTATTGACTGGATGTTACCAGAAACCCTAATAATGAATTTCTTTGGAGAAGGAAATAAAACCATTCCTTCAATGAATGTGTTTTGGGCAGCCTGTATTGGTCTTGCTGTTGGGGCATTAATCTCTATAGTTACTGCCTACTATACCAGTTTAGGTAAAAAGCCAGTTTTAGATATCGTAAAAAACAGTTCAACTGGAGCAGCAACAAACATTATTGCTGGTTTAGCGGTTGGAATGAAATCAACCCTATTATCTGTCATTCTTTTTGCAGCAGCCATTTATGGGTCTTATGCATTAGCTGGATTCTATGGTGTTGCACTTGCAGCCTCTGCTATGATGGCCACTACGGCAATGCAATTAGCGATTGATGCATTTGGTCCTATTGCAGATAATGCAGGAGGTGTTGCAGAAATGAGTGAATTAGATCCAGAGGTTCGTGAGAGAACAGATATTTTAGATTCAGTTGGAAATACAACAGCTGCAGTTGGGAAAGGTTTTGCCATTGCCTCTGCCGCACTAACTGCACTAGCTTTGTTTGCTGCTTATGTAACTTTCACTGGGATTGACGGGATCAATATTTTTAAAGCAGATGTTTTAGCGATGTTATTTATCGGTGGAATGATCCCGGTTGTCTTTTCTGCTTTAGCGATGGAGTCTGTAGGAAAAGCAGCCATGGAAATGGTAGAAGAAGTTCGTCGCCAGTTTAGAGAAATTCCTGGAATTATGGAAGGCAAAGGAACTCCAGAATATGCTAAGTGTGTAGACATCTCTACTCAAGCTGCATTGAAAGAAATGTTATTACCCGGTTTAATCACAATTATCACACCCATTTTTATAGGGCTTGTATTTGGTGCAGAGCCATTAGGGGGATATATGGCTGGAGTATGTGTAAGTGGTGTTATGTGGGCCATCTTCCAGAATAATGCTGGTGGTGCTTGGGACAACGCTAAAAAATCTTTTGAAGCAGGAGTAGAAATCAACGGAGAAATGACTTATAAAGGATCAGAAGCTCACAAGGCTGCGGTTACTGGGGATACTGTAGGAGATCCATTTAAAGATACTTCTGGACCTTCAATGAATATTCTTATTAAATTAACCTGTCTAGTCGGTCTAGTTATTGCACCTCTATTAGGGTCACACACAGCAACACAAGCAGCGGTAATCAAAGAAGAAGTTCGTAAAGAAATTCGCGTTGAGATTAACGCAGATTATCAAGGTCAAACGGAGGACGTGATTAAAACAACTACTACAGAAAACGGCGAAACTGTTATTGACGAAAAAGAAGAACAATAAAAGTCATTTTTGTTCAAATAAAAAAGCGGATCTAATGATCCCTTTTTTTGCCTTAAAATAGACCGTTAATTTCTGCATCTATCATTTCAATAATTTTTCCCAAATCTTCGGGTTTGTCTACAAAGTTTAAGTCGTCTACATCAATGATAAGTAATTTACCCTTATCATAGTTGTGAATCCATGCCTCATAACGTTCGTTCAAACGACTTAGGTAGTCAATGCTAATTGAATTTTCATACTCTCTCCCACGGCGATGAATTTGACCTACTAGATTGGGAATACTGCTGCGTAAATAGATCATTAAATCTGGCCCTGTTACCATGTCTTCCATTAAATTAAAGAGGGACTGGTAATTTTCAAAGTCACGCTTTGTTAAAAGTCCCATCGCATGAAGATTAGGAGCAAAAATATGGGCATCTTCATAGATAGTTCTATCTTGAATGAGTGTTTTCCCGCTTTTGTGAATATCTAATAACTGGCCAAATCGACTATTGAGAAAGTAAATTTGAAGGTTAAAAGACCATCTTTCCATCTCGTGATAAAAATCATCTAGATAGGGGTTTTCAAGAACCTCCTCATAATGAGCTTGCCAGCGATAATGTTTCGAAAGTAGCTTGGTCAGTGTTGTTTTTCCGGCCCCAATGTTACCAGATATGGCAATATGCATGTTTCCTTGATTTTGAATTTTTATGGCTACTATTTAACAGCAAATAAAAATAACCTCTTTTTTTGGAAGATAAAAGCATTTTCGCACTAAGCATAGAAGAAAAACGAGTTGCGTTATTTTTTTTGGATTTCTAAAAAAAAATAAATATATTTGAATCATCTAACGAGGAAGGATTTGACTGATTGCACACCTCGATAAAAAAATGCTAAAACAGAATTGCTTTCATCAAGAGAAGTAATCTTAAAATCCTTCCAGAAAGCATTATAAAATGGCCTATTTTTTTACATCAGAATCTGTAAGTGAAGGACACCCAGATAAAGTATCAGATCAAATCAGCGACGCATTAATTGACAACTTTCTAGCATTTGACCCAGATAGTAAAGTTGCTTGTGAAACCCTTGTGACTACTGGACAAACAGTTTTAGCGGGAGAAGTTAAAAGCACAACATATCTCGATGTACAGAAGATTGCACGAGATACGATAAATAAAATTGGATATACAAGAGGAGAATATCAATTCTCTGGTGACTCTTGTGGAGTGATCTCTTTAATCCACGAACAATCTCAAGATATCAATCAAGGGGTAGATAAAGCAGATAAAAAATCACAAGGAGCAGGAGATCAAGGAATCATGTTTGGTTATGCTTCTAACGAAACAGATAATTTTATGCCACTTGCTTTAGATTTGTCACATAAATTATTGATCGAATTAGCCTCATTAAGAAGAGAAAATAAAAATATTACCTATTTAAGACCTGATGCAAAATCACAGGTTACCCTTGAATATGATGATAATGATACCCCTATTCGTATTGACACCATTGTAATTTCAACGCAGCACGACCCTTTTGACGAAAATGATGAGCGAATGCTGGCAAAAATCAAGCAAGATATTATTGCTTTTTTAATACCAAGGGTAAAAGCACATTTACCCGAACGTTTACAAGCATTATTCGACGAGAATATCACTTATCACATTAATCCTACAGGGAAATTTGTGATTGGTGGGCCTCACGGAGATACTGGTTTAACGGGGCGGAAAATTATTGTTGACACCTATGGTGGTAAAGGAGGACATGGAGGAGGAGCCTTTAGTGGAAAAGATCCTAGTAAAGTTGACCGCAGTGCAGCATATGCCGCACGACATATTGCTAAAAATCTTGTAGCAGCAGGAATTTCAGATGAATTATTAGTGCAATTAAGTTATGCGATTGGGGTAGCAGAGCCTACTTCTATTGCTATAAACACCTATGGAAAGTCTAATGTTACCTTATCTGATGGTGAGATTGCAGAAAAGGTCAAAGGTATTTTTGACCTAACACCTTATGGGATTGAGCAACGTTTAAAATTGAGAACCCCTATCTATTCTGAAACAGCGGCTTATGGTCATATGGGTAGAACGCCAGAAACTGTAAAAAAAGTCTTCACCTCTCCTTATAGTGGAACAAAAGAAATTGAAGTAGAGTTGTTTACTTGGGAAAAATTAGACCAGGTAGAAGCAATCAAAACAGCATTTAATTTATAAGAGATGCCACAAAACCTTGTCCATAGTGAATTGCAAAAACTCCGTTTAACTAACGGACAGGTATTAAGTTACCAGCATTTTGGGCAAGATTACACCACTGCACCTGTGGTAGTCATCAACCACCCATTAACAGCCAATTCTTGTGTCACTGGAACAGAGGGTTGGTGGAATGATCTGATAGGGGAAAATAAAACAATTGACACCAATACCTATGCTATCGTTTGTTTTAATATTCCTGGTAATGGTTATGATGGCGATTTTATTGAAGATTTTAAACATTGGCATACAGGGACAGTTGCTGGTTACTTTATTGCAGGGCTTAGACAATTAGGAATCAAGAAAGTTGACGCCCTCGTTGGTGGATCAATTGGCGCTGGAATAGCTTGGGAAATGGCAGCATTAAGTCCACAGTTTATTGAAAAAATGATCCCAATTGGGGGAGATTGGAAATCATCAGACTGGATGATTGCAAATACCTATATTCAAAAGCAAATATTGGACAGTAATCCTAAACCTATCGAAATTGCAAGAATGCATTCGATGATATGCTATAGAACCCCGCAGTCATTTAAGCTTAGATTCAATAGAACAATCAATAAAGAGTTAGGGGTGTTTAATGTTCAGTCCTGGTTAATATATCATGGAGATAAACTGAAAGAGCGTTTCTCTCTTCAGGCATACAAGGCCATGAATCATTTATTAGGGAGTATCGATATTACCCGTAATGGGAAATCTTTTGAAGAGAATATTCAAAACATTCAATCAGAAATTCATATTGTTTCAATAGACAGTGACCTATTTTTCCCTTTAAGTGAGGATCTTGAAACAGTAACTTTAGCTCAAAAGGCAGGAGTGAAAATAAAACATCATGTGATTGAATCAGAATTTGGTCACGATGCTTTTTTGATTGAACCCAAGAAAGTAAAAGTTATTTTAGAAAATATTTTGAACCAGTAAAAGGAATTAGATGAAAGTTAGTTTAGAAAGAATTAATAGAGATTATCTATTCGAAGTTCGCAACGAAGCGGGCCGTTCTGTCATTCTAGATAATAAATCTAAGAGTGAAGGCGTAGTCGCTGGAATTAGCCCTATGGAACTTGTTCTTATGGGAGTTGCGGGTTGTAGTAGTATTGATATTGTTGCCATCTTAGGAAAACAAAAAATCAATCCAGACAGTTTAAGCATGGAAGTACATGGTCTTCGAGAAGAAGGGGCTGTACCCGCCTTGTTTCATACCATTGAAATCACCATTCATTTAGAAGGAGAAGACATTACGCCAGAAAAGGCGAATCGTGCTGCTAAATTATCTTATGAGAAATACTGTTCTGTTTCTAAAATGATTGATTCTGTGGCTGATATTCAATTTTCAATTATCCTTAACGGAAAAGCTGTATGAATCATAAACTAGAAACAAAGGCAATTCGTACCCAAATGGACCGCTCGCAATTTTCAGAGCACTCTACTCCACTGCACCTTACCTCTAGTTTTGTTTTTGAAGATGCAGAAGAAATGCGTGCTGCATTTTCCGAAGAAAAACAACGCAACATCTACAGCCGTTTTACTAACCCAAATACATCTGAACTTATCACTAAAATAGCCGATATGGAAGGTGCCGAAGATGGCGTTTCTTTTGCGACCGGTATGGGGGCTGTTTTTGGAACCTTTGCCGCTTTACTGAATAGTGGAGATCATATTGTTTCGGCGCGATCGGTTTTTGGATCTACCCATAGTATGTTGACAAAGTTTTTGCCAAAATGGAATATTGAAACATCTTATTTCGATGTTGCTTCTCCACAGCAGGCCGAAGATTTAATAAAGCCCAACACTAAGATCATTTATGCAGAGACTCCCACAAATCCTGGAGTAGATATTTTAGATCTCAGGTATTTAGGAGATTTAGCTCAGAAGCACAATTTAATTCTAGTGATTGACAATTGTTTTGCTACTCCTTACTTACAACAACCCATTAAATTTGGTGCTGATTTAGTGATTCATTCTGCCACAAAACTAATTGATGGTCAAGGAAGAGTATTGGGTGGGGTTACGGTAGGAAAGAAAGATTTGATAAGGGAGATTTATTTATTCGCTCGAAATACTGGTTCTGCTTTATCCCCTTTTAATGCCTGGGTATTGTCAAAAAGTATGGAAACCCTCCCGGTTCGTGTTGATCGTCACTGTCAATCGGCTTTAACCTTAGCAGAGTTTTTAGAAAGTCACCCTAAGTTGAACTGGGTCAAGTATCCCTTTTTAAAATCTCACCCACAATATGAACTAGCTAAAAAACAAATGAGTCAAGGTGGGAGCATTATTGCCTTTGAAGTAAAAGGAGGATTGGGTGCAGGAAGAGGCTTTTTTGACAACATAAAAATGTTATCTCTTTCTTCTAATCTAGGGGATTCGAGAACAATTGTTACCCACCCAGCATCAACGACACACAGTAAACTCTCTCTAGCAGATCGAGAAGCTTTGGGAATTACAGATGGGATGGTGCGCTTATCTGTTGGTCTAGAACACCCTGAAGATATTCAAAACGATTTGGCACAAGCTTTAGAAAAAATATAAATGACCAAGATTGAACAATCCTTAACGGAAAAAATTTTAGTATTGGATGGCGCAATGGGCACCATGTTACAAGCCTATAAATTTGATGAAAAAGATTTTCGTGGTGAGCGGTTTAAAGATCATCCATCTCCTTTAAAAGGGAATAATGACCTATTATCGATAACTCAACCAGAGGCGATCAAAGCGATACACCGTAAATATTTTGAAGTAGGTGCAGATATTGTTGAAACAAATACCTTTTCTTCTACTTCTATAGGAATGGCAGATTACTCCATGGAAGATCTGGTCTATGAACTCAATGTACAATCGGCTAAACTAGCCCGTGAGGTAGCTGATAAGTTTACCCAATCAAACCCAAACAAGCCACGCTTTGTAGCTGGCTCAATTGGACCGACAAACAGAACAGCAAGCATGTCTCCAGATGTGAATGACCCCGGGTTTCGCGCAGTGACTTTTGACGATTTAGTCGAAGCCTATAGCGAACAAGTTAAAGGATTAGTTGAAGGGGGATCAGATGTTTTATTAGTAGAAACGATTTTTGATACACTCAATGCAAAAGCTGCGCTTTATGCCATAGATGTTTTAAAAGAAGAAAACAATTGGGATATTCCAGTCATGGTGAGTGGTACCATTACCGATGCCAGCGGAAGAACACTTTCTGGACAAACAGTTGAAGCTTTTGCCGTTTCGGTCTCCCACATCCCTTTATTAAGTGTAGGTTTTAATTGCGCTTTAGGAGCAGATCAATTACTGCCTTATTTACGTCGTTTATCAAATACTACAGATGTATTAGTCTCTGCTCACCCTAATGCAGGATTGCCTAATGCCTTTGGAGACTATGATCAAACCCCAGAAGAAATGCGGGATTTGATTAAAAAGTACCTAGACGAAAGCCTAGTGAATATCATCGGCGGATGCTGTGGTTCAACTCCAGAACATATCCAATTGATTGCAGAGGTGACCCAAGATTATACTCCTCGTAAAGTCTCAACAACCGTATAATGAAAGCACGTTATTTAAAACTTTCTGGTCTTGAGCCTTTGGTGGTAACACCTGAATCTAACTTTATCAATGTAGGAGAGCGAACAAATGTCACTGGCTCACGACGCTTTTTAAGGTTAATCGAGCAAAACGATTATAATACCGCAGTTGAAATTGCCCGCGACCAGGTAGAAGGAGGCGCACAGATTCTAGATGTCAATATGGACGAAGGGATGATTGATGGCGTTAAAGCCATGACAAAGTTCCTTAATCTATTAGCAGCAGAGCCTGATATTTCACGTATTCCTATTATGATCGACTCTTCTAAGTGGGAGATTATTGAGGCTGGTCTTAAAGTGGTACAAGGGAAGTGTGTGGTAAATTCAATTAGTTTAAAAGAAGGAGAAGAAAAATTTATTAGGCAAGCCAAAACTATTCGCCGTTATGGTGCTGCCGTGATTGTAATGGCCTTTGACGAAGATGGACAAGCAGATACATTACAGCGTCGTATTGAGATTTGCAAACGCTCTTATAAGGTTTTAGTCGACCAAGTTAATTTCCCTCCAGAAGATATTATTTTTGATCCCAATGTTTTCCCAGTTGCTACAGGAATGGAAGAGCATAAACTTAATGCGTTAGATTTTTTTAAATCGGCAAAATGGATTCGTGAAAACTTACCTCATGCGCATGTAAGTGGGGGAGTGAGTAATGTGTCTTTTTCTTTTAGAGGAAACAATCGAGTGCGAGAAGCCATGCATTCGGCCTTTTTGTATCACGGCATACAGCACGGAATGAATATTGGGATAGTTAATCCTACCATGCTAGAAATTTATGACGAAATCCCAAAGGACCTACTCGAACACGTAGAAGATGTTCTCCTCAATAAAAGAGAGGACGCGACAGAACGTTTGCTAGACTTTGCAGAAACCTTGATTAATGATCAAAAAGATCGTAAAGTTGAGATAAAGGCCTGGCGAAGAGATGCCCTACAAGACCGTATTACGCACTCATTAGTTAAAGGTATAGATGAGTTTATAGAAGAAGATGTAGAACAAGCCCGTAAAGGTGTAGCAAAACCCATCGAAGTCATAGAAGGGCATTTAATGACAGGGATGAATGTTGTGGGAGATCTTTTTGGCTCTGGTAAAATGTTTTTACCCCAAGTGGTTAAATCTGCTCGTGTAATGAAAAAAGCGGTAGCTTATCTATTGCCCTATATTGAAGTCGAAAAAGAAGGAAAGCAACAAGCTGCCGGGAAGATTTTAATGGCAACCGTTAAAGGCGACGTGCATGATATTGGGAAAAATATTGTGGGTGTTGTTTTAGCGTGCAATAATTATGAAATCATTGACCTTGGTGTAATGGTTCCTCCAGAAAAAATAATTGAAACTGCTAAGCAAGAGCAGGTAGATATCATTGGGCTATCAGGCTTAATTACCCCCTCTTTAGACGAGATGATTTATATCGCGCAAGAGTTAAAGCGACAAACTTTAGATATACCTCTATTGATAGGTGGCGCAACGACTTCTAAAGCGCATACCGCAGTCAAGATTGCGCCAGAATTAGAAACCTCTGTCGTGTATGTTAACGATGCCTCAAGAGCAGTTACCGTTGCGGGGAGTTTGTTGAATAAAGAAAATGCGCCAGTTTATAAAGCGCAAATTCGTGAAGAATACGAGAAGTTTAGAGCGAAGTTTTTAGACCGTCAAGATACCAAAGAACACATTCCTTTAAGTCTTGCACGCGAGTGTAAGTTAGCATTAGACTGGGAATACTTTACACCATGTGCACCTCAGCAATTAGGGGTACAGGTCATCGAAAATCAAGATTTAGATGCTTTGGTGCCCTATATTGATTGGAGTCCCTTCTTTCGTTCATGGGACTTGCACGGGCATTACCCCGCTATTTTAAATGACGAAATAGTAGGAGATCAAGCAACAGAGTTATTTGCCGACGCACAAGTCCTCTTGACAGAAATTCTCGATAAAAAATTATTGACTGCCAAAGCCGTTTTTGGGCTTTTCGCTGCTAATACCGTGGAAGAAGATGATATAGAAGTTTATGCCGATCAAGATCGGAAAAAGACTTTGGGGAAATTCCTCAGTCTTCGTCAACAATTAAAAAAGCGACCAGGAAAACCGAATATTGCTTTGGCCGATTTTATCGCGCCTAAAGCCACTGGATTAAATGATCATATCGGTACATTTTGCGTTACAGCTGGGTTTGGAACAGCAGAAATTGCTAAGCAATATGAAGACAATAATGACGATTACAATGCCATTATGATCAAAGCCCTTGCCGATCGTTTTGCTGAAGCTTTTGCAGAATACCTTCACCGCGAAGTGAGAGTCAAACACTGGGGATATGCTGTCCACGAAAGTTTAAATAATGAGGCCTTAATCAAGGAGCAATACAAAGGAATTCGCCCTGCACCGGGCTATCCCGCTTGTCCA
>Ga0233444_10000457_pt1 | contig 55069 bp, 62 predicted proteins | sample SI_124_October20_6_FD_182792 | JGI IMG/M metagenome (GOLD analysis project Ga0233444, IMG submission 182792) | Seawater microbial communities from Saanich Inlet, British Columbia, Canada - SI_124_October2016_10_MG | ecosystem: Environmental > Aquatic > Marine > Inlet | place: Canada: British... | reverse complement strand
CCGCACAGTCGGGTCTGCACAAAGTTCTTCATTGGTTCCGCTCTCTACCCAATTTTGTTGTACTAACTGGACTTTCTTCAATAAATCAGTACCAAATAGGTCTTCCTTATACAAAGAACCTCTTGGAGAAAGTACAGGGAAACCAATACAGTAGTCAGTTCTACTGCTCGACCAGACAGACTCTTCAACCATATATGGATTTGTCTGTGCAATCAATTGGGCCACTTCAGCATCCTTATTCATCTGCACATGACGAATATATTTTGGAGAATGTTCTGCATGAATACCAGACGCAGTTTGCAACAATACAGATGCATTTCCAGATGGTTTTACACAAGTAGTTCTTGCGGCTTGATTGATACCAATTAAGTCTGCAACTTGTTTGTTTACTTTCTTCACCATCTCGGCACCTTCCTTTTGAACTTCTGGGTTCAAAAGAATTTCTGGATTATTCATCCAACCAGTCACAGATACACCCAATAGTGCTTCTCTTTCAAAAATTCTTTGAGTAGTTTTATTTAAATATTTAAAATCTGTGTAACCCGCCTGCAATGTTCCCATTATAGATCCAGCACGACATGCTTTCAAAAATTCTTCTTTGGATGTACACTTACCACCATTTATTTCTGTAAGATTACATCCCTGCCATCCTGACTCACCATCGATTTGCGGAAACATCCCAATTTCTACACATGGGTTTGTTGTATGTTCTGTGTTATCCACAAAGTAAAAACCTGGCTCGCCAAACTCTTTGATTGGTTTCATTAGATCAGAAAACTCAGACTTTGTGATTTCAGATCTCACCACTACTGCAGAATTGTTTGAACGGCCACGCTGTGGGTTTTCAATGAACCAATTACCTGTCTTAGCAACCATCATTTCTTCATCATCCTTAGAGAACAGACATATAGTTGCAGAACGTCTTACACCGCCCGCTAAAACTGCGTCAGCGGCATGCATTGAGATATCATACACATGGATAGGGCGCAATTCAGATGAACCTGCTAGCACAAGAGATTGCAACAAATGTTCAATCTTATCAAGTGCCTTTCTAAGTGGTTCTGGGCCTGGTGCTTTAAATCCACCAGAAATTTCTGCACCCTGTGGACGAATTTCGGACAAGTCAAAATATACTTTGCGGCCTTCAAAATCTGGAAACGTACCACCACCGACAAAATATGAAGACATGAGAACGCCAAGTGCATCTGCCCAACCTTCAATAGAGTCTTCTACTTTCCAACCCTTTGCTTGTTTCTTTCTTTCTGCAATCTGTGGAATCTTTGCAACATGATGTTTCTGCACAGAGAACCCTGCGCCAGCACCACATAAAAGAATATAGAACAACTCTTGAAAATATGCTGCACGATCCGCATACGAAGATGTACAATTATACATACGCATTTGATGTTTCAATAACTGATCCCCACCAAACTGCAAAGCACGTTGTGCGCCAAGAGTGTATTGCAACTTATAAAGAGACTCAGCTTCGTCAATAAGTAAACCCAATTCCGGCGTCATTACATCTTTATAATAATTTCTATGCATGTCCATAACTCTTTTTACGGACTCATCCCACGACTCATATCTTTCTTCTTCTTCAATCCATCTACTATATGCCTCATAGAATTTTGACTGAGACATGATATTTCTTGCATCGGAATCTTTATTACTTTGAACTACTTTTAGCATCTCTTTTCCTCTTTTTATATTGTATTTTTATGATTTTTTAACATCTTTTCCAAGATGCCAACTTGAGTTTGGCTTCCAAACTTTTATGGGTATTCTTACTTATAATGCTCTGCAATTCTAATGTGTCTATTCCCGACAGTATTACATCATTAATATCTTTTTCTTTAATTTTTTCTGGCCACAAAAAAACAGAGAACCCAGCATCAATAGTATTCTCGATTTTTTTAACAATTTCACGATTTCTTGGTTCATTATCGTATATGAAAACTATATCCGAAAATGATGAAAAGTAAGATTTGTCTACATCACTACCCGCCATGGCCAAAGAGTTATCCAAAAAGAGAGAATCGAATGGGCCCTCAGTTATATAAACTGTTTTTTCTGGGTCTATTCTATCCAGTCCATATACTTTTGGAACATCTCTAACCTTAATAGTGATATATCTCAATGAATTTTTTGGATCTAAACTTCTACCTTGCAAAGCAATAAGTTCACATTTTTCATTGAAAAAAGGTATTACAATTCGTTTTTCATTTTTTGGTATGTTATGTCCTTTTGATACTTTGTCTACAACAAATTTAAAATCTGGTGTGTAGTAAAGAACATCTAGTTTTGGAAGTTTTCTATTATCACAATAATGTCTAGCTGGATGTGATGTATGAAGATCAGTCAATCTTTCTCCATAATCAAACTGACATTTTGTAGAAAACTTAGGTTTAAAATCAAAGTCATATTTGACTTCTTTTTCGTGATTGTGCGAGCCTGCGTTGGCCTTACCCTCTTTCCACTTTTCCATTACATATTCTTCATATAATGATACATTCTGACTCTTTAAGAAATTGGCAAAAGACATGCCTGCGCCGCAGTTGTGACACATATATCTGAAGTTATTCTTTTTTTCGTAAATAAACCCACGCATTTTGTAGGTTTTCTTCTGAGAATCGCCACACAATGGACAACGGCAGTTGTACAGATTATTCTTCTTCTGCACAAAACCTTCTAATTGTGGTGATAGTCTTTGAATGTAGGCTCTATCGATATACAGCATCATAACTCCACTTTACATGTATAAAGTAGATAGTACACTATTTGTCGAGATATGTCAAGATTTTTTTATTAAGACATCATATAAAAATTTGCAACAAGTCCACCGATCAATGCGGTGAAAAATACCCAAAAGGCCTTTTGAAATACAGCAGATGTTCTAGCATTTTCTTCAACTTTAAGAGTCAGTGTATCTAATTTTTCAGAGAACCGATTCATTCTATCATACTGATGGGAATACTTTGCTTCCATTGCTACCAGCTTTTCTTCTGCGCGGGCAATTGAAATCATCGCTTCCGATAATCTATCAATCTTTTCTTCGATTCGATCTAAACGTGTAGCCTGTGGACTTTGAGTATCCATCTTTTATTCCTTATTTTCTTTTTCATAATAATTTTTATATTCCATGATAATAACTTTTTGTTCGCCCATATACCGTTTCATATCAGTAACTACAATAGATAAGTTCTCATAAGAATCTTCATTCAATGCAAACAGAGCAGTACTCTTGCCGCTATCTCTCAATTCTTTCAAAACTTCCTCATAATTATCTGGCGTTACTACAACGAATTCAAAATCTCTCCACTCAACAGATGACGGCATGTTTAAATCTAATGGCGTCTTTTCTATGTATACTTCTTGTGTTACAATTTTTTCTTCATTAAAACTAGTACAAGCACTTAACATTAATATAATTGGTATTAAAATATATTTATTCATCAGTCATTTTCCATAATCTCTTTTAAACCTTCTCTAAGGTTTTTCTGTATGTCTTTATTTATGATCTTTTCAATAAGGCCAGGTTTATTTTCCGCCAAAAATCCCAAATCATGTTCCGACAACTTATTTCTAAGCGTAGAAACTTCTGCATTCAATGCATCACTTTGAGTTTTTATTCGGGTGTTTACTTCTTTGATTTCTTGAATATTTTCATTCAATCTTTCAATTTCAGAAGATTTTGATTCTACAGCAGTTTCCAAAACAACTTGGTTTTGTTGCATGATTTTTAAGTCTGTTTGTAATTTTTGTATGTACCAATAACCGATACCTACCGCTGTTGCTGCGGCAACTAGTACTGCAATTTTCGCACCATTTAATACACCAAACATCATAAATCTCTTTGTAAAATAATCATACTTCCAAATTTTTCGTCCTGTAGGACTATTCGTTTCTTTGGGTTGTTTTTAATATATTGACGGATATTCACAGCATCTTCTCTACGAATGAAGGCATCCCATCTAGAATATTTCTTTTTACCCTTCATAAATTTACTATAGCTATCGGGGTCTACTTTAAATATTTTCATTCCAGAAAACTTATATGGATCTTGAATAAAATTACCTAAATTAGATGCATCTCCGACTGAGTTAGCAATGTCTTCCATTAACATACCACTCTCATAAAGGTTTTCTTCTTGTTTATTAATATAATCAATCAAAAGATTTTCTAATAACTCTAGGTCATCTTCTCTTAGATTTTCGCTGTTTTCTTTTAAGAGTGCCATTGCCGCGGCATATGATGCAATTCTAGACTTTCCGCCTGGAAATTTTGATAATATTCTTTTTAAGTTGAAAATAATCTTATGGAAAATGGTGAAAGACTTTTTTTGTTCTTGAGTCTTCAACTCTCCTGTCTTTTTTAACTGCTTACCAGTTGCATCGATCACACCATTCTTGAACGCTTCGGTTTCTTCCCAAGGCGTTGTCAGAATTTTTATAAACTGATATGCAAGATATGCGTTAAATACAGAGGCCATTAAATTTTTCTCTCTAGTGTTTCTAATATATATTCATCAAGAACAACATCTTCTAAATTTATCACTCGGCCTTCTATTCCCGTAACCCTATCTGGTAATTTATTTAACCAAGATAAAAAACTAGCCAATATGTAGTGTTGACTTTTATCAATTTTCAAGAACAATATCCTACTACAAGATTCATTTCCCAAAACATTAAATAATACAACCAAGTGATTTATAATCAATCTTTCTTTCAATATATCTTTAGTGTGATATTTATGAAAGAGTCTCTTGACATATTTGATACGTTTCATATCGTCAAGAAACTCTTCCATGCTATGACACTGTGGATTATCATAAGATTTCATCTGGTAGTTGAAAACATTGTTTTCATTCAAAATTTCAAAGTTATCCATTATTACTCTTTAAATTATATATTAGTCTTCTTTTTTCTTAGAAGTCTTCTTCTTTGGTGCTTCTGCAGCAGGCTCTGGTGCTGGTGCTGGTTTTGCTTTCTTTGGTGCAAGAGCTGCAATTTTATTTTTCAAATCTCTATGCATTTTATACATTTCACCAGTTTTTTCGTTTACCCAACCACGGTCAGTTGCTACTGCATCCTTCATCCATTTTGCTGGGGTTGCCCATTTTGGTAGTGACATTTTAGTTCTCCTATTTTACGTGACTAGCAATTTTCTTAGCTCTGGTTTTATTTTTATATTTTTCCATCGCCATTTTTTCTACTTCTTGTTGTACTTGCTTTGCATTATATTTAGGGTTCATTGCAAGGACTATTTCTTTCATTTCTGCTGCGTCTTTTTTATCAGCAGATTCGATTAGTGCTTCCACATCAAATGTGTCTATATCTTCTTTAATTTTGTTTTTTGCAAAATAATCGGCGATATCCTGAGCATCATCAAAAGATTTTTGTCCTTTTTGACCCTTCATACTGATAAAGAAAGAATCTGCACCTCTATCATAGTCACCTTTACCTACTACTTTACCCTTGAAAACAACATCAACTGCACCATCAGTACTAACTACTTTATATTGTCCTTTGCCGCCATGTGCAAGAATTTGTTTTCTACCTTCTGACATGGAAAATTTAACACCGAACATTTTTTCAACTGTTTTTCTGCCAAGATGAGTTTTCATTACCATCACAATTTTTTCTCTTGGTTCTGTATCCAAATTATTTGTGAATTGAACTAATTTAGAACTAAGGCCCTTTTTCATCATTTGAACAGCCTTCATAAAGTCTTTTTTATCAATACCACCAGACTTTTTTGCATACTTTTCTAATTCTGAAGCAGCATCTAAAAGTTTCATACCACCCTCAGCTTCATTCATCTCAACTTCTTCTTTCTTGGTTCTTAATTTTGCAAGATCAGAACCGTCAATTTTTCCATTTTTATTAGAATCTATTTTCTTCTGTTTTGGTGAAAGTTCTTCTTTTTTTCCATGATCCATAACCTTTTGACCAAGTGGCGTCAGATTACCTTTTTTATCGTACATCTTAGAGATAAGATCTTTTTCTGCCTTTGTCAACTCTACAAGTTCTTCTACGGATTCACCAATGAGTTTTCTAATTGCAGAACCTGACATATTAAAATTCATCATCAGTTTATTAATTGCAATTGTGGATACAAAAGGAATATCTGCCTTTGCGATTTCCATTGCTGCACTTTTGTCCAACTTTTCAAGTTCCCTAGAAATTTTCATTCCCATTTGAGCTGAGATTTTTTTACCTCTTAAAGACTCATAACCCTGTTTCAGTTTTTCAATCTGATCTGGCGACATTTTACCTTCTTCTAAAGACGCCTCTTGAACTTCTTCCTTTTTATCCCAAGGAGCCTTTTTAAGAGTTACCTTATCTTTACCTTTTTTAGTAGCAGCAGATGCCTTCGCAAGTTTTTTTGCAAGTGCAGATTTTTTATTCTCTTCCAGCTCTTCCTGTTTATGTTTTGCTCTGATTGTTGCAAGAAGTTCTTCACCCATTCTCTTACCCTGAGATGCACTAACATTAGTTGGAAACTTATCCATATTTGACGGTAAGGCTCTTCCAATCATTTTTTCGGATGCTTTTTGGCTCTGTGGTTTTGTAAGAGTAACAATCTTTAAAGTGTTCTTATTCTTGATCGACATAGGTGGCAGATGTGCAGAAGATCTAGACTGCTTAACACCCTTTTCGCTAGATGCCATCGCAACAACTTTGTTACCGTTTGCAGTATCGATTAGTGCATGAGTGTTTTTCATTGCTTCGTTCATTTCTGGTTTTTCGTGAGAATATCCTAGTTTTTTCATGCGCTCATGATCTTCTGGTTTTTCTGCTTTGTAACCTTTGCCTGTCTTTGGATCATACATCATATGTGGTTTGAATTCGTCCTTGGCTTCTTCCAATTCGACTTCTTCTTTATACATATTAAGTTCGTATTTTTTATTATCCAAGTTTGCAACTTGAATTTGAACGCCTCTAGATTTACCCTTCTTATCAGTACCCATCAAACGATACGAATTAGTTTTTCCATTGGATGGTTTTTTAGGGCCCATAGCAACTTTATCGTCAATTTCATCTGGATCAATTTCAATGCCAAGTTTTTTCTTTGCATGGTCATATGCATGTTTCATCGCAGATGAAAAATCTTTATGGTATAAATCATATCCACTAGAAGATTTACCCATTTTTTCCAATAGGCGTTCTTCATTGGTTTTCTTTTTATAACCCAATTTTACAAGCTTCTCTTTGAATGCTTTGCGTCTTGCATCTGATGTAAGTTCTTCTGCTTTCGCATCTCCCATTTTTGCAGATGTTGTAACACCTTCTGCATCTTTAACACCTTTACCTTCAAGATTGCCTTTATTTTTACAAAGTTCGCAACCCTTACCGTTACAGCCAGGACATGGAAGTTTTTCTTCTACTTGTTTTGCAACATCACCACTAATAGTTACTGGATATTCTTTTCCACCAAATGTAAATTTCTTTTTACCAGCTCTTTTTGCTGCAGATGCTGCGCCGATAAAATCTGCTACATCATCATCTAAAATTTCTTCTGGAATATCTTTTCTAGACATTGGATTCTCCGATTGTTTTTGTACTATTTATAATTTATTTTCGTTTCTGCCAAAGGTCATTATCTGCCTTTCTTGCGCCGCCACCAGTAAGAAATGAGTTAACTCTTGCAAAAGCCCACTGTTGTGGTGTTGTGCCTGGGCGGTGGCCGGTTTTCCATGCAGCCATTCCTCTGTCATATACCTTTTTTAGAATACCATATGAAATACCCGACTTGTCTGCTTTTTTTACTAATCCGTCGATCTTCTTTTCTTCTAAATCAGTTTCTTCTTTATAATTTGCATTGATAGATTTTTTATATAGATTTTCTAAATCCCTACCCTTCATTCCTCTGAACGATTTGGCAATGTCAAATGCATATGACTTCAGTGAAGATTTGTTTCCTTTAGATTTGATTACTTTATGAAGAGCATCAAGGGCTGCTTTGTTCATCAGTTCTTGATTGGATGCAAGTGCTTCTGCTACGCTTTCTGGAACACAATTTGGAACCATCTTACCGTTCTTCTCTTTCATACCTACTTGTTTATATCCATTCCAGCATCCATCAGCCTCTTTTTTCAGACTTTTACCTTCTGAATCATAGCCTGGCTTTCCGGCCTTTTCTTTTTTAGAAATTGCTATCGCTGCTCTTTGTGCAGCAGAATGACCAGCGCCTTCCTGTTTGTCTTTCTTTTTGTCATCTTTTGACATAGAACCTTTTTTAACAACGCCAGAATTTTTGATTTTATTAACCAATTTCATGCGGCGCATGTTAGAAATTTCTTCGATATAATCTGGAGACTCTTTTCTCATTCTAGGTTCCTTTCTATTATAATGCTGCGATACCAAACTCAAGTTTTTTGAATCGTTATTTAATGGATTATTATCTTTATGGTGTACATCTTTGCCATCGCCACGTTTTGCTTTACCAGCCTTTTCCATTGCATATCTTGCACGTTTTCTGGCTCGGTTTTTCTCCATTTGTTCTGGTGTTCCGTGATATTGCTCACGCTCTTTTTTATAATCTCTTTCTTCGTATTTAATAACTTTATCAGGCGTTTTGAAATTTTTCTTCCGCATAATAGTTTTCATTACAACATCAAATTCATCATTAGTTCTATCATAAGTGATAGCAACAGGAATATTGATATCAGTTTGAATATCTTTCAATACTGCCTCAGCACCAGCCATGCCCTTGATAGATTTACCCTTTTTAGCGTATACTTTCTTAATAAAATCAGCAAGTTCTTTCATTGTGATGTTTGGATTATTTCTATCATCATCCATTCTATCACCAAAGTGTCTTGTAAAATTGAAATCAATATCAAACTTTTTAAATAGTTGATCTACTACTTTCTCAAATGCTTTTATTTGTTTCAATCCAATCAATCCCATTTGATTGCCTTCTTCTATTACTTCTTCGCCATACATTTGTCTGTACTTTTTGGTGTGTTCTGATTCTTTAGTTTTTGCATTTGCATCGCCTGGCGCAGGGCCTGATTTTTTCTTTGCAAAATGTCTTGCTCTCGCTTGCTTTGTTGATTTAGACATTTCATCGCCATCGGCATCTTTTGCGTAGTATTTTTTAGGTTGCGTACCTTTTCTATCTTCGATATCTTTGTCTTGTGCAACTTTTCTTTCTGCAAAAAACTCTTCGTATACTGAATCGTATAATTCGTTATCATCTGCATCGTCAACGTACTCCACAAAATCTGTTTCTAAAAATTCTAACAAGTCTCCATTTACAGAATCTAAAAATGTAGCAAGTTCTTCACTGATATTCATAGACTTCCTCAAAACATCAAATAATTTTTTACCTGTTGTTTTTTCGAATTTCTTAGGCAAACCAGATTTAAATCCGTTGAGTATTTTACCAGTTTTCGGGTCTTTCTCATCTTCATATCTATTTGCAGCTGCTGCTGCTCTCATTTTAGATGCTGACATACCAGAAACACCCTCTGCATCAGGATCTCTTTCACCCGCAGAAACTACTTCAATACCATCTTTAAAATCATAGAAACCATGATCTCCTTTTTTACCATTATATTTGTTAAGTGTAGTTTTAAATTCTGTAACTCTATCTCCACCGACAACCATAATACATCTCTTATAACCCATATCATACAACATAGGAGCAATCAAAAATGCAGTCTTAGCATTTTTATTAGAGATGATATTACGAGAATACTTTGGAAACATCTTTTTCATAAAACCAACCTTAGTTTTATGATCTAAAGGATCCTTTTTGTCATTCTGCGAATGACTAGGAAAGATCATAAAGTCGGCACCTTCTTTTTTAGCAACCGATGCAAGTTTTTTTATAAGTTTTTCGTGTCCTGTGGTTGGTGGATTAAACCTACCAAATGTAAAAACTACTGTGTCTTTCATATCTCTGTTCTCGTAATGCTCGTAATACGCTCTATCTGCTGTGTAATAATTGCTTCTCTATTAGGCCAGAAGATGTATTCTTTTTCTTTGTTCTTCATCAAATTATTTAGGAGCGGTAGGATCAAGTCTTCGACCTCTTTAAGTTTAGAATTAACAATCACCTTTTCATTACTATAATACTCTTTCACTGTTTCCACCTCATCCAACATTTCACTTAGCTTATCAACTACATTATCCATTTTATATTCCAATAACTTGAGGCCCTCTCCAGTGCTTTCAAGTTTTTCAGATACTTCTTCGGACGCATGAGAAGGGGCAATGCTTCTAAGTTCTTCTTCGTCTACAGCAGTAAACCCAAAATCTATGTCATCAGTCATTTAACTGTCCTTCGTATATCTTTATCAGCAGTTTCCCGCAGTTTTCGTTTTTGATCACTCTATGGTATTTGTGATTATCTATTCTAAACATCATCCCACTCAACAACTCAAAGGGAAATTCATTATCATATTGAAATGCCCAACCATCAGATTCTAACACTTCTACCAATCTGTCTTCTCTATCTCTATGCCAAACTAGTTCTTCATTATCAACATCGTGCGAAAATTCTCTTACAAAATGGTCAGAGTTATTATATTCGGAGTATGGTCTCACCTATCACTAATCCTATCACTCAATTTCTTATCTAATTCTTCAATTTTTCTATCAAGTTCTGCCTGAAGTCTTTCTGCTTCACCCAATAATTGATCTAACGCGGTTTCAATGTCATCAATCCATGTTTCATGTTTTGCAAATTCAGTTTCAATCACTCCAAATAATGACAAATAGTGTTCATGATTTTTCGAATCAACATCATTTTGGCTATTATTAGAATCATCCACATACTTTCCCATGTTCGAAAATCTATCATCAATATTACCTGACAACATTTCAAATACTTCGCCAGTTTTATTTTCTAGTTCTACCAATTGCAATTTTAGTTCTGAAACATCTCTCTGTAAATTAAATTGCTTTTCTTGTTCTGTCTTTGCGGTAAGTTCTGCCATCTCAATTTCAAGTTGCATAATTGTTTGTGCTTGTTGAGCAGTCCACCAAACAAACGCACTCACTTGTAGAACTATTGCAACCACAACACCTATACTAAATTTATTATTCATCTACATCTCCTACCAGAAAAAATTACCGCCGCCTGAGAGGCCTAATGCTTTTGCATACTTAGGAAGTCTACATGCCCAATAACCTGCCTTGGTTTTATCATTTTTTTGGTCGCAATTATGTCTAGCCACAAAACTTTTTCTTGCCTGCGGATCATTAATCTTTGCAGTCAACCCTGTAGTATCCCCAAAAGAAACTTTGATGACATTACCTTTGGCATTTTTTACATACACATAATACTTTTTGGAACCACCTCTTTTTGGCTTGTTCAACTCTACATTATCATCTTCTTCGTATAGAGGACAATCTAAAGGAACATGTTCTCCCTCATACATGGCATATTCGCCAATGTCAGTTTCTATGACTTCTAAATCATAATCATCCAATATGATCTGACCATCATAATACATAGTTCTTGCTTTATTGAATGTTTCAAAATAATGCTCAGAACCAACTCTGAATACGTTTTCTAAAAGAGATATCTCATTCTCTACATGATACTGTACCATCTCTTCGATGTTTTGAAATTGTTTAAAACTCTTCATCTTACTCTCTTAACTGATCCATTATGTTTTGCCAGAAATGCCTCAAAAGATACTTCTGGATATTCTTTTTGTAAACTTAGAAACATTTTTAAGTTTGAATTTGCATCATCAAACAGTCTAATTCTTTTATATATTTTTGTATCTAAGTACTTTTTAAAAATAACTTTCTTATTATCCGCAGCAGGACCAGAACCTAAATTTCCAGCGCGTTCCACAAAAATTTTATCTATATCAATCCCTTGCTTTTTAAATGTATCAAGAAATAATTTTTTGTCATCAAAATCTGGTCTTGCCGTTACAATAATAACCTTTGAACCAGCCTTAGTTGCATTTTTCAGTATTACCTTTACTTTATTAATCATTCTGGCAATCGGTGTTGAAGTTTTATTAAACACTTCTGCACTTTTAAACTCCCCAAAATCAAACACTTCTCCAGATTTTTTCTTATATGTATTAAATTCCTGATTGTTTAATTTTTTAACAACTTTTCCATCTTTAACAACCTTTACTTCTGCCTTAGTTATAAACATAGTTTCATCTATGTCAAAGATTGTTAGTCCTTTACCTGAGGCCTCAACTAAAAATGTATTAAAACTTTTCATTTCATCAGACCTTTAATCATCTTTAGTGCCTTTTTACCATCTGCATGTTTTGGATTAATACTTACTTCATCACCATTCATAAAGTCTGATATACTTGCAGACTTTCCAAGAGCAGTGATTGCTTTATGTAGTGGGTCTTTTGGATCATACTTCGTTTCAAATCCACTCTTACCCCTAAGTTCAACCCATTTTTTGTCGCCCTTATTCCACATCTTCAAAACATCCATGTCTTTGCCACGAATGAGTTTGAGTTTAACACCCTCTTTCAAAAAGAAAGAAAAAGGTTTCATTAGTCAATATCCTCATCATTATCCAAAACCGCATAGTCATAAACAGAATCAATATAATCTTTTGCTTTTGTTACTTTAGAAACAATCCAAGGCTCAATGTCAAATTCATCCATTTGAGGTCTAGCCATCTCTGCTTCCATCGCTTCCATCAATTCATCTATTTTCTTAGACATTATAACCATATCACGCATCATCATCTCAGCGGTTTCAGACACAAAATCTCTCATCTCATTAATGTCTTCATTCTGTCTTTTCAGAACTGTCGAAACTTGTGGATGATCAGATAAACCTCTTTTGATTTTGTCGATTGCTTTAACTGCGCCAGTCATATTACCACCCTTATATCGTGGGTCAGATGCAATACCAATGGCCATTTTAATGTCTTTAGACGAAAACTTTGCTTCATCAAGAATTTCTGTAATATTTCTTTTTGCCTTTTGGCCATCAATCCATTTCTTTGCAGCTTTATTTGTAGGAGTTTTCTTCGCCCATGCAGAGATTGATCTATATGTCGCCATAACATCTCTTTCAAAATCTGCACCATCAGAGTTGTCTACAATGAACATCTTTGCTTTGAATGCTCTTTGGAATTTTCCGATATTATCTTGCACACCCTTCCACATTTTTCCAACTTCGGTTGCGCCTAGAGTTCTACTTCTTGCAGCATCTCTTGCAACTGCTGTTTCTAAATTTGTGTTAACGAAAATCATTGCAGTCTCATAACCAAGTTTTTCTAATTGTTTTTTCTGCTTGGAGATCTTATCGTAATCTTTTCCTGTACCATCAACAACCAAACCCAATCTACCTTGCACATAGAGTGATTGTTGTTTAGATGTAACCTTCTTAGATACAACTCTTGCAGCCTGCCCTGCATCTGACCAAATATCATCTGGTTCCATTTTTAAACCTGCCTTTTGCAGGGCTTTTTCAAATGCGGGGTCGGAGTTTACAATTCTCATTCCCAAAGAACTAAGTGCAGTTTTACCCACAATAAACGATTTACCAGAACCTGGCCCACCAGCAAGAAAAACTGCCTTAAAAATAGAAGGATCGTTAACTCCCTCTTCCAATTTAATTTTTTCGATGATGTGTTTAATATCCATTTACTTATCCCATGCCTTTGCTGCAGTAAAGTTATTAAAACTGAATTCCATCCTATCAACTAGCTTAACTGCATTAGTTCCAGTATGGTCAATGGCAACATATCCTTCTGGATTTGATACCTTATAACCCTTATCAGTTCTAACAAAAATATCTGTCATTTGTTTTATACTATTTAGTTTATTTACAATTAGAGTTTTTGCAGTAATCAACTCTTCCATGAAATCTACAATAGCATAAACAGCAGAGTCTAACTTCATCAATTTCTTGACTAGGTCATCTCTCAGTTCCTCTTTAATTTTTCTAGATTTCTCAGTTTTGAGTTTTGAGATAATCTTTTCGTCGAAAAACTTTTTGACATACATCGAATATCCCAATTGTTTGATATTCTTGGTTGAAATATCTTGCCCTTCTCTGATATATGCATTCAGATAGGTTTTAAAGCTTCCACCAGATAATCCCTTTACAAATGTTTTGTCTTGCATACTAACAAAGGCCTTAAAATCATTGGCCTTAATTTTTTTAAACTTTCTACCAACAGATGATAATGAACTATTTACTGTCTTCAGTTCTGTTGCAGTAAATTTTGCAGAACCAGAAACATCCTTGAATGTTGCATCGTCCATCCAAACGGAAGATGATTTTTTCAGTCCAGAAATATTAGCACCAAATGATGCAGTCATTCCTTGCAAATCTTTACCCTTATATGTTGTATGCCACACAACTCCCAATTTGGCAGCGGATATTTGTTTTCCGATTGCAGAATCTTTCTGAACTGCGTATACCAATGTATTTGGTTGAAATGTCACATACGACTCACCATCGATTTTTTTATCTGCCTTATCGTCAGTGAACATCAAGTCACCTTGGATAACATCTTTAATACCTAGTCCAGATAATTCCTTAAAGGCAACTGCAAATTTAGATTTCAAAGTTGGAGACAAATCTGCATCTTGAATTTCTTTAGCACTCTTATATAACAATGGAACTGCGTTAAAGACAGACTTCTTTGCAACAAAGAATTTGCCATCGGCAGGGTCTGTTCCGGCGAAAATAGCGGGAGCTCCATCCCACTTTACTGTCATATTAATCTTTGATCCAGATTCGCCAGAGAGCATATCTCGTAATGCACGTAAAAAATTAACTGCAGCTCTTCCGCCATTAATTCCATTGTTTATAATTTCATCTTCAAGATGTTCTAAGTGAAGATTTTTTCCTGCTTTTGATTCTATTAAATGTGTTCTAAAACTTTTCATTAGTATAACTTTCCAAATGGGCCAAAGATTTTTCCTTTTTTCTGTGCGAGATATGCCATCGTAGTAAGTAGATCGTCTAGTTGTTCTCCCCGTAGAGAAACAATCTCACAGACAAGATGCATTTGCATCAATTTACTATGGGCAAAATCTGGTCTGCTGCTATTGTACGCAGACATAAAATTTTTCTTAAAATTATTTTCTGTAATTCCAGTATACTGTTTAATTTTTTTAAACTTATATAAAAAATGGTTATAGTTTTCATTAAATTCTGCATAAGTTTGTGGAAACTTGCTATTATCATTATTCCAATTTAATTTTTCTTGATTGAAAACTTTTTCGGCCATTACCAATGGAACTTTTCCCAATCGGGCTGAAGTTGCCCCTAGATCAGTTCCTTCTATTTTTAAGTTATTAAATCCAGCACTGTTTTGTCTGATTTGAAATTTAATACTACCCTTTTTCCCAGAAACCACTATTTTCGTATCTGAGTTTTTAAACTCTCCGTTGGGCTTAATACCTAGATTTATATCAATAGAATCTAATTTAAAGTTATATTCTGCGTCATCAAACAAATCCATATTTTCCAGATTAACAAGTTCCCATCTAGCAGTTTTTCCTGACATTTTCTTCAGAGAAATACCAACAATTTTTCTTTCATGATACATATCTCTAAGTATAGCATTAAACTCTTCCAAAGATGTTACATCATCAAGAACTTTTGCCTTCAAAATATTCTTTACTTTGTTTAGATCTGAAACTAACCAAATATCAGCAGGATTCCAAGTATCTTTCTTGGATATGCCATATTTTGTTTTACATATATCTGATATATAATCCATAAACCCACCATCCCTAGAATAGTGGCCATATTTGGTTCTACCAACTTCTTTATATGTTGTTAATTGTTGCTGAAAGAATGTATTTTCCCATTCTTCATTCATATCTGGATAAATCTTTTTTAGATCATCACGGTATAGTTTCATAAACTTACCCTGATCGGTATATCCATTATTTTCTATACTCTTTTGGATAGCAAAAAGAGAAGCAAGCTCTTGCTTCTGGGTCGTTTTCGCATCTGGTTGTCCGCCAATTCCAGTGAATTGACTCTTATCAATATCAGTCCACCGATAACCGTTAAATATTGTGCTAAATTTAGTACCCGATTTCAATACAGAATTTACTCTAGTTTGGGATTTTGCCTTAACTGCCTCCAGAAATTTCTTAATCTCTGGAGTCAGTTCTACTTTTTGTTTTGTCTTGGCGATTTTTATTTCTTTTTTGTTTTTTATTATATCCGCAACCTGATTTATATAAGGTTTATCGAATGTAATATAAACGCCGCCTGATAGATTAGCCAATGGAATTACCTTTTTATTCAGTTAATACCCACTATTTATAATTTTTACATATAGTGCAAATAAGTTCCTACAATATATTTGTCATTAGAAACTGCTGGTTGGGCCTGGTGTGGGTGTGTCCAGAATGGTGGGAATACGGCAAGTCTGCCTTGAACTGGCTTAATGCTTGTATTATAATCTGGAAATACTGTCTCTCCGCCTTCTTCTACTGTATTCAAGTAAAAGAAACATACCAAGAATCTTCTAGCAGAAGCATAATCACCGACATCTGCGTGATATTTGAAATCATCCTCAGTTCCAGCAAAATACTTCTTCATCCGCACTTCTTCATTATGACATTGTGTGGGGAAAAAAGCAATATTATTATGCTGACGATAACTTTCAACATATTCGGAAACTTTACCCAATAATTCCATTGACAACTCTTCAAATTTTGGATTAGCTGACAACAGGGCAGGGTCAAAGAAGTTTATTTCTGTAAAACTTCTATACTCTGGATGTTCAGTTTTCTTATGATGTTCTTGAGCCTTTTCAAACTCTGCGATAATCTCTTCGCATTTCTCAGCCGATAAAACATTATCCCAAACAGAAATATATGCCATATTTCCATCTGGTGGCTTTACCGCAAAGGTATCTTGATCTACTTCAAAATTTACAACTTCCTGTTCTGTAGTTGCTGTGTTTGTTTCTTCTGTCATAGTTTAATCTCCACTTTTCCTATCTTTTTACTGGATTTTGTACTAGAGAATGTTTCTCTAAAGTTATTATCTGTTTTTTCTTGTATTAGTTCATCTTGTGCATCTTCTTCTACATCATACAATCTCATTTTAGGTCTGTCAATACCGACAACAAATCTTTTATATTCATTTGGATCATTATACCTATTCTTCAATTGTTTAATTAATATTTGCCCCATTTCTTCTAATTCTTCTGTTGCAATCAAAGCAAACATCAAGTCCGCTGTAGCGGGCAAACCAAAACTTTCTGATGTATCTGTCAAGTCTACATCACTATTGCCATATCCACCTCTGGTCGTTTGGGTTGCAGTCACAATAGGAACATCATTCTCAACAGCAAGACCTCGTAGTTCTTCTGCAATAGATTTTATCAATGTATATGAGTTTGCACCAGCGCCAGGTTTGACACGAGCCGATGAACATATATTTAGGTAATCAATATAGATTACTTTTGGACGAAAATTCTTCTTTAATGACAACTCATTTAACAAATGTCTGAAGTGGTTTGCATTGGCAACTGCTGTAGGATATTCTTTAATAATCATCTTTCCAGTAGTTTTCTTTTGTAATTTGTCAATCTTTTTATCAAAGGTATTTCTAGCCATACTAGAAACATCTTGAATAGAAGTATTCAATAAGTTTGCATCAATTCGCTCTGCAATTTTTTCCTCTGACATCTCAGCAGTAATATACAAAACATCATATCCCATTAAGAGATGATTTGCCGCACAGTCACACATAAACAGTGATTTACCGACCCCAGTACCAGCGAGAGCAACATTCAAAGTTTTCTTTGGCAATCCACCCTGAGTAATACGATTTAACATATCCAAATGGAATGGTATCTTTTCTTCTACTTTTTGATAGAATTCAAATCTAGATTCCCAATCGTCAATAAAATCATGCCCAATATTACTATCAAATGAAACTGCGAGAGCTTCACTCAGTATCTTAGGCATATTACCTTTATCTGGGCCATCGTCATTAATAATACTAATAGATTTCATTACTGCATTATATACAGCACGATCCTGACACCATTTTTCTGTAGCATCAAGTTGCCACTGACTATTTCTATGCTCTTCTTTTTGATTATTAAGATAATCTATAAACTCTACAGATTCTTTATAAATGTTTTCTGATACATTAACATCCTCTAAAGATATCATCAGCGAATCTTTAGTCGGAAGTTCATTATACTTTTCAATATGATTTTTCATCAAATCAAATACAGTTTTATTCGATTCGCTCTGAAAGTATTCACGGTCTATAAACGGCAATGCTTTACGCACATAAGCATCATCCGCAAATAAACAATTCATAACAACTTGTTCAGTTAATTCCATTTAACCTTTTTGCCTCTTCAATTAATTTTTCTGATTCTTTTTTCAAATGCTCAGCTTGACGCAATAGCGCCTCTCGCTTTCCATCTATGTCTGTACCCTTAAACATAGACATAGTATTTGGTTCTTCGTCGGATGTTCCATACACTTCCGTCCATTTATCTTTTGGACATCTAATCTGGGCAATCTTTGCCTTTGCAGGCATAAAACATCCACAAGATTTACATACCTTTATAGATGCCTGAAACTGGTCACAGGAGCGACACGTTGCCATGCGCTCCTGATAGATATAGTTGGATGCAAATATCTTAGACATTATCCAACTCTAAACTTCTTACTGATAAATTCATCAAACTTTACATCTTCCAAAATTGGTTGCCAAAACTCACTATTATGAGTATCTTTCTCACGAAACTTTTTATCAGAAACCTCACCAGATTCCACATCAACCATCTGATACCAGCCGCCTGACCTTGATATTACACCATAATCCATGGCCATGTCAAGAAGACCTGAGAATTTATCTACACCCTTTTCCCAAGAAACTGAAATCGGTATTTTAGATTTTTCTTTGACAAACCTAGATTTCTCGACATTGATTACAAAATGATATCCTTGTATCTCCGTACCCACCTTATCTTGTTGTCTACCAACAATCCAAATAGTGTCAGCACTATAATACATTCCAGTACCACCAGAGACTACTTTGGTAGGATATAGCCCCTGAGAATCATATGTATGATTGATAGCAACCATTGGAATATCCTTCATCGTAAGATGTGGAGTAATCATTCTAAATAAAGATTTAAACTGTTTTGCTCTAGTCATATCGGCCGCAGATTTTTGACTCTCTGCATCATCCACTTCTTTCTTGGATGCCAAGTTACCGACAGAATCTACCATGATAAACACTTTATCATCAGTTTCAATTTCTTTTAACTGAGCAACCATATCAAATTTTAGCTCTTCCAAATCAGTGACAGGAACGTGGACAATTCTTGTTGTGTCAATATCAAATACATCAAAATATCCCTGTGGAGTACCAAATTCCGAATCGTAAAATAAGACAACACCTTCTGGATTTTTATCCATGAAAGCTTTCATCATAATTAGTCCGAAAGCAGTTTTAAAATGTTTAGATGGGCCTGCAATCATTGTCAATCCTGATGTATATCCACCATTCAAAGAACCAGAAAATGCGACATTCATCGCCGGAATATTAGTCGGGGTGCTGTCTTTTTCATGTAGGTATTTTGATTCTGATAACACATTAACTCTCCCATCTTTAAATGAAGAGTTTTTTCTAAGTTTGCTCATTAATCCTTTTGACATCGTTTTCTCCTAAAAAAAGTCATCTATCGAAACACGGTCTTCTGTTGTCCAACCAATTGCATCAGTGATGGTGGTGATTGGATCTAAGAAGGCCTTTTCGAATTGTTTGTTATAATCTATAAATCTTAGCAAATCAAATTCTTCTGGTAGAACATTTTGAATTGCAATTGTATTGTTTCCAATTGGATTGGGTTCTTTTAGATAGGCGAACTTAATCTTTTCGCCCTCTTTGATAACTGGATAAGTCATATCCAATTTATGTTTCTTGACTAGCTGATTGTAGTGCATTACTCCCTTTACGTGGATTGGGGTTCCTTTCGTGAATAAGTCTTTAGAATCATGATACTTCTTCAAACCATTCACACTTCGTGGAAATGATATCTCATCTATCGCAAGTTGTTTGAATTCTTTTCTAAAACTTTCAATATATCTTATCAACTCTTTATTGTCGCCTTTCATAATAACTTTGAAAGATTCTCTGAGTTTATCTCTACATGCTGCGGGCGTAGAAGATCGAACTGCTTCAATGCCCATAATTTTGAGTTCTGGAGTTTTATATCGAACACCTTCATTATCATGGACATTTAAAATATATCTCTTCTTTGCAGTCCACAAACCTTTTGATGCGATGACTTCTCTAGCCATTACCATCTTCTGGTCATATGAATTCATATACGAAGCAAGATCTTGATAAGCCTTATCAATAAAAGGTTCAAGTTTGTCTTGAGCAACTCTATCCAAAAAAGATACAATTGTGTCCGTCGATACACCACCCTCACTCTCTGGTCTCGAAATTTTTTCTCCAAACACCTTGTGTACCAAGTCACCAAAAACAACGTATATCGAATCCGTATCGCTCGCAATAACATACTCTTTCTCATCCTCATTCCCTAAAATTTTGTTAATATATTCATTGACTCGTTTTTCAATCCAACGAATAGAAAGTTGTCCAGACAGTGTAATAGATTCTGCCTGTCTAATATCAAAGTATCTAAAGTACTGATTTCCTAATGCACCATAAGCAGAGTTCAACAGAATCTTTGCAGCCATTTGTTTATTATGTAACTGGGCAATCTTTTTATCCAATTCTATGGGATCACCATCTCCATCAATCTTGCGCTGTTTACATTTTAGCATTTCTTTTTTAGAAATTACACGTTCATCATACATATTTTGCATCAACTTGGGCAAAAACCCTCGTTTAGCATTATCATATAACACTCCATTTGGAGTTAAAGAATAACCATGTTGCTGACAAGCTTCAGTATCAGTTTTTTTCTCTAGAAGTTTTTCCACACTAGTATCTACTCTATCAGTTTCTATAAGTGTTTCTGGACTGATATTGTACTGCATAATTAAATGCGGATACAGACTGTTTAAATCAAAAGACATCACCCAATCATGCATACCGACAATAGGATCTTTTACATATGCACCAGCATATGCTTCTGTTTTTGTACTAAAAGTTTTCGGGGGAATTACAATATTATCTTTTCGCAGTAAATTAAAAGCGATAGAATCCCATGTTTTAATTGGAGAAAATACTTCATCATAATTAACCTTCGCCTGATATGCAATTGTTATCAACAACTCCAAAAGCTTCAATTTATCTTCAAGCCTATCAACCAATTCGACATCAATAATATTATAGTCAATATATTTTTGATAGTCGTGTTTATAAAACAAATGCATAGCAGAAAACTCAGAGTGATCTAGTTTTCTTTGTCCTAATTCTATAAATGCAATATGATCTAATCGATAACTCTCTCTTGTTACATATGTAAACTTTTTATACAAGTCAAGATAATCGATAATGTTTAATCCAAGAAGTTGAATTTGTTCTACTAGTTGGCCGCGGATATTTTTCTGTATCTTTTTAACCGAGCGCCATGGAGACAGTCTCTTCATCTGCTCCTCGCCCAGTATCTTGGTGATTCTATTCACTAGATAAAGGATATCAAAAGAGTTCACATTCCAACCTGTGACGATATCAATATCCGCGGCCTCCCACAAATTCAAAAAAGAACGCAATAGTTCCATTTCGCTTGTGCATTTGTAGTATTTAATATCAAGATGCTGCACTTCTGGCGTTATATCTTCCCAATCACCCAATCCCAAAACTGTATACAGTCCATTAGATTTCAAAGTGATTGCGTTAACACGTTCTGCAGCTGCAGCAGGTTCTGGAAATCCCTGCTCACACTCAACTTCAATATCCAAAGTTACAGTGTTGATCTGTTCAACATCATATTCCAAATCCTGATATGTATCAGATATAAATGGGTATATAAAAGGAGACATTCCATATAATGGAGTCAATCCTTCGGTTTCCCTTATCTTATTTCGGGCTTCTCCAATTGTCGGAAATGTAACTTTCTTTAGATTTTTACCATCTAAAGATTTAAACTTGGTGTTTTTTTCTTTAGTTTCGTGAAATAGGGATGGTTTGTAATCTAGTCTAAGTTTTTTTCGCTCGCCATTGTGAACTTCTCTGACTAGAATCTTGTTCCCAATGTTTTGAACATTCGTGTAAAAACGCATAATACCTCATTATATAATTGTTTGATAATCTTAACACATCTTTTGCGATATGTCAAGATTTTTATCAAATTTTAACGAACCCATGATTTCCGCTTGGCGCAGAAGTCTGGAGTGTTGGTTTACTTGGTGGCATCACTAAACCGCTACCAAATACTTTATTATATTCGTTGATTAATTCATTTACTGGGTCTGTAATAAATCCAATATAAGATTTTTCAACGGTAATGCCATCTGACGATTTTGTATATGGCATAAAGGGTGCCAACCCAACCCTAGCAGTAGCAGAGGTTGTGTCGGCATATGATGTTACAATCTGACAAACATTTTTGATGAAGACTTTATTATCTTCTTTTTCTTCGACTTCGCCCATCAGTTCTTCACCAGAAATAAGTCTAAGAACTTTAGCTGGCATCAGAAGCTTCTTCTGGCGGCGCTTCTGCTGGCGGCGTTACTGCTGGTGCTGGTTGTTGAATATTTGCAAAATAAGAAATAACTGTTTTTAGTTTTCCTTCTGCGTGTTCTAGATTTCCGACTAATCGATCCATTTCATCAACCACATCTCCATGTTCTCCAACGCCTACTCCATTTTCAAAATATACTTGAAGATTGGCAATCGCCTCATCTCGCTGATATTCATATTTACGGATTAAAGCTCTCAATTTTAAACTTTGTGAATAATCTAATTTCATTTTATAACTCCTATGTTATCCTTGATAATCTTTTGCTTGTTCCATTTTCGCACCTTCACGAATCCACTTCTTTTCATTTTTAATATGATTTCTGATTTGTTGTTGAAGATGCCGAGAATACTCAGTGTCACCCAACCATTTTATAACTCTTCTTTCAAACCATTTCCATTCCATATTAAGAATTTTTTGAACTACATGTGGACTTTTTGTTACAATTTCCTTATTGTTAAGGATTTCTTGCATCAATCCATCATGTGGAAGGCCTGGAGAAAATTCTATATCGGTTCCCGATCCTGTTGTTTTATATAAAACATTATTATCGTCAACATGCATTTCATATTCTTCTGACATATTAAGAACCTTTTACAATCCAATCTTTTTCGTCTTGGATTTCGCCGCGGCGAGCTTTACACAATTTCATCAATTCGTTTAAGTGTTTTCTTGCCCGAACACCGGCAGACTTATTTCCACCTTGAAATTTTTCGTTCTCTAATTTATACTGTTCCAATTCAATGGTTAATTGATCATGAGTTTCCATTTTATTTTCCTTTTAGAATGGGGGGATTTCTCCCCCCTAATGATTTATTCAGTCAAAAGAGTTTTCTTTGACTTTTTACCTTTAGATTGATTAATAGCAATCTTTCTAGGCTGCTTCTCTTCTGGAATAACATGCTCTAATTCTACAACAAGCATTCCATTCACTAGTTTTGCACCATTCACTACAACATCTGGGTTGAGAGTAAATGTTCTTACAAAGTTTCTAGACGAAATTCCCTTATGCAAATAATTTCTTTCATCTGTCGTATCGTCTTTAGTACCAGTAACGGTTAAGGTATCTTCTTTAACTTCAACATCAAGTTCTTCTTCTGAAAATCCAGATGCAGCAATTTCAATACGATAATCACTATCGGTGCCTTTGACTACATTGTATGGGGGATAGTTTTGCGTTGTTGTTTGAGACTGAAGCTCAAGTTCATTAAACAATCTATCAAACCCAACACTATAACGCATAAAAGGGTCTAAAGTTTTAAATTTCGTAACCATGTTTTTTTCCTCCTGTTAAGCAAGGTTTTGAAATAGGCCTCGTTAGAGTACCAAACCGATTTTACCGCAATTGCGCGAAGGAATCGGCGATCCTAATACTATATATAATAAAAATTACAGTCCTGTCGAACCAAAGCCGCCTTTTCTTGAAGTTTTTTGCTCTGGTCTATCGAAAATTTCTTCTACTCTGACTGGATCATTATATACAAGTTCTGCTTGGGCGATCCTCATTCCATCTTCAATAAGAAAAGTTTTCATTGATACGTTATGCAACATTACATATGTTTGCTCAACGTAATCAGAATCAACAACACCTTCACAATTAGCAATCACAATTCCATTTTTTAAAGACAATCCAGAACGTGGATGTATTCTCATTGACATATCTTCTGGTAAATTAAATATTAGCCCAGTAGGCACTAACATTCTTTGTCCACTATAGAGTATGATATTTCCATCTTCAACAGTCACAGTTTTCTTTATATTCCATTCGTCATAACATTTTATTGGTTCATTACCAAGTAATGATGCTCTGAGATCAAAACAGGCTGCCCATTCTGACCCCATAACTGGAAGATGTGCTTCCGCAAATAATTTATAACATTTTAATGATGTTGATTTTTGTGATACTGGTATTTCTGCCCACTTTGCCATAATATATCCTCTGTATTATCTTTTTCTACCTATATTATATTTAGGTACTAATTCCCATTCATTTTTCTCTTTATGTGAGATAATTTTAATCTGAGAAATCGGTGCATCTTCATACACATCTTCTTTTACTATATCAATTAATCCCCACTCCTTGAGTAAGTTTACAATTGTATTTCTTCTAGCTCTATCGTTCTCAGAAAAATCAGAAGACTTTCCATCAAGTTTAAATAGTTCCTTAAAGTGAACGATGTAGTATTTACCCTGCTTGTGGAGAATGTGACAGGATTGATATAATTTCCTGTCTTTTTTAGAGGCAACTCCAATTCTAGTGAGTGTTTCTCTAATTTTTAAAAAGTCTTCTTGATCATCCAATGATACTTCGACTAACGATTCTAATAGTGACATAATTATCCGCCTTTGTTCAGTTTACTCTTAATTATGCCTATTTGTTCTTTCGACAATATTTTAAGAGCTTCCTCTGTTTTTTTATTATTATATCCATAATATTCTTTCACATATTCGAAATCATTATGAATAGTTTTTTTGTGCCAAGGTGAAAATCTTTTTCTTGGACGCACACTATTTAGTAAATAATCAAATTGCAACTTTTTATCAGCGGTATGATGTATGTTCATTTCATTTGCATATAAGATCGTGTCATGAAAATTAGAAAAGTTCTTATTAATAAGAAAAGCCTGATATGCTTTTTCCCAATGTTCGTCTTCAGTATCCATCAATCTCTTTTTAGTATGAGAAATTGCCGGAACATAATCTTTAAATAAATCGTAACTCATTATCCACTCACATATACATCTTTTTTGGGTCGATACCATGTTTTCTGTTCATGAATTCTTCCCAATAATTCTTGAATTTCGTGCATCTCTTCTCTAAATTTTTCGCTTGTATCTCCCTGAGCAATAGCAAGGCCTCTACGCCCTGCTTTCGCTCTAAGTGCCTGTTCGATAATTTCTATATCCCGAACATTTAAATTGAATGATGTATTTGGACTATTCATTTCCAGTCACATTCCATCATCAATTCAGTAAGACAAGCAACAAGATTGATCTCCTGATCTGCAACAAATGCAGATTTGTAAGAATAATCAGCAATAGTCACAACAGCTTGTGGAATAGAAGATGCCTCTGCGTGTTCATATAAACCATCATAGATATTTCTATATAGAGTATTAGGATCGTTATCTAAGTTTTGGGCAACCCAGCCACGCAAGTCTGTGAAGTTCTTATCTTTCATTGCCTTCACAAGTTTATTGACATTCACCTCACCTACATCAGTGAGCAATCCTTCATCGATTTCACCCCCAACAGAATATCTTTGTAGTTCATTTAACACTCTCCGCCAATCGGGAAAATGTTTCATAACCATTTGCTGAACTACTTTATCTTTATACTTAATATTCTCTTTGCCAAGAATAGATACAACTCTTTTGTAAAAAGATGCAGCGAGTTTTGGTTTATCAGACTTTTTAATCTTAAACTCTACAATGGAACACCGACTATGTAATGGTTCAATTATACGATTTTTGAAATTACAAGTAAGAATAAAACGACAATTACCAGAAAACTCTTCAATAAAACCGCGAAGAGCTGGTTGTGTCGATTGAGGGTTTAGATAATCTGCCTCATCTAGAATAATAACCTTTCCAAACTCATTACTATTACCAGTGTCAAAACTCACAGTAGAGGCGTAATTTCTAATCTTATTACGCAGTACATCAATACCGCTGTCTTCGGAACCATTGATTAATATGTAATCCATTTTCATCTCATTACATAAGGCACGGGCCAGGGTTGTTTTACCAACGCCTGGGCCGCCTGCCAATAATAAGTTAGGAAGACTACCAGTTTCCACAAACTCTTTGAAGGTCGCCTTTAGGTCTTCAGTTAGGATACAATTATCAATATCATTCGGGCGATACTTTTCCACCCATAAAAAATTGTCCATACTTACTCCCCATAAGTCGAGTCTTGTTCAAGTGTAATCCAATATTGAATTGGCAACTTCTGATGTCGGAAAGTTGAGATTTTATTTTTAGAAATCCCTACATCATAGTCACCTTCGATTAACTTTAGGTTTTCTGAGCGGAAGTACATATTAAATGTTGCATTCGATTCACCAACTGGTTCTTCAGCAACATTGGATGTATCATCTTTTTTATCCAATGCACAGAAATAAACAACTCCATCGTCTTTTGTTGACAATGAATAATCAGGAAGTCCAGAAATGGATGCCACTTGATTGATAGTATGCAGTGTAGAATTTGGAAGCTTTACATTGATATCCCAATCCGGCGAAGGTTTCGATCCTTCTGGATTATTATCACTACCTTCTAATGCAAATGTATTTTCTACAAATACAATGATAGATGGTTCCGCTGCCATAAATTTGTAAGTCTTTACACCGTTAGACATCATGACATATTTTTCTTGAAAGTCTAGTTCTGGATATATCTTTAATAAGTTTAAAAACTTACCTAGATCATAGATACAAAAATCTACTGGAAATGTTTCTGATACATCTGTGGCAGCCAAGATGTTACGCATAACAGAGATAGTAGAAAGTCTACTACCTTTACGCAAATATATCGACTGATTAATAGTCGAATAGTTTTTTAGAATATTTTGGGTTTGTTCACTCAACTTCATTTTCAATTACTCCATACTTTTCATTTAAATATTGTGATATTGTTTGGCCATTGTTCTTGGCCCGATCCTTAACATAAGATTTTCTAGGGGAACTTAACTTTTTATAGTCTCGATCCAAATTGTCGGAATGCTTCAAATTAATGCTCATAATTTTCTCCATATGTTTTATCATGATTATATAAAGCCAGTATACCATAATGAATGATTTTCATCAAGTCTTTTCTGTAATCTTCTGGCGTTTCGCCTTTTTTTCCATATCGATTGGAATATTTGTCAATATTTCCCATACAGAATCCTTCACCATGCCCTCGGGCCATGATTACTTCTGTAGACTGGAAAGTATTTTCAGAATAATGTCCTTCATATGTTTTGTCAATATATGCCCGAATTTCTTCGAGCAATATATCTTCATTAAATTTGTAGTTAGTCATTAACACTCCTTAAAATGGGATTTCTTCTGAATCAGTTTCTTCTGAAACTGTTTCTTTTTCTTGTCCTGTAATTTTTGAAAACAGGTCAACAAATGATGCCTTAGTATCATCATCAAAACGATTGGTACACAATTCGATAGATTTCATCACATCTTCAAAGATAGAATATGTTTCTACAATATGAACCAAACGACGAGTTGAAATGATTTCATCAATTCCACCCTCTTCAAATGTTTTCCGAATTGCACCAGCCCACATGGTAAGTGCCTCAACATTTTGTTGATCTGATTGAGAAAGTTTTTCCACATTCAAAAGAGATGTGAGGTGATTGTTGAGAATTTTTTTCTCGACAGACTGACTAGGATATTCCTGTTCAAAAGTAATTTTGAAACGCTCAAGAAACGCCTCGTTCATCACGTTTGTACCGATAAACCGTCCATCATCAGAACCTTTACCTTTTGTGTTTGCAGTTGCAATCACTGTAAAGCCAGGGGCAGGTTTCACAAAACGATTATCTTTCTTTAGGTAAACACCTTTACCGTCAATAATAGATTGCAAGCACATAATTTTATTTGATGCAAGGTCAACTTCATCAAGAATAAGAACTGCGCCGCGTTCCATCGCGTCAACTACAGGCCCCTGAGAAAACACAACGTTTCCATCAATCAGAGTTTTATCACCTAAAAGGTCAGACTCATCTGTTTCAATAGTGATAGGAACTGTAATGCATTCACGTTTCAAGTGAGCACATAACTGCTGAGAACCATAGGTTTTTCCATTACCAGACAAACCAGTAATAAAGACAGGGTAAAACATTTTAGATGTTAAGATTTTACGCAAGTCGTTATAGAAACCAAACTTGACAAAATTTGGATCTTTTTCAGGCACCAGAGATTGATTGGTATGACGCTCAGGCAATGCAGGAGCTACAAATGTCTGTTCCTGTTGAACAGGTTTTATTTGCACTACATTGTTACCAGAAAGTTTCATCAGACTGGCAGACAGGTCATAAGAACCATGTCCTGAGCGGAATTCTGGTTTCCACATCCACTGTGGACTAGACTCACCAAATTCTGTTGCCAATTTTTTGATTAACTGTTTTGAAAGAACAGAACCATTTTCTTGAATGAGTTTATTAAGAAACTCAACTTTTTTCACTTTATTCCACATTATATATTCTCCTATTAGGAAGTTTCACGAATCATCATTACTATTACATACTACCAGATGGAGGGCCACTTGTCAATGGCCCTAGCCAATTATTTTACGATATCGACAAATTTATTTAGCAATTGGCGACTTGTTTTTTTCTTAGATTGAAACTTAGAAAACTGTTTTGCAATTTTTGCCTTTGTCATATCAGTATCGATATCCAATTCATCTTGTTCATTCTGAGTACGCATATCAACTACATAGTAATCATCATATCCACAATCAGGTGCCGACAGATATCCTTGTTTACGAGCGATTGAACGCTGTTTAGAAACATCACTACTCGCAATCCAACCATCTTTATCGCGGAACACATAATCCCGAATTGCATGATTTAGTTCATAGTTTCGATCTGCAATGAAGAAACCTACAGATTTTGCATCATGAATTTCTTTCATCATTGTCACAAGAAATTCAGTTGCATTCTGAGTAGTTTTATCTTGATCGCGCCTACCAGTTTTTAGAACAAAAGTTTTCTTTGAACGCTCATGCTTAATAACACTCAAGCTTTCGCGGCGACTACTCCATCCAGAACCAACGCTGCGATTGTAGTTTGAACTACCACCTTCGCCCCAATAATCAAGCGAGTCTCCAGCACTACCATCTGTCAAAACAATGAAATTCATTTTTTCAACATTGTGTTTTTTCTTGAATACATCAATTACTTTATCAAGAATTATTAAGCTATGATTTAGTGGAGTTCCACCTAAAGTTAAATCAACATCATTAGTAGCACTGGTGCGGCAATAACCCCAAGCATTCTCCATCATCCAAGCAATAAACAAATAATTGTTGCATGCTTTTTGGAATTCTGATTTTTTCATATTACTGGTTAACATATGGTGCAAACGCACACCAGACATAATAAATGTTTTTCCAGCAAGAGATGGATTATCACGTTCTGCATACAAACGCTTTTCGCCAAAACGAGAATCTAGAGAGGTATTCTGATCGGAGAAATTATAAACATCAAAAGGAATTCCTACACGCTGACAAAATGTTGCCAAAACAATAGTCTGTACTACTGTTTTGTAGATCATTCCATGCATAGAACCAGACCAATCTACCATCATAACCATACCATGATTTTTACCTTCAGGCGAAACAGATTTGCGCTTGAAGATATCATCATTTAATTTATAGCTCCAGATTTTACTAGTGTTTAAATTTCCAGATTTTGTCTCATAACTCTGAGCATATTCTTGAGCAGACTTTTTCATTTCGAATTCTTTTACAAGATATCCAATTGTATTGTTATGATCTGACAGCAACTGTTTATACATATTATGTTTATCGTCAAAACCAGAAGATTTAATTGTTTCGATTGAACGAGTAATACGGTCAATGTCGATAACATAATCTTTCAAATCGATATCGGGAATACTCAAATAATTAATATCATTTGCATTATGATCTACCATACTACTCATATTCTGAGACATACTACTATCAGTTTCAGAAGAAAATTCATCTACAGGTGCCTGTGTCTCAGTACCATCAGATAAACCAGCACCTTTTGAATCGGTAGGGCCACCAGAACCATTGTCTTTTTCTTGAGTTTCTTCTTCACCATTTCCAGATGCATCAGAATTTCCAGACTCATCAGTTTCATCAGAACCAGTATCACTAGAATCAGAAGATGTATCATCAGTTTCATCAGAAGATTCGTCTGATTGACTTTGAGAACTTTCATCTCCAGTCTGGTCAGTTTCTTCGTTTTCACCAGAACCATCTGATTTAGAATTACCAGAACCATCGGTTTGATTTTCTTCTGGATTTTGCTGATTTTGTTCTTTTTTCATTTTCAAAAAGTTGAAAATTTCTTCTGAAACATCAGCAACTTCTGCAAATGTTTTTGTAGAAGCAACTTTATTGACAAGAACAATTTCTTCATCTGAAAAGATTTTTTTCATTTCAAAATCTGTCATAGAAGATTTAAAGAAAACATTGATACGATCAATAAATGCAAGGCCGGACAATTCTTTTCCTTGAATACCAAAGAAGTTTTTGTTCATCAGTTCTTGATATGCGCGAAAGAAAGGGCCGCGCAAGCCAGGAAATTTATTTTTCACATCACGTTCAATCCGCGCATCTTCGACCACGTTGATAAAATCTTTAGAAGAACGAGAACATGCCTCCTGCAAAATATCCGTATCAGATGGAGTATATAGTGCATGTCCGACTTCATGACCCATGAAAAGGTCATAAAGGTCATCAGACATATCTTTCCAGATAGGAACCGCCAATATACGGTTCTTGATATCAAAATACGCAGTATCGATATTTTTATGTTGGATTGTAATGTCTTCTTCGGCCATCATTTTGGCAAGAAGACTTTTAGAATTCTTTGTATATAGTACGTTAGTCATTCACATATTTCCTTATAAGGAATCATCATCATTTATACTTACATGCTACAGTAAAGAATCGGGTTTGTCAAGGGCTTTTCTATTTTTTTATAGCAATTGCGCCAATAAACATATGATTCTGCCAGAATGGCTGTACCTCTTCAAACCCTGCCTCAAACATCATATCAGCAATTTCATTCCAAGTGTTTGGTTTCAACATACTTCTAAGAGTTCTCTCTTTATCCATAATATCATCAGTAGAGAATGTTTTTCTCTTATAGTCATAAAAGTTAAAAGTGAGCATATCTTGAAAGTTTGCATTCTGACATACAGTTTTTTCTGCAAAAATAAAAGCGCCACCCTCATTTAGGCCACTATGAATTCTTTGAATAGTATATCTTCGATCAATTTTAGACATAAACTGTAGAGTAAATATAGATGTGATTAATGAGGCATTTGCGAATTCGGTATCCCTAACATCCATGTGTCGAAAGTCTACAGCAGCCCAAGGATATTCGCTATTAATATGGGCATGTCTTTTTTGCATATCCTCAGCAAATCCATCTGCAACCTCAACTCCAATATAATTGGCTGCCCAGCAAAAATCCTGATTTGCCTCTAACATGCGTTGAGTCAACTTACCAGTTGAACAACCAATATCATATACATTGGTGTTATCTTCTACAAAATATCTAGACATAGAAATTACATCATCAAGCAAATCTCCATATCCTCTGATACTTTTATCAATATGTTCATCAAAACCTTCTTCACGATGTGCGAATGTAAAATCAGCCATTATTCAATCCTTTCAATACATTATTATATACAGATTCTGCAATGTGTTTCATCATTATTGGGGGAACCATGCGTCCAATCCGTTCTGCTTTTTGATTCCATTTTCCAGTGAGTTTAAAGTCATCTGGAAGTGACATAATACGCTTTAATTCGCCGAGGGTCAACTTTCTAGGTTCTGCCCAATGGAATGCACCAGCGGTAGTATCGGCACTCCCCATAGCGGTTAAGGTCGGTGCTGGAGCATATTGTGATACCCTTTTGAGATTGAAGTGATGTCCTTTCGGATGATAGTCGCCTCCAGTCAGAACTTTTTCGGGATCGATGGGCATAATACTACCAGTTTGTTTCCAATATGCAGTATTAGAAAACTTTTCTGTTAGATATGAAACTTCATCTTCGTCATACTCCAAATCTATCAGTACATCTTTCAAAGGAATTGTTCTTAAACTAGGTTGGGGAAAAACAGTTTGAATTGTCATAAAATTTAAGCCGACTTGATCCGCAATATCTTGTCTTACTCCAACAAATATACATCTGGTTCGAGTCTGCGATACTCCAAAATATCTACTATCTAATACTTGATATGAAACATTATAACCAATCTCTTCAAATTTGTTTAAAATCTGATTAAGATAATTCTTTGCCTCACCAACAGTTAATCCTTTTACATTTTCTGCAATAATTACTTTAGGGCGAATATCATCTGCAATACGCAAAAAATCAAAGAATAGGTCTTCAATATTTTCTACAATCTTTCCATCTGAATATTTTTTAGTCTGCCCCCATCCATCAGAATGCTTACCACTTTCTTTGCGTGTCATTACATTACCATCAAAATCAAGATATTCTGTTTCAATGCTGTTGTGGGATAGTTTCCCTGCAACAGAAAATGCAGAACATGGTGGTGAACCATCCAGAACATCTATCTCCCCGACTTTTACTCCAGCTGCATCCAAGAAATGTTGCCCAGTCAATTCTTTAATATCGCCAGGCAGAATAGGTGTTTCTGGATAGTTTTCTTTATAGGTATTACACGCCTCTTCTACAAACTCATTTACTGCAAGAACTTTACCACCAGCCAGACGATAACCAGTGGAAGATCCACCCCCACCGGCAAAAGTTGAAATCACTTTAAATTTGTTCTGTTCAGATGCATCATATACATCTTGTAAATTATATGGTTTGTAAATCATCTTAAAAATTCCTCTAATGTTGGTGTACTATTTAGCACGTACCAATCGCGGCAAATATCCATAACTCTTGTCCTATTTCTAAAATTAATCTCATTGTTATCGATTAATGATTCGAATAGCTCTATTATACCAGAATTTATCTGTAAGTTCAAGTGTTTTTTTACATTTCCTATTAATTTAAATTGTTCGAAGGCGTTTCGAACATGGTGTTTCTCAGAGGGTTTGTTCAATTGTTCCCAAGTATGCATATAGAAAAATGCCTTTACAGATTGATCTAGATATGGAACAATAAGTTTTTTATCATGTTGCATAGAAACTGCTTTATGCCAAGGATAATTTGCACATTTGTCTGGACGAAAATAATCTTCTCTAAATTCATCGAAAAGCTCTTGGGTATGACGATAGTGCATCATCGCTTTTTTAGAAATTCCATAATATCCATCTGCTGCCCAACCAGAAAGAACTTCTGTTTGTTCTATTTCTGGATAGACATATAAAAATGGATATGTGCATTCATATGCAGTCTTCTTTTTACAGCCAAGTTGCGATAGTTTTTTAAAATCCGATATAAGATTTTTTGTCGGAATAGTTACTCCAGTAAATTTCCAACCAAATATTTCCGATACCTCTTTTGCCTTTTGAAAATCATATGAAACATGAGTATCCAAATGAAAACTGTATGCATGAATTTTTTTACCAACATCGGATGCAGCAAATGCCACTGAGAGGGAGTCAACACCCCCACTCAGCAGCACAGCAACTTCATTGTCTTTTGATCGTCTTTCAACAACCTCGCATAATATATTTTTTATCATGCAGCCATGTCATATTCAGTATTTTCAAACTCATCTTCGTGACTCATCCACACTTGATATCCATTATCTCTTTGATAAAAATATTGTCCTTTATTGTGGAAGAAAACTGGACGACTTAAATCATGTTCTTTTCCAATCGATGGAAGAGCAGCATAGACATATACTCTTTGATGATTAATTTTAACTTGAAGTTTAGCATCTTTTTCCAAGTTTTGTGAAGAAACAAAAATTTGTGCGCTTTTGTGTCTATCAAATTCGGATACAAATTGTTTTATCCGCTTCTCATATTCATGTTCGAATGTTGAAGATTTGCTTGGATTTAATGTGCCAGGATTTATCACAATTCTAATTTCCATTTCTGGGTTTTCCATCGCTAATTCGTATGCAGATGTAAATCCCCGCTGAGAAGTTTCCCAACCAAACATAATATAAATGACTCCAGAAATATCACAAGGATCAGTATTGAAATTAAATTCTTCAAGTTTTGCTAAACCCTCTTCTCTTTTATATGAGATTATTACATTATGTGGATTGTGATCATTCCAAACTTTTTGAACAACTCTAGCAACTTGTTGTTCTGTTGCGCTATCCCATAATGATTTAACGGCTGCTTCATATGCCACAATATTATGTGGGTCTACACCAGCGTCACCAGAAGATTCTGAAAAAAGAGTAATTAGATCTCGAAGTGCTTTTTGAATATCATGAGAAGTCGCCGGAACAAAGTTTCCATTTTTTTCTTGAGTTTGTTGCGCCATGTAAATTAGCGCCTCTTTCAAGTGAAATGAATTATCTAGTTCAGAAGATTCAAACATTGCCACAGGCATTTTATCAACGCCCCTGTCGTTTAAATTTTCTCCACGAGAATTTCCAGTAATTACTAGAATTCTTCCATCTTTAAATCTAAACGCAATAGGTGGAACATGTTTCATTTCCCAACCATTTTCATCTAAAGATCGCCCCACTGCGCGAAGATCGCTACTCCTTGAAGAGGCGCGGCCAATTTTTTGTGCATAATCGAGCGCAGTTTCTATAAGCTCAAATCCTACAAAATTTAAATATCTGGATAAATTTTTTCCAAAGATTTTTGGCATATGAGTTTTCCAAAAATCTTCATAATGTCGTTGATATTGAACTAAATGTTTTTCTTCAAATCCAAAAAATGCGTTTACATCTACTACATCAACTGATTCTACTATATTTTCCATGTTTGTTCTCCTATAATTCATGGTGTTTGAAATATTAAATTAGGTGTTGTTCCTAATCTATGACATCAGTATATACTATTTCACCATAGTTTGTCAATAGTATTTTTCAATTTTTTTCAATTTGGCTAAAGTTTTTTACTTTTTCAAATTTTATCGTTTCGTTGAACTTGTCAAACAGGATATCGCCCTTATGTGAAATCACAAAGACGTTGTTGCCGCCTAGTGTGTTCAACAACTTCAAAAACTCATCTGTACCAGTCGCATCCAAAGAACTATCAAACACCTCATCAAGAATCAGTAGGTTGGTGTTGACGCTGTTCTTCATTCTTGCAATCTCTCTCCATGTAAACAGCAATGCAAGATCGACTCGCATCTTCTCGCCTTCGGAAAATGATGAGTAAGTAAATCCTTCACGGCCTCTAGATTTTATGTTCTCTTGAAAACGCTCATCCATGGTGAAGTTCACATAAAAATCCATTTCCTGTAGATATTTGTTGATTAGTTTATTCATGATTGGCAGATAGTATTTGATGATAGAAGTTTTTACTCCTGTATCCTTCAAAAACTGAGAGGCAACCACATAATAATTTTTGGTATCTGTGAGCTCTTTTCGTTCATCATCTAATCTGGACATCTCTTTACGAGCAGTCTTCAATTCTTTTTCTAGTTTTGAGACACTTTTATTATTAGATTCTGCATCTTCCATCTCCGTTTCAATCTCTTCAATACTCTTCTGAATGAATTCGAACTTATTTGTGTTGTTATTCATAACATTTCGTAAATTTAAAATGGAAGTTTTAGTTTCTTCAATTTTAGAAATGTCTTCGTTCACACTATTCAATTCTGCAGATAATTGTTTTACTGCTTCTTGAATTTCATTCTTCTTGACATCTTTTTCTTCAACGATGCAGTGTTTATGATCTGATCCTATATTCTGCTGACAAGATGGACACACATCATTATTTGTAAACCAATCAATATCATTATCAATTTTATCAATATTATTGGATAACTTGTTTTCCAACTTTTCAAACTTTTTTCGTTTTGTAACGAGTTTGTTTTCATCTACAATAGTCTCCAACAATTCATCCAATTCAGTTTGCAACTTTTTGTTAGAATCTAAATAACCAGACTGTTCTGCTTTCTTTTCTTTGATTTTTTTCTTAAAGGTATTGATAGCAGTTTTTTTGGTAGATTTTGCCTCTTCGATACTTCTTTCTTGCAATTCTATTTTGTAGTCTTGTACTTCTCTATTCTTTTCATTGTCAGACATTGATTCTTTCATCATTGCCATCTTGGCCTTTAGAATCTCATTCATCGATGAAAAGATTTTAATATCTAAAATATCTTCAATAATATCTCTTCTATCATTTGCAGATAGTTGCATGAATGGAACAAATGTAGCACTACCTAATATTACTGTCTGTGTGAAGGATTTGTAATTCAGTTTGAGAATAGTCTCTTCTAGGTATAATTGGCTGTCTCTAATCTTAGAGTCTTGATCCAACATCTTACCATCTACCCATATTTCAAAAATATTTGGTTTGATTCCGCGGCGGACAAGATAGTTCTTTTTACCAATAGTAAAAGTAATTTCAATTACCGTATCTTTACTGTTGATAGAGTTGACTAGCTGAGGTTTGTTGATCTTTCTAAAAGATTTTCCAAATAATCCAAATGTCAATGCATCTAATATTGTAGATTTACCAGCACCATTCTCACCTACAATCAATGTAGATGATGATTTGTTAAGCTGCACTTCTGTAAAGTAATTACCAGTGGAAAGAAAATTCTTCCACTTGATTGTCTGAAATTCTATCATTATTCACCTCGCATAGCAGAGACATACAAGTCTTGCATAATGCTTTTCAATTTATTTTTATCTACATCAATTTCATAATTGTCGATGTAACTAGTAAGTAAAGACATAGTATCCTTTGTAGTATCCACATCACTTTGCTCTTCAAACTCAAAATCAGTTTCATCCACAATGGACAAATCTGCTACACCGGCCTTATATAAAGAATCCACAAACACATCAAACTTATACTGATCTGTTTTATTTGTAACGACAACTTTAATGTATTTGTTAGCAAATGAGGAAAGTTTATATTCTCTAGTTTCGTCATAAAAGATTTTATGAAACAATTGATGAGGATTCTTGATAAAGTCTAGTTCTAAAGTTTCTGTATCTAAAATATGAAATCCTTTGGCATCATTACAGTCATTCCAGTACATTTCATATGGAGAACCCAAATAATGAATATTACCTTGATTTGATTTTGTATGAAAATGTCCAGAACAAGTTAAATCAAACTTCTTAAACAATTTAATATCCATACCAGCTTCACACTTGATACCACGCATCATTTCAAATCCATTCAACTCCAGATGTCCTAGAGCAACAGTTGCTTTTGTTTTTTTCAGATGTTTGGTAGTTTGGTTTAAATTATCAGAATTTATCCAAGGAACAAGACACACATCAATCCCACCAGTATTAATAGTAGTGGCTTCTGTATAAACCTTGAAATCATCACCGAAAAGCTGTTCCATAGAGTTAATACGGTTTGTGTTCTTATAATACACATCATGATTACCAACAATAAAATGAGTGTCATACTTACGCATCTTCTCTATAAAGCCAATCTTCAATCCATCCAAAATGTTATAATTGATAAACTTGCGTCGATCAGTAACATCTCCAAGATGAATTACAGTGGTTATTTCATTTTCTTCTAGATATGGAAAAAAGATATTATCATAGAATTTCATAAAATACTCATGAAATAAAGCAGAGTCTCCCCTTGCCCCAAAATGAGTGTCAGTTATTAGGGCAATTTTCATGAAGGTTCCTTGTTGTCTCTTTTCTCTTTTGCTTTCTCTTTTTTCTTTCGTTGAGTCTCTTCAAAATCTGCAAGAAAATCATCCATATTACTCTGCAAGAATTCCATAAAATTATTCTTCACAGGAGTGCCGTTAGGGCCTTGCATGATTTCGTCAATCAGTTCTTGATTCTCCAAGGCCTTATACTTAACATATGTCTGCTTTTTCTCTTTCTGTATCCTTCGGATGAAGGCATAATAGATAATCTGCGTAAAATATGCAAATGGATTCTTAGATTTCTCTGGGTTGAAATTATCAATGTATAAAAGACAATTCTCAATACCATCTGAGATCATTTCTTCTTTATATGTATAGTTGATAAAATTGGGTTTGTATGAGAGATGTTGTGCAATCTTCATGATACATTCCCCTATGTAGTTAGGTACTCTAGGTCGTTCTGTATCTGATGCTTTTGCAGTCTCTACTGACTCTTTATACTTGGTCATCTCTACTAACAACTTTTTGTTGTCTACATAGTGATTTCTTGTTGGTTTTTTAGCCATATTAATTCCTCAATTCAATTACATAGATAATATCATAAAAATATTTGTCTGTCAATACAAAATAATTATTTTTTCTTATTGACAGAGTGCGAATCTTTTGTTACAATGGGTATGTGGACCCTTAATGATATACTTTATTATTACCTAACATCTTCATCATGTCTTCAATAGAATACTCTCCGTCTTCTTCTATGTCTGTTGCGGCTGGAGCGTTTGTCTGATTGAATTCTTCTGCGCCCTCTTCGAGCAGAGCCTCTCTTCTTTTCAATATCTTTTCGTAATGATCTATGATATCAGAAGCAGGAGTGCTGATCGTTAAGACATTGAACGCCTCAATCTCAACGAAACTATCTGAGCTATATTGCAACCAATCTATTAGTGTAGAATTAAAATCTCCAGTACTGGGATTCATAAACGATTTGATTTCAAAGGGGTCGTGCAATACTACTTTGTTTTTATCTTTTTCATTCGCATAGGCTTTACATATAATAACTTCTTTTGTTGTAAGTCTTAAAAGTTTAAAGTCGTTCATGTATTTTCCTAACCGTAAAGTTTGAGTTCATTAATTTTAAAAGAAAACTTCTCTTCATTGTAAATATTTATGCGTTCATAAAAATGCCGTATAGCAAAATTCATATAATTCTTATGTCTCATATCATCTGCGATATCATATAAGATAGCTGAAGTTTTGTTATTTCCCTTTCTTAATCCTCTACCAATAGACTGTAAGTTTCTTATCCTACTTTTAGAAGGAGAAGTGAATACAACATTATGCAAGTTCCTTATATTTATGCCTGTTGAAAAGGTTCCATATGAAGCGACAATAATTGCATTGTCTTCGGTTTCTGTTGTGGCTCGGATTGCCTCTCTGGTTTCTGTATCAACTCCACCAGATACGAAGAAAACTTTTCTACCTTCTTGTGCGTGATCTGATATTAACTTATGTAATGGAATTCCATGTTTCTCTACAAAATTGTAAAGTACTAGTGTATTACCTTTTAAGTCTAATGTCAAGTTTTTAATAAATTCATTTCTCCTTGGATTAGTGACGATATATTCTACCTCATCAGCATATTTCATCTTTTTAATTTCTTTGCAAGTTTCTTCAGAATATTTTAAAACTAAACATTGAATCTTAAAATCGGCAAGAGTTTTATTGTCAATCAACTTTCTAGTAGATGTAACCTGTTTTGCTTCACCAAACATTCCTGTCAATACAAGCTTGTGCGTCTTTGTTCCATCTAATGTTCCAGTTGTTCCGAATCTAAATCTGCAGTCAGTTAATCTGTCCATAATTTTATTGAGAGAGTTTGCTTTGAATAAATGACACTCATCTCCAATAACTACTCCAAACTGATCCCAATATTCTCTTGGCATTTTGTATATAGACTGCCACGTGGAAATGATAACTTTCTTATCTGAATGTTTATCTTGCCCTGCAAAAATCTTATGACAGTATTTTTCTACGTTCCATCCATAATCTTTGAAGTCGCCATACATCTGAGCAACTAGTGATGTTGTAGGAACGATTATTAATATTTTCTTGTTTTTCACTTCTGGGTGCATATTATAAAAGCGAACTAGTGTATATATGATTAAAGATTTGCCTGATGCTGTGGGCGATAGCAAAAGAGTTCTGTTCTTTTTGATGGCGTGATATATGGCGTCTAGTTGATAATCTCTATAAGAGATTGGTTTGCCTTGACTGTGCGGATTTATATACTTGGCCAAAGATTCTAAATCTTTTGGAGTAAATTCTTGGTCTTTTAAATCTTCATCATATACTATTTCATAATCATTTTTTTCACAGAAGAATTTTAACTGACTTACTAGCCCTAGATATAACTTGCAGTTCATAGGATTGAAAAGTCTAATCTTTCCATCCCAATATTTGTTTTTATACGACGGCATAAATTCAGCGCCAGGCACTTTGAATGTAAAATAATCTACAAGCTCTTTCAACATAAAAAGTTCTGGCGAGTCTACTTGCACATAGACTTCATTTAATTTAGAAACATAAAATTTACTCATTAATTTCCTTCAAGCCACTTCTTATAGTCTATGAAATTCTTGATTGTCCATTTTTTCTGATCGACCAGAATATCTATTGTCTTATCAATTATAGTAATGATTTGCTTCAATATTAACATTTTCTTCTTTGCTTTAATCATATCATTATCATCATCTACCCAAATATTGAGATCTGCCTTGAGTATTTTAGTACCTTCTATTCCCCAACCCTTGGAAATAATTTCATCTTCTGACATTTTACCAGTATAGTATTTTGTCTTGGATGCCAATAACTGTCTATACTCTAAATCTAAGAATTGATATTTTGTTTCCCAAACCTGCTGATAAGTCATCCATTTCCCAATCAAGTTTTGATTGTGAGCGAGTTCTTCTGTTAATTTTAGAAAATCTATCTTTATATCTTTTTCAGATTCTTGAGTCAATTCAGCCAGTTTAACCGAATACTTTTCGTCCATAATGTTCTCCACGTAGTATTATAAAGTTTCAATATCATAACTTCTGTACATAAAGTCAGCAGTAGAAAGAGGTGCGACACTTCCTGTCTCTGCAGAAGAAAGAGGTAAATCTCCTACTGCTATAGGAAATGCATCTTTAAATGTAAATTTTAGGATAGGTATCGATTGATTATTATATATGAGTAGAATCAGATCTGAAAACACATCCGTCAATGCAAGTCGTTTTGCATTGGTAAAATTCCCATATTGTTGAAAGTTGTCTGGAAATCCTAATGCAGTAAGCCAATTGTAAATTTCTAACCAATTTTTCATTTCTTCGTCTACTAGAAATCCAACAGACAATACTGAATATATCAGTTTATCGCCTGGCTCTGGTCTTTTTACAAATGGTGTCTCTACTGCGGCTTCTCCCAATGTCACGCCAGGAATGCTTACAGACTGAACATAATCTGTAAGAGATGGACATGTATTAGTAGAAAAACTAAACGTCTGGGTGTTTAGATAATTTGGATTTTGAGTACTTACGTCCACAATATATTCTCCTTGTTACCTACTATTTAGTCATAAAAAAAGGGGGGTATTAAACCCCCCAAATTTCTGCGTTTTTTATTATTATTGTTATCTAGCAGATTAGATAGAGTTGATGTTGTCCACTCTAAAGATTCTGTAATACTGGTTGGCACGTGCTCCACCAGCAAATGGGTTTGCAACCATGCCGTAGCGTGTTTTGAAACCGATTTTTGGTTGGAATGTGTTTTCGCCAACAGCGCGTACCATTTGCATTGGTACATATGGGCAATAGAAATAACCAGCATCGTATGGTGAATTACCACGATAGCCAACCATTGCAAAGTCATATGCGCCTGCTGCTGAGAAATAAGGGTCGATGAAGACTTTATATTTCTTGTTAAGTACACCAGCGAATGTTTGGCCAGTATCGTCTACAGTCAAAGCTGTATCCATTTGTGGGTTGTAATCAAGTACACCAGACATTGCAAGTGCTGAAGCAACATCAGAAGAACATACGATTGTGTTCGCTTTTCCTCTACGTGTTTCTTTAGCAATAAGGTTTGCTTCACGCTCGATGTGGAACATAAGTCCTTTGTACTTCTCAACTGACCAACGACCGTCTGCGTCTGTTGTCAAGTCAAAGATACCTGTGTTTGTTACTTGTGTTTGTGCGCCAAGTTTTGCTTGTGCATAAAGAGTTCTAAGAACTTCGCGGTTGATTTCTGCAGTGATCTCTGTAGAAAGAATTGTTGACAATTCTGATTCTGCATCTAGACCATGGACAGCTTTCAAGTCTTGTGAAAGTTCCATTGTGTATTCTGCTTTCAACGCTCTGGTTTTTGCAGTTACTGAAACTCTCTCAATTGAGAATGCCATTTGGTTGAAGTGTCCGTCTGAAGTCATCGCGGAACCATCACCCAACTTTTCACCCTCAGCTGTTGAGCCTGGGCCACCAGTTGCATATGTTGAACCTGACTCATCCAATGCGTTAGAAGCAATAACCGCGCCTGCAAATGGATCTGTTCCAGCGTGTGATGTAGCATCATCACCAGAATGTACTGTGTTAGCTTCGTTGAAGAATGCTTCTGTACCAGTTTGTGATGTATAACGTGAGCGCATTGCAAAGATCAAGCCTGTTGGGCCAGTCATTGGCTGAACGCCTACGAGTTCATATGCCATCAATTGTGGCATTGTTCTGCGAATCATTGAGATTACAACAGGGTCAGAATACTGAAGATTTCCAGATGCAGCTGCAGTTGGTGCAACGTTTGCTGGTGCTTCGTTAAGAACACTCATAGACTCACGGCCCATTGCGTTTTCTTGACGAGTAGCGTTTTCAGTATTTTCCAAAAGAACGGCAGTTACCGCTTTTCTGTATGGATCAGTAATTTCAGCTTGATCAGGATGCTCAAGCACTGGCTTCCACTTTTCTTTCAACTCCTGAATATGATTTTCATTAAAGTCGTGCATTTTTTTCTCCTTAGTAGATTTTAATTATGTTATCTCTATTATATTTATAAAATTTTAATCTTTAGGTCTATTTAGTGCTTTAGCGTAAATATCCATCACAGATTGAAATTTATTTTCCTCTTGAACCACTGGCGAATCTTCTACAGAAGTTTCTAATGCACTTTCATCAAGTACTACGCTTTCTACGATTGTTTCAGATGGAAAATAGTTGTCTCTGATCAATGTAACTTTGTTCATCATGTCTTCTTGAGTTGTATACTCAAGGCTTTCGCTCAAAGAACGAACTTTTTCACTTTGTGAAACTGTAAGTCCTTCCGTTACATCTTTCAAGATAATTTCTTTCTCAAGTTCTTCAAGTTTTTTAGTTAGTTTAATGTTCTTTTCAAATTGTTCGTTTAACTTGCTTTCTTTTTCGTCTAATGAAGTCAATGCTTCACCATACAAGTCAACTTTTTCTTCTGGAACATCAACATAGTTTTCCTCAAAGACCTTCTTCAGACCATTCATAAAGTTCTCCATGATATCTAGTTTGAGACCTGTTTGAATTGCGAGTTTGTTTTCAGCAACATACTCTTTTGCAACGTATGACAAATACTCATCAACTTTTTCAGATAATTCTTGACGAATTTCTGCAACGTTTTCTTGAAGCTCAGTTTCGTAATCAGCATAAATTTCTTCCAACTTTTCGTTGACTTTTGTGACTACCGCTGCTTCAAAAATTGTTGTAACTTGCGATTGGAATTCTTCGGAAAGGTCTTGACCTTGTAGCATGGCATCGATGTCTTCTTTAACATCAACGTCTTCTGCTTTAACTTTGTAAGAAGCGTTCATTTTCTTCTTCTTTTTATCATAAGAAGCATTCATCTCTTCTTCATCTTCATCATCCATTTCAGAAACCTTTTTAGCTTCTTCCATAGACTCTTCTGATTCCTCAGATACTTCTACTTCTTCTTCAACAGCTTCAGCAGTCTCTTCAGAAACTTCTTCAGTTTCTACAGTCTCTACAACCTCTTCAGTTGCTTCTACTACTTCTGTTGTCTCATCGGTAACAGTATCTTCGATAATCTCTTGATTTTCTACTTTTTCCATTTTTATTTCTCCTACGAGTTTAATTTATATTTATTTATAATATTTACAATTTTGACATGAAATTTTTGAAAAGATTGAGTTTAACTTCTTCAATCTGTTTTCTATTTGCCTCTTGCAATTGTTTTTCGTATTGAGATATCTCAAACTCTTTAATTGCACCGTTATTCCAAACCCACTCTTTGCCTTCCATAATACCGTTTACAAACGCATCTGGTGCGCTTGGGTCTGCAACAATATCGGCCGCAGTTGCTAGATAGAAATCGTCTTGTACGACATTTTTACCTTGTGACTGCTTCACACTACCCATACCCCTAGAAGAAACACCTAAAGATGCACCCTCTTTAATTAGGTTTGCCACTATAGCACCATACGGAGTCTCTGTCATGATCTTGGCTTTACCAACATAATTGTTTCCCTCTTTTTTGAGAGATTTGATCATATGTGAAACTCTTTCCAAATTTATTGAAGGACCGTCTGGATGTCCTAACTCACCAAACGCCCTGTTCTTATCGATATAGTTCTCAGTATATCTTTGTACTTCTCTATCCATGACTTCGGAAGGATATTCTCTACCATTTCTGTTTTGAATATTAGATTGCAAGAAAACGCCCTCAATATAAAGGTCTTTTCCTTTTTGTTCTACTAAAATGTCTTCTACTACTTCTGTAATTAGTTTCATCCTAAGCCCGTCCTTTTTACCATAGATCTTTTCCTACGAATATTTGAGATGTTTACTTTACCTTTTCTTTTTCTAGCAGATTTGGTATTTCTGATACTCATCTTTTTTGCATCCGTAGGACTAATTCTAATTTCTTTTTTACCAACGACTTTGTAGCCATCTCTGTTAGTTTTGAATTTCACTTTTCGTTTGCCGCCACGGACAACAACTTTTCTCTTGACTGCTTCGTCAAGATCTTCTTCTAGAAATTCGTTAAAACTTAACATTTTTAGGCCTCTTCGTTTTCTGTTTCTTCTTCCTCCGAATCAGATTCAATTCCTTCTTCGGATTCAGCAGTTTCAATTTCATATTCTTCATCATCACCATGGAACATGTCATTAGCAAATTCCTTTTTGTAATCGTCAATTTCGATTCCAATTTTATCTCTTAGAATAGCATTGATATTATCTGCAACTGTGGCACCATGGCCCAGAATTGAATCATCCACTATATCTAAATACTTATTATTTATATTTTCATTCTCTTCAGTCATTTTTAAAAGTCCTCATCTTCTTCATTCTCAGTTTGGCCAAAGATTTCATCTTTCTGTTCTGCAACAATTTCTTTTCGCATGTCATTTATTTCTTCATCAGAGAACTTCAAAATATTTCTTTGTACCCATTGGTGTGAGTAATATTTACCCATATAGTCAGTCATTTCAGATAATAGAGCAACTCTGTCTCTAATCATCTCAGTATTTTTAATTTCAGAATAGTAAGAATCTTGTGTAAAATCGAAAATAATTTCTTGTGAAATCGTTTTCCATTCTTCTGGAGTCACAATTCCTTTCAAAATCATTTGTTTTTTCAACAAATCCATAAACAATTCGGAGAATTGATTTCTAATTCTTACAATAAATCTATTAAATTTATATTCATCTCTATTTATCTCAGTTGCTCGGCCCAATGCCAAAGACTGTTCTGGTTCTAATCTAGAGATGGGAACGTTCAATGATTTATATAATTTCTTTTGAAAATATAGTACATCATCCATTTCACCTAAGTTCGATCCGCCAGGCAATGTTTCGATCTCTGTACCTCTACCACCCTCTCTTCTAGGGAACCAGAAGTCTTCTAACATTGACATATGGCGTCTATCATCTTTCACTTCGCCAGTTGCAGCATCATATGCAACTTTATTTTTGTATCTATTCATGATGTCAGCAATATATTGTTCTGCTTTCATCTTCGGAAGGTTTCCGACATCAATATAGAAAACTCTTCTCTCTGGTGCTCTAGTCCATCTGTAAATAACTACAGAGTCTTCAACCATTTGTAATTGATTTAGAGCTTTAATTGCTTTGTGTAAATGTCCAATTACATATTGTCTTTTTGCATCTTTAAGTCCAGAAGTGACATGTGCAATAGAATCTTGTGAAATAGGTATTCCAGTAGTTTTATCGCCATTGGAGAGTCCTTTTTCATTATATATGTAATATTCATTCACCTTTTTCACAAGTTTTCCTTGTGTTTTGGTGTCTTTTTCGATTTGTTTTACTTTTTTGATCTTTCTAGGATCAATTCTTCTTAATTCTTGGATACCATCTTTTGCCTTATTAGGATTAATAATGATATGCCAGTATTGTCTTCCGTCAATGTACCAACTTCTAAAAATTTCATAGCCATTTCTGTTAAAATTTAACAGACGCAATACAGTATCGAACTCTTCTTGCAATGCTTTTTTAACTGCAGAAGATTGATTTACATTTTTAAGTAGTAATTTTACGGGATTTTCATCAGCTTCATTGACAATTGCTTCCGAAACAATATCGTCTAACGCAATTTCAACTTCTGGGTGGATAGACATATCACGATATCTATCAATAAGTTCATGGTCACTTTTTGCATTGTTTTCCAAATTGAATGATGTAGAATAAAAATTTGAAGAAACTGTCAAAGAGCCATCGTCATTCATACTCTCAGGGGGTACGAATGACTTAAGCTCTTTGTTTTCTTCAGCCGTTTTTAGTAGGGTAAACCCAAATAATTTCACTTCCATATTATAATTCCAATAACTTTTACGTTAATTATGTAGTCACGACACCGGCATGCTGCCAGTAATCAAATGCGAATGTACAAGTAAATTCTTCGATAACATCGTTAGAATCCCATGCCAATTCGACAGTAGAAAGTTCTGTTGGGAACAATCCTACAAATTCATATTCAGCAATCTTTGCACCATCGCCGCTTTTACCATAATGGTCTACATATGCGTTTGCTTTATATTCACCAGTTGTGGCAGCACCACTGTTGTTTCTGTGTGAATTAATAGTATTCATCCATCTTTCGAGTGCATTTCTGACATCGAAATCTTCTGAATTTAATACTGTCACTGTCCACGGTTCGAATGTTCTGTTTCCAGCAACTCTTACCTGTCTACCAAAATATGGTACATCCACCTGTGCAATGGTAGATGAAGGAATCTGTGCTGCTCTAATCATAAACGCACCAGATGATGCAATCTGCCCGACTGTATTCGGAAAGTTTAGTCTCACTTTGAAGAGGTTAGGACGTGCCCCACCATCTCCAAAGTTTGATTTGAATTGTTCTATGTTGAATGCCATTTATTATCTCCTATTTTTATCTATTTATATTAAACTGCACCAACAATTTCATTGAAATCAACACCAGTACGAACTGCAACAAAGTTGAGTTGAATGAAGTTGATTGATCTTGCAGGCTGAATGAAGATATCTCCAACGAATTCATTTCTATCGATAACCTCACCAGTATTATTTGTATCATCACATACAACCTTAAAGTCATATATTCCTCTTCTACCTTGTACATCTCTCAAGAATGGTTCAATCAAAGCTGTAAACTGCGATCTTGTAAACTCATCATTGAATTCGAATAAAGTAAACTTGGCTGAAGTTGCAATTGATTTTTCTAGAACGATAAACAATCTTCTTACATTAATTCTGCTGAATGCTGATGAATTGAGAGTTAGAGTTTTATCACCAAACAATACAGTTCCTTGGCCTGGGAAGCTTACAACTGGATTGATTGCTGCAGTGTATAATGCATCTCTATCAGCTTTATTCTGAGATTGCATAGTTTTCACTACACCTCTATAAACTCCACGATTAAATCCTGCTGGAGAATACCAAGCATCTCTATCGTTTTCGCTTCTTACCATCAATCCTGCTGTATCTGCATTAAATGGTACATATCTGTACTTATCGTTATATTTATCGCTCATGTACTTATAGTTTGAATCTGCGAATGCATATGTGCTCGATGTAACATTGCTGAAGAATGCGATTTGATTTGCACTTGAACCGGCATCTCTATCTGCTCTCACATCTACCTCTCTAGGAGAAATACATGCAACAGCGTCTTTTCTTCCTTCCGCAAGATCAACGATATGAGAAACAATACCGTGTGCTGAGTCATCACTTTCAGCAACATCTGCTGCTTCGCCCTGTAGAATGAAACCCACATCTACATTTTCTGCATCTGCAAAATGATCAAATCCTGCTTGGAATTGTGCAACAGTAGGTGTGATACCTTCTTGTCCATTACCCATTGGTCTTCTAACAAATAGTTCTGTTCCATCACTATTTCCAGATTCCGACAATTTGGCAAAAGTTCTTGTGGATACCAATCCACCCCAATCGCCACCAGCAATCGGATGATTCATTATATGGACATATTTAGAGTTTGTATTGATGTAATCTACATAATATACACGAGCTCCATTTTCAGTTTTACCATCTGAAGCTTTTGACATATTTGTTAATACTTCAATATTTTGTGCTGAACCATCAGGATATACTTTTTGTACAACCATAGCAACACCTTGTGATAATTTTTTATTATCAGGTGTTCCAGCGCGATATGTTACACTGTTATCGATTGTGCCATCGCCTGCTCTCGGCGCACCAGCTAGTGCTGATGCAACTGCCGGATGTGCAGTTTTAAGACTATCAAATGATGTCTCATCCACTAAATAGATAACTAAGTCATTCGCCCAAGCGCCTGGATTTCTTGCAACAAATTCATGTCCATTTGCAGCAGCAGCTCCAAATCCAACATTGTCTTCGAAATGCGTGTCATTGGGTACATACATATTGTTTGCAAAAGTAAATGAGTTTGCATTTGCATTTCTGATAGTTGCAGTAACAACAGCACCGTCTGCTGGAATGGATGCAGTAGCAAATTCTACTCTCGAACCACTTCCAACAAGGGTATAGTGAGTTCCACTTGAAAGTGTAGTTCCGCCTGCATCTACGAGTTCTAATGTCTGTCCACCAGAAACATTTACTGCTGGATTTAATGTGAAGGATCTTCTAGCAGGAACAGTAACTGTTACTGTTTCACCAGTGAGCGGTAGATTTGATGTAAATGTGATTACATTGCTATTCGCAGCGACTGTAAAATCAGACGCTGAATAAGCACCATCAGCTGAAGAAACTGCAGTTACTAATGAGTTTGTCACTGCATATGTGCCTGGAGCTTCAGATACTAAGAATGCTGCCTGTTGAGCAATACTAATTACAACTTCATCATTGTCGTTTGCAAACAAACTAATTGCACTATCTGCTGGCGCAGTAGCTGCTTCATGTACCGCAACTGTTGAGAGCGTTGGCATATAGAATACTTTATATAGTTTGTGATCAGTTTCTGAACCAGCAGACATTGTAATATCTGTTCCGCCAGTATTTGTTGAATATGTATATGTGTCGCTAAGAACAACATCTGCACCAGAAACACTTTTTACATAGTATGTTGTCGAATTAGTAAGTCCAGTTGCCTCTGGTGTTCCAGAGTCTTTGTATACTACAACATCACCCTGTGCTAGTCCATGACTTGCATTAGTTAATGTGATTGTGTTTCCAGCAATAGCTGATGCGTCGAACTGACTTCCATATTTTTCGAAGTAATGTCCATGTGATGCTCCAGTTCCACCTGCTCCAGAATCTGCAGCGTTTGCATCTGTTTGTCTAGTGTATAGTGGAGAAAAGAAACCGCCAGTTGTGAATTGTGTTCCAGTAGTTGACCACGCCTTGTTTGCATCTGAATGTATATACCATGGGCCGGAATTTGAAGTATTACCGATCTCATCAGCTAATGAAATCTTAGTTGTTCCGCCGTTTGCACTACCAGATTCGCCAAGTGACCAACGAGATGCTGGTAATATACCACCAGTTTCTCCTGTACCTCTGATTGAAACTGTGATATCTGACGCAGCGAGATCTCTTAGATTTGTATCAGTTCCTGCTGCAGCTCCGTTTGTTGTTACTAATGTAGAACCATCGGTTGCTAATCTTGGAAGTAGGTATTGTGAGTTAACACCTTGAAATAGGTCAAATGCTGACATAGTTCCAGAAACTGCAGTAGTTATTGTTTGTGCAGATGAACCATAGAATGCTGTAGAAGATTCTGCAGTTCCTGTTAATGTTTGTGTTCCTGCTACAGCGGCTGAAACTGTTACTTTACCAGATACCGCATTTAATGTTTTATTAGCGTCACTGACTGCTGTATTATTTGCAACTCTTACAACTTTTATTGAGGCTGAGTATGCTAAGAAATTGGCTGCAGTGAACCAAGATTTGTAGTTTGTATCATTTGGCTCGCCAAAAATTGATTTCAACTGCTCTTCGCTGGAGACTTCTACGATTTCCCCGATAGGGCCTTTAGAAAATCTCCCAACCATAGCACCGATATTAGTGACTAAGGCTGGAACGCTTGTTGATGCATCAATTTCAGAAACGTTAACGCCAGGACTTACTTGGAATGCCATTTTTTTATCTCCTTCGATTTAATTTATAAAGTTATTTTCTATTTATTTATAAAAATTCTAAACTCACCATAAATACCTAATTCATGACATACTCATACCATCAGCAGTCCACACATCTCCAGCATCGTCAACAAAAACTTCTGTATCATTCGATGATGTAATAAACCCAAACGGTAACATATTTTCTTCTAAATGTTTTAATCTTTCTTCATATATTTCTTTTCTGGTATCTACATCACAAAGTTCTTTGAAAAAGTTGTCAGTTGTCATCCATGAAAATAAAATAAGCGTATCAACTAAATCATCAAATTTACCAGCCTCTGCCTCATATTTATGACCTTTAGAAATAAAAGATGTTAATTCATTTATAGTTTCAAAATCTTTAATAATTAATTTGTCTTCTTCGATAAGACTTTTCATATTCATACAACCAATTTTTTTGGTTGATTTTGTTGTCCTAATTCCCATTGTTGTAGATTTTCCTGAAAATCCTGAAGAAATACTTTGTCCTTTTCTAGTGTCACTGCTGATACTTATGATATTTTCATATTCCATTTCATGATATAAGATATCACTAATCTGTTGGCCAACATCATTAATTTCTACTAGAACGAATGCTTCGTTATAGGTTTGTGCCATTCTTCTTATAATTGTAGGATATACCATTGGGGGAATGTTATTTGATCTATATGTAACAACTTGTGTATATGGAACTTGCGTGGCATCAAAAATGGAAAAAGCAGAATAGTCTCCACCTCTACCTCTTGCAACATCTACTGTCAGGAAATATACACCATCTTTCTTGGGAAATCCATAAATTTTTAAATTCCCGTCCTCTGCAACTTTTCTTGGATTTTTATATGGCATATTTTTGAGTTTAGTTACATTAATTAGAGTGTTTGTACTTCCCAAAAATTCTGTATCAAATTCTTGTCGAAACTGTTCAGCGCTAGTATTCTTGATTGTTGTCTGTTTCCATTTTTCGTCACGGCCAGGAACTTCGCTCCAGTGTACTGAAATAGGATTGTATGTATTTCTACCTTCTTCTGCGTCGACCCATAGCTTATAAAAGTGGTTCATACCCTGTGGAGTAGAAACAATAATAACTTTTGTAGATTGTCCAGATGAAATTGTAGGATATACTGAGTTAAAGAATTCTTCTGCCATTTCATTAGGAACAAATGCGAATTCGTCTAAGAACAAAATATTAAATGAACCACCACGAATTGCACTAGAAGATGTTGCGGCCGCCATAACCTTAGCGCCATTCTCTAATTCAATATTACCTTTGTTCCACGTAACAACGCCCTGCTGTAGCCACTTAGGTAGGTGCTCGTATGCCATCTGCAATCTACTCAGTAGTTCTCTAGCAGTTGCGAGTTTGTTTGCAAGCAATGCAACAGATACATCTTTGTTAAACAGGATATAATGTAAAAAGAATGCAATACATGTAATAGATTTGCCAGACTGTCTACCAATTTTACAGATGGTAAATCGATTGTCGGTAAAAGACTCGATCATCTTTTCTTGAAATGGATATAATTCAAAATTTACAAGTCCTAAATCAACATTAACGATCTTAACATATTTTTTAACAAAGTATACAGGGTCTTCCATACACTTTACATATTCTTGTGCCTGCTCCTCAGTCCAGTCTATCTGTACCCCTGCAGCTTTTAGATTTGGGTTATTCAGATAAATGTCACTCATCAGATTTTTCTCTATTCTTTCCTTTGAGTTGTTCTAGTAAATCATTGGTACTACCAACTAAGATGGCATTATTCACAACCTTCTGGGGCTTTCCGCCATCTTTAGAGTTTTCAATCTTATTCATAGTCACTTGTAGTTCTATTAAATCCTTAGTTAAATCTGCTGTAGTTTTTAATAGTTGTCCTGTAACTTCATAAGCTCTAGGATGTTCACTTTCCTTGGCCAATAACAAAAGATTTTGAAGTGCTTCTTGTCCTTGGTTTACTAACTCTTTCAAAGTTTCTCTATGTTCAGTATAATCATCTACTAAATCTTGTTTTCTAATTTCCGAATGCTTTACTTCTTCTATATTAGTTTTTTGTTTTTGTATAATTTCTTTAGAGGTTTCTTCTATTTTATTTTCTATTTTCAAAAAATCACTCAATTTATCATTTAAACGCTCTTTCATTATTCATCTCCAAAATTTTCATCAAAAGTGTTGATGAAACTAAAATTGTCTGTTGCTAATGCATCAGAAGGATTTGTAGTAATTGTATTTTTTGTGAATTGCTGTGTTTCAACTTCCAAGTCTTTGACATTGGTTACAGCGGTTCTGATTAACTTCTGTTCTCGTGGCAGTCCATATAAATGTCCAGCCATATTAAATTGTAAAGTCCAAATTAATGCTCTTCTAGAGGTATAGTCTCCCTCATAATCATCTGAATAGTCAACCGACTCCAATGATAATGCGGTATCTCTAACCACTCCTAATTCATTTGCCTCTTTGATTGGTATCATAAAGGTTGGGGTGAAATATGGTAAAATTTGTTCTATAATCTGCATCGAATCGTCTGCGTTTTTAGTCATAATAGACAAACTAAATCCAATATCATATGGCACAGGATTGTATACTACATTCTTTTTATCCGTGTCTGTTGTATTTTGTTTATGCATTTTCTGAGTTTTGGGAAGCTTTCGATCTGCAGCATAATTAAACCCAGAAATTTCAAAACTCATTCTAGGTAAAACAATAGCAGGCTCGCCTGCCGTTGTAACTTTGTTAATTCTTGATAGATATTTTTCTGTAGGGCCATAAGCAACCGGCACTCTAATTACAGACAAAACATTATCGTTTGCATCTGTCTTTTTGATATCTATGTCATTAAACATAGAACCAAATGCAATTACATAATTTCTGATTGTGTTTCTGTAAAAATATGCATTTCCTAACATCAATAATCCTCACTGAATGGATTTGTTTTAGTGAAATCTATTACACCGTCAACTGTTGTTGGAGACAATGGAACTAGTCCACTATCTGGATCTGGAGCATTATCTATTGTTGGATCTTCAACTGCTGGAGATGATGTGGTAAAGTTATTATCAATTTCTGTTATTCCAGTATTAACTGTTTCATGTGACCATGAGAATAATTCAGAGGTGATTTGATATACATGCATCTTTCCTAGCTGGAAGAATGGTACTTCATCTTCGACAAATTTTATTTCGAATACTTTATCCGTGATTGGAAAATAAAGCAAATCACCGACCAATGGGCGTTCTTTTCCAGTTACTGTGAGAAATCTTGATATAGATACCATCGTGACAACTTGATCTCTGACTTCTAAACCAAATTTAGAAAGCATATCTCCTTCACCTTCAAACCCATTCACACTTTCAATATGCATCTCTATAGTATGTGTTTCTGTGAATGAACTAAGATTGTCTTCGTTAAATATTGTGTCTTCACTTATAATTTCTCTAGGAACATATATAAAATCCTGACCATGCATCTGGATAGATTCTATTACAAGATTTCCGATCAAATCTTGTTCTGGTGCAAAATTTATAGTATTTATGTATGGATTAGTAGCCATCGATTATCCAATCATGATATCTACTGGAAGTTCATATGACAGTGACATTTCTTCTTCTAATTTTTCGATTTCCGCATTTGCCTCATCTAAAATTCTACCACCATTAAAAGTGATACCGCCAGGCAATTCTACGCCCTCATATTTTGTTAAATTTTCACCCCACTGTTTTTTAACTAGGGCCGTTGCATATCTCTTCAACCATCTATCATTCCACACATCCGTATATGTGTCTGGATTTATGACTCTAGTGACTTCTATGATAATATTTTCTCCAACACTCAACGCCTCGCCCCAATCGATATCTAAGTGAAGTTTATTGACATGCCTATTATACCTAATCGGTACTCTGCCAGTAATTATTTCATTTACCATCTGTAAATGGTCTTGTGTCAATTGATAGGTGAGCATTTCCGCACTTTGTAAGTCATACACATCATTTAAAAATAATTGATATCTAATGTCGAACATATTACCAGAAGTATTATCTGCGTGAAAAAGTGGAATAACTTGTTTGATACCAATAATATTATTACTGATAGTTATATATTTGTTATCCATATCTGTTTGAGTTATTTCATGAGCCAAATATGTATCCTCAACCGCATCATAATGATAGTCTTGATAATACTCTAGCGCATCATCAATTCTATCTTCAACTTGCTCGTCTGCTACATTAATTTGAATTACAGGAGAACCCAACTTTCTGAGACAATAAGCTTTGAAGTCGGTTCTAGATGTTACTGTGGCCATTAGTCATACCTCTTATTTTATATGACTATTTATAATTTAAAAAGTTAACCTTCTAGTGGTGCTGTTGGTGGTGTAAAGTTTGCGGTGTAACGAGCATAATTGTTTACCCTTAAATCTTGAATGTACCATGTA